>Ga0193730_1000112_pt1 | contig 27240 bp, 24 predicted proteins | sample U1a1metaG_FD_144919 | JGI IMG/M metagenome (GOLD analysis project Ga0193730, IMG submission 144919) | Soil microbial communities from a riparian zone of the East river system, Colorado, United States - U1a1 | ecosystem: Environmental > Terrestrial > Soil > Riparian zone | place: USA: East River...
CGCGTCGATCTGCTCGGAAACTACCATCGAGCCGAGTTCGGCCGAGATGGCCGACACTACGCGGCCGGTTACCATCAGCGCGCTCAGTACGGGGCCCAGCTCGCGAACCAGGGAAATCGAAACCAGATATCCAAGCTGGTCGACGGCGCCGTATGATTCAAGTGTTTGATAGGTTTGCAGCGTCAGCACGCCGCCGGTGAAAAACCCGGTCAGCACTATGATCGTCAACGATCCGACGCCGATGTAATCCATCTGCGCGATCGACTCGGGAACATAATGCGGTTTTTTGAAGATGCCACGCGCGGCGCGACCCGCCAGCAACGACATCTCTTGCAGCTCAAACAGGAACCGAGCGATGAAGTTCATTCGAAGCTCAAGTGACTAAGAACGCTACCCGAAGTCCGCGGCGCTACTATCTTTGCGGGAGTTCGCCGTGCAGGCTAAGGCGCGCCGGTGGTTTCAGATTGCGTCACCACAATGCGGGCGCATATTTTCAAAAAGCGGCCTATCATGCGCAGAACGATCGGTCTACGTCAAGCCTGTGCCCTGATCGGTGGCGTTCTAACTTCAGGCACTTTGAACCGTTTCGGCTTAGGGTGCGTCCGCTACTTGAAGACTTCGATGTTTTTATAGTCCAGCCAGAGAAAGACCGCGGCAACCAATACAATAGCGATAACGATATAGATAAGAACGCGTCGCCAGGTAAGCTGAACAGCGCGACAGAAGACACACCGATTGGATGTGTGGCTGATGCGCTCGCCGCAATTGGAGCAATACCGTTTCGACTTCTGATGCAAGATGTTGCCGCCGGCAATTGCAATGTTTGAAAAAAGAACCGGCCAAGTATCACAGCCGGTTCTATAGAATTAGTGCATGGGGTGACGAACTAAGGCTTTTGCTTTTGTTGTTGACGAAGCGCCCTGCGTTGGGCCGGAGTCAGTAACGGTGCATTTGCGCCGCGCTTCAATTGCTGGCGCCCGCCCAATCCGTTCGGCGCTTGCTCTTGTCGTCTCAACGCCTGATTCCGTTCGCGGATCTCTCTGAGCTTGACACGTTGGTCCGGAGTAAGCATCTGCAGCACGCGAGCTTGCCGCAACGCCTGGAGCTGAGTCATCGTTGACTGCGCATCCGCCAATTCCTTCGCGCGTTGCTTGATCACCTCTTCATTCGGGGTTGGCGATTCCATTGCGTCTGCCAGGGCGCGCTTGGCTTGCCGCACTTTTTGAGTGCCGACACGCTCTTGCGGTCCCAGGTCCTGGTTAAGAGCGCGCCACTTTTGGATTTGCTCAGGCGAAAGGCCCAATTCCGTCTGCAGATTTGGGGCTTGAGTAGTTTGGGTCGCGGTGGTGTCCTGGGGCTGCGTTTGTGGCGCAGTCGTCTGCGCGTTCGTTGAGGCAAAAGCGCAGGCGAGCACGAAAGCTGCCGCCAGCGAAATCGTCGGGACGTTGATCTTGTTTTTCATGATTGCACTATCCTTAACAGAGTGTCACCGGTTCGGATTCTCCTGCTCCGGAAACGCCAACAGTTCTTCCTCATCTACTGACGGGGTCAGCCGCAGATCCGCCGCCAACTGGTTACGTTCCTGGCGAGTCAATCTCTGGGGCCGCAGGTTCTTCGGTTGTTGATTGGCCGCGAACTGAGGACGATTTGTATCACTCTTCGGTTTGTTTTGCGTAGCGACGATTGGCGTTGGTGCATCCTGCTTGCTTATTTCAGTCGCTTTCCTGGCGTTGTTAACTGCGTCCTCAAGTTGCTTTCGCGTGTACATTTCTTCATGGTTATCAGCCTTCGCGACGTCAACCGGCCGGCGCGACTGGCGCGCAACCATCATGACCCCAAGCACGCACAAAAGCAGCGCCGCAAAGGCTGTTGCTCCTCGCAACCACAGCGGGGACACAGTGAAGAACTCTCGCAAAGCCGCCAGCGCTGAGAGTTTCCTCTCATGACGAATGAATGGTGTGGCGTCGATCGCCACCGCCGCCGGGATCGCCGCGGGATTGAAAGATGCGCCCAGCGCTTCATTACGCCAGGTCCCAATCGATTCGTGCACCTGGTTGAAAACGGTGAACTCGCTGCGGCATGAGTCGCACTGTCGCAAGTGATTACGAAAATCGAGCGCGTCAGCTTCGCTGGCTTCGCCGTAAAGATAAGTGACCAGGTCTTCGGCTCGATGACAAACTGGTCGTTCGTTCATGTCTCGCATATTAGCTACCTTCTCTCGATCGCGGCCGCTTCGGCTTCGCCGAATTTTTGCAGACGCATCTGCAGTTGGCGCAGCGCGGTGTACAAGCGGCTCTTGACGGTGCTCAACGGAATTTCGAGCACGTCAGCAATTTGTTGAAACGTCAACTCTTCAAATTCTTTCATCACGACTACCTGTCGCAGGTCCGGCGGCAACGAGCACACTGCTCGCCTCACGGCCTGGCTGCGCTCCACGGTCTCTGCAGTTCGCGCGGGCGATGCATCCAATGGCATCGCAAAGACTGCGGCGTTTTTTTCCGCCTCGTCTTCCAGGGCGGTTTCGCCCCGCACCTTCGCGCGTCGTTGTCGCGTGATGCATTGGTTAACCGCGATCCGGTGCAGCCACGACGAAACTTTTGCGTCACCGCGAAAACCGCGCAGGTTGCGAAACGCGGCGAGAAAAGTTTCCTGAGTCGCATCCCGGGCATCCTCTTCGCGGCCGAGCATCCCGAACGCCAGAGCAAAAATACGACGCTCCCAGCGACGCACAATTTCGCCAAAGGCCTCCGGGTCACCAGAGAGCGCTCGCTCTACCATTTGCTCGTCGTTTGTAACCGTTTCCACCTGGCTTCTGCTCGCGTCCGGCCGCGGCGTCCAAATGTTCTGCGCAACACGCTGCACAGTCAACTCTTTAGACGCACTCAGCTATTTCCGAGTTTGCAAAAGATGACGACTATCGGTCCTGCGCGAAGAACTAGCGCCCATGTGCGTGAGTTTCGGGTGTCAGAGCTAATCGACGAGTTTTTAGCACCATAAGCTTCGCTATTTCAGCAGTTAAATTGCAGCCAAACATGTTGACACTGCGTGTTCCCAACGGCTAATCTTAGCGTAGCGCCGATTGCGGGGCCGTCGGTGTGTGTACTATCAGCGCCCTCTTCCACTTCACCTTCCGCTGCAAATGCTCGAACGACTAAAACGAATCCGCCTCCTGTACGTTGTGCTCGCAGTGTTATTGCTGGTGGGTCTGCTGCCTTTAACCGTTGCCGGCATCTTGCTTTCACGGCGCAGCGCCGAGGAGTTGCGAGCGATTGAAGGCCGTTATCAAGCTCAGCTCGTTCGCGACAAAGCTCGACAGATCGAACTGTATGGCCAGCGCTATCGCGAAGTCGTGATCGGTCTGGCGCGAGCATTCGAGATTGCCGGTGGTAACCGTCTGCCGGTTGACGCTGGTTACGACGCACGCCTGCAAAAGAGTCTTCAGGACGATCCGAATTTGATCGCGTTGGCGATCTGTCCGGTGAAGGGCGAGATTCATCGCGCTTTCCAGGTTGACTTGATTAAACGCGAAGAGGTCGATGAGCGCATCAGCGAGGTGCTCGCGCGCATGAATGGCAGCGGCGTGGTGATCGGGCGTCCGCAAGTAATTCGATCGGGACAGGAGATGGGTTTGACGATCGCCGCTCCGGTAATGAACGGCGAAGAGATCACTGCTGCCGTCATCGCCGTAGTTTCCTTCCAGGAAGTTTTCAAAGCAGTGCAACAGTCGTCATCGAAAGGCGCTCGCGAATTGATGGATGCCGGATTGCCCGTAGTGTTCGTGGTCGATCAAAATGGACGAGCTGTGGCCCACCCCGACGCAGCGGTCGCTTTTTCTGAGCGATCGATGACGGATCTTAAAGTAGTGCAGGACTGGCTAGAGACCGGAGCGCAGGTCCAATCGGCTCTGGAGCCCTTTTCGCTCGAGCGCGATGGCCGAATTACACCGATGCTCGGATCCTATGCGACGGCCGAGCTCGATCAGAATTCATTGCTGGGCGTGATCGCAATTCAGGACGAAGCTGCGGCGCTCGCGTCGGTTAGCGACATGCGCAGGCAAACCTTGTTCGTCAGTCTGCTGGCGGCGGTGCTGGCGCTCGCGTTTGGATTCTATTTCGCGGAAAAGTTGACGCGGCCTGTGCGCGAACTTGCCAGCGGCGCGCAGCGAATCGCGGCCGGCGATTTTTCTCAGCGAGTCAAGGTTTTGGGGCGAACTGAATTGGGCGAACTCGGGGCTTCGTTCAATCAGATGACCGATCAGGTCGAGCAGTTCGTCGGCGACCTTCAGCGTTCTGCTGAAGAGAATCATGAGCTGTTTCTGGGTACGGTCAAAGCTCTGGCGGCGGCCATCGACGGCAAAGACCCGTACACCCGCGGACATTCGGAGCGCGTCTCTCGTTTCTCAGTCGCCACGGCGCAGGCCCTGGGTCTATCTGAAGTTGAAACTGAAAAAATTCGGATCAGTGCCTTGCTGCATGACGTCGGCAAAATCGGCATCGACGATCGCGTATTGAAGAAACCATCGGCGCTGACTGATGAAGAGTTCGAGATCATGAAGACGCATCCGCAGAAGGGTTTCAAGATCATGTCGCAGATTCCTGCGATGCGCGACTTCCTGCCGGGCATGTACATGCACCACGAGATGATTAACGGCCAGGGTTATCCGCAGGGTTTGCAAGGCGATGAACTTCCGATGCAGGCGCGAATTGTTTCGGTCGCCGATACATTTGATGCGATGACGACTGAGCGGCCTTATCAACGAGCGATGGATCTGGAAGCTGCGTTGACACGTTTGAAGAGTTTTATCGGCACGCGTTACGACGCCCGCGTGGTGGCTGCGTTCATCGCGGCTTGTGAAGCAGGGAAAATCCGTCCCGGTGTCACGCGCGTCAATCGCCAGCAAAGCACCGCGCGCAACCTGCCGCCGCTGCCAATGCCGCCCACGCCGGACTCTGTTCTCGCAGTTAGTTAAGCTTCAGAAGCCGATTGTAATTTCAGCGTCCATACTCGTTCTCCCGGATCTCGAAATTACGATCCGCGAAGTCACACGAAATAACAGCAAGGTTCGTGCTGATTGGTGTGATTTAGTGGATCGCATTTCTTAATTGCTTTCAAGTCAGGACACTTCCCGGCCGCGCGTCGTTTTGTGACGGTGCGCCGCTTCTGCTTATAATCAAAACCTTAATCTTCAGTGTCAGAAGCCCGTCAGGGAGGGCAAGGTAACTGAACGTGCCCTTGCTCACGCGCGGGCTTCTGACACAATCGAGGCACAATGGCTTTCTGGCGAAGAAAAAAGGATGAGTTTGTCTCGCTCGGTTTGAATCGAGCAGCGGAAGGACCCGCCAACGAGAGCAGCAGTTCTGCCGCGACTGAGGCGCCAAGCGTGGTCGCTCCTGAACCTGTTGCTCCTCCGGCTGAAGGTTCAGCATCGACGCCCTGGCAAACATCAGTTCTCGGTCTTGATCTCTCGATCGAGCAGCTGCAAGCCCGCGAAGCGGCGCTGGAACAGGAATTCTCAGCGCGCTTTCGCCGCGCGGTCGCGGCCACGCGCGAGTCGCTTTCAGACAGGATCGACACCGTCTTCGCCGGGGCGAAACAGATTGATGCCGCGCTGCTCGATGAACTGGAAGAAGCGCTGATTGCGGCTGACATCGGCGTGCCGACAACGATGCATGTGCTTGAAACTGTGCGGCGCGGAATCAGTCGTAAAGAGATCGACGATATCGAGAAACTAAAACACGCGATCAAATCCGAACTGCTTTCGATTCTGCAAGCCTCGGAAAAACAGGGAGTCGCCTCGGAAAGCAGCGTTCCGGAAAACATCGCGCCGTACGTCATGATGATCGTCGGCGTGAACGGCGTCGGCAAGACCACGACGATTGGCAAACTCGCGCAGCGAATTAAAGCTGAAGGCAACGATGTTTTGATTTGTGCGGCAGATACTTTTCGCGCGGCTGCGTCTGATCAACTTGCGATCTGGGCTGAACGAACGGGCGTACCCTTGATTCAGCAAAAGCAGGGGACCGATCCGGCGGCGGTGTTGTTCGATTCCATGAAAGCTGCGAAGGCCCGCGGCTCAGACGTGCTCATCGTCGACACGGCTGGCCGCCTGCACAACAAATCGAATCTGATGGCTGAGCTCGAAAAGATGAAACGCGTAGCCGGCCGCGAAGTTGAAGGCGCGCCACACGAAACTTTGCTGGTCGTCGATGCCGTTACCGGGCAGAATGGTCTGGAACAGGCGCGACAGTTTCTGAAGATCGCGGGGGTCACCGGCATCGTGCTGACGAAACTCGATGGCACGGCAAAGGGTGGCATCGCCGTCGCCATCGCGAAAGAGCTTGGCCTGCCGATTCGTTATGCGGGCATCGGTGAGAAGGTGGACGATCTGGTGGTGTTCGATGCTGAGCAATACGTGAATAGTCTTTTTAATTAAAAACTCATTTTTGTTTAGATGGCGGACTTGTCCGCCACTTTCTGAATGCCGGACAAGTCCGGCGTCTAAGCGCGGTCGTGAGCATAAGGTGTGAGCGAGTGGGTTAAAGACTCAACGTGGATTGATCGTTGATCCCACCTGCTGACGCAGGTGGGACTGACCTCGTCGCAAATTGAGCGATACATTGACTAGTCAAGAAGAGTTAGATCGCCTGATGATTCAGCGGGCACTTGCGCTCGCTGTGCAAGGCGTCGGCCAGGTCAGCCCTGGACCGCTCGTCGGCACCGTCATCGTTGATTCGAACGGCGAGATCGTGGGCGAGGGGTTTTATCTCTGCGAACAAATCAAACACGCCGAAACTATCGCCCTGGAACGATCCGGCGACAAGGCTCGCGGCGGCACTGCTTATGTTTCGCTGGAGCCCCACGCCCATCAGGGGCGCACGCCGCCATGCACTGACGCACTGATCAAAGCTGGAATCAAACGTGTGGTCGCGCCGATCGAAGATCCCAATCCAAAAGTCTCCGGACGCGGCTTTGCTCACTTGCGGGAAGCAGGGGTCGACGTTTTCGTTGGTCCAATGGCGACAGAAGCGTCGCGTCTAAATGAATCCTATGTTCACTTCATGCGCACGGGCCTGCCGTTTGTTCATTTGAAGATGGCGGCGTCGTTGGACGGCAAAGTCGCGACCGTAAACGGCGACTCGCGCTGGATTACGGGTGAGCAGGCGCGTGCCCGCGTGCACGAACTGCGACACAGGTCGGATGCAATTATGATCGGAGGGCGCACGGCACGCGCAGATGATCCGCTGTTGACGGACCGCTCGGGAGAGAAGCGACGGCGACCGTTGGTACGGGTGGTCATCGAACAATACCTGCGCCTCTCGGCTGAGTCTCAGCTCGCGCAGACCACGGATGCCGGGCCAGTCCTCATCTTCGCGTGCGATGATCCGGATCCAGATGAGCTTAACGCATTGAGATCGCGCGGCGTTGAAGTGGTCGCCCAGGGCTCGGCGCTTGATTTGGCAAGCGTGCTGGAAGAGTTGGGTAAGCGATCAATTCAAAGTGTACTGGTTGAGGGTGGACCGTTTCTTGCCGGGTTGATGCTCGATGCTGGTTTGGTGAACAAAGTGACATTCTTCGTCGCACCTATGATTGTCGGGAGTCAGGACGCGCCTTCCGCGATTGGCGGTGCAGGTGCTGAAAAGATCGCCGATGCATTGCAACTGGATCAGGTTGAAGTCTCGCAGCACGGGCGCGACGTTGAAATTACCGGCTATCCAAACAGATCTCCACGTTAGCTCGTTCGGCTTTTCGTGTGTTGGCGGTTCGTGTGCTCTAGTGGTTTGTTTTTGATTATCCGATAAGAGCACAACCACGAAACAACACGAAACCAAAACGATACGCACGAATGAAATAGATGAGCCATGCCAAGCGCCGTTTTGGTCAGAACTTCCTCGTCGATCGAAATGTCGTCGATCGAATTATCGCGGCCGTCAATCCTCAATCTGATCAAACAATCATAGAGATCGGTCCGGGTCGCGGCGCCTTAACCTCGCTCTTGATCGAGAAGGCGCAACGCGTCGTGGCGATTGAGTTCGATCGCGATCTGGTGGCGCAATTGCGCGCGAAGTTTTTCGCTTCGCCCAACCTCGAATTGATTGAAGCCGACGCTCTAATGATTGATTTCTGCGCCACGCTTCACCGGGCAGAGCCAGCGCGCGTGGTCGCCAATCTTCCGTACAACATCGCGACGGCCATCTTGCAAAGACTGATAGAGGAACGCCACTGCATCACTGACATGACCCTGATGCTTCAGCGCGAAGTAGTCAATCGCATTACCGCCGACCCCGGCTCGAGCGAACGCGGATACCTTTCCGTTTTCGTCGAAGCATACTGCGAGACAGAAAAGCTGTTCGATGTTGCTCCGCAGGCGTTTCGCCCAGCGCCGAAGGTCTGGAGCACAGTTGTGAATTTGCGAGTGCGCAAAAATATCGCGATAGATGTTGCGGATGAAAAACTACTTTGGCAGGTAGTGAGCGCCGGCTTCGCGCATCCACGCAAAACGATTCTCAATAATCTGCGCGAAGCGCCGGAAGCGCTTTCTGCGCTGCTGAAGAAGCACGGCGGCGCGAGCATCGTTCTATGCGACGCGGGCATTCCACCTTTGCGGCGAGCGGAGACTCTTGCTTTGGAAGAGTGGGCGTTGTTGGTGAATGCGATCGGCTAGCGGTGATGTGTCCAGGACCTCAAAGCACTGACGCGGGAAGTGGCGACGTGGGAACCATTGGATCTAAATCCCGAGCAGGCCTCTTCAGGAATGATGACAAGGTCCATCTTCTCCTACTAACGAATTTGAGTTCGGTGCCTGTTATCGCAGAGCGAGAAAATTCGTCGGGAGCGACTGTACTTCTTCGTCCAGGGGTGGCAGGGCAGTAATGGCAAAGCCTGCTTGTTGAAGTAGATGATAGACGGGATAGTGACTAGAATTTTCCAGGAAGTCGGAAGGCGACTCAAAGATAACCGCTCGAAGGATCCGATTCTGGAGCACGTCTTCAAACCCTGATAGGACCTCAAATTCAAAACTCTCGACATCAATTTTTATTACGGTGGGGATTGGAGCTATGCCGCGCCTCACCATGTTGGCTGCTGTGTCGCAGTAACAAAGCATCGCATCCTGATATGAAACGTTACTCCACGGCTTGAAGGATGTTAACCCTGAGTTGCCGTTGATTTTGAGACTCAATTCAGGATATCCAATACAGTCGCCTAACCCTACATTAATCAGAATCAAATCTGACTGGTTGAGATTGGCATTTAAGTACAATCGGGAAAAGCTAAAAGGCGAAGGCTCAAAGCATACAATTTGCGCTGTTGGACATAGATGTTTCAGTGTTATGGCGTGGAGTCCAATGTTTGCCCCGATATCCCACAAAACGCCGTCGTTGTCTAATTGCTGAAGTAAGGCCGTTAATACTTCCTCTTCGTAATATCCTTTTCTTAAGACTATCGTGTCGAGATAATCCTCGGGATTCAAATCAAACAAGAGACCGTGCTTTGACCGAGCCTGCACCAGGTGATAGGGATGGTGTTGCTTGAGCAATCTAAGAAGGAGGGCACGTCCGGGAACACGTCGACGCACAATCAGGCTAATAAAGGAATCGAAGATGTTGGGACGGGGGTTGGCAATCATCTTGCCGGGACGAGTACGGTTCAGGCTACGATCTGGTAGGAGAGTTCCTTCTTGTATGAGAGTTCCTTGCATTTCACACTCAGATGTAAATTGCCGATCAAACTGTGAGCCGGTCTTGACGGCCCACAGTCTGACCAACGTTTGTAATCAGTATCTGAAGCTTTAGCCGCGAGCTTGGGCACGGTACGCCAGAAGAAGACTAGCTTTCAAGGCGTCCCGGACCTGAATCTCGTTTTCGGCCTTAGTTCAGATCAAAGGCTCAATAACCTCCAGATCTGCCCTGCGGCGTTAACGCCGAAAACAGTTCCGTCTGCGGCGACTGAGACATTTGTCAAAGCGCCACTAACCTGTGACCAAGCATTCTCGCCAGTGTAGCGGTAGATATTGCCCGCCGCATTGACTCCCCAGATTTGACTCGCAGAACCAACAGAAATCTGCGTGAGGGCACCAGCGATCTGCCGCCAGGCGTTGTTGCCCAGATACCTATATATGTTGTTAGCAGAATTCACTCCGAAGACAGTTCCATCGACTCCGACCGAAACCCATTTCAAGCCACCTGGAATCTGTGTCCATGCGTTCTCGCCGGTATAGCGGTAGATATTGTTGCCGGCATTAACTCCCCAGATCTCGCCGGCAGAACCGACGGAAATCTCGATGAGAGCACCTGCGATATTGCGCCACGCGTTGTTGCCGAGGTATCTCCAGATCTGGTTAGCTGAGTTCACCCCGAAAACAGTTCCATCGGCTGCGACTGACACATTTTTCAAGGCCCCGCTAATCTGGGTCCATGCATTCTCGCCGGTGTACTGAAAGATTTGGTCAGCTGAATTAACTCCCCAGATTAGACCCGCCGAACCGACGGAAACCTGCTTGAGAGCGCCATTAATTTGTCGCCAAGTTGCCATTTTTGTACTCCTTTTGGTTGAGGTTGAAGGAAAGTTTTAGAAGCGTCTTTCGACGGTCCTAACACGTGCGCTTGATCGAACTTCGTTTCTCTTAAAGAAGGAAATCGATCAAGGCCGAAATGAGCATTGGGTCATCTGAAAGAGTGCGAGGACATCAGGAGATGGGCCAATTCCTAAAACGGTGAGGCGGAGTGTACGCTTGCGCGCATTGCTTGTCAAGAAAATTGCTATGAATAATAAGCTTCTAACTTTCACATGGTCACGGCATCATCGAGTGAGGTGTTGAGGAGCTGATCCCCCAATGAGATTTCCAGGAGTTCGACTTTGGACAAACACCGTTACTCCATCCTTCGGCCGCAACAACATCGCGAGATAAGTCTCGACTGGATGATCAGGAACCAATTCCAGCCGATACCTCTCCCAATTGCCGAGCGGCGGAGCTTTCCACTGGGGTTCAGTCGCCATCACGCCGCTGCCGGAGCTATCTCGCGCTTGATGCGCTTGGCGTTGCGAATTTCAGCGACGCGCAGATCATACGCCGCTTGCAGGTTCAACCAGGAGCGCGCATCTCCGCCGAAGTAACGTGCCAATCTCATCGCAGTGTCGGCGGTAACACTGCGACGCTCACGAATGATGTCGTTTACTCGCGCGGACGGCACGTTAAGCGCTTTTGCCAGCCCGCTTGCGCTAAGACCAAGCGGAACCAGAAAGTCTTCGCGAAGGATTTCGCCGGGGTGTACTGGGCGCATGCGATTCTTGAACATCTGATCTTACCTTAATGATAATCGACGATTTCCACGTCTGCCGGACCTCCCTTGGTCCAGCGGAAGCACACGCGAAACTAACTACTCAGCTGAAATCGCTATAGCCACCGATCTTCTGACAATGCAGGCACCGGAACAGATAAGCTGTAGGCTCACCGTCCTTGTTGAGCGCTTTGAAATACTCTTCCCATTCGGCGCCCTCCAACTGTGATTCCACTCTGATGGCTTCGATCGCGCCGGCGCCCATGGCCAGCAACTCTTTGTAGCCGGCGCGTCCCAAATAGCCGGCGGCATCGGCGCAACAGGTAAACCATTTTTCCTGCTGCCATCCCGTGAATCCGGGGGTTCGAGAGGCCACTTCTTCATAGATGGGAGCAGAAACCTCCTCCCACTCGCCGTAGCCGCCAACCCCGACCGGGTCGATGAACTCAGCGCCGAGATTGGCGTGCGCGCTATTGTCAGCAATGCACCACGGACAGATATCATCGGCGTGCTCGTCCTCACTGTAAACCGGTCCGGTGTAGATATATCCGCGCGCCTGCTTGCAGCAGACGCACTCGTTTTCGGATACCGCCACGCTTCCGGTCGCGATGGGGTCCGGATGATATTTAAAAGTCGGCAGACTCTCTGATGTCATGACTGGTTATCGGCTCCTTAAAAATAACTACGTTTGGATTTCAAGATCGATTCTGTCCTTGCTCCTGGCGACTCCGCACGACGATCTTCACGCCATTCTTCGGTCGCAGAGACATCGCCGGATAAATCTCTACGTGATCATCGGATTCAAGTTGCAGACGAAACTTCTGCCCAATCGTCGCCAGCACCAGGATGATTTCCATCATTGCGAATGAAGCGCCGACGCAGGCCCTAGGGCCGCCGCCAAAAGGGAAGTAAGCATACCTGGGCATCTGCTCCGCGAACTGATCGGTCCAACGTTCCGGCATGAATTCACCGGGCCGATCATAAAACCGCGGGTCGCGCTGCGTCACCCACTGAAACATGAAGACCTGGGTTCCCGCCGGCACGCGATAGCCGCCAATCTCGCAATCATCAATCGCTTCGCGGCCCAGTCCATACGCAGGCGGATAAAGTCGCATCGATTCCTTTGCAATCTCTTCCGTATACTTGAGCCGCGGCAAATCCGCAAACGTAGGATTGCGATCGCCCAGGACTTCATCAAGCTCCGCGTGAAACTTTTGTTCAATGTCAGGATTCCTACCCAGCAGATACCAGGACCATGCGAGTGTGAGCGCAGTCGTCTCATGACCCGCGAGAAACAGAGTCATCACTTCATCGCGCAACTGACGATCAGTCATTTGGCTGCCGTCTTCATCGCGGGCGGCGAGCAACGTCGAGAGCAGATCACCCGTGTCTGCGCCGCTGGCATGGCGTTCAGCGATGATGCGGTAGACAACGTCGTCGATCTTTTTCGCCAGCCGATGAAAGTGAATATGGTAAGGAGTCGGCAGGCGATTGTTCAGAATCCATTTCAAAGTCGCTTGCGAGGCAAACGGTTTCACTAACTCTCCCAGAGTTGCGCCCACCTCATCGACATCGTTTGAAACGTCGGCACTGAATAAGCAGCGGACGACGATCTCAAGTGTCAGACGCATCATCTCGCGATGCATGTCGCGCGTTTCGCCTTCGCGCCAATTTGCTGTCAGCCGCCGAGTGTAATCGACCATCGTGTCGGCGTAACCGGCGATCCGTTCGCGATGAAAAGCCGGCGAAGTCAGACGCCGCTGGCGCTTCCACTCTGCGCCCTGACTAGTCAGCAAACCATTTCCCACCAACCGTTGAAAGAAATTCGAGCGCAGCGACATCGACTTGATAAAGTTCTTCGCGTTCGTTGCCAGCACGTATTCAATCTGATTCGGATGATAAAGAAACAGCGCCGGCACATAGAGAAATCGCATCCAGACAATGTCGCCGTATTCGCGTTGAGCACGTTCGATAAAACCGAGTGAGTCGCGATTGAATTCGCGCATGACACCCATGATGGGCGTGCCCTTTGGACCGGGCGGGCGAGCTTGAGCCTTCGATTTTTTGCCGGCCGACATTACGCGGGCGAGTTCGTTCAGGGAAGGGTTTGATTTCACGGAGCTGCCTACTTCAATAAATCGGTATAAATTCCGGGCTCGCTATCCGGGATGACGATTGCGCCGACAGCGTCCCGGTAAAACTCAAACGGTCCCGCGGCGCCGATGATGCCGTAAACGTAACCAAGTTCGCGCAAGCCCCACAGTGACGCAATCAACAGGGCTTTGCCAATGCCTCGACCTCGTTCATTCTCAGCCACTCCGGTCGGACCAAAGAACGCTTTGCGCGTGCACTCATAGGCGGCGAAGCCGATCACCCGGGCGTCGCGCGTCGCGATGAAAAGCGTGACCGGCTTCTTTGCCAGGCCGACTGAAGCCTCATCGGCCCAGGCGACCGAAAAATTATTCTTGATGAACTCGCGCACGGGTGTGATCTCAAAAGGCTGCGCGCGACGAATACGCACACCAACGTGATTCAAACCATCGACGAAGGGTTCGAGTTCTGGCAGGTTCAGCAGATTCACCAGCAAGTCGGGCATGGAGTGAGTTTAGAACAGTCAGAACCGTCTGCGGTAGCGGGCGGTTGATCTGCGGCCCAGGACAGTGACGTTCAGAACGACTGGAATTACCTTACGCCGGTTTAGTGTTGTCTTTCCCAGCAGCAGGGACGATCCACGAAATCACACGAAATCGGCACGAAAAAACGTTTCGTGTAGGTTCGATATTTTCTAATCAAGCGGCCACTTCTTCCGCAACTCTTCAATCGTGCCGTTGTAAACATCCACATCCATATCGTACTCAGTTCCCGCAACGGTATAGAGACACGCGCTGCGATCCGCGGCCGTGCAATTCAGTTCACTCGAAAACTGCCAGAGTGCATACGTCTTCCAGGTTCCGGCCGGAAAATCTGTCACGCTTTTCTTGAAACGCGCATACCAAAGATGTGTCTTTGCGAACAAGTCGTCGTCGCCGAATCGTTCCGCAATCGCTTTGGTCACCAGATTGTTGGCGTAGACAAAAGGATAGCGTCCAGTTTTTTCTTTGATGCGCTTGATGAAGATGCGAGCTTCGTCGAAACTCATGTGTTGGGCCGGATCCGTGCCGTCGAGATCGAGAGCCATCAAGTCATCCGGCTCTGGCTTGACGGTTTCCAGAAAGAAATCGGCTTGCTTGATTGGATCGCCCGGCTTGCCGAAATGATAAGCGCCCCACTTATAGCGACGCTTCTTCGCTTCAAGCTTGCGCTCGGCGTACTTGCGATCGACACGATCGCCTATCGTCGCGCGATGAATGATCGCGACCACGCGCTTGTCAGTGACGAGTTGGTCCCAATCGATCGTATTGCCTTCAAACGGATCGATGGCGAGAGCGATCTTGGGGTTCTTCCAGGGTTCGTTGAATTCGGGGGCTTGGGCGAAGGTGAATGAGAATGAACAGACCACCGCGAGTCCAACCAGCATGAGCTTCCTGATCACGACGAACATCATAAGCGCCAAAGGCGCGCGATGTAAGAGCCTGGGGTGAAGCCCCAGGCTAGATCGAAGGAAGATTCGCGAGCGCTGAAGGCGCGAAATGATTCGCCCGGGCCTTGCCCAAAAGTCCAGCTCGCGCGGGAAGGATCAATTTGGTGCGGAACCGCTTGCGCTAGCAAGCGGGTAATCTCAATGAAACTACCCGGTCGCTATCGGTTCCGTACCGTATTCCGTCATTAGAATGTCGCTTTATTCCGCTCCATTAGAGCTTGATTAGCTGAGGTGACTGGTTCCTCGCCCGTAGGCCCAGGCTAATACATTGCTCGCCTTCCGCGCTTTGCCGGAGTCGTGATGCTCGACGAAGGTACGGGCCGGGACGCTGTCCCACTACTTGCATGTTATACTGCCGTCACCCCTGTCCTGGAGAGAGTCGAGCATAACAATCAATAGTGGCTAACGTCCTTGAAATTATTCCCCTCGGCGGCATCGGCGAGTTCGGGATGAACTGCACGCTGATGCGCTATGGCGACGAGATGCTCATTCTCGACGCCGGCATGGGCTTTCCCGAAGAGAGCGTCTATGGCGTGGACGTGTGCATTCCCGATTTTGAGATCCTCGAAGAGTTTCGCAACGACATCACCGCGATCATTCTTACGCATGGGCATGAAGATCATCTCGGCGCGCTGCCTTACGTCCTGAAGAAGATCAACGTTCCGGTTTACGCGTCGCACTTCACTCTGGCACTGGCTGAGAGCAAGCTGGAAGAACACGGACTTTTAAATGATGTGCTGTTGCATCGCGTCGAACCGCGCGACGTCGTCACTATCGGTTCGTTCACGATTGAGTTCATACGCGCATCGCACAGCTTGATTGACTGTTTTCATCTGGCCATTAAAACGCCCGTCGGCACAATCATTCACACCGGCGATTACAAGGTTGACGAGACACCGGTCATCGGCGAACCCATTGATTTGCGAAGCCTGCGTCGATACGGGCAGGAAGGTGTGCTGGCGCTGCTTTCAGATTCGACCAACGCGACGGTTCCCGGTCGCACTCCATCCGAACGCGCCGTGATTCCGGCCTTTGAAGAAATTTTCGCCGAAGCAAAAGGGCGCATCATCGTGGCGGCGTTTGCTTCCTCGATTCATCGCCTGCAAATCGTTTTCGATGTGGCCCAGCAATTTGATCGAAAGGTGTGCGTGCTGGGTCGCTCAATGCAGAAGAATGTGGAGATTGCCGATCGGCTTGGCTATCTGGACATTCATGATGGGATGCTCGTCAGCATCAACGACACCAAACGAATGCCGGACCATGAGGTTGTTTTTCTCGTGACTGGGTCGCAGGCTGAGCCGCGCGCCGCGCTCTATCAACTGGCGACGCAGATCTACAAAGGACTGACGATCGAAGAAGGCGATACGGTCGTGCTCTCTGCGCGCATCATTCCCGGCAACGAACGCGCAATCTCCAAGCTCATTGGTTTCATTTATAAGAAGGGCGCGAACATCATCGAAGAGAAGCGCCGCTTGATTCATGTAAGCGGCCACGCCTCTCAGGAAGACATTCGCATCATGACCGAGGCGGTGCGTCCGAAATTCGTCGTGCCGATTCACGGCGAGTACCGCATGCTGTTTCGTCACAAAGAGTTTGTGAAGAACCATCTCGACATTCCGGAAGAGCGAATCATCCTAATCGAAAACGGCGATGTGCTCGAGCTGGATGGCGAGCGCGCCACGATTGTCGACAAGCGCGAAATCAAACGCACGTTCATTGATGATTCAGGTTTTGAAGAAATAGAGTATGAAACGGTGCGCGAGCGCAAGAAGATGGCTTATGAAGGCATCGTAACGCTGGTCGTGACAATCAATAGTGTTAGCGGCCAGCTGGAAACTGCCCCGCGAATCATTGCTCACGGGGTGCGCGGAATCGATGGCACCAACGGATTCACAAAGCCCGCACAGGCGGCCGTTACTAATGCGTTCGCGAAGGCATCAGTGGTGCAACTAGCAGACGACTCGTTGCTGAAAGAGTATTTGCGTCTTGAACTCAAACGATTTATTCAGAACCAGACCGGCTCACGACCCGTGATTACTCCGGTCATCCAGAAAATCTAAGAGTCTCATTCTCCTTACATTGCGTCGAGGGCCGCGCTAATCTCCTCTCATAGCTGGTTTTATTCGTGGTTGCAATCTTAGGGCGATCCGAATTCGAGCCATTCATTGTGAAGAAATTCTGGGTATTATGTCTTTGACACATGCAGCTTGGAACCACACTCCCGCCGCTTGCGTCCGACGGTGGGATCAATACAAATTGAAATTGTACTGAAGGTCCATTGAATACGAAATGAACTGCCCGTCCTTTGTCCCCGGGATAAAAGTCAGATGACGAGCGGCTTCGATTGCTTGTTCGGTCAAACCCCTAGGCAAGCCATTAACCACGCGAATGTTGGTCACTTCGCCCGATCGATTAAACCAGACGCGGAGCACAACAGTACCGGTCAGGCCAGCACTCCGCGCGTCGTCCGTATATACAGGTTCGGGCTTAGACACAACGACAGGTTTTCGGGTCACTTGTTGGCCGCTGGTCACAATGTCAGGCGAATCAGGTTGTGGCAGCGTTGGAGCGTCGCCCGATAGAGAGAGCGTTGACATGAAGTAGTCTCGCAATGGCGCGTTGTCAGTTGCCTGCACGGTTGCAACAGCGTAGCCATGTTTCATTGTGGCATAAATTTCAAGGACGCCAACAACATCTCCAAATTTCAGTGAGTATTCCTTGCCAACAAATCCCGACAGCGTTTTGTCTTTGATGGGTGTGATTTTCGCTTGTGTACAGTGATGGAGTCTAAAATTTTCAAGCGTGTCTTTTAACGAACTCCGATCATACGACACAATCAAATAGACAGCGCCGTTTGAATACGTGCTGTAGATGCGTTCCGGTATATGTTTACCGGATCGACTTGTAATTATGTTGAAGTAAGACCACGGCTGACCCGGCATTCGCACCGAGAACTCTTCGTCTTTTGCGGTGAATTTGCCCCGAGGCTCAGTCGCATTGATGGCCGAACGCGACTTGATGTTCAAAAAGGAAACTGCTGTTGCAACTGCAACGCAGATCACGACTGCGCGTACTGCTCGTGTGGATTTGGCGATTCGAAAAAACATAAGTGGAATCAAATCCGGCATGACCGGCTACTTTTTGCGAGAGACTCTCTTGGTTGGTTTCCGTGTGGGTTTCGCTTCGTGTTTCGGCGGCGGTGGAGTGCTAAGCATCTTCTGCACTACCTCATCAAAGGTGTGCGGATAGAGACTAAAAGGCTTGCCTTCGCGCCCGGCTGGATTAGGATTCTTATTCGGCATTAGTTTTCACTCCCCAGAGTATGATCCAGCAATGGCCCTTTTATCGTCGGCGTCATATCAGGCGGCTCAATGATTTTCAGGTTTCTTAGACCTAACTGCTTCGGTCTTTTCTGTAACTTCTTATCCGTCGAATACATGACTTCACATTCTAATACCAGGGCCGTGGCGATGTGAAAGCAATCCCACTTGCGCCGTCGATTCTCAGATGCACGATCAATCTGTTGCTGTAAGGTAAGCGGTTTCTTTTTGTCTCGTTTGGCTTCTTCTTGATCGGCTATGTCTTTTAACTGCGCTTCAATCTTCGCAGCGGTCAATGCGATCTCTTTGGTAATCGTGTAAACGCGGGCCATGCTTCTAATGTCCCCGTAGATGTCCCTAGCAATTGTTCCTCGACGATGAATCGAGACGGACATTTCCTGAACGGTGATGATCGACGTATAGACCCTAACTCTCTTCTCTTGAAAGTCGGCCAGCAAGTCGCGCACTCGCACCTTGTGCGGGCTCCGCTTCGTTACCATCTCAATAAAGATGGAAGTCTCGAAATAAGCAGGCTTAGGCATCAATCTCTCATGTCGGCCAAGACTTCTTCCGCTTCGACATCTCCGAATAGATCGGAGTAGGCTTCGGAGAATCTATCGAAAGCATTCACATAGTCTGGCATCGGTTCTTCGTGAATCTCTCTAGCCTCTAAACGCGGCGCTCTGGTCTTGTAGTAAGTAGCATCGCCCGCAACAAAGACTTGTTTGCGGAAGAGTTTTAGCACCTTGTTTTGATCATCATCTCGAAATCGAACTCGCCAGTAGTAACCGTTATCTTCAAGTAGCTCTCCCCAAAAATGGCCACTCTGTTCTTCGCTTCGGCTAATGTCCCGAAGTTCGCGCAGTTTGCCATAAAGCGTGACGGCCTCAACAGTAAATTCGGAATCTTCTAAGGACTTAAGTGTCTTGCGGCCTCTCTCGCCCAGATGACTTCGCGTGACTACTTTCCGGCCCTGCTTCAGTGTCAGGTGTAATTCGGTTTTGTCCTCTGCTTGAATCGCAGCGATCTTTGGAAGCCGTCTCAAGACTTCTTCGCCGTAATCGCTTATAGCGAGCGTATCCTTTTCGCGCTTTCGCTGTAGCATGTCGGTTGTATGAATAATGGTGTTGAGGGTCGGGATCGCCATCTCGAAATTCTTAGTAACCACCGCGTCAGTTTGTAGGCTACCTTTTTGAAAACCCAGTCCGGTTCCTCCCGCTAGTAGTTCAATGCCGAAATCGCCCGTTGGTTCCTCGCCCGCGTCGCGCTGAATTTTCCGGCCTACGTCCCGGATCATGTTTTGGATTTGCTGAAGCGTAGTGATGACGTGATCCAGCGGCAAGCGATTGCGATTCGCCAGACCTTTTTTGAAGACGATAGAGAATGTAAGTTTTTGACTTGTAGCCATCACGCCACCTCCGGTATATTGTTGGTGGTTTGATACAAACTTATACTGCGCTGCCCACGGAAGCAGATCGGTAGGTATTGAGATAGTGAGAATAGACGCGCTGGCGGGCGCGTCTTATTCTTTTGCACCGTTATTAGTCTTTACGCTGTCCTTCCGGTTCGGGTTTCGGCCTACGAGTCCCGGTACATCAGCCTCTTGCCATCGAAGCCTTTTAGAGCTTCCATAGCCCGGTCGCCGTCCGTTGTCTGGCGCAGGTTATACCTAAAATCAAACTCGCTCAAGTATCGGTGAAGATGTTTTCGGCCAACTTGATGATACGTTCCCATGATGCCTCGTTTAAGCAGGGAAAAGTAACCCTCAACGGCATTAGTCGTGACGCATACACCTTCCTCGAATCTCACGTATTCATCCGCTGTGTGATTGACGAGAGAATGCTTTCGGCCAGTGCTTTGGCCGCGCAGCGTGCCAGTGTCAGTCATCAAGTGCGCATCCTGCGCCACCACGTCATTCAAGACTTCCGTTAGGTTGTCTGCCGTCACTTTCTCAATGTGTCGAGAGTGAACGCGACCGCCACGTTCTAAGACGGAAAACACTGCCAGCTTGTCAGAAGTCGGCGCTTTCCGATCTTGCGCTCTAACGCCCGACTTGACCGCGTAAGTACCGCGAAGATGCTTGTGCTTATTCTTCGCCTTGCCGCCTATGAATGTCTCATCAGCCTCAACAATTCCATTCATCTTCTCAGGCAGTTCGCCAGTCATTGCATAACGGATTCTGTGCGCCAGGAACCACGCGCTCTTGTACTGTCCGATTCCGAGATTGCGCATTAGTTGATGTGCAGAGATTCCCTTTTTGGAACTGGACATCAGATGGATCGCGTACAGCCAAACGTGAAGCGGAATGTGGCTATCTTCAAAAACCGTCTTGACCGTAACCGTGAACTGTTTCCGGCATCCCGCGCACGCCCAGAGTCCCTTACGTGGCTTGCGGACTCGCTTCTTTTCCGCCCTAAGGGCTTCGATCTGTTCGGGCGTCTTTTTCTTAACGACAATGCGGTAAGCCTCGCCTACAAGACCGCAATGCGGGCAAACAGCACCGTCCGGCCATCGCTTCGCTTCTAGCCATTCCCGCGCCGCATCTTCGTCTCGAAACTGAGGCTCTAAGAGAGAACCCCTTTCCTTCTTGACTGGCTTCTTTACTTTCTTTCGCATGGTGAGGCCATACTACCAGATTGGGCTGCATGTGTCAAGTGCATAATTCCCGAAATTCTTGTCGCACACTCGGGGTCTTTGTTGTATTCTAGATTCGATGTTGGTAGTTGCCCCCGCCACCTTCATCGCTTGACGTTCGCCTCAGCAACTCATACTCAAGCACACTGAAACATCAAAAAACGATCGCCGAAGTCGGGCGCTACGCACCTCGAATGGATTGGTCCAACAAAGTAGTTCTGGTTACCGGCGCGTCATCCGGCATCGGCCGTGGTCTGGCCGTCGAGCTGGCGCGACGTGGCGCCTCAGTTGGATTGCTTGCCCGGCGCCGTGACCTTTTGGAAGCGGCGGTCGAGGAAATCAACGAAGCAGGTGGCCGCGCTCTTGCCTTGCCGGCTGACGTGACGCACGCCGATCAGGTGCGCGCCGCAGCCTGCGAGCTCCGCAGAAAATTTGGCTACATCGATGTGCTCGTGGCAAACGCCGGCGTGGGCGGCACCACCTACGCCGTTGATCTGTGCGAAAAGGAAGTTACCAAAGTCATTCGCGTAAATGTGATTGGCGCCGTTAACAGTGTGACAGCGGTCATCCCGCACATGGTCCAACGTGGCAGCGGGCACCTGGTGGCTATCTCCAGTCTCGCCGGCTATCGCGGATTGCCAAAGTCGGCTGCTTACTGTGCCAGCAAGGCCGGCGTTTCCGCTTTGTTTGAGAGTTTGCGAATCGATCTCGCGCACACCGGTGTTGATGTCACGATCATCCATCCCGGTTTCATCAAGACGCCTTTGACGGCCGGCCGCAAACATATGCCTTACCTGATGGAACTTGATGATGCAGTTGCCAAGATGATGCGCGTGATTGAAAAGCGAAAGAAGACTTATTCCTTCCCCTGGCAGCTCGCCATGATCGTGCGCGCCTGCATGTTGCTTCCCATTCCTTTGTACGACTGGATTGCTGAGCGCAATTCTTTCCGAGAGTAAACTTGATCGCGTAGTGTGGCACGCGCATCTTGCGCGTGAACTCACGGGCGAGGCGCCCGTGCCCCGCTGGATTTTTGATTTTAGGTTTGCGATTTGTGATTGAGCGTGTGAAACTTCGACCTTCGCTCGTTTAGATCAAATCGAAAAAGCTAAAATCGAAAACTAAATGACCTTGCTACAAGCAATTCTGCTCGGCATCGTCCAGGGCCTGACCGAATTCATCCCGATCAGCTCAACGGCGCACCTGGTAATCGCCAGTCGAGTAATGTCCCTGACCCTAACGCCGGCACAGCTGACGGCGTCGATCGCGGTAATCCAGTTGGGGACGTTGATCGCCGTTCTTTTTTATTTTGCCAGTGACATCTGGAATATCTCGGTGGCGTTCGTGGGCGATCACCTGGCCCTGGTTTCCGGCGGACGAAAGAGCGGCGCTCGGTTGTCGCATGAGGCGGTTCTTGGCTGGCTGGTTATTATCGGATCGATCCCGGTCGCGGTCGTTGGTTTGCTCTTCAAAAAGCAGATCGAAGGGACCTTCACCAAGAATCTTTGGGTGATTGCCACGATGATGGTCGTCATCGCTGTGTTGCTGGCGATTGCGGAACTTGTCGGCCGCAAGCAGAGAACGATGGAGGACCTCAGTTTGAAAGACGCGCTGGCCATGGGGTTCGCGCAGTGCCTCGCGTTGATTCCAGGATCGAGCCGTTCCGGCTCTACGATCATGGGAGGTCTGTTCGTCGGCGAAGCTCGCGAAACCGCCGCGCGATTTTCTTTCTTGCTTTCGATTCCGGCGGTTGCCGCGAGCGGGCTGCTCGAATTAAAAGAGGCCCTGCACAAATTGCCGCAGGGCAGTTTGACGACACTGGCGGTCGGCACGATTGTCGCCGGAATCGTCGGTTACGCTTCTATCTGGTTTCTGCTTCGTTATCTGAAGACGCACACAACGGGCGTATTTATCGGATACCGGTTGATCGTCGGCGGCGCGATCTTGATTATGTTGTTCAGCGGAAAAATTAGTGGGTTGTGAGACTTCCTCTCTCTCCCTTTGGGAGAGAGCCGGGTGAGGGCAAAGAGCCGCACGCTTAAACAAGGTTCTGTTTTCTTATTCTTACATCGTAAGCCCTCACCCTAACCCTCTCCCAGAGGGAGAGGGAACAAGTAGCTCTTAACCTCGACAACAAGTAAACTCCGAGACATGACTGCTGCGCCTTCCCCTAAAAAGAAGAGCAAGAAATGGATTGTGCGTGAGCGTGACACGGCGCGAGCGGCGCAGCTCGCTGCGACGTTGGGTGTCTCACCGATTGTCGCTGATTTGCTGATCGCTCGCGGTCATGACGACGCAGAGTCAGCACAAGCCTTTCTCAATCCTTCGCTCGATCAGCTTCACGATCCTTTTCTGATGCGCGGCATGTCTGAGGCCGTCGCGCGTCTGGTGCGGGCGATCGATCGCCAGGAACCGATTCTGATTTATGGTGATTACGACGTCGATGGCACGACGGGCACCGCGGTTTTGTTGCGCGCGTTGAGAATGCTGGGAGCCACGGCGGGCTATCACGTTCCGCATCGGTTCACGGAAGGTTATGGCATTCGCCAGGATGCGCTCGAAAAGGCTGCCGGTGAAGGATACAAACTGGTCGTCAGCGTCGACTGCGGCATCACGGCACACGAACCACTTCATTGGGCGCGCGCAAATGGCCTCGACATCATCGTCACAGACCATCATCTGCCGGACAAAGATGAAGGTGCGCCGCCCGCGCTGGCGGTGCTGAATCCGAATCAGCATGGCTGTGAGTATCCGGACAAGAATCTGGCCGGCGTCGGCGTCGCCTTTAAATTGATTCACGCTTTGTTTCGCGAGCGCGGCCGTGAAGCGCAGGCGCCGGGCTTTTTGAAAATGGTGGCGATTGGCACGGTCGCGGACGTCGCAAAACTGGTCGGTGAGAATCGCGCGATCGTGGCGCTGGGGCTTTCCGATCTACCGCGCGCGAGAAATCACGGGTTACGTGCTCTGATTGAAATCGCCGGGTGCGGCGAAGACGGCGAGATGACTGCTTATGATCTTGGCTTTCGCATTGGGCCGAGGATCAATGCCGCCGGCCGTATGGATGCGGCGCGCGCCGTCGTCGAACTCTTCGATGCGAAAGAAAAAGAAGAAGCGCGCCGATTGGCGGAACATCTGGACACGCGCAATCGCGAGCGCATGGACGCGCAACGCGAGATCTTCAATCGGGCCGTTGAAGAATTTGAGGGTGGGGCCGATCGTGAATCACAGACGCACGCCGCCGTGATTGCGGGCGACGGTTGGCATCGCGGCGTGATCGGACTGGCTGCATCAAAGATTGCTGAACGCCTGAACCGGCCGTGCGTGGTTATCTCTCTCGATGGCGAGATCGGACATGGATCAGCGCGCAGCATCGAGGCGTATCATCTGTTCGACGGTCTGGCGTCATGTCGTGACTTGCTGGAGAAATTCGGAGGCCACTCACATGCTGCCGGTCTTTCGATCAAGCGCGATCGCATCGGGGAATTTCGCCGGCGCTTGAATGAACATGCGGCCTCATGTTTGACTGAAGATGATTTGATTCCCTCGCTCGGGATCGACGCTGAACTAACGGCAAAGGATCTCGGATTTCAGCTGGCCCGGGACCTGGGCGCGCTGGAGCCCTTTGGCGCGGGAAACCCGCGACCGGTGTTTATGACGCGCGGCTGGCGGGTGATGAACGAGCCGCAGATTATCAAGGACCAGCATCTCAAAATGCGTGTGGCCGGCGAAGACAATCGACCATTCGAAGCGATTTGGTGGCGCGGAGTTGAAGAGGTCGAAGCAACACCTCGGATGAATCAGCGCATCGATCTGGCGTACGACTTTGAAACGAATCGTTGGCAAGGCGATATTCGGTTGCAGTTGAATGTGAAGGACATGCGGACTTCACAATTAGATCCCGTTTAGAGGCGGGCTACTGCCCGCCTTGCGTCGTCTAAACGGGAATCGATGAATTAGGATGGCGGGCGGTAGCCCGCCTCTAAACGATCGCATAGTTGTGAGAAACGATCCCGTAGTTGTGAGAACGATCGCATAGTTGTGAGATGCAGGCAGTAACTCGGAAAAAACGAATCACCGCCGTCGACTTGCGCGCGCGCGTTCCAGCGATCGCGCGCGGCCTCGCTTTATTTCTGCTGATTGGCGGCGGGATCTTTGTGGGCGTGTCTTACTACAAGATGCGCAACAACAAGCCGTTTCGTCTGATTTCAGAGACGCCGGCCCTGTCCAAAGAAATTATCGCAGTCACCACCGGCTATGAGCAGCGCATCACCAGGAATGACAGATTGTATTTGTGGCTGCGCGCGGCGCGCGATGTGACTTATGCCGATGGCCATCACGAGCTCGAGCAACTCAACGCGCAGTCCTTTCCCGCCACCGGTGATAAACCGGATCAGCTAATTGCCGATCGCGCGATGTACGATTCGAAGACCGGCATCCTGCAGTGCAACGGCAACGTGCAGATGGAAAGACATGACAATTTGAAGGTGAAGACTGAGTCGTTTCAGTTCAATCAGGACACCAAGGTCGGCGAAACGTCAGCACCCGTTACTTTCGAACGCGGAAATGTTTCCGGCCAATCGACCGGAGCGCTGGTTGATAATGAAAAGAAACGCCTGGAATTGAAAAGCGCGGTCGCCGTGACGGTGGCGCCCGAACAATTTACAGATCCCCAGAAAAAAGATGCGAAGCCCTTGAAAGGCGCGCGGGCCAAGCCGGTGAATATTCATTCGGCGCAGGCCGTGTTCGAGCAGGCAACGATGCGGCTGACTTTTTCGGGCGGGGCCACTGCTGAACAGGAACAGGACATCATGAGCGGCGACACGCTCACTGCGATTCTTAGTGAAGAAGATAAGTCGGAGAAAGCAAAAGAGAAGTCGAAGTTGCAGAAGATCGAGGTGCGCGGAAACTCTTATTTGAGATCGATGGAGGTGGGTCATGCCGCGGAAGCTCACGCCGTCGACATGGATTTCTTTCTCGACAGCGATCAGCGCCTACAGAAGGCCTATGGCTCGCGGGACATTCGCGCGCAAACTTTGAACGCTGATTCTGACATGCAGCTCACCGGGGCGAACGGATTGACAATCGACTTTCAGGCTCAGGGCGATAAGAGTTTGCTGAAAGAGATGCGCACCGATGGCCGCTCCGTCGCCAACCTGTCGGCGCCAAAATCGCGGGCGAACGATCCACGCGCGGCGAGCAAGCGTCTGACCGCGGACGCCATCAAGATGGATTGGCGTATCAATGGCAAGGATCTCGAAAAGGCTGAAGCAGTTGGGAACGCGGAACTGTATGTTGAGCCGGTGCAGAAAACTGCGAAGAACGATCGCAAAACGCTGACTGCGCCGCGCTTTGATTGTGACTTTTTTGAAAGCGGCAACATCGCGCGCAACTGCACCGCGACGGGCGGCGGGAAAGCTGTCTTCGAACCTTTTCAGGTGACCGACAAACATGGAACGCAGACCATAACTGCGCAAAAACTCGCCGCCATTTTTGTGCGCGAAACTCAGGACGTCGAACGAGTGGACGCGACGGGCGACGCAAAGTTCAACGAACTCGATCGCAACGGTACTGCGAATGCGATCTCTTACACGGCCGTCGATGAAACTGTCCGCCTGCGCGGCGGCGATCCGACTGTCTGGGATTCGCGCGCGCGCACCAAAGCTGCTGAGATCGATTCGAACAACGCGACGCATGTGTCGGTCTGTCGCGGAAAGGTCCAGACGACTTACTATAGCCAGGAACAGACGAACGGTGCGGCGCCGTTTCGAAATGTGAAAAGTCCGGTTTATATCTCGGGCGATCGGGCTGAGGTCGATCACGATACGGGCCGCGCGGTCTATTCCGGCTCTGCGCGGATGTGGCAGGACGATAATTATGTGCGCGGCGATTCCCTGACCATGTATCGCGAAGAGAAGCGCATGGAAACCTGGGGTCATGTGCAGAGCGCGCTTTATCAGGCGAAACAGAAAACGGGGAACTCGACGACGGTGGTGCCGGTGTTTGCGACCGCTGAATACATGCGCTATTCGGATCCTGAGCGACTTTTGCATTACGAGAACAACGTCGATATCAAGCAGGGCACCGATCGCATGACTTCCGGTGTTGCTGATGTTTATTTGCAGAAGGACGTGAATGAAGTTGAGCGCACCATCTCGCAACGCAACGTTACGATCGTTCAACCGGGTCGACGCGGAACCGGCGATTGGTGTCAATACACTACTGCTGACGAAATCGCGGTACTGACCGGTAATCCGGCGCACGTTGAAGATGCCGAGAAGGGAACGACCGACGGCAATCGTCTGACGATGTATCGCCTCGAGAATCGCGTCGTCGTCGATGACGCGCGTGGGTCGCAATCACCCGGTCGCGTCCATTCGACGCATAAGATTACCAAGCCTTAGGTGAAGGTTTTCTCCCTCTCCCTTTGGGA
>Ga0193730_1000113_pt1 | contig 26990 bp, 20 predicted proteins | sample U1a1metaG_FD_144919 | JGI IMG/M metagenome (GOLD analysis project Ga0193730, IMG submission 144919) | Soil microbial communities from a riparian zone of the East river system, Colorado, United States - U1a1 | ecosystem: Environmental > Terrestrial > Soil > Riparian zone | place: USA: East River...
CCTGGCGATCACCGAAACAACTCTGTCAGAGATTACCGACCCGAACGCCCTGAGTCACCTGACCCTGAAGGTTGGAGTAAAGCCACGACCAGGTACGCAAAATGGGCACGCAAGGATTATCGTCTCCTTCTACGACCGGACGAAAGATCACAAAATGAAGCCGACTGATGCGCGGACAAGTTATAGTTGGCTTAACGCTTCCGAGGACTGGACGGATGCAACTCCGAAATTCCTGGTAGCGACGTACGTGCGTCCAAAGACCCAATCACGTTCAGCTGATGGACGCGAGTATGGGGGATTCATTATCCGAGTGTATTTTGATGGCCAGTTACAGGATGCGCGAGCGACGCCACCGGAATTACTGACGCTCTTTCCGGCTCCAGATCAGCTCGCTCCTTCACCCAGTGGTGCCCCATAAATTCGTATGCTGTAGCGGCGGTCTCGACTGTCACTCGAATCGCAATCGACAGGGTGACGCTTTCCTTCGACCCCGCGCCGGGCAGAAGGCGAGGATCGGTCCAAATGAATCTTGTTGTTTGTCGGGAAGTTTGCTAAGACGACGCGGGTCTAACGAAAGGAGCTTGTCATCGAGCGACCATTCATCTGCTGTGCCGAATGGGGCATAGTGGGAATTGCTTTGCTTCTGGCCTCGATCTCATTTGGCCAGGAGACTGTGTCCAAATCTCGGGACGCTGACCAACGTGTCGCCATAGTAGCGGAGGTGATCGTGACTGGCTCAAACATTCCGACCGCGGAAGAAGTCGGCCCGAATCCAGTGGACACATATCGTCCGGCAGACCTCGAAAAACTGGGCATCCACAATGCAACGGACCTGACAACTTTCCTGCCGCAGGAAGCAGGCGGCACTGTCAACCAGAACATCAGCAATGGCGGTGACGGTACTGTCCAATTCAACCTGCGTGGCTTGTTGTCCAAAGAAACTCTGGTGCTCGTTGACGGAAAACGTGTCGCCTTTGGTTCATTGAACGACGTCGGGTTCAGCGGAGGTGTGGACATTAATCTGCTTCCGTTTCCAATGATTGATCACATCGACATCCTGAAGGATGGCGCCTCAGCGGTGTATGGCTCGGACGCGATTACCGGGGTGGTCAACTTCTTTTTGATCCACAAGTTCCGTGGACTGGAGATCGGCGGGAGTTACGGGAACACAAACCTCGGAGCATCCAACGACATGGGCGAATGGGAGGCATGGTTGAAAGCGGGCACGGGAGATGACAAGACCAACATCGTAGTCATTGCCGATTTCTGGGAGCGCACCGGCGGAGTTTTCAGTCGCGACCGCGATCTCTCTAGCAACGCCTTTTACATACCCTGGGGTGGGTTCGAGGGTCGCAGCGGGACTTTCCCTGGCAACACTGGAGGTTTTGGCTTCCGCTTGATCCCGAAAATGTTTTTCGGCCCCGGAGGTCTTCCGCAGTTTGGTGCGAACACTCCGCTACCACATTCAGCTCCGAACGCGGCAACTTCTCCATTTTATGTGCGGCCGGGTTTCCCCTTCATCCCTATCCCGGGGATTAATCCCAATGCCTATCCAGGCGCCCCGGGTATCCACAATCCAAGAAGACAACTCACCCAAGTCGGCACGGATTATAAGGGCGGCGGCAACTACTTCCTCTTAAATTTCGCAGCTTTCACGACGGCCCTTCCTCCGGCAGATCGTCAGAGCTTCTACGGTTCCTTCACGCGCGATCTCTGTGACAAATACCTGACGGTGTTTGCCGATTTCAAATATGTCCGCTCATTTTTCGACGCGTCCACTGCAGCGGTGCCGTTTAGCCCCGACCCATTCAAGATCCCAGGCACTAACATAGGCTTTAGTCGCTTTAATATCAGTGTGCCAATCTCGAATCCGTTTAATCCGTTTACAGTCGCCGATGCGACTATTCCAAATTTCTTTCCGGACGGCTCCGGTCTCCCGGTGACTACCGGGGTTGGGTTCCGAGGCACTAACGACACCGGTCCCAGACATGACAAGTTCACCTACTGGGATTCCCTTTTCGATGTTGGCCTGCGTGGTGAGATGGGAGAATTTGGCGATTATTTCAGGACATGGAACTGGGAAACGGGCTTACGCTATTCCCTGAACGAGGGGCAGGACTTGTCCGTTGGCGAAGTCAGCGCGCCTGGATTGCGGGACGCACTTTTGGATACGGATCCAGCTACCGCATTTGATCCCTTCCTGAATTTCACTGCCCACAACACCAAGGCGGCCAGGAGCAGAGTTTACGTCACCCTGCATAACTCAGGCGAGTATGAGTTGCCTATAGCTTATGCTACTATTAACGGCGACTTATTCAATCTTCCTGCGGGTCTTGTCGCGTTTGCTCTCGGCGGTGAGTATGACGCGCCGAGGTGGACGCGCGATCGTGATCCGCTGAATACAACGTTTCAAAGCATTGGCTCGTTGGATGGTGGGAGCGCAAGGGTGAATCGGGATGTTTGGTCAATCTACCAGGAGGTGCGGGTACCCTTCACCAGTCCGACGTGGAGCTTCCCCGGCTTCTACAGCTTCGAAGTTGACTTTGCCGAGCGCGAGGAATGGTACAGCCAGAACACTTCTGCAGTTCTACCTTCTGGAGCCTTCCCATTTCAGCCGGCGGCTCACAGCCAGTATAACGCGCAGAAGCCAAAAGTTTCTGTGCGCTGGCAACCACTTGAGCCCAAGTATATCGGCGCCCTCACCTTGCGTGGCAGCTACACCGAAGCGTTTCATGCGCCGCATTTGTCGGAGATTTCGCCCGCTTCCTCGCAGAATTTCACATCGTTCTTCGATCCATTTTTGAGAGAGGAGGGCAATGCGGAAGAACGCATTATCGGAAATCCCAACCTCCACCCGGAGGTCGCCTATGAATGGTCTTACGGAGCTGTTTATAGTCCGAAATGGATCAAGGGCCTGACGCTCAGCGCTGATTGGTGGCACATTGATATGCGGTCGATCGCGTCGTTCCTCGGCGCGCAATTCATTGTTGAGAACAATCTCCCCGGCCTGGTTATTCGTGCTCCTCCTCCAGCTCCTGGTCAACTGGGCCCGGTCATCCTCGTCGTCGATCCCAACGAAAATCTTACAGGCGCGATTTTTGAAGGTCTCGACTACGAAGTGATCTATATTCTCGAGTCTTCGATTTTTGGTCACGGGGATTTTGGCAAACTGACGGCAACGGTCAATGGCACCTGGCTGTCCCGGGCTGAGCTTCAGATTTCGCCTGACACAAAACGGTTCGGTATCGCGGGCGAGTTTATACCGCCAGGATTCAGCCTGACCAGTTCGCTGCCATGGAATCGCGCTAATTTCAGTCTGTTTTACGACGGCCCCTCCGATACGTGGCTGGCTGGTTTGGATATCGGCGCAGTAGTCCACTACACCGGCCAATACGAAGATGACAATTTCAGTCTGACAGGATCGCCGAAGCTAAACATGCCTAGAACCGGCGGTCCGGGCGATAATGCCGCTCCTTTTCCTCAGCGCGCGCGCAAAGTAGCCGCGTGGACTACGCTCGATCTCATCTTAAACTACACATTCAACCTGCCGCCACCGGCCCCGGCCGAGGTACCTGGCCTTGCCAAAGACGGCGGTAAAAATGTCAAGGTGAAGGACGGCAAGGAGAAAAACGTGATTCCCGTTTCCACGGCCGAATACAATCCCTGCGGGTGGCGCGCCTGGTTGAATAACACGACGATCACGCTTGGCATGCAGAATGTGTTCGACGAAGACCCGCCATTTGTGAACAGCGCCATCGAAAACGGCTACGACGAGTCGCTTGCCACGATCAAAGGCCGCTTCTGGTACGTCCAGCTAAAGAAAAGATTCTAAAAAATCTATTCGGCGGCGAATTACTTCGACAGCAATTGTCGCAGCACAAACGGCAAAATCCCGCCGTGGCGATAATAATCGATCTCGATCGGCGTATCGATCCGAAGCTTCACTGGCAACGCGCGTTTCTCACCGTTCGTTCTTTCGATCTCCAGAGTGACCTGTTGTCCAGGTTTGATCGAGTCGGACAACCCGGTGATTGAAAACTTCTCAGAGCCGTCGAGCCCCAGCGATTGCGCACTTGTGCCCTCGGGAAACTGCAACGGCAACACGCCCATTCCGACCAGGTTCGACCGGTGAATTCGCTCAAAGCTTGCCGCGATCACCGCTTTCACACCTAACAAACGCGTCCCTTTCGCGGCCCAATCGCGCGATGACCCGCTACCGTACTCGTGTCCCGCGAGAATAACCAGCGGAGTGTTTGTCTCCGCGTACTTCATCGCCGCATCAAAAATCGACATCTGCTCGCCCTCGCGATTCTTTGAACCGCCAGTCCGGCTCGGGCCGAAATATTTCGTCACGCCTCCTTCCGTTCCGGGCACCATCAAATTCTTTATCCGGACATTCGCGAACGTTCCGCGCGTCATGACCAGATCGTTGCCTCGCCTGCTGCCGTAGCTGTTGAAATCTCGTGGTTGGATTCCTCGAGACATTAGATACTTCCCGGCTGGCGAAGTTTCTTTGATTGCACCCGCGGGGGAAATGTGGTCGGTCGTTATCGAGTCACCGAAAATCCCAAGGGCGCGTGCGCCGTGGATCTCCATTATATGGCCGGGCTTCATCGAGAAATTTTGGAAGAACGGCGGCTCATGAATGTAATCGCTCTTCTCATCCCACTGGTAAACGTCGCCGGTGCTCGCTGGGATCTCGTTCCACTTCGGATTTTGATCGGCAAAATCCCGATAAAACTTGCGAAACGTCTCTGGTGCCAGGGCTGATTGCATCGTGGCTCGGATTTCGCTGAGAGTGGGCCATAGATCGCGGAGGAAAGTTTTCTTGCCGTCCTTGTCCCTGCCGAGCGGGTCGCGGGAAAGATCGATATGAACTCGGCCGGCTAGGGCGAACGCGACCACCAGCGGCGGCGACATCAGGAAATTCGCTTTGATATGCTGATGCACGCGCGCTTCGAAATTCCTATTTCCCGAAAGAACCGAGGCAGCTACCAAATCGTATTTATGAATGGCCTTCTCGATGTTCGGATGCAGCGGCCCCGAGTTGCCAATGCACGTTGTACAACCATAGCCGACAAGGTTAAAGCCGAGCTCGTCGAGGTATTTCTGAAGACCTGTTTTTTGAAGATAATCCGAAACAACGCGCGAGCCGGGCGCGAGCGACGTTTTCACACTAGGATCGACATGCAGTCCGCGCTCAACCGCCTTCTTTGCGAGAAGACCGGCCGCGATCATCACGCTGGGATTGCTGGTGTTCGTGCAGCTGGTGATTGCCGCGATCAAAACGCTGCCATGTCCGATGTGAGCTCGACCGCGCATGAAAACTTCGTTCGACTCAGCTTCAATCTCTTTCCCGGGATCCGGCGTTGGCCGGTTTGCCACCATTTCAATTTTGTTGAGTTCGTCGCCTGGATTGATTCCCTGGTCTTCTTTTTCGTCGCTCGAAGCCATTTCGCCGTTGCGAGGCGCGCTGCCGTTCAATTCCACAAGGTGCTTTTGGCGAAGATCGATATCTTGTTTTCCATATCCGCCATCACGCACTGGCTTTTCGAGTAACTCGCGAAACTTTTTTTCAAGGTCAGGCAAATTGATCCGGTCCTGCGGTCTCTTGGGACCGGCAACGCTCGGCTGCACTTCGGCCAAATCCAAATTGAGCTCGACGCTGTAATCGATTTCGCCTCTGAGCGGCATGCCAAACATTTTTTGGGCTCGAAAATAGTTTTCGAACGCCAGGCATTGCTCTTCGCTGCGTCCCGTCGCCTTCAAATAATCCACCGATTCTTGATCGATTGGAAAGTATCCCATCGTCGCGCCGTATTCGGGTGACATGTTTCCAATCGTGGCGCGATCGGGCACCGGCAGCGATGCGGCGCCTTCGCCGTAAAACTCCACAAATTTGCCAACCACCTTTTGTGCACGCAACAGTTGTGTGATGTGCAGAACGAGATCCGTCGCCGTAACGCCTTCGCGTAACTGCCCGCTCATGTGCACGCCCACCACTTCCGGCGTCAAAAAGTAAACAGGCTGCCCAAGCATGCCTGCTTCCGCTTCAATTCCACCCACGCCCCAGCCGACCACTCCGAGACCGTTGATCATTGTCGTGTGCGAATCAGTTCCGACCAGAGTATCGGGGAAGAAGAGTTGAGAGTTGAGAGTTGAGGGTTGAGAGGAGAGAACTCCTTTCGCCAGGTATTCGAGATTCACCTGGTGAACGATACCGATCCCAGGCGGGATCAGCTGGAACGTTTTGAATGCCTGCTGTCCCCATTTGAGAAATTGATAACGCTCCCGGTTGCGTTTGAACTCCATGTCCAGATTGAGTTCCAAGGCACGCGCTGACCCAAAGAAATCTACCTGCACAGAGTGATCGACGACCAAATCGACAGGCACCAGTGGCTCGATGATTTTCGGATCACTGCCGAGGCGTTGCACAGCGCTGCGCATCGCAGCCAGATCAACAACGAGCGGCACGCCCGTAAAATCCTGCAAAACGATGCGTGCAACGACGAATGGAATTTCCTCGTTCGCCGGCGATTTTGCGTTCCAGTTCGCCAGCGCCTCGACATCTTTGCGCCGGACTTTTTTTCCGTCGCAATTGCGCAGCACCGATTCGAGCACAATACGGATACTCACGGGCAGCCGCGAGATTTTCCCGATGCCTTGCTCTTCCAGAGCCGGAAGTGAATAAAGAAATCCCGCGCGGCCTCTGTCCGCGTCGAATTTTCTCAGCGTTTTAAATTCGTCGTGCATTTGTGGTTGTCATGTCGAGCGAAGTCGAGACATCTCTCGTCGCCCTCTCCAGAAAATATCCAGAGATTCCTCGACTCCGCTCGGAATGACAAACGTTCACTTCATTTCCTCGAGCTTCGCCTTGATCTTGTCGAAATCGGGCAGTTGCCTGGCGTCGTCGTTGCTCTCCGCGTATTGGATCACGCCATTTTTGTCGATGATGAACGCGGACCGTTTCGGCACGCCGCCCATTCCGAGGTTCATTTGCGGCAGGAACGAGTCGTACATTACGCCGTAATCCTTCGCTACTTTGTGTTCGTAATCACTCAGCAGCGGCACCGTGATCTTCTCCTTCTGCGCCCACGCCTCCTGGGCGAATGGATTGTCGCCACTGATCCCGTAAACCGCTGCGTTCAAATTCGTGTAAGCGTTTATACCCTGGCTGACTTCGCACATTTCCGTGGTGCAGGTGCCAGTGAACGCCATCGGGAAGAAAAGCAACAATGTGTTTTTCTTTCCAAAATTGTCGCTCAGCCGGATTTGCTTCGGTCCGGCTGGGACCTTCGTAGACAAAGTGAAATCCGGCGCCTTGGTTCCAACTTGAAGTGGCATAATTGATTCCGAAAAAGTTGAGATTCGAGCCGCAAATTCAGTATAGGGTCGGCTTTGGGCGGGTCAAAGACGAACAAACGTGATTCGGTCGATTGCCCAAACTGGTCTGTCATGTTGAGCGAAGCGAAACATCTCAGATTTTGACTTCCGCGCTGCCAGAAGAAACAACCAGAGATTCTTCGCTTCGCTCAGAATGACAACGATGGTAACGAGTCAACGATTCACGATTCCGATGGAACTTTTCTGGTGGTTCATCATGATTGTACTGTTCGCTGTTGGTCTGATCGGGACCATCGCGCCAGTCCTGCCCGGTACGACAATTATTCTCGCTGCCGCGGTGATTCACAGAATCATGCTGGGCCCGGAGAAAAGCATCGGCTGGGTTACCATCATCATTCTTGTGTTGCTCACACTCGTTTCGTACGTCTTCGATTTTGTCGGCAGCTACTTTGGCTCAAAGTATTTTGGCGCGACAAAATGGGGCGCCTTCGGAGCAATACTGGGCGCGCTAATCGGCCTTTTATTCGGAGTTATCGGCCTGTTTGCAGGGCCGGTGATCGGAGCGGTCGCCGGCGAATTCATCGCCGGTAAACGAATGATCGACGCCGGTCGGGCTGGTTGGGGAAGTTTGCTTGGAAATCTCGGCGCAATGATCGGCCGACTCGTCATCGCACTGGTGATGATCTCAATCTTCTTGGTCAGCGTCCCGCCGCCATTCTGAATCAGGAAACCAGGAAAAGAAATAGAATCTGGAAACCAAGAAGCTAGGAAATCTACTTTTTATTCCTCTTTCGTGTCTTCCTATTGCTCCCTGGGTTCCTGGCTTCCAGATTTTCGATTTTATGGTAGTTTGCTTGCCGATGGCAGATGATCGCTGGTGAGTCCCGCGTTGGCGGGATTCGCTGGAGGAAAGTCCGAACACCATACGGCAGCATGCCGCGTAAAATGCGCGGGCAACGTTAGCGAAAGCGGACGTTGACGGAAAGTGTCACAGAAAACACACCGCCGGTTCTTTGAGAAAAGTGCAGGCAAGGGTGAAAAGGCGAGGTAAGAGCTCACCGCTCGCGGAGCAATTCGCGAGGCATGAAAAACCCCATGCGGTGCAAGACAAAACAGAGGAAGGGCAGCCGGCCCGTTTGATCCTCGGGTATCGTCGCACCACGTAAACTGTAGCGGCGGTCTATGACCGCCGATCATGGTTCGCGGGCGATTCACGAAAGTGAGTTGAGATAAATGATCATCCTGGCTGAGAAATCAGCCGGACAGAATTCGGCTTACCGCCATCGAAACTATGAAGGGCGCTTTCGGAAACGAAGGCGCCCTTCGCTTTTATTAGGCGACCGACGGTCTAAGATTGGACTTTTTGCGCAGGAGCGGCAGAACTTTTTCCACCAGCGCGTCGGCTGTGATGCCGTGCTTCTTCCGTAGAATTGGGACGGCGCCGTGTTCGATGAATTGATCGGGCCAACCGATGCGCACCACCGGCGTGTTGATCATCTGCGAATGCAGATGTTCCATCACGGCGCAGCCAAAACCGTTATGTAAAACGTGATCTTCAATCGTGCAGACGACGTCGACGCTGCGCGCGAAGAATTCGAGAGTGCCGGTGTCCATCGGTTTGATCCAGCGCGGATTAATCAGCGCAACGGAGATTCCTTTTTCTTCCAGTTTCCGCGCCGCATCTTCGGCGACTTCAAACATGTTGCCCAAGCCAAAGATCGCCACGTCGCGCCCGTGCTGCACGACTTCCGCCTTGCCGATCTCGAGCAGCTTCGGTTCCGGTTTGATTTTCACACCTGGACCCGAGCCGCGCGGATAACGAACGGCGATTGGACCGGAGTTGTAGTGCGCCATTGTCCAAAGCATATCGACGAACTCATCTTCATCCTTCGGCTGCATGTGCACCCAGTTCGGCACGTGGCGCAGGTAGCCGATATCGAACAAGCCGTGGTGCGTCGGGCCGTCGTCACCGCTTAAGCCAGCGCGGTCCATGCACAGCTTTACATTTAGATTTTGGATGGCGATGTCGTGGATTGCCATGTCGTACGCACGCTGGAAAAACGTGGAGTAAATCGCTAGAAAAGGCTGAAGTCCTTGTGTCGCGAGGCCGCACGCAAAAAGGGTGGCGTGCTCTTCCGCAATTCCAACATCGAAGTAGCGACTCGGATGCGCCTTGGCAAAATGCGAAAGACCGGTGCCGCTCGGCATCGCAGCCGTTATTGCGACGATCTTTTGATTCGTCTCTGCAAACTTCGCCAGCGTTTTGCCGATAATTTCCGAATACGTCGGCGTCGGCGTCGGGGCGGTCTCGCCGCTTTCGATCTTGTATTTGCCGAGCCCGTGAAATTTATCGGGCTGTTTGATGGCCGGTTCGTACCCTTTGCCTTTCTTGGTGAGAATGTGCAGCAGCACCGGCTCTTCCTGCGTCTTCAAAAACTCGAAGGTCTGTGTCAGCAGCGGGATATCGTGTCCATCGATTGGTCCGTAGTAGCGCAGACCGAGTTCCTCAAAAATCACGCTCGGAACGAGTAACCCCTTGACGCTTTCTTCCACTTTGTGCGCGAGCTGCACGCCGGTTTTTCCAAGAATCGCCTGGACGAAATCGCGCGCCTTATCGTGCAGATGCGCATAAGTGGGATTCGTCACAATGCTGTTTAGGTAATTAGCGATCGCGCCGACATTCTTGGCGATCGACCATTCGTTATCATTGAGCACAACAATGAAGCGCTTCGTGTGCGCTTTGACGTTGTTCAGTGCTTCGTAGCTGATTCCGCAGGTGAACGCGGCATCGCCCGCCACCACCACGATATTCTCGTCACCACCGCGGAGGTCGCGGCCGACTGCCATGCCAAGCGCCGCGGAAAGCGCCGTGCCCGCGTGGCCTGCGCCGTAACAATCATGCTCGCTCTCGGTTCGCAAAAGAAAACCGTTGAGGCCGCCGAATTGGCGCATCGTGTGAAAACGGTCGAGCCGACCGGTAAATATTTTGTGCACGTAACCCTGATGACTCACATCCATCACGAAGCGGTCCCGCGGCGTGTCGAACACGCGGTGCAACGCAATCGTCAGCTCAACCACACCGAGATTTGGCCCAAGGTGGCCGCCAGTTTGAGAAAGCACTTTGATCAGCTCATCGCGTACTTCCTGCGCGAGCTGCGGCAGATCCTGTTCCCGCAACGCCTTGATGTCCGCGGGCGAACGGATTCCGTCGAGCAGACGCGGTGGCGTGGCTGGCACCTGGGAAGTTTGAGAAGTTTCAGAAGAGTTTGATTTCGTCATCTGTGCTTTCAGGTTCCTCGATCTTTTTGTCTGTAGCAGCGGCTTCCTGCGTCGGCTCGAACTCTTTAACTACGGGTTTGCCTGCGCTGTTGCGCGCAATGATCTCGATCTTTTGCTCCGCGTTGGCAAGCCGTTCCTGGCAGACCTTTACAAGGTTCATTCCTTCTTCGTAGCGCACGATCAGATCTTCGAGCGGCAATTTACCGGACTCCATTTGCTCGACAATTTTTTCGAGCCGATCCATCGCGCCTTCGAAGTTAAGCTCTGCCTCGCGCGGCTTCGTTTTGCTGCTCATGGGGAGAACGTGGAATTAAGCACAGGTTCGCCAGGAGAAAAGGGAGACTTGGCTGTGATCGAGCCTTAACTGGCGCTGCAGGGTCCGCGGTTTCGCCGCGCGTTGGACGCATGCTCATGCGCTGAGGGCAGCGCACATTAGAGCAATCGTCATGGGCGGACGCGCTTACTCTTGTGGCGAAATGGCAAATTTGCGTTCGCGTTGATTGAAAGTGCGAGTCAATGTTTTCGGTCTTGAATAGATGAAAAAAATGCCGGCATTTTCGCTCCCGTGGCAGCGTCGATTGGAGAACCCGAGCCAGATGGAATCATCTGCCACGCCGTTTTACGCCATGTGGGATGCCGTGGCGCGTTTTGCGCAGGAAATCCGAGCGAGCGAGTTCATGACTGAAATGATCCGGCGCCGCGACACATATGGCAGCGAAGGCGCGATGGGAGCGCTCGATTGCGCAACGCTCTACGGGTTAACGCGCTGGCTTCGGCCGGCAGTGGTGGTGGAGTCGGGCGGGTTCATTGGCATGTCCTCGGCATTCATCTTGAAAGCTTTCGCAGATGCGAACCTTACGGCTGCAAAACTCTATAGCATCGAATGGAGTGAAGACTGCGAGCAAGGCGCTCTAATTCCAGACGAATTGCGATCCGCCTCAGACGGATTCGTACCCATGCGCGGCAAGGTGGAAGATTTCCTTAAGCGCGATCAATTGCCCGGATCGATCGACATGTTTCTACATGACAGCTCGCATAGCTATCGGCACATGCTCTGGGAGTTTCGCCAATTCTGGCCGAGGCTGCGCGATGGCGGCTTGCTCGTTTCGCACGATGTGCAAATGAACGCCGCGTTCCCCGAATTCATCGCCAGGACGTACGCGCACGATAAGAGAACCGGCCGCCGCGATGCCGGGCGCACTTCGCATTACGAATGGGCCCGCTGGGGCTACATCGGCTTCGCAATTAAGAAACAGATTAATTAGTCAGGTAGTGTGCTTGCGGGAGTGCCCAGTTAGCATTTAATGCGTCGACGTTATGGCGCGCTTGACCGATTTGATTGCTGGCCACGATGCGCGGCATCGGGTGATTTTGGGGAGCGCTGCTGGAGCCGCCGTTTTCTTTTCGTTGCGGAACCACGTGCGTCTTCCAACGAACATAATTGCGGCTTGGGATACCTTTGCCTTTTGTGTCCTCGCTTCGGCATGGCTGACAATCCTGATTACGCCGCAGCGGACGTTGCGTGCCCGCGCTCAAGAGGAGGATTTTGGGCGAACCGTGATCTTCGTCTTTGTTGTGGTGGCGGCGTGCGCGTCTTTGTTCGCGGTGGGATTTCTCGTAAGTGTAGGTAGCGGCCCCGCAGGATATCTTGTGTTAGGACTGACGACAGTTGTCTTGTCCTGGAGTCTTATTCAAACCGTCTTTGGGTTGCACTACGCCCATGCGTTTTATGGCGATAGCGATCAACCAGGCGAAAGGCAACATGCTGGCGGACTCCTTTTCCCTGGAGAACGGATGCCGAATTATTTCGATTTTGCCTACTTTTCGTTCGTTATAGGCATGACCTGCCAGGTCTCGGATGTGCAAATTACTTCACACCGGATGCGGCAGCTCGCACTCCTGCAGAGCGTGCTCGCCTTTGGATTCAATACCATCATCCTTGCGCTCTTGATTAATACCGTTTTCGACCTTGTGAAAGAATTCCATTCGGGTGGCAAATAACCACTATTCGATCTGCTTTCGATACGCTTCCGCATCTTTCAATTGCTTTAGCTCGTCGGCGTTGTCGATCTTCAAAACAAAAATCCAGCCTTGGCCGTAGGGTTCGCGGTTGATTAGGCCGGGATCTGCTTCCAGCGTTTTGTTTACTTCGACGACTGTTCCTTTCACCGGCGCGTAGATGTCGCTGGCGGCTTTCACCGATTCGACAATCGCGATTGCTTCTTTCGCGTTCGCCTGCCGATCCATCTTCGGGAGTTCGACGTAGACCACGTCGGTCAATTCCGATTGTGCGTGATCAGTGATGCCGACACGGACATTCTCGCCTTCGCGCTTAATCCATTCGTGACTCTCGGTGTAAAGCAAATCGTCTGGGACGTTCATGATGCTGATTTTTTGTAGAGCGGTTTCTTCTCGATGATTGCGGGAAATCTTTGCCCGCGAATCTCGATGGCGATTTCTGCGCCAATCTTCGCGTGCGCCGTCGAGACATACGCCATACCCACGCCCCAGTTCAAGCTCGGGGAAAGCGTGCCGCTGGTCACTTCTCCAATGCGTTCGTCATTTTGAACAACCGCGTAGTGGGGTCGCGGCGGAGGACCTTTGTCTTTCATGCGAAACGGCACCAGCTTCTCGCGCGGGCCGATTTCCTTTGTCTTCAACAAAGCGTCGCGTCCGATGAAGTTTGGTTTTGCCAGATCGACAAAGAATCCCAATCCTGCTTCGATTGGATTTCGTTCCGGCGACAGATCTGAACCGTTGAGCGGGTAACACATTTCCAGACGCAATGTGTCGCGCGCACCGAGTCCACACGGTTTGATCCCGAAGGGTTTGCCCTTTTCGAGCGCGGCGTTCCAAAGCTTTACTGCATCCGTCGCAGCAAAGAACACTTCAATCCCGTCCTCGCCTGTGTAACCGGTGCGGGCGACGGAAACCGTCGTTGCGTCGAATGGAACGTCGACGATCTCATTTCGCGATGGTGGCTGGACGTTCTCGCTAAAAACGGCGCGAAATAGTTCCACGACGCGCGGGCCTTGAATCGCCACCCCGCCAAAATTCGCGCTGCGATTGTCGATCTGAACTGTATTCGCAGCTGACACATCTGCCGCTACAGCTGGAAGATGTTTTTGCAACCACGCGAAATCTGCTTCCGTGCGAGCGGCGTTCACGACGAGCAGAAAGTTCTGGTCACCGATCCGATAAACAATCAGGTCATCAATAATGCCTCCGTGCTCATTGAGGAGAAAGCTGTATTGACCCGTACCCACATCGAGTTTGTTGATGTTGTTTGTGAGCATCGTGTTGAGCCAATCGCCCGCCGCCGCTCCACCGACGATAAATTGTCCCATGTGTGAAATATCGAAGACGCCAACGCCGTTTCGGACGGCTTGGTGTTCAGTAACGATGCCGGTGTATTGAACTGGCATGAGCCAACCGGAGAATGGAACCATTTTTGCCCCCAGCCGCACATGCTCGTCGTAAAGCGGCGTTTTTCTTTGTGCCACTTCGCTCACGCGCCAAGCTAGACGGTGGAAATAGTCGCGCAAGCCCCCGGCCTCTTCGTCGTTCCGAAACGGACTATTAATATTTACGCAATGCACGCAGTGCGGAAAAGCCACGCGAGGACGCGTGCGCACTCCAAAGCTTCGCGAAACAAGAAGGCTCTCTTGGATTTCGCACACAGTGCTTTTGGGAGTGCGATGCGTCTTCGCATCGCTTTCATAAATGCGCTTCGCGATAAGTCTGTGGCGACTTTGCCAGGGTTCGATTTCGCAACCGACAACGTCCATTTGATTTCGCAAGCGTGAGTGCATGCGCTACTTTCGGCCAGCGATGAAGTGGCTGGATAAACTCGAGCGCCGTTTTGGTTTTCTTGGTATCCCGGGATTGATCCGAATCGTGATTGGCTTCACCGCGCTGGTGTGGGCGTTGATGTGGCTGAATCCGAATTTCCGGTTCGCGCTCGATCTCGATCCGGCACGCATTCGCCACGGCGAAGTCTGGCGCCTGATCACTTACATTTTCATTCCGCGCGGCATCGGCGCGGCCAGCGCCATGCAACCACTCTGGGTCGTGCTGGCACTTTGGTTTCTCTGGTTTATCGGCGAAGGTCTCGAACGCGCGTGGGGGCCCTTCCGGCTGACGCTCTATTTCTTTGTCGGGATGATCGGCACGACAATAGCGGCCTTCTTCTTCGGCAGCAATTTTTCCAATGGCATGCTGATCGCATCGTTGTTCTTCGCCTTTGCGCGATTTTATCCCGACGAAGTCATCTACATCCTTTTTATTTTGCCCGTCAAAATCAAGTGGCTCGCCTGGGTTTTCGCTGCGTTTTTGCTTGTTGGATTTGTCCTGAATTCGAATTCATATCGCGCTGCGCTCATTGCCGCTTTCGCCAATTATTTCATCTTTTTCGGTCCGGAGATTATTCACCACGCGCGGCATCGCCATGAAGTTTCAACACGGCGCAGACGTTTTGAAGTGCAGTCACGCAGCGCGGATGACACTTTGCATCGCTGTGCAGTCTGCGGCGCTACGGAGCTGACTGATCCAAACCTGGATTTTCGCGTCGCGCGCGATGGCGAAGAATATTGCATGGCCCATTTGCCAAAGACGCAAACGCCCGCGCGTTAGGCAGCGCAAGGGGCTCGTGTTTCTGGGAGCGCAGGCTGCCAGCCTACAGGTCTCGGCAGCTTGCCGAGACCTGGAACGCGTCAACTCGGAATCGCATGCGCAAAATGTTGCCGGCAGGGCTGCCGGCAACTACAGGCTAGCAGCCTGTGCTCCCCAGAAACATGGTACGCGCGCTACCCTTGACCGGAAAACTTCGCGGCGGAGACTAGCGCGATGACCGACAAGAACACTGCGCTCGTGCCCGAAGAAGGCTGGCATTGCCTGCACCTGTTTTACCGCGTCGAGTATGGGCAATGGCAAATGCTCAGCCGCGAAGAGCAAAATGCTGCTAAGACTAACCTTTCGTCGCTCGTGCAGGAAGTGCGCGCAATGGAGTCAACGCAATTGCTTACGCTAAGCTTGGTGAGCCCGAAGGCGGACCTCGGATTCATGTTGATCACACCAGACTTGCACAACGCCAACAGGATCGAGAAGCGACTGTCGCTCTCATTAGGGGCCGATGTGCTGACGCCGGTTTACAGTTATTTATCGCTCACCGAAGAAAGCGAATACATCACCAGCGAAGACGAGTACGCACAAACTCTCGAACCGAATATCCGTAACAATCCCGCAAAACTCGCCGAAGCGACGAATTCCTTTCGCGAGCGAATGAAACATTATCGGCAGGAGCGCGTTTATCCCACGCTCCCCGATTGGCCGGTGGTTTGTTTCTACAATATGAGCAAACGACGCGGCGAGCACCGCAACTGGTATGCCCTCCCGTTCGACGAACGCCGCGAACTAATGAAAGGACACGCGAACGTCGGCCGCGAGTTCGCTGGCAAGGTGAAACAGCTGATCACCGGTTCGACGGGTCTCGACGATGCTGAATGGGGAGTGACGCTGTTTGCGCGCGATACGTTTCAGGTCAAAGCGATCGTTTACAAAATGCGGTTTGATCCGGTGAGCGCCGAGTACGCGGACTTCGGCGAATTTTATGTCGGCATTCAATTACCGCTCGACGAATTATTTCAGCGGCTGCAGCTGTGACACTCTTCCTCTTCCGCTCCCTGTAATCTCACTTTACACGATTGATCAAGCAGAGAGTAAGATTCAGAGGTAGAGGAAGATTGAAAACGGATGGGTGACAGAGTGGTTGATTGTGCACGCCTGGAAAGCGTGTGTGCCGAAAGGCACCGGGGGTTCGAATCCCCCCCCATCCGTTTCCCCAGTGGAACGCCAGTGCGAGGTCAAAAGCATAACAGATCGGCATAACAAATGCGCTGAAATCCGCCCGTGGCCGCTGACGTGCAGAGACGCGAGATTCAGGTTTGCCGTCTTCACGTGTCTTTGTGTCGATCAGGCTGTTCAGCACGGCTTTGGTTGACGCCTTCTGCTCCTCGCAAGCGCGCGTTGAATGGGTCTATCCCTTTTTCTGCGCTGGCCTAGTGTGGTGCGACCGGGCGACGTGCTGACCGTAGAAACCGAAATTGTCGATCTGCGGCCGTCGCGTTCCCGGCCCGGCTACGGGATCATCCGCCTGCGCAACGTGACGACCAATCAGCGGGGTGAAATCGTTCAGACGATGCCGGCTAGCGCAATGGTGCGAATGCGGAAACTGTAGAGTAAGTATTTCCTTGGTAGATTTCTGTCTGGACGCATTCGCGACGGACTCGCCATATTGAATGGAAATGATTAGCCTTGACCCCACCAGTGTTCACCTATCACTTGTCACGCCTTTGCGCGGAACAAAACGACATATGGCCACAAAATCTCCGTCAGTTGCCGCCCCGGCCGCCCTGATGGTGGGTTTGGACGTCGGGTCAACGACGGTCAAGGCGGTCTGCGTCGATCCAGCTGAGCGGCGTATTTTATGGAGCGATTATCAACGCCATGAAAGCCGTCAGGCCGAAAAAGCCTTTCAACTATTGGTCGATCTGACCAAAGCGCTCGTTCTCGACCCGGGAAATAATCGGATCTTTGTTACCGGCTCCGGAGCAAAAACATTAGCGGAACCGCTGGGAGCGGAGTTCGTGCAAGAAGTCAACGCCGTCACTTTGGCGGTGGAATCCTTGCACCCCGATGTTGGCAGTGTGATCGAACTGGGTGGCCAGGACGCGAAGATCATCATTTTCAAAACAAATCCGGACACGGGGGAAAAGCAGCCGGTCTGCTCAATGAATGACAAGTGTGCCAGCGGCACTGGCGCTACGATCGACAAATGCCTGATCAAGGTTGGCATGTCGCACGAGGAACTAGCACGCGTGCGTTTCGACAGCTCGAAGTTGCACAAAGTCGCTGCGAAGTGCGGTGTGTTTGCGGAAACCGATATTGTAAATCTCGTCAAGTCTGGCATCCCCTCCTCGGAGGTAATCTGTTCGCTGGCTGACGCGATTGTTTCACAAAACCTAGCCGTGTTGACCCGCGGCAGCACCTTGCTTCACAAGGTATTGCTCCTGGGCGGACCTAACACCTATCTGCTGCTTTTGCAGGATTGCTGGAGGATGCGGATTCCGGAGACATGGAAACAACGAGGGCACCCCTATCCAGCGGACGTTCCATTGGAGGAGTTGATCGTCCTCCCACAAAATTCCCAGTATTATGCCGCCTACGGCGCGGTGCTTTACGGGATGGAGCTTCCGTCACACCTCGGTCGTTACAACGGCACCGAAGCGTTGGAGGCTTACATTAAAGCGCAGAATTCGGGCAAGAATTTACGAAAAGGGGGGCCTCCGCTCGTTCAAAGTCCCGAGGAAGCCGAGAGTTTTCTTTCCGACAAATCGGTTCCAAAATTCGAATCAGCAGGATTTGCGCCGGGCCAAGTCGTGCGCGCCGTCATCGGCTTGGACGGCGGGTCCACTTCTTCCAAAGCGGTCTTGGTGGGCGAGGAAGGCACGGTCTTGGCGAAAGCCTATCGCCTATCGAAAGGGAACCCGATTCAGGATATGAAAGATTTGCTCAGCGACCTGCGGACGCAAGTCGAACAGCAATCCGCTCAACTTGATGTCCTCGGCTTCGGTGCCACCGGCTACGCCGCCGACGTCCTGGAAAAAACGGTCGGCGCTGACGTCAACATCGTCGAAACAGTGGCTCACATGATGAGTGCCCGTCATTTTTTCCCAGACGTAGATGTCATCTGCGATGTCGGGGGACAAGACATCAAGGTGCTCATGCTGCGGAACGGCGATATCAAAGATTTTCGTCTTTCGAATCAATGTTCGGCCGGCAACGGTATGCTGCTTCAAGCAATGGCGGAGCAGTTTGGCGTTCCGCTGAGCAATTACGCTCATGCTGCTTTCAACGCGAAGACCGCACCGGTCTTCAGCTACGGGTGTGCGGTGTTTCTGGATAGCGATCGGGTCAATTTCCAGAGGGAAGGCTACTCGAAAGAAGAGCTGCTCGCCGGGCTCGCGACCGTGTTGCCGAAGAATATTTGGCAATACGTCGTGCAGATTCCCCGGTTGTCCGCGCTCGGGACTCGCTATGTCTTGCAAGGCGGGACGCAATACAATCTGGCGGCGGTCAAGGCTCAGGTTGATTACATCCGTCAACGCGTGCCGGGTGCGGAGATTTTCGTGCATCCCCACTGCGGCGAGGCCGGAGCGATCGGTGCGGCCATCGAGGCGCTGCGCGTTGTAAAAAGACGCGGCCATTCAACTTTTATCGGCCTCGACCAAGCCATCGGAATTGCTTTTACGACACGAAATGACGCCAGCACCCAATGCCGCTTCTGCCGCAACCATTGTTCGAGGACGTTTGTGGATGCAATCACCCCGAAAGGAACGTCGAGCCGCTACATTTCCGGATTCTCCTGCGAGAAGGGAACGGTTGAGTCAAAGGAATCGATGATGGCCTTGCTCAAGAAGCGCAATGAATTGAAGGAGAAGTACGTCAATCTTTTGGAATACGAATCGAGAATCGCCTTCCAGTCTTTGCACAAGTCTGAGCCGCTTCCGGCTGAGACCAGCCTGATCGACGATGTCAAAGTAGGACATGCATGGACCGGCCGAGTTCGGCGGCGACTAGTTCGCCGTCACTTTCGCCGCTCCAGCGCTGCTGCATCAGAGCGTCGCACACAGTTGCGAATCGGTATCCCACGCGTGCTGAATCTCTATTCAACCGCGCCGATGTTTCGCACCTATTTTGAGGCGCTGGGGATTACGTCCGAGAACATTTGCTTTTCTCCGCCGACTTCAGAGGAGATGTACCGGGAAGGGGCCAAATACGGGTCCATCGATCCGTGTTTTCCATCAAAAGTGGTGCAGGCCCATCTCCATTTCCTTTTATCCCGTACCCACCAGCCGCCGCAAAAGCCGCTGCACTTCATTTTCTTCCCCAGCATCACGCACTTGCCGACTTTTGTGACGCCAGTGATGGATTCGGCGACCTGCCCGATCGTTGCCGGAACGCCCAATGTGATGAAAGCGGCCTTCACCAAAGAGGTTAACTTCTTCGCGGAACGCGGGGTCGAGTATGTGGATAGCGCGGTCACGCTGGAGGAACCCTCCTATTTCAAGCGGCAAATGTTCGAGATCTGGGGAGAGCGACTCGCGATTACCGAGGACGAGAGCGATTTCGCCGCTGATCAGGGATTTGAGGCGCTGCGCCGTTTTGATGCGGAGATGCAACGGCGCGGCCTAGAGGTATTGGAACGGGTCGAGGCTGAAAACAAGCTCGCTCTACTCGTGCTGGGACGGCCATACCATGCCGATCCAGGTCAGAATCACGGGTTACCCGAGGACTTTCAGGCACTCGGTTATCCCATTCTAACGATTCGTTCTATTCCCAAAGATACAGCTTGGCTCTCGCGCTGGTTTAAGAAAGACAAAGAAGCCGGTACGACCGATGGACCGCTCGACATCCGGGACGTCTGGCCCGAGAACTATTCGACCAATAGCGTCCAAAAAGTGTGGGGCGCGAAATTCGCGGCGCGACACCCGAACGTGGCCGTCTTGGACCTCTCCAGTTTCAAATGCGGCCATGATGCTCCGACCTACGGAATCATTAATGACATCATCACAACGAGCAAGACGCCTTATCTGGCGATGCATGATTTAGATGCGAACAAACCCGCCGGATCGCAGAAGATTCGGGTGAAAACGTACGCCTACACGTTGCAGCGTTATCAGGAAATGCTGCAAGACCGCGCGGCCCGAATGTCGGAACTCGAAAAAAACATCGCTCGGCGCCGACACGAACTCATCGCCGCACGACAAGCATCTATAGCCGCGATGCGATCTGCCGAATTGATGGAAATGGATCGAGCCTTTCAGGCCTACCTGGTAGAGGAGGAACCTGTTCTTGGAATTCGCGCGAAAGATCTTGAAAAAGAATATGCAGCGCAGCCTCCGCGCTTCGATCTGACTGCAGATATCGCCCCGTTGCCTCCACAGGTCGATGCCATACCGGGCGGGCACCGCAATCATGGCCATGGCTGCTCGGACTGCGCTTCATCGTGCTGTCGCAGCGCTTCCAGGAATCTCGCCACCGCAGCATTTTAGGCAAACGTATTCCATGCCCCAATTACCGCTAACATTCGAAGAAATCGAAGCCGAGGTACAACAATTTGAGGCGGCTGAAAGAAAGCGTTTGGGTCTCGAACCAACGCCTGTACCGCAATGGCGTGATCGCAATCCCCAACAGTTCGAACGCTATCAACGCAGGGAGACGACGATTCTCGTGGGCGGCCTCACGATTGCCCAGGATGCCTTACTTCAGGCGGCGCTGGAAGCAATTGGTTATCGAATTGAAGTCTTGCCGTGTCCAGACACGGCCGCGTTGCACTACGGGAAAGAGTTCGGAAACCGTGGTCAGTGCAATCCAACTTATTTTACGGTCGGAAACCTTCTCAAACGTTTGATCCATCTGCGCGATGCCGATGGAATTTCCGCGACCGAGATTGCGCAACGCTACGTTTTTCTGACGGCGGGCGCGTGCGGGCCGTGCCGCTTCGGTACTTATGCCACTGAGTATAGGAAGGCGGACCGACGGCGGGTTTAGAAATGAACCCGCGCTTCTTTGTGCAGGTGGTCAAGGCTCTTGTGGCCGGCGATGTTCTGAATGCGCTTAGCTATCGCATTCGACCTTATGAGGTCCGTCCGGGTGCTACGGACGAAGCCATCGAGTTTTCAAAGAAGATTTTATGTGAGGCTTTTCGGGCCGGACGGTCGATCATCAAGGCGCTTCGTCGCTGCCGCCATCAATTCGAGTCGGTCCAAGTGGATTGGCTGCAAGCGAAACCGAAAGTCATGATCATCGGCGAGTTCTGGGCGATGACCACAGAAGGCGATGGAAACCATCATTTGCAACGCTTTCTCGAGGCGCAAGGCGCAGAAGTTGAGATCCAACTCGTCACTTCATGGCTGCTTTATCTTATCTGGCAAAACCAGCGCGACACCCGCCGCCGTCTCGATTTGCGCCAAGAGGATGCGGTGGGAAAAGGCCTGGCCGGTCGCAATGGGATCCGACTTCTTCGCCAACTATGGATCGCTGAGCGCTTACTGCGACTGATGTTTCGCATCTTTGCCGGTGCGATCGGGTTGCAGCGTTATCACCTTCCCGACATGGAGGAATTGGCCACGGTGGCGCAGCCATTCTACGATGTGGAGTTGCGCGGCGGTGAGGGCCACATGGAGGTCGGCAAGCTGATCCAGGCGGTAACTCAGCATAAAGCTCATATGGTTTTGTCGGTGAAACCGTTCGGCTGCATGCCAAGCTCCGGTGTTTCCGATGGCATCCAGTCCGCCGTGCTCCATCGTTATCCGCAAGCCGTTTTCTGTCCGGTTGAAACATCCGGGGACGGCGAAGTCAGCTTTCAGAGCCGCGTTCTGATGTATTTGTTTAAGGCTCGCCGTAAGGCTAAGGAGGAATTTGAAGCAGCTCTGCGGCGTCGCCGACTTGGCCTCGACGATGCCCCCCGGCGGATGAGGAGACTTCAGAAACGCGCAACGTACTATCCTGTGCATGTGGTCGCTGGCTCGGGTGCGAACCGCGTGTGCGCCCTCAGATAGACTTTAGATTCAAGAGGAACAGCCCGCCGACAGCGGCGAGCGTGAGACATGCCGCGATGACCTCGTTGATTCGAACGCGACCAAACACCTCACGCAGCGGCTCCAACCAGAAGCGTCCCAAATCATAGCTAGCTAAACCGCCCAAGGCGAAGCCAGCGTGAGTTTTTCTCAACCGGAATCCCGAGATTCAAGCATTGCTTGCCTCCCGAACCCTTTTCATGGTAATTTTCACACGTCTCAACGTTTCTTGGACCCTTGCAGGAAATTTCTAAGATGAGGAATACAAACCAATGAATTGGTACATTTTTCTGACGCCGCTTCTCCTGCTGCCAATCATTTTCCTATTTCGCCTGGTTGGCTGCGGACTGGACACATCAGGCATTCCCCGGGGCGATGGAGACGACGGAGGCGACGGAGGCCCATTGGAGATAAACATAACTTTCGAGCTCATGATAGCAGACGCAATTCTACCAATTGCGCATAACGATAACCTTATACAATACATATGGCCCATGTTTACGATCGATCCCCCCGGGGGGGAACCGATAGGATACGCCGGCGGCTCGCCGCAGCAAATGTTTCCACAAACAAATCCCGCCGGGGTGTTTAACACACCATTTACAATCACAAGTGATAAGGTTCCTGTTCAGACTGGAACTTATAAATGTTTTTGCGATGTATATATCACGCGCTCGAATGACGTCCCCCCTGATCAACCGCTTTGGGACCTAGAACACCATTTGATAGGCGCTGAACAAGCTCCCCAAACAGAGTTTCAAAGCGACATCGTTTTAACCTTCATCCTCAACTACACACCCACCGAGGGGGCTACCGATTACCTAGCCACTGACTTTCTTTTAACTCCACCGCCTATACCCTAAGGCCCGTAAATAACATAGCCTGAATGGGATTTTTTCGAAGGAGGTTTTCGAAATGTCGAACTTTCTCACAGGCGACTTTGATGCCGTTGCTCAGCTATCTCGCGGCGGTGAATCGTTTGCTGGCTACGACTCACCAGAATAAAAAGGGCTACAGCAAAAAAATGCCTTTATCACCTCAGAAGCTGGTGAGTAGGATTGGGGGCTATGAATCGGTTACTGTAGGTGAGGGACAAGTCCGTGGAACCGCCTGGGTTCAGATATCTGTACCGACGATCGAGATCGAATCCCCAGATTTAATCATTGCTTGCCTCCGGAACCCTTTTCATGCTAATTTTCACAGATTTCAACGTTTCTTGAACCCTTGCAGGAAATTTCTAAGATGAGGAGTACAAACCAATGGATTGGTACATTTTTCTGACGCCGCTTCTCCTGCTGCCAATCCTTTTCCTGTTTCGCCTGGTTGGCTGCTCATATCCCGATTTTCAGTACCGGGATGACGGAGACGGAGGCGACGGAGGCCCATCGGAGATAAACATAACTTTCAAGCTCATTATAGCAGACCCAATTCCACCACTTGTGCATAACCCTGACCTTATAAAATACATATGGCCCATGTTTACGATCGATGGCGGGCAACCGATAGGATACGCAGACCAATACCCACAAACAATTACCGCCGGGGTGTTCGACAAACCATTTACAATCACAAGTGATAAGGTCTCTGTTCCGGCTGGAGATCATCCATGTTCTTGCGATGTATATATTACGCGCTACAATATTGACGAAGACCCTGATAAACCGTTGTGGAGTCCTGAACAACATTTGATAGGCCCTGAACCAGCTCTCCAAACAGGGTTTGGCGAAATAAGCGACAACGTTATAACGTTCATCCTCAACTACACACGCACCTCGGATACCGAATACCTTGCCAGTGACTTTGTTTTAACCCCAATAACATAGCCTGAATGGGATTTTTTCGAAGGAGGTTTTCGAAGTGTCGAACTTTCTCACAGGCGACTTTGATGCCGTTTTTCAGCTATCTCGCGGCACGGTGAATCGTTTGCTGGCTACGACTCACCAGAATAGACAGGGCTACAGCAAAAAAATGCCTCTATCACCTCAGAAGCTGGTGAGTAGGATTGGGGGCTATGAATCGGTTAATGTAGGTGAGGGACAAGTCCGTGGAACCGCCTGGGTTCAGATATCTGTACCGACGATCGAGATCGTTCCGAATTCAACTGAAGAGCTCATCATAGAGTGCTGGATTCGCGCTCGCTATAGGGCTGACCCTGATACGGTTCCGTTGCCCCAGTTTATACATGGTAAGGTCCGCGTAACATTTATCGTTAAGCTAACCTCTGAGAATAACGTTCCTTTATTCAGGCTGAAAGTCAGTGACGATGACAAAAAGGTAAGTTTTGATTCTCCTGACCTCGACGCGATCACGGAGCAACTTATCCTTACGGTGCTCCGACCGCTGCTGCGGAAAGGGCTAACTGCCTATCTGACTCTCCCTAATGATCTGCCGGTCGGTATGTCGCAGCTAAAGGGGCTTAGCGCAGGCGGCTTACAGGTTTTGGCTTTACCATTGTCCTTGCCAGGTGGCAAAGATTTGCCTGCCACACCGGCAAGCATCTTAAACATTTTAGGACCTTCAGATTTTGCTTTCGCGATAAGCAAGGAATACATCTTGGGACTTATCCAGACATACCTAGACGAATTAAGAAAGTGGAAACCTCAGTTTCATGTTAATGCCGATCCCTATCCTGATGCCACATACACAAATCATGTGCATACAGCGGTTGCAGCCTGGAATGGTAACGGTCAATCGGGAACTCTATCGTTTTATTGTGAAGGGGACGCTACCACGCCAAGTGGTTGGTGGCCGAATGCCGACTGGGAGACTAAGCTCGGTATTTCGATAAGCTTTGGTTCGAATACACAGAGCTTGATTCTTACTGCTCCAGGTGATCCTGCAGTTCATGTGGACATTCATGGACCTGTGGGCTGGATAGTGGAAGGAAAAGCCGAAAACAATGTAAAGTCCAAAGCCAAAGCAATTCGTGATCAGGTCATTTCAAAGATCCAGGAACAAGTTGACTGCATTCTGCCGCAGATCCTTGACCAGATCCGAAGCATCCTCAGACGCGTAGACATTGCCGCGAATATTGTTATAAAAACAGTCGATTTCACACCAGATGGTGTCGTATTTCACGGTGCAGTGACCGTATCGCGAAGAAAGCATCCACCTCAAGTCAAAATAGAAGGACTGAATGATGGAACGGGCTACACTGCGTTCGACAACTGGATACCGGGTGGCTGGATCACGGATTACTCATGGGAATGGCACTGGTGGGAAGTAGACCCATCCACAGGACTTCCGATTGGTATTCCCATGTGGAGTTCAACTGACGATCCCGACAGTCTAGGTGAGTGGATTAACCAATTAAAGAACCCGCCCGAAGGCTACGAGAGCCATAAAGAGAAATACGCTGACCGTTTCGTTCTCCTGGGTAAAGAACTGCCAGGATTATCGAAGCCAGAGAACACCAAAGCAGGAGGACTCTGTTTACGTGTATCAGGCTGGAACATTGACCAAACTACTGGAGAGGAAGTTCCTGCGTCTGGACTTCATGTAGTGAATATGAGCCTGGGGGATTACACCTATTCGGAATGAAGCAAATTATCTGCAAGCAGGGATAGGAGTTGCAGGATGCTACTCGGAAGGTGGTGGCGGACCGCCTCTTGATTTTATTCCCATCCAATTTATTCCGAAAGGATGCTTAACACCTACAGTTTGGTACTACAAAGATCCGGATTTCGGAGGCGACTGGCGAGTGGGCTACGTTGATCTTTTTGCAACGGTACAAAGTAACAGAGCCAAGTTAGATAAAACAAACGTCATTGTCCAGTTTGTCGGTGAAGAAAAGGGACTATCCTCGCTTGCGGTAATAAGGGGTGGGCTCCATCAGGCTGGAAGGACCAACGCTGGCGCAGCGGTAATTGTCATTTTACGGCAGGGATTAGCTCAGGAGCTAAGCCCGGAATCGTTTGACAAGATTCGGTCGTTCGATCAAAACCTTGCGAATGTAAGATTGATGGTTACGGAGGACATCAGAGGCAATTGGTCTAAGGCCTTTGGTGTCAGAATGGATGCGCCAAATGTATCAGCTATACGCGGGATTAACGCCCAGGGACGGATTTTCCTGCAGAGTGACGTCGCACTTGAATCCTCAGCGCTTGCCAAGGAATTGAGTCAACGTCTGGAACCGAGTCCGGCCCCGAGATCGCGCCTCATTGGGCCGCCGATAATGCCCGGCGAGAGAGTTCCCAATTTCCTTCTTAAAACCGAACCGGATAGTGTATTGAGATTATCGAATCTACGAGGAAGTAACGTTGTTCTTTCCTTTGGTCGACATTGGTCTGCGCCCTGCCTGGCAACACTTCTCCGCATGCAAAATCGGAAAGAGAAGTTTGAACGTGCAGGTATCAAAGTATTGGCAGTTCTAACTGAGGCCGATGAAGAGAAGATTGAAGCAATAAAACGGAAATACGGGCTAACCTTTCCGATCATACCTGATCCAACGGGGGTAATCGCCAAACGGTACAGCATACAAATGTGGCCCACGTTGCTGTCGCTCGACAGGAAGGGGTCCGCAAAAAACGTGATATTGGGCGCTCACCGCAATGCGATAGCAGACTTTGCTCGCTTTCAAACCAAAGAGTCCGAATAGTCCGCGGAAAATATGACGGCTTATTTAGTGTCCGGGGTTTTCGTGTGGGCGCTGGATCGTATGAGCAAACATTTTGTATACAAAACACTCAGATCGCGTTGCCCCATTCATCTCGGTATATGTTCTATCAT
>Ga0193730_1000115_pt1 | contig 25992 bp, 31 predicted proteins | sample U1a1metaG_FD_144919 | JGI IMG/M metagenome (GOLD analysis project Ga0193730, IMG submission 144919) | Soil microbial communities from a riparian zone of the East river system, Colorado, United States - U1a1 | ecosystem: Environmental > Terrestrial > Soil > Riparian zone | place: USA: East River...
ACACCGGTAGCAAGATCAAAAGCCACCCAAGTTAAAGTGGCGTAATGCTCTAACACTGACGGTGAGCGTGCGGAACGGTCCGTGCGTTTGCCCCAGTGTAAGGCGGCTAACTTAGTTGCCTGCTCCTTTGAACCAAGGAAGAAGGATCTCATGATCTCGAAAATTATTAGCCGCGCAGCATGTCTGGTGGAACTCGCTTCCAATCCCAACTCCTTCTCCAATTGTCCAGACTTGCACGGTGGTGTCCCGGACTTGCTCAAAGATAGAATCTGTATGAAACCCGCTTTGGGTAAGAAAAAGGCCGTCACGCCGGCAATCGCAGTGCTTGTGCCCTAAAATTCGACTACGCGCTTGACTCGCATACATCGTAATCCGCTTACGATAGAATGCATGGGAAGAATTTCGGGCTTCGGGTTTCGACCCGTTGCAAACTGCAACGTGTCTGATAACTCGTTCTTTAGACCTCAGCGCAACAAGCCTAACTCTTACTTCTCTTATAAAGCCAGGGAGCGAGAATGATAGCAGCTAAAAGAACGAACTGAATTAACAAGGTAGATATGTCGCCGGTCATTTACTTCCCGCAGCTACGAAAGCCCGAGCCCCTAATGAGTCTTTAGCTCCCAGTCACTGCCGGTTCCAGTACGCGATGAAGAGGAACGATCGATCCGTTGAATCCCGTTCGTTTCAAAGGGTGGAGCATTTCCGTGAGGCGCGCCTCGTACGAATCACACATGGGGGATTTGCCATTTGGCTCAATCCATTCGGGATGTTGGATTCGCAGATCGTCGTGAATCTGGTGCTGGAGTTCGGTGTACGTGTGGATTCGAGGAGACATGGCAATTGGCCTCGGTAAAAGATTTAAGATCGGCGCGGGAGGTATCCGACGAAGGGCTCGGCGGGAATGGCGTACGGGCATGGGTGCCGTAAGCGCCCGCCACGGCCAGGTAAAGGTACTCCAAAGGGCGGCGCGCATGTGCTTGCGTTGTGCACGACGCCAAGCCAACTGGCTTATTTTGTAGCGCTGGCGTTGCAACAACACGGCCAGCAGTCCGCTTTGTGTAAGGGTCGGCGTTAATTTTCTCATGACGTAATCTTTCTATTTTTCCTTGTCCGAAGGACTCTGTAATTTACCGCGTCTGTGAGTACGGTCTGGCCGTATTTTCCGAAAGATTGACCGTTTCTTGTCGTGCGAATTCCAGACTCGGCAAGGGAGCCAACGACGCCTTGCGCCTCCAGCACATCCCGACTGGATCGAGCCGAACGGCAATTGCCCCACTTACGACTCATATGAGTCATGCCTCGCGAAACTGCTCCGCCTTTCTCACCGGACGAACAGCGTTATACCGAGCGTCGCAGCTTCGGAAGCGATTCGCGAAATTGCGTGGGAGAGCGACCGACAATTCGCTTAAACTCGCGATTGAAGTTCGTCATGGATTGAAATCCGCATGCGAAGGCAGCTTCGCTGATTCGCGAATTGGGATTGAGCAAAAGCGTCTTCGACTTCTCCACTCGAACTCTCGAGAGATAGTCGGTGAAATTTATCCCAGTCGCTTTCTTGAACATCTTGCAAAAGTAATGCCTGCTAATATTAGCCACCTGGGCGATCCGCCCGAGCGACAGCGGCTCGGCTTGATGATCCTCAATAAATTGTCGGGCTCGCGTCATATTTGTGGCCTCATCGTTTTTGCGCCGTACGGCTAGCTGATTCGACAAGATCGAAAGGTGTTGTGCAAAAAGACTCAGGAGCCGCAACATCGCGCGGTACCGGACAGGCGATAAAACGCACGACCGGAAATAGGCCCGCTCAAGTTGCTTCCAATCCGTCTTGTAGCCCCACGCGCGGAGCTGCCGGGTAATGCTAGCGAAGTGTTTCTTTGTCGGATTCTTGAGCATTACTTCACCCGTCTCGAGAAAACCGAGAATGTGGTCACCCACATACACTGGCACTGCGCTTTCTGAGAGTCCTGCAAACCAAGTAACGGTGCGGGTCGGCGAGGCCGATTTTTGGGACGCATCGGTTTGGGCCCTTAGGCATGCGGCACGGGCCTGGTTGAACCGAGCCAGAATCGCCGCGAATGAATCGTGATCGGTTTTGCCATGGTGTGAAGGCGACCACGAATTGTGTGCTCGAATATTAAGCGGCAAACCCACCGCTTCGCTGAAAGCCTGTTCGTAATCTTTGAAAATCTGAGAACGCGACAGATGTAGCATGACTTCCTGATCAGTGGATCGGGCTGTCGGGCCCCGTCCCCGGGCGTTGCGGATCAGGCCTCTTCTTTTTGAGCGTGTAATTGGCATCAATTATTTTTCGACACCGGGTTAGCAACGGAGATTGCATCGTCGACAGCCGGAACGCTCTCTTCTTTAGCGACACTCTTGCGCTCCGTTAAACTAGCCGCGGTCATATCCAGGCGTTCGTAATCTGAGCTACATTGGCAGCCCTCGGCACGCCGCATGCGATTAGAGCTTTGGTCGTGTCTTCCACAGTCAGGAGGTGCTTGCGCACGATGGGATGAATTGCGTATGCGACTTCAGCATCTCGCATTATTTCGCGGAATTGGATTAGATGCATATGGCGTTAATGGTAGCAGAATGCCTTCAACGCGCCTGGCGCCGGACCGGTTGTGCCGTCTTCCTTCCGATCATCACACGGTAACTGTTGAAGTTGCCCCGGATTCCCACCGTCGTTTTCCCAACGGCGCTCTGCGGCAAGATCGCTTTGTTCCTTTTGTGAGGTTGCGGAGGTCAGGGGATCCATGATGACAATTTAGTGAAGCGGCTCAGCGCCCGTTGTCCTTATGAAGTCGTGGTGCGATTAATAACTCGCCGAAGGTCAGCTGCCGCCGAACATCCGGGCTCCGCTTGCGGGCCGCAGCGCGAAACTTCTTGAAAAGCGCCGCGCGACCTTTTGAAGTTTTATGTTGCGCGTAGTAGAGCGCGCAGTTCTGAGTCAATGTTGGTTCCATGTTAATTCTCCCTTTATTTGCGCTGGCGGCGGATTGACGCGGGCGCTGATGTCTGAGCAATTCGTATCGAGGCGCGTGATATAAGCATCCAGGAAGGCCACGAAACCTATCCGTGAGACGGCAGTGTCGCCCGACAAGTTCTCAAGCAATTTTTTAAGCTCATCTTTATGAGCAGCGATAGCATTCATGATGCTGTTTTGTGTGCAGAGAGAAAGGGGCCGCACACCTGCGCGATCGATTGACGCTGCGATTGTTAAGGAGCCAGCATACGGCTGCCACTGCCGATTAGCCAATGGTATTTACCGCCCACGCGTTCATTAATCGCTCGCGCTTCTCCGAGCACGTCGCTTATTGAGCCGGCGGATCCGTCTGGCCGTCTATTCTGTAAAATACTTCGCGGCGAGGAATTTCGCGCCAGGACCCAACACACTGGCCGCTGCTTTGCTACCGAGCAGTTTCCGCAACAAAGATTTCGCTTCATTTTTCTGCTGCTCCGACACATCGGCTTGATTGATCGCCGCGATCACTTTCTCCAGTGCCTCCGTAATCATCTGCTGCTGCGGAGTTCCCCCTGCAATCGGTGCTTGTTCCCGCTTAGAAACGGTGGGCCGTCCGCTCTCATCGATAGAGATCCGGAGTGGGGCCGAGACGTCACCTTCGAGCACTTTGACGCCGAAGTCGTTTATCTTGGCAAAGCCGGACAACAGACCCATCCCGCTCTTATCTTCGAGAGGGGTCCAGTCGATGAGGCGATACTCTGAAAGCTGGGCTACGGCGCGCAGCCAGTCACGGCGATTTATACCTCCTGGCGGCGGGACCGCGTGCTCAGCTTGGCCGAACGGAATGGGACCTTCGGCTTGCCGCTCATAAAGAAGCTGCAACAGGCATCCTCTAACGACAGACTCTTTCATTAGGGTTGCAATATCCTTCGCATCCCGCGCACCAACAACTCATCACCGCCTCAAACTTCTCCTGCGGCGGAACTATTACGCAGCTGCCGGGTCGATCCGGTTTAGTCCATGTTTAAGCGCGCGGTGAATATCAGCGACAGTTTTGTCGGGTCCCGTTCTCCTAAAACTGTCAAGCTCTTCCATCAGGAGCGCCTCGTACGAATCACACATGGGACAGTCGCCATTTGGCTGGATCCATTCGGGATGTTGGATCCTGAGGTCGTCGTGAATCTGTTGCCGAAGCTCGGCGTACGTGCGGATTTCGTGAGACGCGGCCATTGGTTTGCTGAAAGATTCAACCATGGCGCGCGTCGGCTTATCTAATTTACTTCGTGGGTGAGCGCGCTTTCTTCTGAGACTAACGAATTTCATAAACGTCCTTTCCTTCAGAGGTTGACTGCTCCAAATCCGCGCGGAACGAGGAACCATCTTCACGAGCCGCTTTCAACGGCGGCCTCGCTTCAGGTGACTCGGGGCTCCAGTTGAATCTGGAGATCGCGCAAGCGGTGTCTCAGCGAAGGTTAAGCCTTTCAACCACCTTTTCACCCGGCCGAAAGTGCGTTGAGGCGTCGGATAACGTAATCGAAGATGATTTTACTACCGGTGACGAAAGCCGCAAATAGGACTTTAGTCCAATACGTTTAGGAGCGGTCGCCACAGCGAGCAAGCTTCGGGCCGGCCGAGCAGAGCAAACCTGTTTTCGTCATTCGCGAAAACGCTAAGCCTTCGATCTGGCGTCTGCCTCGAGTGCGCGCATTGGCGTAGTCAGTTCCGAACTAGGCTTGGAGGATTGATGTGTGAGCGAAGAAATGGATAAAAATTGGGCAGCGTTGGTCGCGACCATGGTGGCCCGTATCGAGAGCGAGGGCCTGGGTTCGCCTGCCCATGAGAAGACAATCACGGACGCATTGAACACGATCGACGGGGTTCAAGAAGTGAGCATCGAGAATGGAGCTATCCACGTCACGTACGATCCTCTGCAAACCACCGAGAAAAGAATCGAAGATTCAATCCGTGCGAGTGGAAATAGCGTAACCTCAGCGGAGACCGAAAGCGAGGCGCCTCGCCCAGTCACCGGCCCTGGACTCGCGGCCACGCGCGAGCCAGCCGCGCGCGACTAAGTCGGCACCGACAAAGAGCTTTCGTAATGCCTTTCGCCTGCTTCCATCTCTTATCGACGTACGGGCGGAATAATGACGGGTCTAATCCGGAAACGAGGAAGTCAGGGAAAAGGGCCTGTAGAGTCCGCTGTCCTCAGCGGAGTAAATCCAAATTCATTTCATCCTGCGCTGAGACAGCGCACGCTACAACCCGGCGCGATTTCAAACTTTGGTTTGGAAATCCTGAGCATCCGTCGCTGCGCTTTTAGTACGAAAGCCGGCTGTTACTGGTCGGTGCGAGCACAGCTTCTACAGCTCTTTTGCAGCTGCAGTTAATGTAAGGCCGCCGTCATCGCTAGCGGCTCAGCTCTGTGCTTAGTGCCAGTGATGGTGAGAGCGCCAATAAGCCTGGCGCCCGTAGAATCGGTGGGCACGATACGCGCCGAACCGCGGTCCGTAGTAGCCATAGCCCGGGCCAACAACCACGCCAACTATCGGCGGTGGAGCATAGAAGACCGGTCGCGGCGGTGGTGGCGCGTAATTGTACGTCGGCCTGGGAGCGCTGTAAGGCTCAATCATTTCGGTGCCGGCATTCGAGCGCGAAACAGATGCAAAGCCCAATGCGAGCACGGCAGATGCTATCACAGTTAGTTTTTTTTCCATGATTCGATATCCCTCCTGTTGTTTGGCCGATTGAACCCAACAATCATCGCGTGGTTGCCCAAAAAAGAGGCGCCGCGCGTTACAGCGCCGGTCAACGCCGCCCACAGGGCGACGGCTACAGATCGCCAGTTTCGGGCGCTACTTTTTGTCTAACAGCGGCAGGTACGCTTCGTAACCGCTGGCTTTCATTTGTTCTTTTGGAATGAAATGGAAAGCGGCCGAGTTGACGGCGTAACTTTGTCCAGTGGGCGATTTCGGGTCGGAAAAAAGATGGCCAAGGTGGGCGTTACTTCGTTTGGCGCGCACCTCGGTGCGCTTCATATCGTTCGAAGTGTCCGGCTTTTCGACCAGAAGATCTTTCGAGATCGGTTTGCTAAATGTGGGCATGCCGATCTGACCGTCAAATTTGTCGAGCGAAGTGAAAAGTGGTTCGCCGGTAATGACGTCGACGTAGATGCCGGTGCGCTCGTTGTTCCAAAAGTCATTTTGGAAAGGCGTTTGGGTGCCGCCTTCCCGCACGACGAAATATTCCTCGGCTTTTAATCGGCGTTTCAAGACGGTGTCGCTCGGGACCGGCCGGTTCGGATCGAAACCTGTGGTCTCCTTTTTTTCTTTCTGTGTGAGAAAGAAGACGTAGAGCCCACCGGCGATGAGCACGATCGCGATGCCAACGCCGACGTACGTGCTGATCGCCGATCTTTCCTCGCTGGTGATTCGCCCCCCGTACATTAGATCGCAATCAACATCATTGAATCGGAGATTGGCGGTATCCGTCAAGACAGAATAGGACAGAACAGGGATCTGATCTGCTACCGCGTCGCGAGTTGGAACCGCATCCGCAACATGAAGCCGGCCGAAAATTTACCTTACAGGACGCGAAAAATGCAGAGATCATCCACAGATTTCGCATATTACTTCGAATACCCGCCATCCAAAATCTGTGTAAATCTGTGCAATCTGTGGACACCACTACATTAAATGAAGTTGTCGCGGAAATTTGAGGAGGCACTGGTTTACGCGAGCGTTGTGCACGCCGGCCAGATCCGAAAGGCAACCGGAATTCCATACATTGCGCATCTTCTCGGCGTGGCCAGCATTGCGTTCGAATACGGCGCGGACGAAGACGAAGGCATCGGCGCGTTACTCCATGATGCGGCTGAAGATGCTGGTGGCGCCGCCCGGATCAACGATATCCGGGTCAGGTTCGGCGAAAAAGTGGCTACGATAGTAGAAGGTTGCACCGACACTCTGGAGACGCCCAAGCCGCCCTGGCGCGAGCGCAAAGAAAAATATCTCGCGCATCTCAAAGAGACCGATGCGTCCACACGGCTCGTATCCGCAGCCGACAAATTGTTTAACGTGCGCAGCATTCTTCGGGAGCTACGCCAACGCGGCGACGCTGTCTGGGCACGTTTCAGCGGCGGCAAGAAAGATCGGCTCTGGTATTATCGCGCACTTGTGATCGCGTTTCGGCAGCACGGCGATCATAGCGATCTCATCGACGAGCTCGATCGCGTCGTGAACGAGATCGAAAAGCTTGCTTGCGCTTAGCAACACGAGATGAACGGGCCAGAGAATTGGCCGCGGGTTTCAACTCCGAAATTCTTCGCGAGTACGAGGCTACTTCTACAATGAGGCGCTCAGGAATTTAACTCTTCAGCGTGACTTTCGCGCGGGCCTGTGAAGTCGGGCTTCAGCCAGGTCAATGTCGCGTTGGATCCGGCGCAACGCCTGGTCGTTGATGGCTTCTTCGTTACGCAGTTGAATCACGGTGTCGCGTTCTGTTTGTAACACTTCGCGCGCTAAATCTTCAAAGTCTTCCGAGAACAATCTGCTGACGCTTTCTTCATCCGGGGTTTCACCGCGCAGTTGCCGGATACGGTCTTCGTATTCCGAACGAAGCCGCTCAACGGTTCTGGGGTTGGCTCGCTTCGACGATGCGATTTCCTCGAGACGAGCAAGAGCTGCTTCGTTGGCCTTCAGGCGCGCCAGTCGCTCTTCTTTTTCCGTGATGCGATCGTCCTTGATTTTCAGCCAACGGACCAGCGGCGCCAGAGTGAGTCCTTGCAGCACGAGCGTTGCGAAAATGACACAGAACGTCAGCAAGAGGATGAGGTCGCGTCCAGGGAATGGCTGGCCGTTTGCGAGCACAAGCGGGATGGCCAGTGCGCCGGCAAGCGAATCCGCCCCACGCAACCCGGTCCATGCGATCAACGCAGTTTGCTGCCACGGAGCGGGATTTTTTCGGCGGAAGGTTGGGCTCAGCAGACGCGGTAAGTAGGTGGCTCCGAATACCCAGACGAAACGAACCAGCACGATTGCAGCAACAAACACGATCGCCAGCCAGGCTGCGCGAGTCACTGTGCCCGGAGCGAGCGCGTGGATAACCTGGGGCAGTTGAAGCCCAATGAGCATGAAAAGTATCCCGTTCAGAATGAACGTGACCATTTCCCAAACAGGGAACGCTTGCAGGCGCATGCGCCCGCTCAAGATTCGCGGCGCGCGCCATCCGATATAAATGCCCGCAATTACGACTGCGAGGATTCCTGAGACATGGAGATTTTCGCCGCTGAAGTAGGCCACGTATGGCGTAAGCAAAGAAAACAATGTTTGGACCGGCGGATTGTCCAAGCGCTTTTGCAGTTGGACTACCAGCCAACCCACGGCGAGACCAACACAGATGCCGCCCGCGGCAACAAAAAGAAACTGCAAGCTTGCCTGTGCGAGCGAAAAAGTGCCGATCATCACGGCGGCCACCGCGAAACGGAACGAGATAAAAGAAGTAGCGTCGTTTATCAGGCTTTCTCCTTCGAGGATCACAATGATCTTGCGAGGCACCCGCAAATTTTGAGTGACCGCCAGCGCTGCCACGGCATCGGGCGGCGAGACGATGGCTCCGAACACAAAACCTACCGCCAAGGGTAACCCGACCAGGCCGTGGAACAGATAAGCAGTAACGGTCATCGTCAAAAGAACGAGGACAATTGCCATTGGGAGAATTGAGCGAAGGTTCAGTCGGAAATCTCTCCACGAGGTGAAAATGGCCGCGGGATAAAGAAGTGGCGGAAGAAAGAGATTAAACACCAGTTTCGGTTCGAGGTGAATCGCAGGAAGACCCGGGATTAGAGCGAGGACTACACCACCGATCGTGAGAAGAATTGGATATGGGACTCGGATTTTGCCGGCAACGATCGACAGCAGTGCGACCGCAACGAGACAAATCAAAATTAATTCGGTTTCGTCCACGATGGTTCCGATTGCGTCCGAGCCTCTCCGGAATTAGATCATGCGCCCAATCATGGCGAGACAATTCAAGCCTGTGCGTTTTTTTGTGATGATGGCCGTGGCGGCATTTGTCGTGTGTGGCGTGACAGCGTTCTACGCTCATCGCGCGGCTCACGGCCGAACGGCGGAAGAACGTGCAGCTTATGCCATCGGCGAGAGAGCCGGAGAGCAAGCGCCGCGCGACACAAAGTTACCGACAGCCGCAGAATTGAACATGATGGCTCAGAAGCATTTCAAGCAGGAGGGAACCGGCAACCAGTTCCGAAATCCTTCGCGAGCAGGCGAGCTGCAGGCTTGGGACCTCGCCTTCGAAAACGGTTACACGGACGGGTTCAAGAAAACGCATTCGCGTTAGTTCGTTCGAATTGAAGGATTTTGAACGCCCCTTCCTGCGACAATGTCTAGTTTGCACTATGACCAAACTCATTGCGTTAGTAACGGCGGGACTCTTTACCGCAGCCACCATGTTCGCTGGGGAACATGGCGACTGCACAAAGCAAGTCGGCAACAAATCGAAGATGGCGTGTACGGTTTCCATGGCGAGTCTAAACCTCACACCCGATCAGAAAACAAAAATGGACGCAGCCATGGAGGAGCATCACAAGGCTGGCTGCAACGACGCCAGTGAGGCCAAATTCATGGAAACGGCAAAAGGAATCCTGACGCCGGAGCAGTACGCGAAATTCGAAACTCAATGCAAGAAAGGCGAAAAAGATAAGACGCAGACTTGATTTTCCAATTTGCAATTAGATTTAGGCTCGCGCCGAGAGCAATCTCGGCGCGTTCCGTGTACGGGGAGCTGTTGTAGCCGTCGCCCTGCGGGCGACGCATCTACAGATGTAAACAGATTCGGTGGGCTTCCCGCAGGGAAGCGGCTACAGATCGGTTTCGGCCACACGATCTCAATCCGAGCAACGGTTCGTAGAACGCGACAAAGACGGAGCGTACGAGGAGATCCGAAGTTGGTGTTTGTTCGCCTCGTGTGAATCCTGTTTAATTCAAGCCGACCGAACCAGGTGAGCAAGGATTCGACGCGCTTCTATGAAAACAAGAACCGCACTTAAATGGACAATCGGCGTAATCGCAGTTGTGATTCTTATGGCGGTGGGCGCTGTGGTTTCGTTGTTCGTCGCTTTTTTTGTCTCCATGGAAAGAGGCGAAAAACATCAGCGCCAAATTCGCACGGACCAGCGCTCAGGAAGATGGGACTTTGGTGATCAATCGGCGTTGTTCGCTGTGGCCCAAGGTATCGCGAAGAACGATCCGGACGCGATTCGTGCGGCGGCAAAGGCCGTCCCGGATTTGCAGGCACCCGGCCGAGACGGCGCGACGTTGCTCTACTTTGCTGTGACGCAATCGTGGCAGCGCCCGGAATTAACCGAGGCGGTCAGAACTTTGCTTTCGCTCGGCGCAGATCCGAATTACACGAACGGAAAACGTGACTCCTTCGCAATGGCTAACGCGGTGCATGCGTCGGCGCCGGTTCTCCGCGCAATGCTAGAGGCTGGTGGAAATCCAAACACCCGCGACGAGTTTGGCCCACCAATGATCCTCATGAACTGGTATCTGGGTTACTACAAAGATCAGGCAAGATCGCGACTTGAGCTGCTCCTTGATCATGGTGCCGACGTCAATTCGGCGATGCCCACGGATTATTTGGATTCTGCCGGGTATCCGTTGCTGCTTTACCGCACGAAAATGGGACTCGATGACAGCCTCGCTTATGCAGATGCATTGACCTTGCTCGACCGCGGCGCCGATCCGAATCGTGCCGGCGCTGATGGAATGACGTTTGGAAAGATGCTGATGGACCACCGGGCGCATTTCCAGCGAACGCTCAAACGGCCGCCGGTCGAATTTATTGTGCTTTGGGACTGGGCCGAGAAACACGGGATCGTTCAGCAAGCGCAATAGATCTGTTAGCTATCGATCAGCTAACATGCCTGCTCGACAACCTGGCTATGACTTCTGTATTAGGTCGCCGGCATGAACCCACCACCTCTACCGATTCGAAAACGATTTCCCTGGATCCTTTATGGGATTACGCTTGTCCTGATCGTTGGGTTCGCCTTTGCGCCGGTGGGATCAGTGATGTTGTGCGCTTGGATTGCGAATATGCACGGGTGCAAAGTGGATGAAGGCTCGGTGCATCCATGCATTATAAACGGCCACGATTATGGCGAGCTCCTTTACGATCTCGGCGTGTTGGGTTGGTTCATGCTTGTTACTCTTCCCGGCGGCCTACTCGCATTTCTCAGTTGGCTGATCCTTCTCATCCTTCATCGCGTCGCCTGGAGAAAGCGGCTCTCTGCCGGAGGTCCTCCTCCGATTCCTCAGCCGTCATCAACGGCGTGAGTCTTAGAACTGTGAGAATTCACATCCTTCAGCTTCTTGCCCTACCAGCTCTCGCCTGCATCCCACTCGACAAGCAAGAGACATACGCCGCTATAATAGAAATTGCAGGCGACACGCCTGCCGCTACAGCAGTAAGGACAGCATTCGTTTTCGGAGGCGTCGGTTATCTGTACCGGTGGTCGCAGAATGATCAATACGAATTTACGCCGGAACCTCAGGAGGACCTCGACCTCCTTGCGCGCCATACCGCCGCTAAGATGCCTGGTCCGACCGCCGCTTCGACAACGGTGTCGCAGGCAGAATTTACGGCTGTTCGGGTTTGACTAGCAACTGCAGCTCTTGCCGCAATTGCATGCCTTACCGTCATTCATAGGGCAATTCTTGCCGCTCTTCTTGCACGCAGGCTGATCTGCGGCAAACGCCGTTGCGCAAATCATCGCCGTGAGAATCGAGAAGAGAATTTTGGCGTAATTTTTCATACAGCTTCAATCTTCCGCAACAACCAAAGTTGCGCTAGTAGAATAATGAGAAAACATCGGCGGTAACCGGCCGCCGCGATGGCGGCGGACTGGTCATCGTAAGCCCGTGTATGATCTTGGCTCGGAAACAGCAGTTCGAGCTTTGAGCAACTGAAACGTTAAACGAAGCTGGGAGCCAATGAAAGATCTAACTCAAGGGTCGGTCACCAGACATTTAGTGCATATGTCTGCGTTTCTGGCCATGAGCATGGCGGTGCAGACCCTTTATTTGCTGGCTGATCTCTACTGGGTGGGACATCTGGGGAAGGAGGCAATCGCGGCGGTCGGTGTGGCGGGCAACATCACGATGATTGTGCTGGCGCTTACCCAAATGCTGGGCGTGGGCACAACTACATTGATCGCACAGGCGGCTGGAAGAAAAGATCAAGTGCGCGCCGAGCTGGTTTTCAATCAGTCTTTCGTCATGTCGATCGTGATTGCGTTCGCGCTCGGTATTGTCGGATTCCTTCTGCGCCCGGCTTATTGCGATTGGCTGAGCGCGGATGCAACGACGGCGGCGCTGGCAAAGGCTTACCTGCTCTGGTTTCTTCCCGGGTTGTTACTGCAGTTTCCTCTCGTGGCTCTGGGCTCGGCACTGCGCGCCACCGGGATCATCAAGCCGGCTGTAGGATTCCAGGTGCTGAGCGTGCTGCTCAACATCGTGCTTGCTCCCTTGCTGATTTTTGGAATCGGCCCGTGGCCTAAACTCGGAGTAACCGGCGCGGCGCTCGCAACGTTCATTTCCATTCTCGTCGCCGACGTGCTGATGGTTATCTATTTCGAAAAGAAATATCACTATTTGCGTTTCCGATTTCCGCTTTTTAGACCGCAGACAAAAATTTGGTCGGGGATGCTGCGCATCGGTGTGCCCGCTGGCGCTGAGTTCATGCTGCTCTTCGTTTACATCCTGCTTGTCTACGCAATCATCCGCGGCTTTGGGCCAGCAGCTCAGGCGGGTTTCGGAATCGGCGCGCGCGTAATGCAGGCGCTTTTTTTACCGGTGGTCGCGCTCAGCTTTGCCGTGTCGCCTGTGGTGGGTCAGAACTTTGGCGGTCGTCGCGCCGACCGGGTCCGTCAATCTGTCTATTCGGCCATTGGCTTAGCGTCGCTACTGATGCTGGTCCTTACGTTGATCACGTTGCTCGCGCCGGGGACGCTGATTCGCATCTTCTCGCGCGATCCGCGAGTGATCGCCTTTGGCAGCGAATATCTTCGGATCGTGTCAGTGAATTTCGTGTCGGCAGGAGTTGTCTTTGTAACTTCCAGCGTTTTTCAGGGAATCGGCAACACGCTACCACCGCTGTTTAGCTCGATGACACGGCTGGTCCTGTTCGCCCTGCCGGCGATTTACATCTCGCGGACGCCCGGGTTTGAAATCAGGCACGTCTGGTATCTGTCGGTTGGGTCCACCATTTTTCAGATGTGCGTTAATCTTTTGCTGCTGCGACACGAACTGCGAAAGCGACTTCGATTCGACGAACCGGACACCTTCATTCCTGCGAGCGCGACGGCGTCGTAGTCACCCGCGGCAGGCTCTCTTCAATTTGGTCAATCAACTGAGGAATATTGATTGGCTTGGCGAGAGATCGATGCCCTTCGATACGCAGACCAGCCCTTGTTTCAGGTTCTGTGATTAACGCGGTGAGAAAGATTATCGGCGTGCCACACAATTCTGGATCGGCTTCAATTTGTGCCGCTACTTCGCTTCCATCTGTCTTCGGCATCATGATGTCGAGCAAGATCGCATGCGGTCTAAAATTCCGGGCGCTTTGGTGAGCCTGATCAGCGTCGTTCTCTTCGAGCACGACATAGTTGCCGGTCTTTTCCAGGAGAATTTTGACCAGGTGTGTGCTGTCCGGGTCGTCGTCAACGATCAGGACGCGTCGTTTTTCTTTGATGAGCGACCTGGTGATCCCATCAATCTCAGATTGATCGAACCAATAAACATGAGACCGCGGGGGATTCTCGCTGACCACGTACGAAGCGTTGACGTTAAAGCCGTCAGCGTCCTCGATGACCTGAAGCACGCCGGATACTTCCGAATCTATTCCGTCTCTTACGGGCTTGAACATTACAGACCGTCCGTCGATCTCGTCAGGAGACAGCGGCAGCTTAACTGTTGGCGGTCGGTGGCTCATAACGCGTACGTAATCTTATGGCTTCGGAGGCTCGCCCGGTTTTGCCGCTTCGCCGGGCTTCGGCGCCGCGCCGCCTGCAGGTGCGCCGCCGGGAATATCTTGATCGGCCGGGACCGCCAGTATGTCGGGTTCGGTGAATGAATTCGGATGGTTCGCGAGTTCTTTGCGCAACGCAGCGATTTGCTCGGCGGTGACGGGACTGGCTTGGTTTCCCCACTCGCTTCGTTCATACGTGAGAACGTCGGCGATCTGTTTATCGGTCAATGTTTTGTCCCAAGGTTGCATCACTGCTGTGCCAAACTGTTGGCCTTTCACTTTGACTGGGCCTTGCAAACCTTTGAGAACAATCATCGCCGGACGTTGAGAGCCGCCGGTTGTAAACTCGGAGCCCGCAAGTGGCGGATATTGGCCGGCTACGCCTTCGCCGTTGGCTTGATGACACGTCTGACAATTTGCTGAGAAAACTTTTTTGCCGCGATCGTGCGGCGATAATTCGACAGCTTGCTCGCCTCCAGCAGGGCCTCCCGCTGCTTTTTTTGCGAGAGGAGGCGCGCCCATCGGATCGAGCCCGCCGCTGGTGAAGTTGCCTGAGTAACGGCCTAGATACGCGCCACCAAAAAATATCGCCAACCCGTAAATCGCGATCAACCAGATCGAGAGCGGCTCGGCGCCGACGCGCGGTTCGCGTTTTTCGCGTTGAACAGCGGCGTGCACCTGTTGGACGTCGGACTGTTCGCCGTAATCCATTCCCTGCCCTACACGCGCTGGCTGTTTCGGTTCGTCGTTCATTGCATTGTCATTTTGCAGGAGGCGGCGACGGCGGTGGCGATCCGGCTGCGGCCGCGGGCGACGGTGCTGTAGATGCCGCGGGTGCGCCTCCGGCCGATCTGACATCGTTCAGGGGATGCGATTGATTCAGCGCCATCAAGTAAGCGACGAGACATTTCGCATCATAAGTGGGAATCACTTCCCATCCTTCCGGTGGCGCATCAGAGCCTGTCAGCTTCAAAGCTTCAGCCGAACGTTGGTCACGGATGCGGCGCTTTTCATAGAGGAAACGATACGCTGGCATGTTCGAATCGAAGTTGATACTGCGGGGCGAATAAAGATGCACGTGATGCCAGGCCGCGGAGTACATCGGCGGCTCACCAAGTGTTTGTTCTGGCCACGGTGCTCCTGCGGTCTGCAGCCCAGATGATGGAGTGGTCGTCGCTCCGGGGCTTGAATTTGCCATTGCTCCTGGCGAGGGCGAAGCAATACCGGTAGGTGGAGCGGGTGACGCTGCCTTTGCCGGAGACGAACCCGGCGCTTGAGGTGGCGGACTAGCCGCCTTCGCCGAGGCTACGGCGCCCGAGGAGACCGCCGCCCCTTGGGTAGCCGGAGAAGCTGCTGCTCCGGGAGAAGCGCCTGGTAGTAGAGGCGACCCACCTTGCTGCGCAGGCGAAGCTGCAGGAGATGCAGCGCCAGCTGGAGGAGGACTCTGCTGTTCTGCAGGCGCGCGCGCGCCGATGTTCGCGATGTCCTGTCCCATGCGCATTTTCGCCAGAAACACCGGGCGCTCGAAAATGTAGTCGCGAGGCGCGCTGCGGCGGTTACCCCATCCTCGCTCGATATCGGCTCCCGCGTATTCGGCGCGCACTTGCTGGCTGTGACAATAAACACAACCGTTCGCAGCGTAAACGTGCGCGCCGCGCTCAAACATTCCTGATTGTGGCCGCGGGTAAATGTCTGTGCCGTCCTCGTCCGACTGCGGATTGAGATGTCCGATCTGCCAATTTGGAAGCACGGTCAATCCCACCCACGAGAAAGCGAACGTGCCGAAGATTCCCAGGAAAAGAGGGGCGAGACCTTTCATCAATGCCCTCCGGAGGTCTCGGCTTCAACCGGGTTGAGGAATGTGGGAACTGTCGATGTGCGTCCCAATCCCAAAAGCATCAATCCGAAGTGATACGCGAAAACGAAATGGGACGCCGTGAGCAAGATTCCGGCGAGACTGCGTCCTCGAAGATACGGGAGCACCGTTTCCACAGTCTCGCTGAACGGGAGCGTGGGATTCTCCATGTCTGCGCCTTGGAGAAAGCCGCCGGCGAGCAGCATCAGCGTCATTAAACCGATGCCGTAGGCCGATGCCCAGAAATGCAGTTTAATCAACGACGCGTACCGCCATTCGCGGCCGACCAGACGGGGCACGATGTAGTACATCGAGCCAAAAATTACCATCGTAAAAAATGCGTAAAGACCGAGGTGCGAGTAAGCGATGCTGGTCTGACTGAAATTAACGTAGCGCGCGACCGAGCGAAGCGAAATCAACAGACCGACGACGCTAAATACCGTGTAAGACATTGCTCCGAAGACGGTGAACCGCAGCGTTGGGCTATAGCGCATCAACGGAAAATAACCCCGCATTGTCATATGATGATTCAGTCCGACAGTCGCGACAGGGATCATGCTTAGGATCATCGCGGCGATGCTGGCGGTGACCATCCACGCCGGAAACGGCCCGTCGACAAGCCGCTGCATTCCAGTCCAGCTTGAGAAAAGCGCGTAACTCCAAAAACCAATTGTCGCCAAGTGATAACTGTACACCGGGCGGCCGATCACTTTGGGAATCATGTAGTACGCCGTGCCAAGGGCGATGGCCCCGAACCACAGAAAGAGCAGATTATTCGCGTACCACCAGCCAACAGCCGATTGCAAAACTCCCTGCACCGGCACAACGAAAAGCATCAGCTGCCCAGCCGCGTATAGCCACGGGAACCAAAGAAACGCGCCCAGCAAATACCATTGGGTAATGTAAATTTGGTCGCCGCGCCGATAGCGAAACATGAGCACCGCCCACGAAGCAACGAGCGTGTAAGCAACGAAAAGAATTATCGCTGCGTAGCCCGGAAATTCGAGCCATTGATAACCGGTGCTATCGCCGAGAAGAATTCCGCCGACGCCGAGCAGTACGCCCAAGTTCCAAAAACCTGCGCCCGCAACGAGCAACAGCGGATATCGCAAAACGGTGCGGCACAATCGCGCCATGAGCCAGATTGCAGTGCCCATTCCGGCCATCGACGCCCAGCCATAAACCATGACGTTCATGTGCGCGGGCCGCACGCGCCCCCACGTGAGAAAACTGATATTCGAAAGCAGGTCAGGCTCGTGCAGTTTGAACGAAACGAATCCGGCGAGCAACGTGCCGAGGATTAGCCACGCCATCGCCGACGTGTAGAACATCAGCACTGGCACACGCGTTGACGCGTCGATGTACGCGCGTTCCAACTGCTCTGTGGCTCCAGCGGCAGCAGAAATAGACGGTTCTTTCAGTGGGATCCCAGTGGCGTTCATTCCTCGTTGAAGTGGTGAAGAGTTAAAGTGTCGAAGCGCAGAGTGTTCATGGAGTCGTGGCCGGGGCAGGAGAAGCGGCTGCAGACGGTGCTGACTGGGACGCTGGCGGAGACGACGCGGGAGCTTGCGTTTGAGGTGACGCAGCCGTTTGAGCTGGCGGCGAAGCGGATGCAGCAGGAGCAGCCGCTGAAGGCGAGCCAGCCGGCTGGGCCGCGCCAGGTTTCGGAGGACCGCCGGGAGCCGGAGAAGTGGCCGGGGCTGGAGATTGCACCTGCGGTGTAGCAATCGGACCCGCTGGCGCTGGTTTTTGCTTCGCAAGCCCGGCGGTCGTCAGCTCCATCGCGCGACTGATCGGGATGCGAACAACGCCTTTGTTCTTATCAACCCAAGCGTACGTGTTCAGCGCCTTCTCTGCGTCTTCGCGCACCGTGTTCAGTTGGTCCATGCGCTTCTTCGCCCGCATCTCTTCGTAATCGCTTCCACGCGGCATGGGCCCAATCACGGCGAGCACGATTACGCCGAACAATGCGAAGAGAAGGACTACCCCCAACCACGTGGATAGTGGAGCGCGCGAATGTGCGATCTGGCGGAGAGACTCGGGATCGGCCATTTCAGTTGACGGTTTGCAGAGATTCGATCAGGCGTGGATCGCGCACGGGAAACAGTGAAGTCCTCGGCACCAGTCGCAGATAAACGAAACCGAGCGTCGCGCCGATGGCGATGACCGAAAGCAAATCCCAAATACTGGGATGAAAGCCGGTGCCGTGTAACGAAGGCAGAACAATTAAGTAGATGTCGAGCATCTGCATGCAGACAATCCATCCCGCCACGATGCAGAGCTGGTGCGGATGCTTCTTGATGGAGCGCATTAGCAAAATGGGGAACGCTATGAAGAACCGGCCAATCACCAGGAGCATACTCAGTGCCCACCAGGATTGGGTATTTCGAGTGATGAAAAATTGCGTTTCCTCCGGGAGGTTCGCGTACCAGATGAGCATGTACTGACCGAAGCCGATGTAGGCCCAGAAAACGCAGAAGGCCAGCATCCATTTCCCCATGATGTGGTAATGCTCCACGGTGACGATGTCCTTCAGGTAACCGGCTTGACGCAACGCCGTGATCACCAGAACAAGGAGCGACATCGAAGCACCGGCTGCGCCTGCAAAGATGTAAACGCCGAACATGGTTGAGAACCAGCGGTAGTTGAGACTCATCAGCCAATCGAACGCGCCGAATGTGAGGCAGAGCGCAAACATCGGCAGACTGATGAACGACACCTTGCGCATTCCGATGGTGAAGCGCGGATTGCCGTTCTTGTCCTGTTCCACCGAAAGTCTGCGCAATGCGAGCGCCGCCAAAAGGAAAAACCCAAGGAAAACTACGGCGCGCACGAAAAAGAAAGTCCAGTTGAGATACGCCCGCTTGGTGTCGAGCGATGGTTCGACTCCGCGCGGAATATCCATCCACGCATAGAGATGGTGACGGAGCAGAAGAATCGGCACAAACAAAAGCGCCAGTACCGTCAGCAACGCAGCAATATTCTCCAATTGCCGGCGCACGACCACGCTCCACTCGGCGTCGGTCGCGTGATGAACGATTGTCCAGAAAAAGCAGCCGGCGCAGAGCGTGAAGAAAAACGCAAAAGCAAACAGCTATGAATAACTAAATTGATGCGGGTTTACTACTGCGCCGATGACGCAGAGCACAAGAGCGACCACTGCAACAAGTCCGAGCAGGAACGAAAGCCCAGCGAACCGGCTGCTCTCGAAGTACTCGCCCTCCGGCGTCGGCACGGTTTGTAAACGTTCGCTCATTTCTTCGGGGTCTCCTGCTTTGCCGCGGGTTTGGCCTCTGGCGGCTTGTTCTCAGCCGGTTTGTCCAACTCGGCGCGATTTTCTTCCGGAACATCGGCAACTGCCGCGTTTTGACTGCGCTGGACAGCGCGCAGATAGGCAATGATCGCCCAGCGATCCGGCACGATGATGTTTGGCCCGTAAGCCATCATCGTATTTTTTCCATTCGTGATGGTGTTGAAAATTTCGCCGTCCGACATTTTGCGGATCCGCTCATCCTGAAGCGAAACCACGGTTGCGAGACCGTGTTGTTTCACGATCCCGTTGCCCATGGCCGCAGCGCCGTGGCACATCGCGCAGGTGATGTTGAACCGCTGTTGGCCGCGGTCCATTAACTCGCGCGTCACTTCTAGTGGAATACCTGTCCCCCAGTTATCGCCCATTTTGCCTGTGTTGTAGTAATCAGTGCCGAAGCTGAAACTTGCGTTCGGATGCGACCAGGGACCGACTGCGAGCGGCTCAGTTTCAGGCGTGTCCAGCTTCGGCATTTCATAGCCAATTGGAACCGTGCCGGCAATCGGTAAGCGCGGGCCACGACCATCCGCGAAGAAATCCAGCGGCGCTTGTGCGCGCACTTTCATCTGGCGCACCATGTCTGGGAAAATCTCCTGCGGCGGCGCGGTGCTCTTTTGTCCACGAAACCCGAATACCGCGATGATCGCGATGGTGCACAAAATAAAAATCACGAAAAACCCGCGCAACATAATCAGTCCTCGTGGACGACGGTGATGTGTTCTCCGCCGGTTTCTTCCAGCAACTCGCGCACGCCGACCTCGGTAAATCGCGGATCGCGCGCTTCAATCGCCAGGAAAAATCCGTCGTTAGTTACGCGGCTGAAGCGTTCCCAGTTGAACATCGGGTGATACCAGCGCGGTAACCCATTCATGACTTGCCAGGCAAAAAAGGCAGCGAACGCGCCGAAGAGCACGGTCAACTCAAACATGATCGGGAAGAACGCTGGGACAGTCCAAAAGTTCCATGGCTTACCGTGTACATCGAGCGGATACAGACCCCACGACGGGCCAAATTCGACAATCGCGGCGGTAAGAAGGCCTGAAACTCCGCCGAACAAAACCCAGCCGCTCAGCCAAGATTTTCCGAGGCCCATCGCATCATCCATTCCGTGAATCGGGAATGGCGAGTAAACATCCCAACGCCTGAAGCCCGCGTCCCGGACGCGCTTGGCCGCTTCGTACAGCGCGGCGGCACTCGGGTACTCCGCAGCCATTGCGTAAACTCTGTGGCCAGCAGGCGTCCGCATCATCGTGTGCGCTCCTTTCCCCCTGGAGATGCCGATTGAATTCCAGTGGGCTCGCCATAATGCGGGTCCGCTTCGGGTATTGCGGTCTTCACTTCCGACATCGCGATCATCGGCAGGAATCGGATGAAAAGCAGGAACAGCGAAGTGAAAATTCCGAGCGTCCCAATGTATGTCCAGATGTCGACCCACGTCGGGATAAACAGGCGCCACGAGGATGGAAGAAAATCCCGGTGCAATCCACCGGCGATAATGATAAAGCGCTCGAACCACATCCCGGCGTTGACGCACATAGCGACGAAAAACACGACAAGGATGTTGCGTCGGCACCATCTAAACCAGAAAAGTTGTGGTGAGAGGCAATTGCAGAAAAGCATGCCGAACCACCAGTACCACCAGTAGGGTCCAAAGATGCGGTTCCAAAACGCGAACCGCTCGTAGGAATTGCCGCTATACCACGCCACGAAAAATTCCATCGTGTAGGCGTAGCCAACGAACGAACCCGTTAGCAAAATGATTTTCGCCATTTTGTCGATGTGCTGCGGCGTAATGACATCGTACAGCTTGAAGATCGCACGCGCTGGAATCAGCAACGTCAGCACCATGGCAAAGCCGCCAAAGATCGCGCCCGCGACAAAGTACGGCGGGAAAATCGTGGTATGCCAGGTAGGCAAGACCGACGTAGCGAAATCGAAAGACACAACGCTGTGCACGGAGAGAACGAGCGGGGTCGAGAGACCGGCCAGGAGCAGGTAAGCCATTTCGTAATGGCGCCAGTGCCGGTTCGAACCGCGCCAGCCAAGGGCGAAAATCCCGAAGAGAAACTTTTTGATTTTTGTCCTAGCTCGATCGCGCAGCGTCGCCAGATCGGGGACCAAACCGGTGTACCAAAATAGGACTGACACCGTGAAGTACGTCGACACCGCAAACACGTCCCACATCAGCGCGCTGCGGAAGTTTGGCCAAATCGCCCAGTTGTTTGGGATGGGTGCCAGATACCACGCCATCCAGACACGCCCCACATGGACTCCGGGGAAAATCGCGGCGCAAATGACGGCAAAGAGCGTCATCGCCTCCGCCGAGCGGTTGATCGACGTACGCCATTTCTGCCGCAGTAAAAACAAGATGGCAGAGATGAGTGTCCCTGCATGTCCAATACCGATCCAAAAAACGAAGTTGGTGATGTCCCAGGCCCAGCCAACCGGGATGTTGTTTCCCCAAGTGCCGACACCCGTGGAAATTTGATAGCCAAGACAAAAGAGACCGAACGTCGCGGCACTCGCAGTGATGGTGAACGCCACCCACCACCAGCGCGGGGCTGGTTGTTCCACGACACCCGAAATGCGCTCCGTCAGCCAGCTAAAATTGCGCCGGTTTAGAACAAGCGGTGCACGGGTAATCTCTCGCTCCGCTTCTTGAACCATTTCTGGTGCTGTTGGTGCTGCATCCATAGATCAAATTGCCAACTCCGAACTAATCGGGGCTCGCGAATTGCTTCGGAGTTGCAAGTAGCCAGTAGCTGTAGCCACGGCCCCGCGGGCCGTCGCAACAGGACGTGCCACAGGCACGTGGCTACAATGTAAGATTGGCATTCTCATTCGGGTATCTTCTCCACCAAACTTGCGACTCCGATGTTCTGCGCATCGGGCATTTTCGGATTCGGATTGCGGACACGCGCGAGATAACTGTTGCGCGTGGCTACGTTCAGATAGTCAAGCAGTCGGTAATTGCGATCCTGTTCTTTCATTTTAGAGACGCGACTTTGCGAGTCCTTGATATCGCCGAAAACGATTGCGCCTGTGGGGCAGGCTTGCGCGCATGCTGTAGTAAACGAATCGCGGGGAATGTGCGTGTCCGCAGACGCGCCTGCACGGGCGTGCGCCGCAATTTTTGCTTCCTCGATACGCTGGACGCAGAAGGTGCATTTCTCCATCACGCCGCGCATGCGCACGGTAACGTTCGGATTTTTCTGCATCTTGATAATGTCCGGCGCACCTTTGGTGGTGAGCGGCGCGAAATATTCTTCGTAGACGCTGAATGTGCCTTTGATCTTTCTTTTGCCGACTGGCCGCTGATTGTAATCGAAATAATTGAACCGGCGTACCTTGAACGGACAGTTGTTGGAGCAATAGCGCGTGCCGACGCAGCGATTGTACGCCATGACATTCAGACCATCCTCACTGTGGACCGTTGCATTGACCGGGCACACTGTTTCGCACGGGGCGTTCTCGCAATGCTGGCACGGCATTGGTTGGTGCACGACTTCAGGGTTCTCTGGCCAATCACCACGGTCCTGGTTGTATGGTTTCCGGCTGGCGTAATAGCGATCGATGCGAAGCCAGTGCATGATGCGGCCATGCGCCACTTGTAACTTACCCACGACAGGGACGTTGTTCTCGGCCTGGCAGGCGACGACACACGCGCTGCACCCGGTGCAAACATTCAGGTCGATAGACATCCCCCACTGCTGCGGCGCGTCGAGAGGCGGATGCGTGTAAATGCTGGGCGGAGGATGTGGCAGTTCCTCTTCGCCTGGAACTTTTTTCGCGAAGTCGTTGTCCGCCCGATAACCTTCCAACGTTGCTTCACGCACGAGACCACGCCCTTCGATGCTGAACTGTTCCTGCGTGATCGAGAAAGGATAAGTGCGACCGACTTTGCTCACCTTCACACTCTCAATTCCCTTCCCACCAACGACGGCGAAATACGGATTTGCTGCTGTGCGCAGAAAGTAGCCATTGAACCCGGACTGCTCCGCGATTCCCGGTCTTTCTTTCAGCGCTCCCCCCGCGTACGGCAGCTCATAGAACTCCGGCATCTTCCGCGCCCAGCCTAGCGGGACGGTAATCGAATTGTCAGCGTGACCCGGCGACGCGAGCGCCGCGATGACGAGTTCGCGTCTAACTGGCTGCCCGCCGGCGCTCTTTTCTGAGATTGTGATTTGCACAAGGTCGCCCGTATACACTCCGAGCGCCTTCGCGAAGGCAGGACTCATGAGCGCAGCATTGTCCCAGGTGAGTTTTGTGATTGGATCGGGCAGCTCCTGAAGCCAGCCGTTGTTGGCGTAGCGGCCGTCGTCCATTTCGTAACTTGCTGTGAGCACAATCTCCGGTGAATCTGGCGTCGGCGCTGACGGCAGCGTCCATGGACTTTGGCCCAGCGTGCCAACTGCGTTCGCGTTGAACGAGGAAGTCTGATCCTGCGGCTGAACGTGCAAAGCAAAGCCGTCGTGAAGGAAACGCGACCACGCAGTTTGAAAATCACCCGGCGGATTGGTGGCCCGGAAAGTTTCCTGGACCAGTTCGGGCCCTTCCGTTTTTGGGCCGCCCAGCAGCGCGTTGAGCAGCTCAATTTCCGAAAGCCCTCCGAAGAGCGGCAGGATCATTGGTTGGATCGACAAATAACCGCCGCCGGCCGTGAGCGCGTCGCCCCACGATTCCAGATAATGCGCGAGCGGAACGTGCCAGTGGCTAAGCGCCGAAGTGGCGTCCTCGTGATAACCGAGCCGCACAATCTCGGGCACCTTTTTTTGCAGATCAGCCCAATCAAACGGCAGATTGGTCTGCCGGTCCTGCACCAGACCACGCTTTGCATTGTAAACCGGATCACCGCCAAGAATGAACAGTTGCTTAATGCGCCCGTCGTTTATATCCGAGGCAAGTTGTGAGATGTCGATCGTGCGCGGGTTCTGCGAAATATGCCGGATTACCAATGTCTGGCCGACATTTTTCAGCGCAGCGTTGATAGCGTAAACGAGCATTTGTACTGCGAGCGGCTGACTGGGACCGGTTAGCACCAAACTTGCGCCTGGCTTTGCAAGAAGATCATTCGCTGCCTCGCTAAGCCATCGCTCATCGAAGCTCGATCCGCCTGCCGGACTTTGTACATTTCCGATGACCGCACCCAGGCCGGCATCGCTTGTGCCGCCGAGAATCTTTTGTGCAAGCGCGTGCGTGAACGCAGCAATTTGGCTCGCAGGACAACGGAGCCGGTGGTCCGCCATTGCACCGGTGAGCGTGAAGCGATTCTCGACGACGTACAGTCGATTCATGTTGTCTTTCGACGAATTCACTCTTCGCCGCGCAGTGAATGCGGCCACCGACTCGAGATCGCCCTGGCCGCAATCGAGAAAATCGCTATCCAAAGCAAGAATGACATCAGCGCGATCGAATTTCGGAACGAGCCGCGCGCCAGCCCCGAATGCCGTTTGCACAGCGACGATCTGCTCCTGACTCAGGAGGGGTTCATAAACGCACCAGCGCATGCGCGGGAATATTTTTTCCAGCTCGGTCCGCAGGCGTTCACGCGTCGGCGAATGCGCTTCCCCGAGGAGGAACGCAAGACCGTCACCCTGTTGACTGACAAGCGTGTTGCGAAGCGTTCCGATGTACGTGTCAAACTCCGCGCGATTACCGGTTTTACCTTTCTGAACGAAGCGTTGCGAGCGCGACGGATCGTATAAATCGAGAATTGACGCCTGAACAAAGGTGTCGGTCGCGCCCCCGCTGGCCGGGTGCAACGGATTGCCTTCCAATTTGATCGGCCGCCCGTCTACCGTGGTTGCAATCAGCGGAATTGCTCCGCCGCGTCGGGGCATCGCAGTGGCGTAGTAGAGAAATTTTCCGGGAATGGTCCATTCGACATTCTTTGTGAACGGGACCAGATGCAGTTCAGGGCGGCGACAACTCGTGAGGCCAATTCCGGCCAACGCCATCGAGGCGCCCATTAATTTTACGAATCGCGTCGTGACCATTCGTCACCATTCAACTCCGCCGCGCCGGGGGGAAATTCGCGTTCCAGCCATTGGCGAAATTCTGGCGTGTCGTTCAACTCACCCAAGCCGCGCCAGTAATGCTTTCCGTGCAACGGCTCCGCTGGATGTTGGAAGACGCGTTTCATCGGTGGCACCCCTGACAATTTTGCGGCGGAGTAATATTCCAGTGCTCCTTCAGCGTCTGGCCAATCTCAGCTTGAGTGAGCGTCTTCTTCTTCGAAAAATCTTCGTGCGCTTCCTTTGGCTGGCCATACTTCGCGACAAATTCCGCCGGCTTCACGTCTTCGGGTTTCCAATCGAGATTGAAAACCTGCTCTTCAGGCCGCAGAAAATTTTCCGGGTGTCGATGACACTCGAGGCACCAGGCCATGCTGTGCGGCTTGCCCAGATATACCGTTGACATGTGATTGACCGGTCCGTGACAACTGAAACAACTGATGCCCCGGTTCACGTGTGCTGCATGATTGTAATACACGTAATCGACCGTGCGATAGATCCACACCCAGTCGATCGGGTCACCCGTTTTCCAGCTCGCGCGCACCGGCTCCAGCTTTGGATTGTCTTTTGCCACCTGCGTGTGGCAGTTCATGCAGGTCTGTGTGTTCGGTACATTGGAGTGCGCCGCCATTTCCACAAAGCTGTGACAATACCGGCAATCCATTCCCAGCTGTGTAACGTGAATGTCGTGCGGAAACGGCACCGGTTGGATCGGTTGATATCCTACTTTGGTGTATTTTGGCGTGCCGTAATACCACGTGGCGCCAGTCAATCCAGACGCGAGCACGATGCCGCAGACCAG
>Ga0193730_1000117_pt1 | contig 25789 bp, 19 predicted proteins | sample U1a1metaG_FD_144919 | JGI IMG/M metagenome (GOLD analysis project Ga0193730, IMG submission 144919) | Soil microbial communities from a riparian zone of the East river system, Colorado, United States - U1a1 | ecosystem: Environmental > Terrestrial > Soil > Riparian zone | place: USA: East River...
CTGGTCATGCTGCTGGCGAACAAGCATTCGATCCGCGACGTGATTCTGTTCCCGCACATGCGCCCCGAACGCAAGAAAGAAGACGATGAGACGGCGGGGCATTAGCCCGCGCGTAAGGCGGGGTCCCTGCGCGAGCATCTCGCGTGAGGTGTCATCAAGGGCTCCGTCATTCGTTTGATGAGCCCTCCCTAACGGTCTCGGGCTAATGCGCCGGCGACTGGACTGGCTGTGGTAGCCCAACTGTCACTAACGGCGTACAATGCCTGCGCCAGGAATCTTAAAGGAGACTCATTACTATGAACCGCAAACTACTCGTAATCTTTTTGTCGCTTGCTTTCGCGGCGATGCTCTATGCCCAGGATGCAAAGTCGATAAAGGTCAGCGGCTATCTAATCGACAACGCCTGCGCTGATTCGGCGAAGGATCTCGGCGCCCGCGCCAAGGACCATGCCGTCAGTTGTGCCTTAATGGACAGTTGCGAGACGGCCGGCTATTCCGTCGTCACTTCTGACAACCAACGTTACAAACTGAATGAAAAGGGTAACGGCATGGCGGCTGATTTGTTAAAGAGCACCAAGACCAAGAAGGGTCTGAAGGTTGCGATCGAAGGAAACGCCAACGGTGACACGGTCGACGTAACCAAGCTCACCGAAGTGACCGGGGCAGGTAGCTAACGCTTAGATCACAAAAAGGGCGGACACGTCGGCCCGCCCTTTTATTCATGCATCAGTCGATCAGACTGTCGCTTGAACAGCTTATTTCACCGGCGTCTCCTGGTGTGAAAACGCTGTCCACTTACCTTTTCGGTTAACCCAAACACTGCTGGCCCAGACTGTCGGAATAGCTTGTCCGGCGCAAGTCCCGTCCGCTACTCCTTTGTATGTGATTACCGCCGCGTTAGCGTCAGCCATCGACAACTTCCAGTCAGAGAGCGTAAACGATTTCACCTCACAAGGCATCGATGCCATCATTTTCACGACGTCGCCTTTCGTGCCGATACCCTGGTCGCCAATCATTACGCCGTCCGCTGACAGCCACATTTGAAATGGCTTCGGATCCTTATTCTTCCAGGCGTTCCAAAGTGCCGTCTCGTTGGCGGAAAGCTTTTTCATCAAAGCAGCCTTGCTCATTCTCGGCTTTGGTTTAGGTGAAGGGGACGGAGTCGCGTCCTGCGCAAAACAGAAAGTGGCGAACGCCAGAACCAACAGCGCAGCCACGGGTAGATGTCTTTTCATTCTTAGGTCTCCTCGGGGTTGAAGTGTGCTGAACAATCCTAGAACAGAGCGAGCGGCCGAAGTTCTACTACTATGACAACGGTTCTGTCAACAGATCGCTCGAGGCGGTAGTGGTACGTTTTGGCCGCGCCTCGGTTTAACACGGCTTTACGTATTACAACTTGTCCTTGACCTTCTAGCTTGGCAGATCGTAGGCTCTCCCGCATGGATTCTAATAAAGCAAACGTCGGCACGTTTTATCTTACCCTCGCCATTCTCATTCTTACTGCCGCAATGTTTGTCCTCATGGCTTGGAGTTTCGTTTATCCCTCGCAGCCGAACGCCCAACCCCCTACCGCCGATCCGCCAAGGGGCGTGTTTCCAATGAGCATACCGAAACCCCTTCTAATGGTCGGCTTGATTCTCGCATGTGCCGTTGTAATGCAGGTGTACTTAGCGTTCAAGTTGCGGCAAAACAAGAAACTTCGGGGAGAAATAAAGACTCTTACAGATGCGAACGAGCAACTAAACGCTGAACTATTAGGCAATGCAAACCAAAAGACTCTAAGCACAACCAACAAAGACAAGCCGCTTAGCTTCGTAACGGACAGAGACAACACTATCCGTATAACTGTTAACAGACATCATTTCTGGAATTCATTGGCGTTCATGGATTCGGGCGCTTTTGAAAATAGTGGACAAATCAAAGGCTTTCCGGTGCGTGTTTACACCAAGCCTAACGGAGTCGAACCCTACGTTGATACTAAAGTCTACAGCCAAGAAGTCGGCCTCGTAGAAATACGCGGCAGTCGCCTTTTGGTAACGCCTAGTGGGTGGGACGTAAATCATAACGACCGTGCAATTGAAGTTGTAAACGAGTACGGAATCCCCGTCTTTCAGGTGATGCTTAGCGCGGCAAATCAGTTAGATATCACTGGAGTATTTTCCGAAGCCGAGAGTAAGAGTGGCTGGCGCTACGAAACGCTTTTCAAGTACCCGTCAAAGGATTATCCGGGTGAGCTTGTTCGAGACTTTGGATGGCTTCCTCTTGATGCCAAGAGCCTTTATCAATTGTTTTTAGCAGGGTGTGGTCAGAGCGCGACATCTCATGGAGGCTATCGCATGACTAATCCTGAGGCCAAAGAATTTCGCATCGAGTACACCGTTTGTCATAACACAGACTCTAAGGCGCTATACTTTAATATCTTCATACCGAAGGGTGGAAACCCTGTACCGTCCCTCGTCTTGTTTGCCGCCGAATATCAAGATTTTCTGAGGCCACATTTGAGAGCGCACGCCTTCGTTCGCATGAATCCTGGCGAGCCGCCGGAGCGAGCCACGGACTTAGTGTTTACCGGGCTAATCGGTATTTACCACGAAGAATCGTTCATGCCGGAAGAGCCTGAGGCTGTCCGGCAAGCATTCTCACAGCACGGTGCGTCCGTCCGCTTTTACGGGCCAGATTACGTAATTATCAAGAACAGCCCGCTTATTGATCGACCGTTAGGGCAACTTCGTTCCAGTTAGTCTATTTGTAACACAAAAGGTGTTGACAAGCAGGACAAAGTGTAATACATTATCTCTTATAGGGAGATAACAAGTCAATGGCAAACGTCCTAAGCAAAGACAAACAGATTCAAGTAATCGCGGCGCTGGCCGAAGGTTGCAGCATGAGAGCATTAACGCGGATGACTGGTATTCACCGATCCGCTATTGCTCGCGTGGCTCTAAACGTCGGACAAGGTTGCGCCCGCTTGCTTGATGAAAAGATGCGCGATTTAACGTGCAATTATCTGCAATTTGACGAGATTTGGGGATTCATCGGCAAGAAAGAAAAGCACGTTTCTTTCAATGACGATCCGACCCTTGGCGACGTTTGGACATTCTGCGCGATTGACTCCGAAACCAAGCTAGTCCCCGCGTTCAGGGTAGGCAAGCGTAATCACATAACAGCGAATGCTTTTGTTAGCGACGTAGCCTCTCGCTTAAAGAATCGCCCTCAGATTTCCAGTGACGGTCTGCGCTCTTACATTGAAGCGGTAGAGAATGCTTTCGGTGCGGACGTAGACTTCGGTATGGCAATCAAGCATTACGGCGGCGACACGGGCGAACATCACCAAGAGCGACGTTACAGCGCGCCAGACGTTACCTCAATCGAACGTCGCGTAGTTGCTGGCCGTCCTGAAATGGATTTGATTTCAACTAGCCATGTCGAACGATTAAACGGAACGACTCGCAATCACGTTAAGAGACTCGCTCGTCTCACCTACGCATTCAGCAAGAAGCTAGAGAATTTCGAGGCCGCAGTTGCGTTACATTTCGCGTACTACAATTTCGTGAGAACGCATAACAGCTTGAAAATGACTCCAGCGATGTTTGCGGGAATTGAGAAAGATTTTTGGTCAGTTGGCGATTTAGTTGAGGCGACACTGTGAACTACATAGACGAACTGAAAGCGGTGATCCGCAAGCTGCATGGTGTCGAGGCTACGCATATCGAGACTGTGCCAATTAGAGAATCACACGAAGGCCAAACTGTTTGGGAAGGTGAAGTAGAAGTCTTTGACCTTGCCGATCATCCGAAGGCTTCTCGCGTGTATGCGTGGGCGCATGAGACGGACGATCCAGGGCGACCGCAACGCACAGTGACCGTGCTACACGTTCCGCCGATTACGTCGCCACGTAAGGCCGTACAAGCGTCAATCGTTCAAGCATTCAGGGAGGCAGAGGCTAATGCCGAAGGCTAAGAAAATGGGACGGCCAAAACTCCCGAAGGGACACGCGAAGGGCAAGATTGTCCCTGTGCGTTTGAATGATGCTCAGGTCAAATTATTCACTAAGGCCGCTGACAAGAGCGACCACAAAACGCTTTCCTCGTGGATACGAAACAAGCTAGAAAAGGCCGCGCAAACCGAACTCGGATAAATGCTATGCCAGACTTTGAATCAGCGGACTTCAAAACGTACCACTACCATAATCGACGCCCCAGCTATCAACGCCAATGCTCTGAATTTCTCGTCCGAGTTCGCGCGCGTGCGCGGCGGCTGCACGCAAACCTTCTTTTATCTCGTCAAAGATTTGGGAAACATCCCAACGCAGATGACCAGCCGACACGGAGGGTGGATATTGAAACCGTCGTGTCTCCTGGAGCAGCAACTCTTCGTTATCAAGTCCGGCCAGAAAGACCCGTCCGCTGCCGGCGCCCAGGTCGACTGCGATGTAGAGAGGTTGCGTCATCAGTGAGCAGTAAGCGGTGAGCAGTGAGCCGCAAAAGCATCCAGCAACTGCTCACTGCTTAGTGCTCAATAAGCTAAACGATTCCCGATGCTGCCGATCCCTTTGGCGCCGGACGCTCTTCAGATTTGCGGTGCCGATAACCGCTTGCCCGGTATGTCGCTATGGGATCGATCGCGCCGCCAGTGCGCGCGCGCGCTATGGCGAGAATCGGCGACACGTCTGTGGTAAAGGCGTTTTTCAGAATTCGGAGCGCCATCAGCGGATCGCAAAGCTCCTGGGCTTCGTTCAACGCGTCACGATTGACCAGGTGGGCCTGGACATATGCACGATCCAACTCGACGGCGCTCATCATCAACGACTCAATTGGATCCGTGACGTTGTGCGACTGATCGAGCATGTATGCAGGATGAAAGTTCGGCGCCTTCATCAACTCTGCATCCACCAGTTCATTGAAGATCAGGAAAAGCTGAAACGGTTTGATCGAACCTGAGTCGAGATCGTCATCGCCGTACTTGCTATCGTTGAAATGAAAACCACCAAGCTTTCCGAATTGAATAAGACGCGCGACTATCATCTCGATGTTTACGTTGGGTGCGTGATGACCGAGGTCAACCAGACAGAAGGCCTTCGGCCCAAGTTCGCGCGCGCAGTGATAACTGGTCCCCCAGTCATTGATCACGGTCGAATAGAAAGCCGGCTCGTAAAATTTGTGCTCGATGAATAGCTGCCAATCGTCCGGTAAGGCAGCGTAAATTTCGCGCATGCTTTCGAGATAGCGGGCGAGCGCTCGCCGGAAATGCTGCTGACCGGGAAAGTTTCCGCCGTCGCCGATCCATGCCGTGTGCGCTTTCGATCCGATTGTCTTACCGATCTCGATGCATTCGAGGTTGTGTTCGATGGCCTGAGCGCGGACGGCTTTATCCGGATGGGTTAGACTGCCGAATCTGTACGAATGCTTTTGTCTCGGCTGATCCTGAAACGTGTTTGAGTTCATTGCATCGAAGCTCAAGCCGAGTGCAGCGGCGAAATCACATAGCTTAGTCGGGTCATCGGGTTTGTCCCACGGAATATGCAGCGAGACTTTGGGAGTTGAGCGCACGAGTTTGAAAATCGTCCCGCAGTCCTCCAGCTTCTCGTAAATATCGCGCGGCTCGCCCTCTCCCGGAAAACGCGCAAAGCGGGTCCCTCCGGTACCGACGCCCCAGGATGGAACGGCAACGCGAAAGCTTTCTGCTTTCTTTACAAGGTCTTCGATGTCGACATTCTGGCGGCGAAGCTTCTTACCGAGGTGATCGTAATCCTCTTCCAACCAGGACCGCGTGGTTTGGTTTTGTTCTGCGATGAACGAGTCGTCGATCTCGAAATGCGCTGCCATGTTGGTACTCCTAAGCACGATTAGCCACGGAGGCACAGAGTATTAAGAGAAGACTTAATCAGGCACAAAAAGCACAAAGGGATTATCAACGGCCCATGTGGTTTCACGTTTTGTCCATTTGTGCCTTTTGTGCGTTTTTGTGGCTAATTCTGATTTCAGTGCCTCTGTGGCATTCCTCTCACCTCATGAATCCATCCTGCAATCCGCCATCAATCGGGATCACGTGCCCGGTGGTCTTCGATAAACGCGCCGAGAGCAGGAGAAAGATCGCTTCCGCTTGATCCTCCGGCTCGATCGGCGTCTGAGTCAGCGATCGCCTGGCATAAAACGCGGCCAGCTTCTCTCGCAGGTCATCATCCGCTTCGGTTTCGCTAAAAGGGATTTCGTACTTGATCAAAGAAGCGATGACGCGGTCGCGCGGAAACATTGTGCTGCCTTTGACGACCGTGGCAGGCGCTACCGCATTCACACGTACGAGAGGAGCCATCTCGATTGCCAGTTCGCGCACGAGATGATTCGCCGCAGCCTTGCTTGTGTCGTACGCGAGACTTCCCTTCTTGGCGACGACTGCATTGGCGCTGGTGGTGAGCACAACGTTTCCGCGCAAGGCTTGTTGCTTGAAAATTTGGTATGCCTCGTCGGCGACGATGTAAGCGCCCGTAACGTTGATGCTAAACGTGCGCGCCCACAGATCGTCCTGAATGCGGCCCGTTTTGTCGGGCGGGACGAAGATGCCGGCAGTCACTACCACTGAGTCAATGCCGCCGTATGCGAGCATCACATTCTGAAAAGTGCGCGCGACGCTCTCGCGGTCCGTAATATCGCAGGCGAGGCCAATGGCCGGCCCGCAGTTACTGATGCCACTGCCGGCGACTCCGATTCCTTCGCCATATTTGTCGATGATCTCCTGCGCGGTTTCTTTAGCGGCGGCTTGATCGCGATCGACGCAGACGATGTGCGCGCCTTCCTTGACCAGTCGATGAGCAGTAGCCTTACCGATGCCGGCACCGGCGCCGATTACCACGACGATTTGCCGATCGAGTTCCTTCTCTGGCGGTAAACGACGGAGCTTGGCTTCTTCCAAAGACCAGTACTCAATATCAAAGGCCTCCTGCTGGTCCATCGCTTCATAACGGTCGATCGCCTCTGCTCCGCGCATCACTTCGATCGCGCAGTTGTAGAACTCGGCGGTGACCCGCGACTCGCTCTTGTTCTTGCCCCAGGCGATCATGCCCAGGCCGGGAATCAACACCACGGTCGGATTGGGATCGCGCATCGACGGAGAATCAGGACGCCTGCATCGTTCGTAATACGCTTGATAGTCCTGGCGATACCGCACCAGGCCTTCGGCGATGGACGATTTAAGTTTCTCGATATCTTCGCCGGCCGGATTCCAATCGACGAACAACGGTTTAATCTTGGTCCGCAGAAAATGATCGGGACAGGAAGTTCCGAGCGCTGCCAGCCGAGGCCCATCGTTGCTGTTGACGAACCGCAGCATCTTTACATCGTCCTGCACCGTCCCGACGAATCGCCTGGATACTGAAACCTGGCCCCGCAGAAATGGGATTATTGCCGCTTGCAGGCGCTGACGATCAACTTCACTTAGCGCCTGATACTTCTGCCCGCCGAAGGTTTGATCGCCTTGGTCGTGAGTTTCGATGTAACGCGCCGCGCGATCGACGATCTCCAGCGCCGTTTCGTAGCATGTTCTGTCATCATCGTTCCACGAACTCATGCCGTGGTGACCGAGCAGAATGCCCCGCGCGCGCGGATTGTCTTTGATCAACTGCTCGATCTTCAATCCAATATCAAAGCCCGGCCGCTGCCAGTGGATATAGATCACTTCGTCTCCATAAATCTCTTTCGTCAGCTTCTCCTGGTTAACGGAAGCAGCAATGGCGATGACCGCATTCGGATGCAAGTGATCCACGTGTTTGAAAGGAACAAAAGTGTGGAGCGGCGTATCGATCGAGCAGGCCCGCGGATTCAGATTGAAGACGCAATGACTGTACATGGGGTACATCTCGTCTTCAATTGGCGTTTTCGGTCCCGGTTCGGGGCCGGCGAGATAGCGCAGCTTCATCGCGCGCACCTTGTCGAGATAAAGCGATGCGAACCCGTCGCGCTTTGTCGTACGCAAATCGCCGCCCGATCCTTTCAGCCAGAGAACCTCAACCGGCTGCCCAGTTAGCGGATCGGTTTCCATCAGTTTCGATGAAGTGTTGCCGCCACCCGTATTGGTCAGCGTCAGATCTTCGCCGAGTTTGTTGGAACGATAGACGAGCCGATCGACGCCCGACAATTGCTCAACTTCCTCATCGCGCCAAAGATCCTGCACGTATTCAAATAAACGATTTTTGATAGCCGTACTCATGCGTTGTCCGGATCAAGTGTCAGAAGCCCGACCGTAAGGGAGGGCAACCTCGCACATGGTAGTGGTCCAGTTAGAGAGTGGCACGGGCGTCCCGCCCGTGAAGACCCGCGCAAGATGCGCGTGCCACGTTCAAACTGTACTGCTACCTGGCACTTGGCCCTCCCTTACGGTCGGGCTTCTGACACTAAGGTTTCGCAAACAGCAAAGTCATCATGTCGTCCTTCCAACCAGAGAGGGACTCTCTCATCAACTCGCGCGCTTCCGCTGCGCTGCTATCCGCCAATGCCTCCACAATTCTTGCGTGCGTTGCAGCGCTTTCGACATACGCTTCTTTTTCCCTACTGGTCTTCATCACAAAGAAAGCAAATAAAGGCACCACGAGCCGCTCCAGAGTGTCTGCCAGATAGGCATTGCCGGACAAGACCCACAGTTTGCGATGCCACTCCAAATCGTTTTGATAGAACTGATCCAGATCGAGGTCTGCGGCTGCTCTTTCCATTCGGCGAATCAAGTCTCGCAATTCCCGAATATCCGCAGGCGTCACCTTTCCGCTGGCCCATTCGACGGCCAATGGTTCCAGTTCGACTCGCAACTGAAAATTGTCCTGAATCTGTTTTGGCTCGAGCTTCGTAACCGTCGTGCCCTTGTATGGGGTCTTCTGCACAAAGCCCTGGTGTTCCAGCGCCACCAATGCCTCGCGCACCAGGGGAATCCCGCTGCCCAACTCATGAGCCATACGGCTTTCGACGATCTGATCTCCTGGTTGAACGACCCCGCACAGGATCGCATCCTTGATCGCGGCGATGACCTGGTCCTTTTTCGAGATTGGTTGAATCAGTTTGAGCATCTTGCGGCCAGATGTGTCCTTATATATTATCCCTTCATATATTATCCCTTCGCCAAGTTGCAAGATCATAAGATGATCAGTTGCCATGTGCGTTGTTTGTTTCAGAGACACAGGGCATGTTCGACGGTGGATGTTTAGTAGATTGGCCGCTGGGCGATTAGTCAATGCGAATTAAAGATACGATTCGAATGGGCCTTCTTGTTCTTGTCTTGCTCCCTTCTCCCTTTGGGAGAAGGGGTGGGGATGAGGGAGCGAAGCTTACGCGGGCTGTAGACCCTCACCCTACCCTCTCCCAAGGGGAGAGGGTTAACACGATCTATGACATTCGCGGTTTCGGCGCCAAAGGCGATGGCCAGACAATCGACACGCCCGCGATTAACAAGGCTATAGAGGCGGCGGCTGCGAATGGTGGTGGGACCGTGATCTTTCGAGCCGGCACTTATCTCTCGGTTTCAATTCACTTGCAAAGCAACATCACGCTACAACTTGATCAAGGCGCGAGAATTATCGCCGCCGAATCGGTCCCGGGCAAAGTCATTTATGATTCTCCTGAACCGAATCAGTGGGACATGTACCAGGATTTCGGTCACAGTCACTGGCAAAATAGTTTGATTTGGGGCGTCGGTCTGGAAAATGTGCAGATAGTTGGGCCGGGCTTGATTGACGGCCGCGGTCTGACGCGGCGCAGCCCGCGCGCGCGTCGAGTTAGCCAACCTGGTGATCGACCGGTCACGCTGGGCGGCCAGACCGGTGCGCGACCGCAATCGCCTCTCGGCGAAGATGATGATCCGAGTGTGATGAATGGTCTGGGCAACAAAGCGATCTCGCTGAAGCTCTCCCGGAATGTTTTGCTGCGCGACTTTTCGATTTTGAATGGAGGCCATTTTGCGTTGCTCGCAACCGGCGTCGACAACCTCACGATCGACAACGTCAAAGTTGATACGAACCGCGACGGGTTTGATATCGATTCCTCCCGCAATGTGCGCATCTCAAACTGCAGCGTTAACTCGCCCAATGACGATGCGATCGTTTTGAAGAGTTCTTACGCGCTCGGTTTCGCGCGCGCGACTGAGAATGTGACGATCACGAATTGTCTGGTTAGCGGGTACGACATCGGTTCGCTGTTGGATGCGAGCTACAAACGTAACGTGACCGCTGCGCCGGATCGTGATGGGCCAACCGGACGCATCAAACTGGGAACTGAATCGAATGGTGGTTTTAAGAACATCGCGATTTCCAACATTGTGTTCGATCACTGTCGCGGACTGGCGCTCGAAACTGTCGATGGCGGCGTGCTCGAAGATGTCACGATCTCAAACATCACCATGCGCGATCTGGTGAATTCACCGATCTTCCTGCGGCTGGGAAGGCGAATGCGAACCCCAGCAGAGACTCCCGTCGGTCAACTGCACCGCGTAAACATCAGCAATATCGTCGCTTACAATGCGGACGCGCGGTATGCCTCGATCATTGCGGGCATTCCCGATCATCAGATTGAAGACGTGACCTTGAGCAACATTCGCATTTTCTATCGCGGCGGCGGGAGGAAAGAACAGGCTGAAGCGCAGCCACCTGAACACGAAACAAATTATCCTGAACCGTCGATGTTTGGTGAACTGCCGGCATATGGTTTCTTTGTTCGCCACGCACGGGGCATAGACTTCAATAACGTAACCGTCAGTTACCTCAACGAAGAAATGCGCCCACCCTTTTTATTAGCTGACGTTACGAACGCAAAGTTTAATTCCGTGACCGCATATCGTGCTTTGATCGTCCCGATGTTTGTACTCAGAAATGTTTCAGATTTCACTACGAACGCCTGCAGTGGCGTGCCTAACATGCATATCGACCGCGTCGCGCAGCAGAACTTTTGATCCCATGCTCAATCACCTAAGTGGTTTTCTTTTAACAGCTATCATCGTCGTCCTCATCGGATCGACGGGCTTCGCGCAACCATCTTCGGGGTCAATCCCAGCTGACTTACCGTCATGGGTGAAGGACGCTGGTGCTCGCAGCGCGCCAACTACTCGGCGGGAATTTCAGGTGATTGCGGTGGGTAATGGCATCACCAATTCCACCAAGCCTATTCAGAAAGCTATTGATGAATGTGCGAAAGCGGGCGGCGGCGTGGTTACCTTCAAACCTGGGAGTTACGTAACCGGCGCTCTATTCATCAAGAGCAACGTAAATCTCCTCATCGAACGGAATGTCACACTGCTGGCGAGCGAGAATGATGCTGATTACCCGTTGATCTGGACGCGCGTGGCAGGGATTGAGATGAAATGGCCGGCCGCGCTAATCAACGTCAACGACCAGCGCAAGGTCAAGATCTCCGGCGAAGGCACGATTGACGGCCGCGGCCAAAAGTGGTGGGAAAAGTATCGGCTCCTGCGCGCTGATTATCAGCCTCGCGGATTAAGGTGGGCTGCTGATTATGACGCGCAACGCGTGCGTTTGCTGGTTGTCTGGGAGTCTTTGGATGTGACGATCGAAACGCTCAGCCTCAAGCGTTCCGGCTTTTGGACCGTACAGGTAGTCTACTCAGATCACGTCACTGTCGATGGAATCAGGATCAGCGACAACAAAGGGCCGAGCACTGACGGGGTCGACATCGATTCGTCACGTTATGTTCTGGTCGAGCACTGCGACATCGATAACAACGATGACGATATCTGCCTGAAAGCCGGCCGGGATTCAGATGGTCTGCGAGTGAATCTCCCTACCGAATACGTTCTTATCCGCAACAACATCGCGCGAAAAGGTGGCGGCATCATCTCTTTCGGCAGCGAAACGTCGGGCGGCATTCGCCACGTCGTCGCGTATCAGAATCGCGGGATTGGGACCAGCGAGGGCATTCGCTTCAAGTCAGCCAAGACACGCGGCGGCTTCGTCGAAGACATTCTGATTCGCGATATCCAGATGGAGAACGTGCCGGCTCCCTTCACCTTCACACTGAATTGGAACCCCAGTTACAGTTACGCGACTATTCCAAAAACCGAGACGAACATCCCGGCCCACTGGATTGTTCTCAGCACGCCGGTGACGCCACCCGAACGGGGTCTTTGTGACTTCCGCAATATCACGATTGAGAACGTGCAGATCGTGAATGCGCGGCACATCTTTGCGGCAAGCGGGCTCCCTGAAAAGCCAATCACGAACGTAAAGTTCGCGAATGTGAATGCCCAGGGGCTCGACGCAGGCAGCATCGAATACGCGCGCGATTGGACGATGCGGAATGTCACGCTCCGCACGGAGGACGCGGCGCCTATCAAGGTTTCCGATTCGAAGAACGTTGAGACGCCGAGAGTTTTAAAACCTTAAAGGTCTAAGGCGTTGCACCCTAAACTGGGAAGACGCGTTAATTAGCAGCCAATGAAAACCTTTAGACTTCTATTCGCCGTGGCTGTGGTGACTGCCGTCGCCGGTTGTGTGCACGCGAATATCTTATTACCGGATGTGATCGGTAATGGCATGGTGCTCCAGCAAAATCAGAAGGCCCCAATCTGGGGCAAAGCTGATCCCGGCGAAGCGGTGACCGTTCGCTTCGGTGGCCAGTCGAAAAGTACGACTGCTTCTGCGGAAGGCAAGTGGCTCATCAAGCTTGATCCAATGCACGCCAGCGCTACCCCCGCCACGATGATCATCTCTGGCAGGAACACCACGGAATTGAAAAATATTCTTGTCGGTGAGGTGTGGCTGGTCGCCGGCCAATCAAACATGCAGCGTCTGCTGAGCGAAACCGCGAATGGCGATGCGGCCATCGCTGCTGCGGACCTTCCTCTGATTCGTCTATTCAACGTCAGCCGTCAAGTCGCGTTCAAGCATGCACCGCCACCACTGGCGACCTGGCAAGCTTGTTCGCCCCAAAGCATAAAAGAGTTTTCCGCAGCCGGCTATTACTTCGGAGTCGAATTAGAAAACGCGCTGCACGTACCCATCGGATTAATTAATGCTTCATACGGCGGCTCGCAAGCTGAAGCCTGGACACCGGTGGAATACTTGCTCGCTTCCGAAGATCTGCGACCCACCGTGGATCGCACCAGGATTTGGGATGATGAGCGTCCGCGCGTGCGCGCCGAATATGACGAGGCGTTGAAGAAATGGCTGGCGGACTCTGACAAAGCGAAAGCTGCCGGCGCGCGACCGAGTCCTTCTCCCGCTGTCCCTGATGCGCTGCGCGAATATCGCATCGCATCGTCTATTTACGACGGAATGATCGCACCGCTAATTCCGTTCTATATTCGCGGCGCGATTTGGTATCAGGGTGAATCGAATGAAGCACGAGCCCAGCAATACGGCATTCTGTTACCAACAATGATCAGGGCCTGGCGTGAGCGATGGGCCGAAGGCAACTTCCCTTTCGGTATCGTGCAGTTGCCAAATTATCGCGATGCGAAAACCGAACCCGCCGATGAACCCTGGAGCCACGTGCGCGAAGCTCAACGCCGTACCGCGCTTCTTACAGCGAATACCGGTTTGATCGTAACGATCGATATCGGTGAGGCGCATGACATTCATCCGAAGGACAAACTCGATGTCGGCAAGCGCATGGCCCATTGGGCCCTGGTAGATGTGTACGGGCGCAGGCTGACCCGGTCCGGTCCGATGTTTCGCGAGATGAAGATCGCCGGTTCAAGAATCGTGCTCCAGTTTGCGGCCGCCGGCGAGGGTTTAAGAATCCGCGATGGCGACAAGCTCGAGGAGTTTGCTGTCGCCGGTGCCGATCACAAATGGTTCTGGGCCAGAGCCCGCATTACCGGTAGAGACAAGATCGAAGTTTGGGCTGAGGCTGTACCACATCCACTCGCGGTGCGCTATGCATTTAATAACAATCCACGAAAACCCAATCTTACTAATGAGACGGGATTACCCGCCGGACCCTTTCGCACTGATGACTGGCCTGGTCCGACCGATGGAAAGCGTTAACAGCTAGGTTAGTTGAGGCTCGAGCTGGCGTACGTTTGGACGCAACGTCGCGGCCGGGGAGACCGGTTGAATCTCACGGCATGACTCGCGTTTTACAAGCTGTGTAGGAATGGTGATGGTTTCGGGTGGTAAATCCGGCCGATTGAGCCGTTCGACCGCCAGCGCGGCCATTCCCCGGCCTACCTGTTCGGTGAACACGCGGACCGAAGTAAGCGGCGGTCGCAGTGAAGCCGCTTCCGTATCGTTGAATCCGACGACGCTGATATCTTCCGGAATGCGCAGACCACTTTCGTGAATGGCCTGGTAAGCTCCGCGCGCCGACGCATCGTCGCCGGCGAACAAACCAGTTATTGATTCCCCGCTCTTCAGGATCGATTTCGTCGCGAGATAACCAAGGTCCTCACCTTCGCCCGAAGCAAATTCATTTAAGCGTGGCGCTAACCCGGCTTCCTCCATCGCGCGGCGGTAACCTTCGAATCGACTCTTGAACCAGGGCATCTGAAAATTTCCGATGTACCAAATGTCGCGGTGACCAAGCGAGAGCAAGTATCGCGTCACATCCTGCGCGCCTTCAACATCATCGAAGTATACGGAGCTGTAGCGATCTTTTTCCCACTCGCCGATGACGTTGTTGCCCATCACCACAAAGGAAATTCCACGGTGACTCAGAAGATCAAGAAGGTTCTGAGAATTCTTGCCGGCGAGAATCGCGGCATTGACCGGACCAGGGCGCGTTAGAATCTGTGGTAGATGTAGATTCTGCCAGGGGACGTTACTTCCGTAGTGAATCGGAAGAAACAGCAAGCCACAGTCGTGGCTGGCGCAATAGGCTTCGGCGCCTACCATGACGCCGGCGTGAAAAGGATTAAAGAGATCCCTGTTCGCCAGAATGAATGCGATGATCTTTGCCTTACCCTTGCCGTTCAGCTCGACGTTAAGCTCGGAAGCGGCTTTAAGAACGCGCGCCCTTAACTCCGGAGACACCCGGTCACTGCCGGTCGTCACGCGTGAGACAGTTGCCACGCTGACGCCGGCGAGTTTTGCCACGTCTTGAATTCTGGCTTTTGTTATGCGGCGATCTGCATCTTTCGCCATACAGTTACCCACCGACAGTCGGCCTTAGCCCTTTCGTAAGTTCCAAAACAGTGACGAATTCATCTGAAGAGGCAAGTTTCAGATCCGGCAAATTCGTGCTCAACATACAGTTCAAAACCAAAAAATTCAAGCCTTTTTTGAAAAAGAGTCGACTGCCCTCGCGAAATATGTCACGTCTCCGTGAAAAAACCGCAGCAGAGCGTGAAATTTTTCTTGACGATAACATCGATTTCACATACTGTACGCAGCCGACAATCAGTTTTTCGGTTCCTTCGGCGGCGTTGGTGTTGGCTGCCGCTATTCCAACAAGCAAACCAGCAAGCCAATGGCCTTGCTAATCTCGTTGATGTCAGGAGCGTAACACTATGAACTCGACCTATAAGAAAGCCAGTCTCATGGCGGGCTGTTTCCTTACTGTTGTTTGCATGTTTGCTCTGGTCACTGGATCCCTGCAGGCCCAGGAGCTACGCGGCAAAATCACCGGACGAGTCACCGATCCAAATGGAGCCGCAGTCCCGGGAGCCAGCGTTAAGGTAATCAACGTGGCGAGAAACACCACGGCCACTCTAACTACCAACGCCGATGGTCTTTTTACAGCGCCCTATCTTTTGCCGGGGACCTATCAAGTGCTGGTTGAGATTGCCGGGTTCAAGAAAGCGATTGAAGACAAGGTAGTGGTCGCGATCAACGAGACCCGCGACCTTGAAATCAAGTTAGACCTGGGTACGCCGCAGGAAACCGTCACGGTTACCTCTGAAGCGCCACAGCTAAACGCCGCGGACCCGAATCTCGGTCAGACCATTGATCGAAAGCGCGTCGATGAATTGCCCTCAGTCCATGGCGATCCCTACACTTTGATCAATCTAACGCCGGGCATTGCCTACTCCGGGAGCAACAGACTTGATCGGCCCTTCGAACCAACGCACATTGCCAACTTTGCCATGGGCGGCGCGCGCGGCATTCGCAGCGATCTCTTGATCGATGGAGCGCCCAGTACCGCGACCGCAAACGCCAACGAGGTTATCGCTTCGTATGTGCCGACCAGCGATGCGACTCAGGAATTCAAGGTGCAGACTGCAACCTACGATGCCCAATTCGGCAATACCGAAGGCGGCGTTACCAGCATTGTTACCAAGAGCGGTGCGAACGACTTTCACGGCACCGGGTATTTTTGGCTCGAACCGGGCTGGATGACAGCCAACGACTTTTTTGGGAATGCGAGTCGTCAAGGACGGCCATTCACCTATTCAAATCGTCCGGGCTTTACCGTTGGCGGCCCCGTGACCATCCCAGGGGTCTACAACGGAAAGAACAAGACTTTCTTTTTCTTCTCGTTTGAACAAATCGCCGACTCGCGTCCGCGTTTTGATGCCACCAACATTTGGTCGCCAACTGACGCTTTGAAGAACGGCGATTTTTCAGCCTATGCAGGCAGCATCAAGATTTTTGATCCGCTGACGGGCACTTTCGCAGGTGGGACCGTTACAAATCGTACCCAATTCACCAACAACATTATTCCGGCGAACCGCATAAGCCCGGTAGCCAAGGCGGTACTCGCTTTCATGGGCTCGCCAAAGCAGGCGGCGCCGTCCGGATTTCTCACTAACAACATCAGAGATTCGACACTTGCTGAAACACTCAACCCGCCCTACCGAAATTACACGGCTCGGATTGACCAGAACATTGGTGAAAAGGACAAGTTCTTTGGGCGCTATAGCTGGTACAACCGGAACAGCACCTACAATAACTACACCAACTCGATCTATGTTGGAGACAGATTTCTCTTCATCTCTAAACAGGCCGTTCTCGATGATGTGCATACCTTCAATTCCAGAACGGTTCTAAATCTCAGGTACGGGTTCAATCGCTTCATTCGCGGTTCTGATGCACCTGAAGGTCAATACGGGATGGACCTGGCTACACTTGGTTTTCCTGCTTCCTTCAACAGTGCGATTCCGGTGGGCGTCCGGCGCTTTCCGCGCTTTGATTTTACCTGCACTGGCTGCACCGGTACGCCGGTTAGCAACGCCCACACCAACGAGTTCCGTCCCGTCGGAAGCCACTTTGCGACCGCAGTCTTAAACCGGACGCAGGGAATACATTCGTTCCGTTTCGGCGGCGAGATGCGCATCTATCGCGAGGACGATAGCTTCAAGAGCAATGCCCAGTCGGGCCAGTTCATTTTCGATAACACCTACACCCGGATTGGCAGCGCGAGCACCAATGACGTTGAGGGCTTGCAGGCCTTTGCGGCGTTCCTGCTCGGATATCCTTCCACGATGCAGATCGTACGAGCCTCTGATTATTCGGAATATTCGAAGACCTGGGGGTTCTTTGGTCAGGATGATTTGCGGATCAATAAGAAGCTGACGCTGAACCTCGGCCTGCGCTGGGAATTTGAGCAATCCCTGACCGAGCGACAGAACAAGAGTATTACGGGATTCGACCTTAACTATTCGCAGCCGTTTCAAGCTCAGGCGCAGGCAAACTACGCGCTGATACCCGCTACCGATCTCCTGAAGACGACTTATGGGGTAACATCGATCAGCACCAAGGGCGGTCTGTTGTTCGCCGGCAAAGATACCGGGCGCGGACTTTATAACACGCCCAAGAACGGCTTCCTGCCGCGAGCTGGATTTGCTTATCAGTGGAACAGCAAGACCGTGTTCCGAGGCGGCTTTGGTTTGTATCAGGGTTTCCTGGGTGAAAGGCGCGGCGACGTCATTCAACCGGGCTACACCCAAACTACGATCCAGCAATTGTCAACCGGCCCCAATGGCGCTCCACTGCCGTTTTTGGTTACGAACCCGTTCCCGAATGGAATCACAGAACCGAGTGGGAATTCTTTAGGCCAGCAAACGGCCTTGGGACAGGCCATCACTTTCTTTAATCAGAATCCCAAGGTCGCAAAACAAATGCGGTTCTCTTTTGGCATTCAACGCGAGCTTTGGGGAGGCTGGGTGCTTGACGCAGAGTATCTCGGCGATCACGGATACAACATCGAAATCGCCAGGAACCTTAACGCAATGCCCAACTCGTTCCTGAATACGGACAGTTCGCGCACGGCGGCCCAAGGGACCAACAATACTAACTTAGGGGCCTCGGTGCGTAATCCGTTTTGCAACACTGTCAGTGGAAGCACTTGCAGCAGCGGTGCTTTGTTTACCGGCGCGGGCGGTACTACCTCGCGTCGGCAACTGCTCCTTCCATTCCCGGAATTCGGCAGCATCACGACGAGCAACAATGACGGCTACAGCTGGTACCATTCACTTCAATTGTCTTTGCAGAGACGGTTCTCAAAGGGTTATGGCCTACAGTTCGCTTACACCCGATCAAAATGGATCGAGGCAACAGAGTATTTGAATGCCGCCGACCCGAGTCCGAATAGGGCAATTGCCGCACAGGACGTGCCGAACCGGTTCTCGATGAGTGCATTTTATGAACTGCCGTTTGGGAAAGGTCAGAAATTCCTGTCGCATGCAAACAGATTTGTAGACGCGATTGTCGGTGGCTGGCAGATCGAGGGAACATATGTTTATCAATCAGGGTTCCCCATCAGATTTGGCAGTGATGCCTTCTACCTCGGTGGAAAGATCTCCATCCCCAAGGGCGACCAAAGCGTTGCCCGCTGGTTCAATACGTCGGCGTTTGTCTCAGTTGTCGGAGGAAACCCGACCTGCGGCGCATTTGCAACGGCCAATGCCAGCTGCGCCACTCCAGTAGACCATCTGCGGACGCTGCCGTTTTACTTCGCCGATGTGCGTTCGGACCCAATCAATAATGCCGATATGGGGCTGCGCAAAGACATCCATATCAACGAACGTATGAAAGTTCAATTGCGAATGGAGTTCATCAACGCGTTCAACCATCCGCTGCTTAACAGCGGCGGCCTGGCCGCCTCCCAGGTCGTAGTTAACCCAGGTTCTGCCACCTTCGGGCAAACCATTGCTTCGAACCAACAGAACTACGCGCGTCGCGGGCAGGTGATGGCGAAGTTCATCTTCTAAGCGGAGTCGATTTTTTTGACATCCCGGGGAGTTTGCTTTCAGCAGGCTCCCCGGTTTTGTTTGGGACCTGAACGGAGCGCGGGCATCCCTGCCCCGGATGAACGTGAAGCGCGAAAAAACTCGTACTGGTCGTTTGGTTTGCGCCTGGCGCAGCGCTGGCGTGAACGTCTAAGAATGAAAAGAAACGCGGAATGGGAGCGCGTAATCAACCAACTCTCAGCGCTCCCAACTCGCGATGGCGTTTATCTCGCGCATGAGAACTGGCCGCAAACTTTCACTGAACGGAACTACGATCATCCGTCAATGCTTGGCGCGCTGGGCATGCTCCCTGGAAACCGCGTCGATCGTGAGACTATGCGTCGCACATTGAAGCGAGTGATGACAGATTGGCAGTGGGACAAAACCTGGGGATGGGATTATCCTCTGACGGCCATGACGGCGGCTCGTCTGGGAGAGACAAAGATCGCTATGGATGCGCTGCTGATGAACGCCGAGAAGAATCGTTACCTTCCAAACGGCCATAACTGGCAGCGAACCAACTTGCCGTGTTATCTCCCGGGCAACGGTGGATTACTTTACGCGATCGCGATGATGGCCGGCGGGTGGCGCGATGCACCAAACCAGCACGCGCCCGGTTTTCCGAATGATGGTTGGAAGATACGCGTGGAGAATTTGAACGGCATTCTTCTCAGGGCAATCTGAAAAGCGTGTGCGCTTGAGAAGAGCTTCCGATCGAATGCGTCTCGTTAGTGAATCAGTAGTGTTGCGTCAGTATCGTCATCCGCACGGTTAAGCGCTGACGCAAAGGTGGGCACGCGTTGTCAGTACCATCCGCGTCAGCGGATGGGATAGAGCGTCAACGTAAGGACCGCATTTATCGCATTTGCTTGCGGAAACGCTACTGACTACCGCTCGAAACGTTCGGTAAAGCCGACTATGAAAAATCACAAAAAACTCAGCCGCCGCCGTTTCCTTCAATCGAGTGGAGCGGGCCTGACCGGAATCGCTTTGGTTCCCAAGCTTCACTCGATCGCCCATGCACAAACTGAGGCGCGAACCGCCCGGCGCGTCTTCCCTCTGAATCACAACTGGCTTTTCAGCGAGCAGGACGTTCCGCGCGCAACGCAATCTGTATTCAACGATGCCGGATTTAAACGCGTCACGATCCCGCATACCAACAAGCTGCTGCCCTGGCATGGGTTCGATGATAAGGAGTACGAGTTTGTCTCCGTCTATCGCCGCCATTGCAGATTGCCCGTTGCCCTGCAAGGCCAGCGCGTTTTCGTCGATTTCGGCGGAGTAATGACGGCCTCCACCGTTTGGATCAATGGTCAGAAGCTCGGGGATTATCGCGGCGGGTATACACCTTTTTCTTTCGAGCTGACGCCGCACTTGAATTGGAAAGGCGACAACGTGTTGGCAGTCGAAGTTGATTCGACTGAGCGCAAGGACATTCCGCCGTTCGGCAATCGGATTGACTACCTCACGTTCGGTGGCATCTACCGTGACATCGAGCTTCGCTTCGTCCATCCAACGTTCATCGAAAATGTCTTTGCGAAGCCGATTGAGGTTCTGAGTGCAGATCGAAAGCTGGAGGTCCGTTGCTATCTCGACGAGAGTAAGTCGAATGGCGCGCCGCTCATGTTGACGGCCTCTCTGCTCGAAGGCAATCGCCTGATCGCGGCTGAAACGCGCGAAATCACGCCCAGCCGACAAGCCCATTACGACCTGACATTAACTAATATCCGTGAAATTGAGCTTTGGAATATCGATCGGCCCAAACTCTATAAAGTCATGGTTGGGTTGTCAGAAAGGGAGCGCGTCATCGACCAATTCGAAACGCGTGTAGGATTCCGTGAAGCGAAGTTTACACCCGAAGGTTTCTTCCTGAATGGAAAACACCTGAAGCTGCGCGGCTTGAATCGCCATCAGACATTTCCGTTTGTCGGCCAGGCGATGCCGGCCAGAGTCCAGAAGCGTGACACCTGGATTCTCCGAAAAGAACTGCACTGTAACATCGTCCGCACTTCACATTATCCTCAGTCACCGCATTTTCTGGATGCCTGCGATGAGTACGGGCTGCTGGTGTTTGAGGAAATTCCGGGCTGGCAACATATCGGAAACGATGATTGGCAAACCCTGGCCTTGCAGAACGTCGATAAGATGGTTCGCCGCGATTGGAACCACCCTTCGATCATTCTCTGGGGCGTGCGCATCAACGAGTCTGCCGACAACCACGATCTCTATACGAAGACAAACGCTTTGGCGCACGCGCTTGACGATTCGCGGCCAACGGGCGGAGTGCGTAATCGCTACAATTCGGAAACCCTGGAAGACGTCTTCACGATGAATGATTTCGGATTCCCGCTCCGCCCGCCAAATCATCCCCTGTATCTCAATACCGAATTCAATGGGCACATGTACCCGACCAAGCGCAACGACAACGTCGAGCGACTGCGCGAGCACACCCATCGCCACGCGCGGGTGCACGACCAACTCGCGTCTGACGACAGATACGCGGGTGGCCTTGGCTGGTGCGCCTTCGATTACAACACGCACGCTGAATTCGGCTCGGGTGATCGAATTTGTTACCACGGCGTTTCAGACATATTCCGTATTCCGAAGCCGGCGGCCGGCTTTTACAAGTCACAGTGTGACCCGTCAGAAGAAATCGTACTTGAACCCGCGTTTGATTGGGCGCGTGGCGACGAAAATGAAACGTTCACCAACGCGCTGGTTTGCTCAAATTGCGAGAAGCTGAAGTTCTATATCGGCGAGAGACTTATCGCCGAAGTCGAACCCGATCGCAAAACGTACCCGCACCTGAAATTCGCGCCGTTCGTGACGAACCTCCGCGACGGCATCGGCAAAGGTTGGAGCGACCTGCGAATCGAAGGCTACATCGGCGAAAAGAAAGTCATCGAGCGAAAGATGTCCGGCCACGGCGCGGATCGACAGCTCCTGGTCGAGCCGGACGATCGAGATCTGATTGGCGACGGTATCGACATGACGCGCGTGGTGATGAAAGTAACGGATGAATACGGCGCGGTTCGCCCGTTTGCCAATGGCCCCATCAGCCTGACAATCGAAGGGCCCGGAGAAATTATCGGCGAAAACCCGTTCTCGCTATTCGGTGGCGTGGGCGCGGTTTGGATTAGAACGAAAGAGAGCGCAGGTTTAATTCGGCTCACGGCCAAGCACGGGACGCTTGGTTCGAAAGCAGCCGTGATCGATGTGAAGCCATTCCATCCTTCGTCTACTTTGATCTGAACGTTTAGAGGCGGGCTACTGCCTGCCGCGAAATCCGCCGAGATGGCGGGCAGCAGTTCGCCTCTAAACGGGCGAAGATAGATTGAATTGACGCAATCACGAGCCTAGCGTCTCATTTTGACTTTGCGAATCTTTGCGCCTTGGCGTCTTTGCGCGAGATTACCCGCCGATGCAAGACGGCTTACGCAAAGAGGCAAAGAAAAACCGCAAAGTTAAGACAATCTTTCAGGAGGACCATTTTGCATCTTAAAAAAAGAATCGCGCTGCTGTTCGCAGCCACGACAATTCTCGCAGTCGCCCTTCCTGTCGGTGCGCAGTCGTATTTCACTAACTGGCCCGCCGGGAGTTCGCCCCAGGAGGTTGGCAAACGCGTCGCCGAGAATTTTGTGGCGCGCAAGCTCGAAGTCGAAGACGGCAAGCGCAAGTTTGTCATCTACCCTGAAGCTTGTGCCTGGTACGGCGCGCTGACGGTTGCGCAGCTCGCAAACGACCAGGACCTGCGCAAGCGTCTAATAGAAAAGTTCGATCCGCTTTTGGGTGAGCACGCTAACTGGATCGCCCAGGATGCGCACGTCGATTATCGAGTGTTCGGCATTGTCCCGCTGGAAATTTATCAGCAGACCAAGCAGCAGAAATATCTTGACCTGGGCAGAAGCCTCGCCGACCAGCAGTGGGACAAGACAACACCCGACGGCATCACGGCCGAGGCGCGTTATTGGATCGATGACATGTACATGATCACTGCGGTGCAAGTGCAAGCCTTTCGCGCGACAAACGATCCGAAATATCTCGATCGCGCGGCTCTGACGATGGCGGCGTACCTCGACAAGCTGCAGCAGCCTAACGGGCTCTTCTTTCACGCTGCCGATTCGCCTTTCTACTGGGGCCGCGGGAACGGCTGGGTGGCGGCAGGAATGGCTGAATTGCTGCGTGCGCTTCCAAAGAAACATCCGAGGCGCGCCCGCATTTTGGACGGATATCGAAAGATGATGGCCTCGCTGCTCAAGTATCAGGCCGCGGATGGATTGTGGCGCCAGCTAATCGATCATCCCGATGTGTGGGCCGAAGCCTCGAGCACCGGCATGTTCACATTTGCTATGGTCACGGGAGTTAAGAACGGTTGGTTACCGTCAAAGACTTATGGACCCGCCGCTCGCAAGGCGTGGTTGGGGCTCGTCAACCACATCGATGCGCAGGCCAATGTGACTGACGTTTGCGTGGGCACCAACAAAGCCAACGCAGAGGTGGGCGCTAACCCTGAGACTCAACTGAAGTACTATCTTGATCGCCAGCGGAAGACCGGCGATTTGCACGGCCAGGCCCCGGTGCTGTGGTCCGCGAGCGCACTGATGCGCTAGTCGCTGGCGGAGCAAGGCCTACTCTTTCTGGAATCAAACGAACGCAACTTAGTGCAAACCTTAAAATCCACGACATATCCCACCCCGATGGTGAGGCGGTCGGACGCCATTTTCTAAATGTTGATTCTGCGCGTTACCACTCAGCTAATCTCGCGTTGCGCTCTTCTGGCGCTATTTTTCCGAGTGCTTTTTTGAGGTTAAAGACAGTAAAAATTGCCGATCGCAGTTTCTTACATGTTGACGCCGAGGCCTCCCCAAAGTATGCTCCCGAAGCGTAACGTGCAAACTTTCATTGAGGTTAGCGCGGTTTGTAATTCTAATTGCGCACTTCCAAAACCGACTCGCTCGAACGGCGAAGCTGCTTCAAGATCCTGAAAGGTGATCCTGGATGTCGTTGGATTCGTTCAAATCACTGCAGACAGGTGCTGGATTGTCCAAGGCCTTAATTGCGTCGCTGCGTGCTTGCTTGCTAAGCGCGCTCTGCATCTCGTCGACGTTCGCGCAAAGTCCGACTACCGGACGCATCGCCGGCACCGTCAAGGATGAAAAGGGCGCTCGCATAGTTGGGGCCCAGGTAACCATCACCAGCGACGCTACGGCGGAACAACGAAAAGTCACCTCTGACGATCAGGGAAATTACAGCGTTCCTCTTCTCTCTCCCGGAACATACGTTGTGAAGATTACGGCCACCGGTTTCGCGCCTGCTTCATTTGCCCCGGTGCCAGTCATCATCACGGAAACGACCACCGCCGATGCCGAGATAGTCCCCGCCGGGCCTGACACGGTCTCAATTGAAATCGATTCGCTAATTCACAGAGATGGTCCGCAACTGGGCCGAGTTGTCGACACGCGCGCCGTATCGGGACTGCCGCTGGCCACGCGTAACTTCACGCAACTGCTCGCGCTGTCGCCGGGGACGGTTACTGGTCTGCCTGATCACACGTCGCTGGGACGAAGCTCGCAAAACATCTCGGTGAATGGCGCACGCGTAACGCAAAACGATTTTGAGATCAACGGAGTGGACGCAAACAACCTGGCGACGAACGCCGCCACCACCATCGCCGTGCCCGCGCCGGAAACTATCTACGAATTCAAGGTACAGACCTCGCAGTACGACGCGACGTTCGGGCGCGGCGGCGGCGGCAACGTTCAGGTCGTGACCCGCGGTGGCAGCAACTCTCTTCACGGCAGCGCGTACGAATACTTCAATAACGACGCCCTCAACGCAAACAACTCGTTTCTGAAGGCAGCCAGCGTTGCTCGTCCTGTTTTGCAGCGCAATGTTTTCGGCGGGATGTTGGGCGGACCGATCAAGCGCAACCGGGCATTTTTCTTCGGCTCATACCAGGGCACTCGCGAGCGCAATGGCGGATCGCAAAACAGCCTAAGCTCGGGTGTCCTGATCGCGCCCGGACTGACCGACGATCGCTCGCAGTCGAAGCTGCTCGCGACTTTCAAACCGCAACTGCCGAACGGATCGTTCGCGACCTCGATCAATCCGGTCGCGTTGGCGCTTCTGAACGCGCGGCTGCCAAACGGATCGCTGGTAATTCCGACGCCGCAGCCTGATGGCCATTATTCGGGTTCGGCTACCTCGATCGCCAATGAAGATCAATTCAACGCGAACTTCGACTACCGGTTGAACCAACGCGATAACGTCTCCGCAAAGTTCTTCTTCTCGAATGGCCGGCAGTTTCTCGCGCTCCCGAGCGGCGGCGCGAGCGTGCCCGGATTCGGAGCCGATCAAAATCAGAACAATCGATTGCTCTCGATCCAGTACATTCACATCTTCGGGCCGCGAACCGTGAACGAAGTACGGGTAGGCTACAGCCTGATTCGCAACAACGCGATCGGCGAGAATCCGCTTAAGGATTCGGATGTCGGCATCAAGCGCGCCAACGCCGGTTCGTATCCCGGCCTTGGCTTGATTCGCGTCGGCCCGACCGGAGGAAACGCGTTCACGATCGGAAATGCCGGCACGAACATCGACACGTTGAATCGCGAGTCATCGACGACATTGGTAGATATCGTTTCATTTAACCGAAACAAGCACAGCCTTCGCGCCGGCGGTGGAGTGATCTATT
>Ga0193730_1000118_pt1 | contig 25656 bp, 23 predicted proteins | sample U1a1metaG_FD_144919 | JGI IMG/M metagenome (GOLD analysis project Ga0193730, IMG submission 144919) | Soil microbial communities from a riparian zone of the East river system, Colorado, United States - U1a1 | ecosystem: Environmental > Terrestrial > Soil > Riparian zone | place: USA: East River...
CGTTACCGGCAGCCCGAGCGTCCAGGTCGGGACGCCTGGGGGGTCGTTCGGACCGTCGTGCTCTGGACCGCCCTCGTCGCGGTCATCGTGGCCGGCGGGGTCGCAGGCGCCGCGTACCTCAAGACGCATCAGTTCATCGCGGCGATCAGCCCCAAGACGAAGATTGACATCGCGGCGGCCAAGCACCTCGACGTGGCGATTCCCGGGCAGCCGACCACGGCACTCGTGATCGGCACCGATCGCAGGAAGGGGAGGGAGGCAGAGCTGACGGGCCGTTCGGACACCCTGATTCTCGTCCGAGCCGATCCACAGACCAAGTCGCTCTCGATGCTCTCGTTCCCTCGTGACCTGATCGCGACGCTCAAGTGTCCCGGACACCCCGACCTGCGCGACCGGATCAACGCCGCGTTCTCAGAGTGCGGGACGCTTGGCGCTGTCGAGACGGTCCGGGCCCTCACGGGGCTCCCGATCAACTATTTCGTCACGGTCAACTTCCGCGGCTTCAACGATCTCGTCAACAACCTCGGCGGGGTCTGGCTCGACATCGATCATCGCTATCTCTGCGATCCGTCCAACTGTCCCGGCGTTTCCAAGATCAACCTGTTCCCGGGCTATCAGAGGCTGAATGCGACCAATGCGCTCGCCTATGTGCGGTTCCGCCACTTCGACTCCGACCTGTACCGCAATGCCCGGCAGCAGCTCTTCCTCAAGGCGCTCAAGCAGCAGATCTCGTCGCAGTTGAACCTCGACACCGTGTTCTCGATCATGAACGCCGTCGAGAAGAACGTCGTCGTCGGCCGCGGCGGCGGCAAGCCGCTCGATCCGAAGACGCTCAAGGACTACATCTATTTCGCGCACCAGCTCCCGGCGGGGCATGTCTTCCAGACGAAGATCGAAGGGTTGACCGGGACGAACGAGCTTTCTGCGGCACCGGAGAACATCGCTGCAGCCGTGACCGACTTTGTGCGGCCCGACGTCAACGCGCCGGCGAAGGCGCGTGACGTCACTCTCGGCATCAAGCGGCGCTCGCGTGCGCCGCGTCCGCGTGACGTGACGACCACCGTCCTGAACGGGAACGGGATCGCCGGCTCGGCGGCCAACGCCGCCTTCGAGCTCGGCCAGCGCGGCTACAAGATCGTCCTGCCGCCGACCGGGAAACCGCAGAACGCTCCGACGTTCCAGTACTTCCGCACCACGGTGTACTACGACGCCGCGCAGCGTCGAGCGAAGGCCGCGGCGGCCGGCCTCGCAAACCTCTTCGGCGACGCCGACGTGAAGCCGCTGCCGCCGACCTTCACGACGCTCGCGAACGGGGCAATCGCAACGGTCGTGGTCGGGCAGAACTTCCACGGCACGATCGCGCCTGCCCCGGTCGACAAGACGCCGGTTCGGCAGCCCGCGCTGGTCACGCCGAACGCGGCGATGACCCGGTCGCTGCTCATGCAGGTCCGCAAGCGTGTGCGGTTCAGGCTCCAGGTGCCGCGTCTCGTCGAGAGCTCGTCGCGGCTCGAGTTCGATGCACCGATTCGCGTCTACAACATCAGCAAGGGCCACCGGGCGGTCCGGCTGACCTTCCGCATCGGCTCGAACGAGTATTGGGGCATCGAGGAGACGAACTGGAACGACGCGCCTGTGCTCGCCCAGCCCAGCTTCATCCACAAGATCCGCGGGCGCGAGTACGCGCTCTACTACTCCGGCGCCCATCTCCACATGGTCGTGCTCCGAAAGGACGGGGCGACCTACTGGGTCGTCAACTCGGTCCTCGACGAGCTCTCGAACGAGACCATGCTCGCCATTGCGCGAGGGCTCGCTCCGCTCCCCAAGTAGGCTTCCGGCATGGCGGAATCGCGGACGATCGGCGTCTTCGGCGCGGGCTGGGTAGGCCTCGTCACCGGCGGCTGCTTCGCCGAGCTCGGACACAAGGTGATCGTCCGCGACGTGATGCCGGAGCGGATCGAAGCTTTACGGGCGCGCAAGCTCCCGTTCCACGAGCCGGACCTGCCGGAGGTGCTCGAGCGAAATAGCGAGCGCATCACCTACACGCTCGACGCCGGCGATCTGGCAGGTGCGGATGCGATCTTCGTGTGCGTTCAGACCCCGCCCACGTATTCGGGTGACGCCGACCTCTCCTTCGTGTGGTCTGCGCTCGACGACCTGCCGGCGTCGGACGAGCGGCAGATTCTCGTGATGAAGTCGACGGTGCCGGTCGGGACGGGAGACAAGGTGCGCGCAGCCTTCGAGGGCCGGGGCCTGTCGAACGTCGGGTACGTCTCGAATCCGGAGTTTCTCGCCGAGGGCCGGGCTGTGCGGGACTTCCTCAACCCGGACCGGATCGTCGTCGGTGCGTTCGCCGAAGAGGACGGCGCGGCCGTGGAAGCGCTGTACGCCGGGATCGAAGCGCCCGTCGTTCGGACGGACGTCGCCTCGGCCGAGATGATCAAGCTCGCCGCCAACGCATTTTTGATGACGCGGATCTCCTTCATCAACGAGATCGCCAATGTGTGCGAGGCGGTCGGCGCGGACGTCGTCGAGGTCGCGAAGGGAGTCGGGCTCGACCACAGACTCGGTCCACATTTCCTGCGGGCCGGCATCGGCTACGGCGGCTCATGCTTTCCAAAGGATTCGCTGGCGTTGAAGCAGCTCGCGTCGAACTCGGGCTACCACTTCCAGCTGCTCGCCGCTGTGATCGAGGTGAACGAGCTGCAGAAGCGCCGCGTGATCCAGAAGTTGCAGAAGCATCTCGGCAAGCTTCGGGGCAAGAAGATCGCGCTGCTCGGGCTCGCCTTCAAAGCGGGCACGGACGACATGCGCGAGGCGCCCTCGCTCGTGCTCGCCTCACGCTTGCTGGCGGAAGGCGCGGAGGTGCGCGCCTGGGATCCGGTCGCACAGCCCGGCGAGCTGATCAAAGGCGCGGTCCTTCACGACACGGTCGCCGGCGCCGTGCGCGACGCGGATGCGGCGGTGATCGTGACCGAGTGGGACGAGCTTCGAGGCCTTGCCTCCAAGGAGGTTCGCGACACGATGGCACGCCCGCTCATCATCGACGGGCGCAACCTGCTCGATCCGGCGGTCGTTCGCGCGGCCGGCTTCGCGTACGAGGGCATCGGCCGCCCGAGCTCGCCGTTCGAAGGTCTGCCGCAGACGCCGGAGCCGGAAGCCAAGGTCTCGAACTAGTGGAGGCAATCATCCTCGCGGGAGGCCAGGCGACACGCATGGGCGACGCCACGCGCGGCCATCCCAAGGCGCTCGTGCCGATCGCCGGCCATCCTCTCGCCGAGTATCAGGTCTCGCAGCTCGTGCGCGCCGGCGTCGAGCGCGTCATCGTCAGCTGCGGCGCCGGTCAGGCTCGCTTGTTCCAAGCGAAGCTGTCCGGTCTCGGCGCGGAGATCGTCGCGATCGCCGAGTCGGAGCCGCTCGGACGTGGGGGAGGCATCCGGTTCGCCGCTGAGCATCGCGAGGAGACGGGCCCGCTCTATGCATTCAACGGCGATGAGCTGCACGACGTCGATCTGCGTGCGTTCCTCGACGCGCACGAGGAGCACGGCGGCGCGGCAACGATCGTGGTCGCACCGTTGACGTCGCAGTTCGGGGTCGTCGACCTCGCGGATGACAATCGCATCTCGGGGTTCCGGGAAGCGCCGCGCCTGCCGCACTGGGTCAACGCAGGTGTGTACGTCCTCGACGACGAAGCGCTCGCGCGCCTACCCGAGCGAGGCGATCACGAGCAGTCGACGTTCCCGGAGCTCGCCGAGGAGGGCAAGCTGTTCGGCTTCCGTCACGAGGGCCTCTGGATCACGGTCAACACGCCGAAGGACCTCCAGCGCGCAGAGGAGCACTACGCGGCCCATCCGGAGCTTCGCCCGACCCTCGCCCGCGGACGCACCTGACCCGAAAGGCTGGGGTCAGACCCGTGCCCTTCGGGTCACCGGCTTCGTTGGACAGGCATAGAGTCGTCGCTAATGAGCGTGGACTCCCCGAACCTCGAGGGCCTCGACTCCTGGGCCTTCGAGCCCCGCAAAGTGGACAAGCCGTGGGGTCACGAGCTGATCTGGGCGGAGGGCGACCGCTACGTCGGCAAGGTGCTCTTCATCAAGGCCGGCGAATCGCTCAGCCTCCAGTTCCACCGTGTCAAGGACGAGTCCTGGCTCGTCCAGGCGGGCCGGGCGAAGCTCGAGCTCGGCTCGGCCGGGGACGCCATGCTCAAGCAAGAGGTGATCGCGGCCGGCGCCTGCTTCCACTTCCGGCCCGGCACGGTCCACCGTGTCACGGCGATCGAGGACACGACCATTGTCGAGGTCTCCACTCCTGAGCTAGACGATGTTGTCCGCCTCGAGGATCGTTACGGCCGGGAGGGCACGTCTGAGCCCTGATCGCGAGCGTGTGCTTGCGTAAGACCTTGACATGCTTGTGGTAAGGTTGGTCGCGTGAAGGGTTTCACCGTAGGAGAGGCAGCAGCCCAGACCGGCTGGTCGCCGCGGATGCTCCGCTACCTCGAAGGCGCCGGGCTCGTGGTGCCGGAGAGGAGCACCTCCGGATACCGGCAGTACGGGCTCCTCGAGCTCAACCAGCTGCGCTCCCTCCGCGCCCTTCGCGAACGCTTCGGGGCGGAGCTCACCGACGTCGCCTTCGCAGCTAGGCTCGACCGGGAGCCCGCGCTGCGGGCGGCCGTCGAAACCTGGCTCGCAGGGACTCGGCTGTCCGCCCTGGACTGGGAGCAGCGCAAGCACGAGCGCCTGCTCGTCGCGTAACTACCGAGAGGACTGAATGGCTACGACGAAACGGCACGACGTAAAAGACCTTGCACTTGCGCCCGAGGGCGTTCGACGAATCGAGTGGGCCGACCGGCAGATGCCCGTGCTCGCTGCGATCCGCGAGCGCTTCGAAAACGAGCAGCCGCTCGCCGGCTACCGCATCTCGGCCTGCCTGCACGTGACGACGGAGACCGCCAACCTCGCCCGCACGCTCAAGGCGGGCGGTGCGGACGTCGTGCTCTGCGCGTCCAACCCGCTCTCGACTCAGGACGACGTCGCGGCTGCGCTCGTCGACGAGTACGACATCGCGGTCTTCGCGATCAAGGGCGAGGACAACGACACGTACTACGCGCACATCGAGGCGGCGGTCGACCACAAGCCGCAGCTGACGATGGACGACGGCGCCGACGTCATCGGCGTCCTGCACTCCGCCCGCCGCGAGCAGCTCGGCGACATCATCGCCGGCACGGAGGAGACGACGACCGGCGTGATCCGGCTCAAGGCGCTCGAGCGCGACGGCGCGCTCGGCTTCCCGGTCATCGCCGTCAACGATGCACAGACGAAGCACCTGTTCGACAACCGCTACGGCACGGGTCAGTCGACGATCGACGGAATCATCCGCGCAACGAACGTGCTGCTCGCAGGCAAGCGCTTCGTCGTCGCCGGCTACGGCTGGGTCGGACGCGGCGTCGCCTCACGTGCACGCGGGATGGGTTCGCACGTGATCATCACCGAGGTCGATCCGATGCGGGCGCTCGAGGCCAACATGGACGGCTACGAGGTCATGCCCATGGAGAAGGCCGCGTCGATCGGCGACATCTTCTGCACTGCGACCGGGGACAAGTCCGTCATCCGCAAGGAGCATATCCAGCAGATGAAGGACGGAGCCATCCTTGCGAACACGGGCCACTTCAACGTCGAAATCGACATCCCGGGCCTGAGGTCGCTGGCGACCGAGACCCGTGAGGCACGTGCGTTCGTCGAGGAGTTCACGATGGCGGGCGGCCAGCGCATCTATCTGATCGCCGACGGCCGGCTCGTGAACCTGTCTGCCGCCGAAGGACACCCTGCACTGGTCATGGACATGTCCTTTGCGAACCAAGCGCTCTCGGCCGAGTACGCGATCCAGAACGCCGCCGAGCTCGAGCGGAAGGTCTATCCGGTTCCCGCCGAGATCGACAACGAGATCGCGCGGCTGAAGCTCGAGACGATGGGCGTCGACATCGACAAGCTCACGGAGGAGCAGGAGAAGTACCTGGCCTCGTGGGACGAAGGAACCTAGTGGTTTGGCCGGTGACGTTGCCCGGCTCCCGGGTCGCGAGCACCAAGCCAGGGGCCGCGATCGTCCGCAGGCAAGGCTTGCAGCCTTGACAAGGGCGAGCGTGGGCGCTGGCGCCGCGTGATCGCGGGCCGGGGGCCTCGGCGAACGCTGCCGGTGCACCGGCGATCGGCGTCGCGGCTGCATACGCCGTCGCGCTCGCAGCCCAGCTCGGAGCTGACCTGGACGAGGCGGCGGCCCAGCTCGCAGCCGCTCGCCCGACTGCGGTGAATCTCGCCTGGGCCCTCGAGCAGATGCGTGACGACCCGACTCCGGCTCACGCACGCGCGTTGCACCAGGAAGAGGTGGAACGGTGCCGCGCGATGGCAGGACACGCCGCGGGGCTCTTCGCCGCCGGCACGCGAGCGCTCACCCACTGCAACGCGGGCGGCCTGGCGACCGGCGGCTACGGAAGCGCCGTCGGCGCGTTGCGGACGGCCTGGGAGCGCGGCGCGCTCGAGCGGGTCTGGGTCGACGAGACACGCCCGCTGCTGCAGGGCTCGCGCCTGACGGCATGGGAGCTCGAGACCGCCGGTATCCCGCACGCAGTGATTGCGGACTCCGCTGCGGCTTCGCTGATGGCCTCCGGCGACGTGGACTGCGTCGTCACCGGAGCAGATCGCATCGCCGCCAACGGCGACACCGCGAACAAGATCGGCACCTACTCGCTCGCAGTGCTCGCCGCGCACCACGACATCCCGTTCTATGTAGTCGCGCCGACCTCCACCGTCGACCTCGCGACTCCGACCGGCTCCGACATTCCGATCGAAGAGCGTGCGGCCGCGGAGATCACGACCCGTTTCGCGGCGCGCAACCCGGCCTTCGACGTCACGCCGGCTGAGCTGATCGGGGCGATCGTGACGGAGCACGGCGTCCACCATGCGCCGTACGCGCAGTCGCTCTCGGCGCTCGTATGAAGGCGCTGATCCTGGCGGCGGGCTATGCGACGCGTTTGCGTCCGCTGACCGACTCCATTCCAAAGCAGCTTCTGCCTGTCGGCGGCCGGCCGATGGTGGACTGGATCCTCGACCGGATCGTGGAGACGAGCGCCGACGAGATTCACCTCGTGACGAATGCGCGGTTTGCCGAGGATTTCGAGCGCTGGGCCACCGGCAAGGACGTCCGGGTTCACAACGACGGGACGACGTCGAACGAGGATCGCCTCGGCGCGATCGGAGACATCCGTTTCGTCGGGATCGACGACGACCTGCTCGTGGTCGCGGGCGACAACCTCTTCGACGACTCGCTGGCGAACTACGAGGCGTACTGGCGCGAGCGGGACGGCAGTTGCATTGCGGTGCTCGATGTCGGAGACCGCGAGCTTGCAAAGAAGTACGGCGTCGTGGACGTGGACAAGCACGATCGCGTGACGGGGTTCGTCGAGAAGCCCGAAGATCCGCCGACAACACTGTGCGCCACGGCGACGTATCTCTACAAGCGTGCCCACGCGCGGCTCGTCGAGACGTATCTCGATGACGGCAATCCGCCGGACCAGCCTGGGAATTTCGTCGCGTGGCTGCACCAGCGCGAGCCCGTCTATGCGTACCGTTTCGAGGGCGACTGGTACGACATCGGCGACGCGACGCAGCTCCTCGAAGCCGACAATCGCATGCGCCGCAGGCGTGGTCTGCCGGAACGCACGGAGTATTCGCCGGAATGAAGGAGGCTAATCTGGCGGTTCGTTTCCTCCTCGAGCTCTGTCTGCTCGCTGCGCTGGCCTACGCAGGGCTGCAGGTGAACATCCTGCTGGCGATCCTCGCGCCCTTGGTCGCCGCCGTCGTCTGGGGTCTGTTCGTTTCCCCGAAGGCTCGTTTCCCGCTCTCGCGCCCGCTGTGGGTGGGCGTGCAGATCGTTCTCTTCGGTGCGGCGGTCGCGGGGCTCGTGGCATCCGGACAGGGTGTTCTCGGTTCGATCTTCGGCGTCGCCGTCGCCGTGAATCTCGCGCTCGTGCTGCTCTGGTCCGAAACCGGAACAGTCGCGACACACATGTAGCTCTACCGTCGCTGGGTGCTCGACCTGCTGCTGCCCCAGCGCTGTCTCATCTGCTCCAGCTTCGGCCCGCAGGTTTGCGCATGCTGCCGGTCGGCCTTGCGCCACATCGGGCCACCCCTCTGCGATCGCTGCGGTGCGCCGACCTCCTGGCCGGTGCGACGCTGCGCCGAGTGCACCGGGCGGAGGCTGGCGTTCGTGAGCGCCCGCGCGGCGGTGGAGTACGACGAACCGGTGCGGCGCGTCGTTGCGGCGTGGAAGGAGCGCGGTCTGCGCCGCCTTGCGAGGGTTGCCGCCGAGGTAGTGGCGGAAACCGTCGCGCGCCCAGGCGGCTCGTGCGTGACGTTCGTGCCGGCCGATCCCGATCGCCGGCTGAAGCGGGGGCACCATGCCGCGGAGCGGCTTGCAGCCGAGCTGTCCGTCGCCTGGGACCTACCGCTCGAACCGCTTCTTCGCCGGGCCAAGGGTTCGCCGCGTCAGCGCGGCTTGTCGCAGGCCGCGCGTCGTCGCAACGTTGCCGGCGCATTCCGGGCCGAGGGTATCTGCAGCCCCAGGCTCGTCCTCGTCGACGACGTGTACACGACCGGCTCGACCGCAGCCGCAGCCGCATCTGCACTGCGCAAGAACGGTGCGCGCACGGTCGAGGTCGTGACGTTCGCGCGCGCGGTACGCCTCAAGAGCTAGGAGTCTCGAGGAGTGCGGTCAGCTCCGCGAGCAGTGCGCTGCCGTTCCGATTCGCGTGCGCTAGTGTGAGAACCCCGTCCCCAAGGAGACGCATGCGACTTCAGGTGAAGGGCAAGAACGTCGAGGTCAGCGACACGATTCGCCGCTACGCCGAGGAAAAGATGAGCAAGCTGAATCGCCAGCTGCACGATCTGGCAGAGGTGGAGCTGGAGCTACGCGTTGAGAAGAACCCCTCGATTGCCGACAACCAGGTTGCGGAAGTGACCGTGTGGACGAAGGGGCCGACGCTCCGCGTCACGGAGGCGTCGACCGACATGAAGGCATCGATCGACCAGTTGACCGAGAAGCTTCTGCGTCAGATCGAGCATGTCCGCGGCAAGCGAAAGGGCAGGCAGGTGCGTGGAAACGGCGACCCGTCGGGAGGTTCGATGAGCAGCCAAGACGAAGAGGAGACTGGCCCTCAGATCGTCAAGACCAAGCAGTTCACGATGAAGCCGATGAGCGCCGAAGAGGCCGCGCTCCAGCTCGAGCTCATCGGTCACGACTTCTTCGTCTTTCGCAGCGAGGACTCCCTCGAGCTCAACGTCATCTATCGCCGCCGGAGCGGCGGTTACGGCGTGATCGAGCCCTCGGGTTAGTGGGGCTCTTCAGGCGCAAGCCGCTGCATGTGCGGCTCGCCGAGGAGGGCGGTCTCGTGGAGCGCTCGGCGGTGCCGCTCTTCACAGGGGTGATTCCGGAAACGGGCATCCACGGCATTCCGCGTGAGCGTCAGTACGACGCAGTCGCGGCGACGGATGCTCCGGATGCCGAAGGCTCGAGCGCACGCTTCGTCGGCCTCGAGGACGGTTCGCTGCTCGTCGAGGAGGGCGACGGCGATCTGACCCCGCTTGCGGATGCGATCGAGCAGGAGATCGCCCGGCCGTACCGCGCGAACGCGGTGCGCCGTGGCGAGACGCAATGGGCGATTGCCGCGCATCGCCTGCGGGTGGTCGAGCTCCCCGAGCCCGGCGGCGACGAGGTCGAGCTCGTCGTCCGCGGGGAGGAGAAGACCCTCGTCGTCGACGGCAACCGGTCGTTCGGGACGATGCCCGAGCTCGAGCAACTCGCCGAAGGAGACGCGGTCATCCGGGCTGCGCGGCTGCACGGCGCGCTCTGGGAGGTTCGTGTCGATCCGCTCTAGCTGGGGCAAGCTACCCTAAGAACTGATGTCCTCCCAGCTCGGTTCCTTCGAGAAGATCCTGCGCGTCGGCGAGGGCCGCCGCATGAAGCGGCTCGCCGAGCAGGCCGCCTACATCACCTCGATCGAGCCGGAATTCAGCGAGCTCTCGGACGACGAGCTGCGGGCCAAGACGGCTGAGTTCCGCGAGCGGCTCGAAAACGGCGAGACCCTGGAAGAGCTCCTCTTCGAGGCCTTTGCCGCGGTCCGCGAGGCCCGGGTCCGCGAGTCGGGCCAACGGATGTTCGACGTCCAGCTGATGGGCGGGATCGTCCTCCACGAAGGCGACGTCGCCGAGATGAAGACCGGTGAGGGCAAGACGTTCGTGGCGAGCCTGGCGCTCTACCTGAACGGGCTCGAGGGCAGGGGCGTCCACCTCGTCACCGTCAACGACTACCTTGCAAAGCGCGACGCCGAGTGGAACCGCGGCGTCTTCGAGCGCCTCGGCATGACCGTCGGCGCGATCGAGAACATGATGCCGTTCGCTGAGCGCAAGGTCGCGTACGAGGCTGACATCACGTACGGCACGAACTCCGAGTTCGGCTTCGACTACCTGCGCGACAACATGGCGGTCAGCCTCGACGGCCTCGTCCAGCGGAGCCACTCCTACGCGATCGTCGACGAGGTCGACTCGATCCTCATCGACGAGGCGCGAACGCCGCTGATCATCTCCGGCGAGCCCGAGGCCGCGGCGCAGATCTACTACGACTTCGCACGCATCGCGCGCGGGCTGAAGGGCATTCCCCACGACCCGCTGCTGAAGGGCGGCGATCCGGACGCCGACTACGAGTACGACGAAAAGCACAAGACGATCTCACCCGGCCGGCCGTCGATCGAGGCGGTCGAGCGTGGGCTTCGCATCGACAACCTCTACGACCCGCGCAACTCGCAGCTCGTCAACCACCTGAACCAGGCGCTCAAGGCCGAGTCGCTCTACAAGCGCGACGTCGACTACGTCATCCAGGACGGCGAGGTGAAGATCGTCGACGAGTTCACGGGCCGGATCATGGAAGGGCGCCGCTGGTCGGAGGGCCTCCACCAGGCGATCGAGGCCAAGGAGGGCGTGAAGATCCAGGAGGAGAACGTCACGCTCGCGACGATCACGCTCCAGAACTACTTCCGTCTCTACGAGAAGCTCGCCGGCATGACCGGTACGGCCAAGACCGAGGAGAAGGAGTTCGTCGAGATCTACAACCTGCATGTCGTCGAGATCCCGACCAATGTGAACGTGGCGCGCGACGACAAGAACGATTTGATCTTCAAGTCCGCGGAGGGGAAGTTCCAGGCCGTGATGCGCGACATCAAGGAGCGCCACGAGCAGGGGCAGCCGGTCCTGGTCGGCACGATCGCGGTCGAGACCTCGGAATACCTCAGCGAGCTACTCAAGCGCCAGGGAATCCCGCACAGCGTCCTGAACGCGAAGGAGCACGCGCGCGAGGCCGAGATCATCGTCAACGCAGGCCAGAAGGGCGCGGTCACGATCGCGACCAACATGGCCGGCCGCGGCGTCGACATCAAGCTGGGAGAGGGCGTCGTCGAGGCGGGCGGGCTCTACGTTCTCGGCACCGAGCGCCACGAGGCGCGCCGGATCGACAACCAGCTCCGCGGCCGCTCGGGCCGCCAGGGGGATCCGGGCGAGTCACGCTTCTATCTCTCCGGCGAGGACGATCTCGTCCGTCTGTTCGCCGGCGATCGGATCAAGCGGATCATGGAGCGCTTCAAGATCCCGGACGACCAGCCGATGGAGGCGAAGATCCTCTCGAGCCAGATCGAAGGCGCCCAGAAGAAGGTCGAGGAGCAGAACTTCGTCGCGCGCAAGAACGTCCTCAAGTACGACAACGTCATGAACACGCAGCGCGAGGTGATCTACAAGCAGCGTCGTGAGGTGCTCGAAGGCGAGGACATGTCCGAGCAGGTACGGCATTGGGTCGATGAGGTGGTGGAGCGCACCGTCAACGAGTTCACGGCCGAGGAGTACGCCGAGGAGTGGGACCTCGAGGCGCTCGTGAAGCAGATGGCGACGCTCTACGACACCGAGGTCACGGCCGACGAGCTGCGCGAGGATCTCGGCGAGCTCTCACGTGAGTCCCTCGTCGAGGACTTCCAGGAGGATGCGCGCGACTCGTATGCGGCGAAGGAAGAGGAGCTGACGCCGGAGCTGATGCGTGAGCTCGAGCGCTTCGTGATCCTCCAGGTCGTCGACCAGCGCTGGCGTGAGCATCTGGACGCGATGGACTACATGCGGGAAGGCGTCCACCTGCGCGCCATGGCACAGAAGGATCCGCTCGTGGAGTACCAGCACGAGGGGCACATCATGTTCAGCGAACTCGGGGCATCGATCCACGAGGAGGTCGTGCTGACCCTGTTCCACGCGCAGCTCGCGCCGGAGGAGGCGGACGAGCTCCAGCGCGCGCAGCAGGCGCAAGCGCAGGCTCTGAACGGCGGCGGGCTGCAGTACGAGCACGAGTCCCTGGCCGGCGCCGAGGCGATGCTCGCCGCAGGCGGTACGGTCACCGGAAGCACGGCCACGATGTCGATGGCGGGCGGCAGCGGCACGACGTCGACCGCCGGCGCGCCGCGCCCGATCGTGAACACGGAACGCGACAACATCGGCCGGAACGATCCCTGCTGGTGCGGTAGCGGCAAGAAGTTCAAGAAGTGTCATGGCGCTTGACCTACCGCGCGAAAGCTTCGCTTTCGCGCGGTGACTAGGTACGGCGCTTCGCGCTGAACGTGCGCGGGCGGAGCCCGCGCACTCTTATTGGTGGTCTCGTTGGGCTGCTGTTCCCTTCCGTGCCGGCACGGGCGCTTCGCGGCCGCGCCGGCATCAGTTCGCCTGCGGCTAAGCCCGGCTTCGCCTGGTCTTAGCCTCCGGCTCTGGTCTCGATGTGGTTCGAAGCCGGAAACTGCGTGACGAATCTGTGACTTTTCTTCCACAACTGGTCCGCCGGGACATGACGGGGACAGTCCCCGACTTGTCTGCACGGGTCGGTACGCTTGTCGAGTGTCCGAAGAAGCCGCACAGCCATTGAACGAACAGCTCGAGGAAATCAGGGCCCAGCTCGCCTGGGTCCGTGATTACCTTTGACCCGGACACACTCGCGGCGCGGCGCACCGAGCTAGAGGCCCGGATGGGCGAGCCCGGTTTCTGGGACGACCAGGAACGCGCGGCGCAGATCTCCACCGAGCATTCGCGTGTCACGCGCAAGCTCGAACGCTACGAGCAGCTCACCCGCGACTTCGAGGACGCGCAGGAGCTCTTCTCGATGGACGGCGGCATGGAAGAGGAGATCGCGACCTCGATCGAGCCGCTGAGACGTGAGCTCGCGCTCCTCCAGGAAGACGCGCTCTTCTCAGGTGAGTACGACGCCGGCGACGCAGTCGTGACGCTTCAGTCCGACGTGGGCGGGACCGATGCTCAGGACTTCACCGAGATGCTTCTCCGCATGTATCAGCGCTGGGCCGATGACCGCGGCTTCAAGAGCGAAGTGATCGAAGCGAGCCCCGGTGAAGAAGCCGGTCTCAAGTCCGCGACGTTCACCGTCGAGGGCGAGAACGCCTACGGGATCCTGCGGGCCGAGCGTGGCAAGCACCGGCTCGTCCGTCAGAGCCCGTTCGACCAGGCGCATCGACGGCACACCTCGTTCGCACAGGTGATCCCCGCGCCTCTGCTCTCACAGGACGGCGACGTCGAGATCGACGAGGGCGACCTGCGCATCGACACCTACCGCGCGCAGGGCGCCGGCGGACAGCATGTCAACAAGACCGACTCCGCGGTTCGAATCACGCACCTCCCGACGGGCGTGGTCGTCCAGTGCCAGAACGAGCGGTCGCAGACCGCCAACAAGCAAACGGCGATGCGGATCCTCAAGTCCCGGCTCGCCGAGCTCGCCGAGGAGGAGCGAGAGCAGGAGCTCGCGAAGGAACGGGGTGTGGTGAGCATGGGATTCGGCGGGAACCCGATCCGGAGCTACGTCCTCCACCCTTACCAGCTCGTCAAGGATCACCGAACCGACTTCGAGGTCGGGAACGCCCAGGGCGTGCTCAACGGCAACATCGATCCCTTTATCCATGCCTATTTGCTCGCCCGGGCGGCCGGGAACGTCGTCTAACCCTTCAGCTAGACTTGCCGACCAAGGCCGGTGCGCGCCCCCCAGGAACCCGCGCCCCCTCCAGAGAGACCAGTGGCGGACGTAACCCTTCAGTCAGAGGAGATTCCAGGGGCAGCGGTTCCCGAGCTGCAGCCCGTCGAGGCCCCAGTCGCCGGCCCGGCGTCGATGATCGTGTTCGATTCCGTGACGAAGGTGTACGAGCCCGACGTCACCGCCCTTCGCGACGTCTCCTTCGTGATCGACAAGGGTGAATTCGTCTTCGTCGTCGGGGCGTCGGGATCGGGCAAGTCGACGATCATTCGGCTTCTGCTAAAGGAGCTCGAGCCCACGCGCGGACGAATCTTCGTCGGCGGCCGCGACCTGACACGCCTGCGCCGGTCGAACGTGCCCAAGCTACGCCGCAACGTTGGCTGCGTCTTCCAGGACTTCAAGCTCTTGCCGACGCGCACAGCGGCCGAGAACGTCGCCTATGCGCTGAAGGTGCAGGGTGAGAGCGCCGCGAACATCCGCCGCAAGGTTCCCGAGGTCATGAACATGGTCGGGCTCGCGCACAAGATGAACTCGCTTCCCGATGAGCTCTCCGGCGGCGAGCAGCAGCGCGTCTCCATCGCGCGCGCCTTCGTGAACCACCCGCCCCTCCTGGTCTGCGACGAGCCGACCGGGAATCTCGACCCGGACACCTCGGTCGGGATCATGCAGCTCCTCTACCGGATCAACCGCGCCGGCACGACGATCCTGATGGTGACGCACGACCGCGAGATGGTCGACAAGATGCGTCGCCGCGTGATCGCGCTCGAGAACGGAAACCTTCAGCGCGACGAACGCCGCGGAGGCTACGAGTCCTAAACGATGGAACGCTTCAAGCTTCTCTTCAGTGAATCGCTTCGCTCGCTCGGTGCAAACGCCTCGACCACGCTCGCGGCGACCGTCACCGTTCTGATCGGAATGTTCCTGCTCGGCCTCTTCATCGCGTTCGGCACGTGGGTCGTCTCCTGGAGCAACCACGTCAAGCGCGAGCTCGTCGTGCACGTCTACTACTGCACGAGCGACACCTGCGCGAAGGAGGCCACTGTCGCACAGATGAACCACGTCGCGAACATCGCGTCCTCGAGCCCGCTGGTCAAGAGGATCGTGCCGGTCTCGAAGGAACAGGCGCTCGCGCAAATGAAGAAGACGCACCCCGAAGAGGTCGGCGCGCTGCCCACGAATCCCTTCCCGAACGCGCTGACGGTCGTCCCGAAGCGTGGGGAGGACGTCGAGAGGGTCGCTTTGCTCTTCCGAGCCGATCCGGTGTTAGGGATCGACAAGATCGACTACGGCAAGAAGACGACGCACCGTGTGCTCAAGCTCGCCCATGTGATCGAGATCTTCTTCATCATCGCGGTCGCCCTCTTGCTCCTTGCGTCGACCCTGCTGATCGCGAACACGATTCGCTTATCGATCTTTTCGCGCCGTCGCGAGATCGAGGTGATGAAGCTCGTCGGCGCCACGAACTGGTTCGTTCGCGGCCCGTTCATGCTCGAAGGCCTGCTGTGCGGAATCGCGGGCGCGGTGGGCGCTGTGATCCTCCTCGTGATCGGCAAGGAGATCGCGCTCCCTTCGCTGCTTCACAGCGGACCGCTGAAGGCCGGTGACGACGTGAACGCGATCGCGTTCTCGCTGAACGCGCTGATCCTGCTCGGCACCGGGCTTCTCCTCGGCGCCGCCGGCTCGGGTTTGACCATCCGCCGCTTCCTCCGGGTTTAGTGCCCCTCCCAGCAATGCACGTCGGCCTCTGGCCCGCGATCACGCTGCGCCAGAGTCCACCCTCGTTCTTGCCAAGGCGTCCGGCCTTGGCTGCGAACGAGTGCGGCCTCTGGCTTGGTGCTCGCGACCCAGAGACTCGACAGCATTACTGGGAGGGGCACTGAACGACCTACTAGTCGTCGAGGTCGACAAGCGCGGCAAGCTGCTGATCGGCGAGCCGTACTTCGTCCCGAACGTCCCGGTCACGATCGACCGCAAGGGCAGCGGCGACATCCGCCCCGGCGATCTGGTCGTCGTGCGCACCAGCCGCGGCCGCGCGAAGGTCGAGCGCAAGCTCGGCAAGGCGAAGGACATCCAGGTCGTGCTCGAGGGGCTGCTCGTCCACGCAGGAGTTCGCACGGACTTCGAGCCGTACGAGGCGCCCCAGCCCGATCTCACTGACCGCGTCGACCTGCGCGACCAGCTCTGCTTCACGATCGACCCGGAGACCGCCAAGGACTTCGACGACGCGATCTCGGTGCAGGAGGAGGGTGACGGTTTTCGCTGGTGGGTGCACATCGCCGATGTCTCGGCGTACCTCCCGGCCGGAGTGCCGCTGGATCGCGGTGCCGCGGAGCGCGCGTTCTCGACGTACGTTCCGGGCCGGGTCGCGCCGATGCTCCCGCCGGAGCTCTCGGAGGATCGCTGCAGCTTGCGCCCGAATGAGGATCGGCTCTGCGTCACCGTCGAGATGCCGCCGAACGGGAAGCCGACCTTCTATCGCTCCATCATCCGGAGCAAGGCCCGGCTCACCTACGGGGAGGCCGAGCGGCGGCAGGCAGACCTGGCAGTCGTTGGTGCGCTCGAGCTCACCGACCGTCTGACGGCGGAGATGCGCGACCGGCGCTTCGCGCGCGGCGCACTGCGGATCGAGAGCCCGGAGATCAACTTCGAGTTCGATGGCAAAGGTGGCGTCGCCCGTGCCTGGAAGGAGTCGGAGCCGACGGCGCACCGGCTGATCGAAGAGCTGATGATCGCCGCGAACGAGGCGGTCGCCGAGCTGCTGTCCGCGCGCAAGCGCGAGGCGCTCTACCGCGTCCACGAGCGACCCGACCCGACCGCGATCGAGCTGCTGCTGAAGAAGCTCGCCGATCTGGGGGTTCCAACCCCGCCGGCCCCCGAGCAGCTTTCACCTGCGACCGCGGCGCAGGTGGCGGCGGAGGTGAGTGAACGGGTCATGGACTACGTGCGGCGCTCCGGGCGGGGGGTCGAGGCATTTCCTGCGCTCGTCCTTCGCTCGCTGAAGCAGGCCCGCTACGACCCGGAGAACCTCGGGCACGCAGGCCTGGCGAGCCGGGCGTACTGCCACTTCACCTCGCCGATTCGCCGCTATCCCGACCTGGTCGTCCATCGTGCGCTCTTGAAGGAGCTCGGACTCTCCGACGAGCCGCCACCCGCGGATCTGGAAAGCCTGGCAGAGCACACGTCGACGCAGGAACGCGCTGCGGCGCAGGTCGAATACCTGGCCGACGAGCTCTGCCTCGGCTGGCTCCTCGATGCGACGCTCTACGAGCGGGGCTGGGACGACCCGTTCGAGGGCGAGATCGTCGGGATGATCGCCTCGGGGCTTTTCATCCGTTTCGGAGATGTGTTCGAGGGCTACCTGCCCGTCCGCCGGCTAGCGGGCGACTACTTCGAGCTCAACGACCTGGGAACAGCCATGGCTGGACGCCGGGGCGGCCGCACATACCGCCTCGGCGACCCGATCGAGGTGCTGGTGGAGAAGATCGAGAAAGCCGAGGGCAAGGTCGAGCTTTCAGAGGCGGGCCGCACTCGGACGTAAAGGGCTGGGTCGCCCACCTAGCGCAGGATGACGAAGCTCCTGGCGCCGAGCAGGGTTCCGTAGGTGGCGTCCTTGCGCGGTCCGACTCCGGGCCAGACGAACCACTCGTAGCGCCCTGGGCGGAGTGCGTACTTGCGCCCCTGATACTTCCATCCCTTCTTGAGAGCGAAAGTCGTCTTCGTCGGCCACGCCGCAAAAATCCTGACGTTGTTGCGAAGGAGTTGCAGGTTGTAGTAGTCGGCCTCGGCATCCCGTGCCCAGACGAGTTTCGGTGGCTTTTTCAGCGCCGCGCCGTCCTTCGGCGAGCGCAACATGTTCCGATGTGGAACCGCGACGATCGCGACGCCGGCCGAACGATTCCCGGACGCGTCGACGCACCTGATGACGTATCGGTATTCGATCCCGTTCTCGAGACCCTGGTCCTCGTAGCGGCTGCCCTCACCTGAGTAGACGACCTTCTCGGCACTCCCGTCGCTGTTCGACCGGGTCACGACGACGTGATCGCAGCCGGGCGGCGGCTGCCACGTGAGTACCAAGGTGCCGTCGAGCGCGGCTACCCCCACCACGCCGACGTTGGGGGGAAGCGACGCGACGACGACCGGCGGCAGCGGAGGAGCGCTGGCCTCGGGTGGCGGAAGAACGGTGAGTGGCACGTTGCGTGTCGTGCTGTTGCCGCTGAAATCGCGAGCGTAGAAACTGATGACCGTCGTGCCCACGGGGAGGAGTGAATGGATATTGCTCCCGACGACCGGATGGGGGTCGACGATGTCGGTTGCGCTCGCGGCCTGGACGAACGCGACGACCCCCGGATCGGAATCGCTTGCTCCGAGCGCGGATGACGCATAGACGCTGTGCGGATCCGGTGTGACAAGCGTGGGAGCCGTGGTGTCATGCACAGCCACCGTGAACGATGCTTCCGCCTGATGGCCCGCCAGATCGGTAGCCGTGCAGGTCACGGACGTCGAGCCGAGCGGGAAGGTCGATCCGGACCCCGGCGTGCAGCTGACGGGCCGCGGGCCGTCGGTGTCGTCCGAGGCCGTCGGCGCCGTGTAGTTCACGGCTGAGCCGCTCGGCCCGTTTGCCTCGACCGTCAACCCGGACGGCACGTTCGCAAAGGACGGCGGGTTGTCCACCGTCGTGGTAGTCGTGACATCGGTCGTCGTTGCGTCCGTTGTCGTGGCGTCCGTCGACGTCGTATCCGTCGGCGTCGTCGTGTCGGTGGAGGTTGAATCGGTCGCGTCGAGCCAGACGTATCCCGCTCGGTCGAAGGAGCCACTGGCCGACCAGCCGGTAGCCCCGAGCGCGAGGAACAGAACGCAGAAGAGCAGTTGCCGCATCTACAGCCGGGTCATGAGGTAGAGCATGAAGGTCGTCGCGAGGAGAGCGAGCCCAATCAGCGTCACGTCCACCTGTCGCTCCGATCTGAAAGACGCGACCTGGTGCCACGGGAGGGCTCTCGCCGGAATCAAGGCAAACGAGAAGCAGGCGACCGCGATCGCCAAACCGAGGATGAGCACGAGGGAGCTGACGTCGAATGAGCTGGTCGCCTTCGGGCCTGCTTGGTTGCGGAAACTGACGGATGCTCCGAGAGTCCCTTGCGGCGTCAACTTGACTGCGCGCGCCTTTCGCGGGTGTCGTGCCGGCGGCTTTCGATGGACCTTCTGGGCTTGGATCTTGGCCTTCTTCGGTCGCACCTGGGCCGGGTGCGACACGACGCTCGGCGCGGGCTGAGCCGGGGTCGAGGCAACGGTCGGTGCCGGGGTTGCTGCTCGCGGCTTCTTTCGCGCCGTCGGTTTCGGTGCCGGCAGCTTCCGCGGCGGCTGCACCTTGGCAGGCGGCGGAGCAGGGGCCGGCACCGGCGCGGGCACCGTCGGGGTCGACACCGTCGTCGGCGGAGGATCGTCTGCGCGTCCAGCACTCGAGGTGGAGAGGGCCAACGCGCCGCCGGCAAGAAGTACGACGACGAGAGGCAGCGCCGACCGCCATCCCCAGAAAGGACCTTTTGCCAGTTGCAACGCTTCAAGCCCTCCCTTACGACGACCCCGAAACGGCGATTGTAGTCGGAATCGGAGCCTCCTGAAGGCGCCCACGAGCCCGGGAACCCAGAGCAGGAGAACGCCCCGGAAGGGCGGCCTTTTCACAGGCAGGCCGCACTCGGAAGTAGGGAAAACCGTAACGCTTTCGCCCGTCCTGTAGTCGAGACTCAGGACATGAAGAAGCGACTGTTCATCATCTTGCTCGTCATCGCGGCCCTGCTCCTTGCAGGCCTCGGAACGATCATCGGCACGGGCGGCGACTGATGCTGTCTCTCACAGTCGCTGCCCCGCTTGCCTTCCTGCCGATCGTCAGCCTCGCGGCGACGCTCCGCTGGATGGCCGTCTCGACAACCCGGTAGCCCTTACTTCTTTTTCTTCTTCGGCTTGGCCGGCTTCGGCGTCTTCGTGATCTGGAAGGTGGCGGATCCCATGAGGGACCCGTACTTGACATCCGCACGGGCGCCATAGCCGGGCCAGACGTACCAGGTGTAGGTGCCCTTGGCGATCTTGTAGCTCTTGCCCTCCCACTTCCAGGGGCTCTTGAAATTGAGAGACGGCCCGGTCGTCCAGGTGCTCAGGATCTTCCGCGGTTCTGCAGCGGTGCTCTGGAGGACGAGCGAGCCGCCGAGGAAGAGCTGGAAGTTGTAGTAGGCCGCCTTCGGATCTCGCGCCCAGACGAATTTCTTCGGGATCGTCGCGAGGCGGGCCCCGTCGGGGGGAGTCTTGAGCAACTGCAGGTGCGGCGTGATGTTGATGGGGACTCCGGAGGACTTGTTGCCGTTCTTGTCGAGCGAATGCACGACGTAACGGTACGAGACGTCGTTCGTGAGGCCCTTGTCGACGTAGGAGGTGCCGCTACCGTGGTAGACGACGGTGCCGGTCACGTTACCGCTCGAGAAGGCCGCGTTCGTTCCGCGCTCGATCTCGACGGCGGCAAAGTCCGAATCCTTGGGTTTCGTCCACTTGAGAGTGGCACGCCGGTCGCCACCCTTGCCCGAGAGTCCGGTGACCTCCGCCGGCGGAGTGTTGTCGGTAGGTGGAGGCAGCTTGGGCGGTGTTGTGCCGGGCGCCGGCTTCGGGAGGATCGTGAGCTTGGCTACCGCTTTGGTCTTGTTTCCGCTCGCATCCGTTGCTGTGAAATGCACCGTCGTCGTACCGACCAGGAAGAGGCTCGGCGTGTCCGTCACGAGCGTCGGATGCGGATCTGCGATGTCGCTGACGTGAGCACCGAAGATGAATCTGTGAACACTGTCGTCTGACGGGGGAGTTCCGGCATCCTCGACTGCGTAGGCGCTGAAATCACCCGGTGGAATCAGGGTCGGCGGGGTCGTGTCCACGACGTTGATCTTGAACGTCGCCGTGCCTGTATTACCGTGGGCGTCTGTCGCCGAGCAGGTCACGCTGGTGGTTCCGAGTGGGAACGTCGAGCCCGACAGGGGAGCACAGGGGACGTTAGCTATCGGGCCGTCGAGGTTGTCAACAGCAGTCGGTGGGATGAAGTTGACTTTCGAACCCGTCGGCCCGTTCGCTTCGGTCGTGATGTCGTTGGGCACATTGCTCAACACTGGCTTGGTGATGTCGATAAGCGTGATCACGACATTGAAGGTCGCCGAACCAGTGTTGTTGTGCGCGTCGGTAGCACTACAGGTGACTGGTGTCGTACCGACTACAAAATTCGTGCCTGAGGCTTTAGTGCACGTCACGGGAAGCGGCCCGTCGAGGTTGTCGCTTGCAGTCGGGAGGGAGTAGTTGATGACCTTTCCGGTGGGAACCTCAGTGTTTTCCGCGATGTTGCCGGGAACGCCGCTGAGCGCCGGCTTGGTTACATCGATCAGGTTGACGGTGATGGTGAAGGTCTCTTGGCCTGTGTTTCCGTGCGCATCAGTCGCCGTACAGGACACAGTTGTAGGGCTCCCGTTTTGTGGGAAGGTCGAGCCGGATGCCGGAGTACAGGTGACGGGCAGGGTCCCGTCGATGTTGTCGGTCGCCGTCGGATTCGTATACGTGACTTGCTTCGGTGCGTTGACGTCAGTGGTCGTCGTGATGTTTGCATGGTTCGTGAGGACCGGGGCGGTGACGTCGACCAGCGTGACCGTCACCGTGAATGTCGCTTCGGCAGTGTTCCCATGCGCGTCGGTCGCTGTGCAGTCAACAGTGGTGGGAGACGGGCTGATCGGGAAGCTCGAGCCCGATGCAGGAGCGCAGGTGACGGGGAGCGTCCCGTCTACGTTGTCCGTGGCAGTCGGGCTGGTCCAACTCACAGTCTTAGGCGCGTTGACCGTTGTAGTGGTTGAGATGTTGCCCGGCATGCCACTTATGACGGGTGGGATGTTGTCGATGTAATTGATCGTGACGGTGAACGAGTTCGTGGCCGAGTTGCCGTGCGCGTCGGAAGCGCTGCAAGTCACCGTGGTCGGGCTTCCATTTGCGGGGAACTTCGTGCCAGAAGCTGGATCGCAGCTGACGGGGACCGGACCATCGATGTTGTCGGTCGCCGTCGGGTTGTAGGTGATGACCTTCCCGCTGGGATCGGTCGTGGAACTGGTGATGTTTGCTGGCACAGTGATGACCGGATCCGTCGTATCAGTCACCGTCACCGTGACGGTGAAAGATCCTGACGAGGGGTTGCCGTGCGCATCGGTCGCAGAGCATGTGACAGTCGTCGGTCCCGGGTTGAAGCTGCTGCCAGAACTCGGTGAGCAGCTAGTCGCGACCGATCCGTCGACGAGGTCGCTCGCTGAAGGCCCCGACCAGGTGACCGTTTCCGGGGGCGAATCGGTTGAGACGGATATGTCGGCCGGCATGCCGCTCAGGGCCGGCCCCGTGGTGTCCACAACGGTCACGTCGAACGGTCCTCCCGAGTCACAAGTGACCGTGGTTACACCGATCGGGAACAGTGACCCGGACGCTGGATCACAGGTGAATCCACCGTCGTCGAACGGGACATTAGCCCCGCCTGGACCCGTCGCCTCGATCGGTCCTACCGGATCTCCGAAAGCGTGCGTCCGCGCCGACGCCAGTGGCGTCCCGCAGAGAAGCGCCAACGCGGATACCGCGATTAGCCATTTGACCCTCATCCTCGGAGACCCCCTCTTCAAGCTCTAGAAACCTCCAGTCAAGATCAATGTGAACGCGGTTGCAACCAAGAGCGCCATCCCGGCCACCGTCAGGTCGATCTGACGCTCCGAGACGAACACTGCGGCGGGGCGCCAGGGAACTCGTTTCGCCGGGACGAGCGCTATCGACAGGCAGGCGATCGCGAACACCAGTGCCATGACGATGAACGTGGACGCGAGGCCCCCTGATCCGGATGATTTCGCGCGGAGCACGCTGCTCGAGCCGAACGAGGCTCCCGAAACCTGCGGCAGGGTGGTGATTGTAGGGACGACGCGTTGTGGCTTCTCCGCCACGACCTTCTTTCGGTGAACCTTCTTCTTCGGTTTTACGTGCTTGCGGACCGGCTTCTTGACAACCGGCTTCTGCACGTGCACGACGTTCGGTTGAGGCGCGCTCGACGGCGAAGGCGTGGGGGTGGGCGTGGGGGTCGGCGTCGGCCGCGGCCGCGGTTGCGGGTGGGGCGCCGGCTTAGGCTTAGGCTTCGGCTTCGGCTTGGGGGTCGGTGCCGGATCCGGTGCCGGATCGGGTGGCGGGGCGGTCGTAGTGGGCGGAGGGTCGTCGGCAAGCGCGGCCGGCACTACGACGGTGGCGAGTACCAGCGCGCACAGCAAGAACAGCGGCGCTCGGGCCGATCCCGCTATGAGGCGCCGCAATCCTGACAAGCCTTGCTCCTCGTTGTAGCTCCCCCGGTACAACCAGACAGATTGTAAGTCGGAAACGGCGCGAACTACAAGGCCCCTAGACTCTTTTGGGTGACAGATCGAGGCGAAAAGCTCATCGCCGACAACCGGCGGGCCCGGCACGACTACCACCTGCTCGACCGGGTGGAGGCAGGCCTGGTCCTGACCGGGACCGAGGTCAAGTCCCTTCGCGACGGCCGGGCCTCCCTTCAGCAGGCCTACGCGGACGTGCGGGACGGGGAGGCCTGGCTCGTCGGGGCCCACATCTCGGTCTACGACCAGGGCAACCTGGCCAACCACGATCCGGACCGCGACCGAAAGCTCCTGCTTCACAAGAAGGAGCTCGAGTCCCTCGCGGGCAAGGTCAGCCAGAAGGGCCTCACCGTGGTCCCGACGAGGCTCTACTTCAAGAACGGGCGCGCCAAGGTCGAGCTTGCCCTGGCCCGCGGTAAGGAGGGGCGCGACAAGCGCCGCGACATCGCCAAGCGCGAAGCCGACCGTGACATGCAGCGAGCTCTCAAGTCCCGCAGATAGTGCAATTTGCATCGAACCGATCGACGGTTCGTTGCGTACCCTTCGAAAAGCAGACAGAACGCACAGCACAGGGGGTTTCATGATGCGCGTTTTTGCAGGAGTCGCTGCGCTGTTGGCAGCTGCCGTGATCTCGGCGGGTGCGATCGCAGCCGATCGAGCTTTCCCGCAAGTCATTCAGCTTCCGACGGGCTTCCAGCCGGAAGGGATCGAAGTCGGAAAGGGCACGACGTTCTACGTCGGGTCGGTCGCCAACGGTGCGATCTATCGCGGCAACCTCCGCACCGGCGCGGGCGCAATCCTTGTTCCAGGCGAAACCGGAAAGGGCGCCACCGGCATCGAGCTGGACAATCAGAACAGATTGTGGGTGGCGGGCGCCGGAACGGGCAAGGCGTTGGTCTACAACGCGCGGACCGGAGCGCTCATCCGCACGTACACATTTGCTACGTCGGACACGTTTATCAACGACGTGGTCGTGACGCGAACCGCTGCCGTCTTTACCGATTCGCGCAAGGCTGTCCTCTACAAAGTCCCGATCGGTGCCGGCGGGTCGATCGGGTCATCGGTGCAGACGCTGACGCTCAGCGGTGCCTTCGCGCTCGCGAGCGGCTTTAACCTCAACGGAATCGATGCGACCCCGAACGGCAAGACGCTCATCGCGGTCCAGTCCAACACGGGGAAGCTCTTCCGGATCGATTCGGGCACCGGTGCGAGTCGCCAGATTGACCTCGGTGCCGAGAGCGTGCCGAACGGCGACGGCATCCTCCTGACGGGAAAGACGCTTTACGTCGTTCAGAACCAGCTCAACCGCGTGGCGGTCATCAAGCTCTCGGCCAATCTCGCCGGCGGGCGCGTCTTGACTCGCCTGAGCGACCCGGACTTCGCGGTGCCAACGACGATCGACCAGCACGGCCGCCGCCTTTACGCGGTCAACGCGCGCTTCGGCATCACCAACCCGGCGGCGGCGACGTTCCAGGTCGTCCAGCTTTCGAAGCCGAAGAAGGCCTGATCGAGGCTACAATGCGAGAAACATACGGGGGCGATCTGGTTTCGACGTGGTCGATTCTCCGGCAGAGCTGCAAGCCGAGGTCGCCGGTTGGCCTCGTAAATCCACCGGCAAAACAGTACGTGCGAAGAACAATCTCGCACTCGCTGCCTAATCTAATTAGGTAAGCGACGTCGCTCCGAATTGGGCCCGTGGTTCGGGTAGCGGCGCCAGATAACGGGCTCGGCGCGGAGGGAGAGCCAATCGCCCAAAGCGCGACACCTAAGGATGGCTAGATCGTCGGTAGGGCGTCCGCCCCCGGCCGCCGTTCGAAGTTAAAGCGCGGACTACGCTTGTAGACGTTCTGACCGGTGCGACGACGGACGCGGGTTCGATTCCCGCCGCCTCCACTCATCGCCGGAAGTCCGCTCCGCTTCGCGGAAGCCATGATGACTTTGGTCGGTCTCGGTTTCGATTCGATGCCGGAGCGGCCGACGCCGGCAAAGCCGGCATCGGCGGCGTGGCCTTCATGAAGGCGTGCTCAACAGCGGTCTCGACGCACGGCGCCTGCGACGCCGCCTGAAGGTCACGTGCAGGCTGCCGCGGTCGTCACGACCTCCGCGAACTCGTCCTGGAGGTTGATGCCGGTCATGCGCGCGATCTCGGCAG
>Ga0193730_1000119_pt1 | contig 25636 bp, 21 predicted proteins | sample U1a1metaG_FD_144919 | JGI IMG/M metagenome (GOLD analysis project Ga0193730, IMG submission 144919) | Soil microbial communities from a riparian zone of the East river system, Colorado, United States - U1a1 | ecosystem: Environmental > Terrestrial > Soil > Riparian zone | place: USA: East River...
CACTCTCTGCCGCACCGAAAGCGAGTAAAGGCTGCTGCGAATCCGCCAAACCCGCATTTTCTGGTCCGAGCTTTTCTCCGTCGGATTCTGCTGGCTCAAAAATCGGTTCACCGGCGCTGGCTTGCTGACTCTGCTCTTCCACTTGCGGCTCCTCGTAAAATGATGGCGCCGACTCGCGCAGGTATTTGCGCGCAACAGACGAATAGTCGTCGTCCCCGTGACCCCACTGCATTTGTTCGAGCAACTGGTCGCGGGCCGCAGCGGTTACTCCAAGATCAAGATAGTGGGACAAAGCAATCTGACTCGCGAGCTGCATGTCTTTCAGCATGTGTTTAACAGAAAATTGCGGCTCAAAATCGCCCTCGAGAATTTTGGGAAGCTTCATCGTGAGCGTTCCCGAGTAACTGGCATTGGCGCGCATCGCCTCGACAAATTTCTCCAGCGGCGCCCCGAATGCTTGGACTAATGCCAGCGCCTCGGCTGCAGCCTGCACGGTTGCGGCGGTGATCATGTTGGTTGCGATCTTGATGGCGCTCGCATGGCCGACAGGTCCGATGTAGATGATCTCTTTGCTGCTGGCTTCAAGGATGGGACGCGCTTCCCGCAAGGCTGTGTCGGTTCCGCCGACGTAGTAAACCAGTTCGCCTTTTTCGGCCGCGGGTTTGCTCCCGGTAAATAATGCCTCAACAAACCGCGCTCCACGGTGTTCTACAATTTCCGCCGCAGCACGCATCGAGTCCGGAGTGACCGTTGAATGGGCCAGGACGAGATGACGTGGCCTGAGGCTTTCGCTTAGCTGGTCGACAGTCTGCAGCAGAGCATCGTCGTCAGAGACAAAGATCTGGATGTAATTGCAAAGTTCTGTCAGTTCTCCAACCGACCCAACAAAATTTGGAACAGACCGCGGCGATCGGTTCCAAACAAAAACGGGATACCCTTTGCGGCGCAGATTCCCGGCCACTGCGCGACCGATGATCCCAAGACCGATCACACCAATGTTTTTATGCGTTGGATCGGACATAGACGCTAGGCGCTCCATTGAAGCGGGAATTCACGAAGAAAATGCCGGGAAACGCTGCAACAGGCAATGCCGAAATTTGTATTAAGTAGCCAGAGCGCTCCGACGATGTGCACATTGGCCGGAGCTACTCATTCATTTTAGCGCCAGTTCAGACAGATAATACAAAGCGACGGAGCCGACGATCTGCAGACTCTGTGCGCTGATCTTATCAATTGTGTCATCGGCTGTGTGCCACCAGGGAAAATCAAAATCAATGATGTCGATCATTGGAATCCCGATCGCGTTCAGCGGTGTGTGATCATCTGTCATCCCCCGGTCCAGGTACGTGAAATAACTTCGCGACTTGAGCGCCTCCGCCGCGGCAAAAATATCTCGTGCCATTTCCGGAGGCGAATCTGCGGGCAGCGTGATATCGAGAGACCGGTCACCCACCATGTCGAATAGGATCCCGGCGCGAAATTGTTTCGCGCCGTCGCGTTGAAGTTGTTTGGCAAAATAGCGGCTTCCGTACAAACCATCCGTCTCAGAAAACCGCACGAAGGCTTCTTCGCCATCAAAAAAGACCAGTTCAACTTTCCTGGCCAGGTTCGGATGCTGGCCGATTACCCGTGCTAATTCCAGGAGCAGCCCCGTGCTGGAGCCTCCGTCGTTGGCTCCGACAAACCGAATCGCGTCAAACATTTTTGTGTCATAATGCGAGCACAATAAAAACGATGGGGATGCTGCCTTCTTCTCGCCGGAAAATCGGGCAATCAAATTTACGAACTGGATCTTGCCCTGCGGACTGTCGTCACTAAATGCTTGACGCGTTACCTGCCAGCCAGAGCGACGAAGTTGATCTTCAATGTAATCTCTGGATTTTTCGACAGCCTTAGATCCAGCGGGGCGCGGTCCGAAATCGACGAGCCGTTGAACCTGAGCAAAGGCTTTCTCGCCAGAGAATTCGTCCCAGACCTTAGGGGTCTCCGCCTTTGCCACCAATGTCGCGAACAGCAAAAAAGAAACCAATCTCGCGAATGCAATTGTACAGTTCATCGCTTCAGAACTTCAATGATCCAACTGTTCCACGAGACCCGACCGCAGCAAAATCAGGTCTCGCTGGGCGGCAGTCCAAGAGCGGTAACGACCCGCTGGAGATCGTCCGTTCCGTAGTACTCGATTTCAATCCGCCCGCGTTTATCTCCGTGGTGAATCGTGACGTGCGTCGCCAGATGTTGTTGCAACCGATTCTGTAAATCTTCCACCGCCGTGCCCGCCGCGCTCAGTTCGGCCTGCGCGCGTCGAGATCTTCGCCGTGACCGTCCAATCCCAAGTTGGCGGGCGACGAGGCGCTCCGTGGAACGCACTGTCGCATTGCGCCGCAAAACTGTTTCCGCAGCCAACAGTTGTTCCTCGGGAGCTTTTAGCGCCAGCAGTACTTTTGCGTGACCCACTGACAGCAAATTCTGAGCTAGCCAGACTTGCACCTGAGGGTGCAGATCCAAAAGCCGCACCGCGTTCGCCACTGCCGCCCGGCTACGCCCCACTTTGAGGGCGATATCCTCCTGCCGCATTCCAAATTCATTAGTTAACCTGGCGTAACCCTGAGCTTCTTCGATTGGGTTCAGGTCCGCACGCTGCAAATTTTCAATCAACGATAACTCGAGCACCTCCAGGTCGCTCGCCGTGCGAACGATTGCCGGCACGGTCGCAAGGCCGATTTCCTGTGCCGCGCGCCACCGGCGCTCGCCTGCGATAAGTTCAAATCGTGCCCCCACCTGTCCGCCAGCGGACGGACCTGCCGTGGCGGGACGAACGATGAGCGGTTGAATGATGCCGTGCTGCCGAATCGAATCGATCAGTTCCTGCAACGCTTCGCGCCCAAAATCCTTCCGCGGCTGCAGCGTGCTTGGGACAACGCTTGCGAGGCTGATTTGGTGCACTCTCTCGCCCGACTCGGGGACGTCCGTGCTCGCGACGATGGAAGGGGTGCCAATCAGCGCACTAAGACCTTTACCCAGACCAGAACGTGCCATGCCTCTCAGGCTACCGGAACAGCTTTATCATGGCAAACAGCAATCCGCTCGACAGTGCGCGAATTGAATGTCGGCCAATCCGCCACGGTACGGATTCGCCGTGGCGAACCTGCCGAATTGGCCCGGGCAGGCTGGCAGCCTGACATCCACCTCCCGCCCTCCGAACTGACAATTTGACCAGCAGTCACCCCCTGAAAAAGAATTTAAAAAAAGTATTGACACCAGAAGCTGAAATTCAGTATCAACGTGGATGGTTCCAAAACAGACTAAGGATTTTTACCCGGTAGGTTCTTTGTCTGTCAGTGACCCAAAAAACCAAAACAAACATGACCGGGAAAGAGAAAGAACACATTCCATGTATTCATTTATCGAACTTAAAACGTTAGTTTTAAGCGGACGAGATTCGGCTCGCTCGCTGCCTTTACGGCGCGGGTTCCTTCTCATCCCGCTCATTCTGGTGTCCTTTGCGTTTTTGCCACAAATGCAGGCGGTAGTTCCGGCCCCGGACGGGGGTTATCCCGGGTTCACGACGGCGGAAGGGACCAGAGCGCTTGAAAGCCTCACCACCGGTACGGGGAACACAGGCCTTGGCTTTTGGTCGCTGATCCTCGACACGACTGGCCTAAACAACACAGGCGTTGGCGCTCAGTCGCTGGCGATGAATAACGGTGACTTAAATACCGCAGTTGGCGTTGTATCGCTGGTGTTCAACATGGCTGGCAGCGAGAACACGGCGGTCGGTGCCCAGACGCTTCCCTTTAACGATGGAGACGCCAACGGTGCTTTCGGTGCCTATGCGCTGTTTAACAATACCACCGGCACCGCCAACAACGCTTTTGGCGATTTGGCGCTTTTCACCAACGACGCCGGAAACGGTAACAGCGCTTTTGGTGCTCTCGCGCTCGGGAGTAACACGGCGACCGGCCTCACTGCCGTCGGTTTCGGTGCGCTCCTCTCTAACCAAATCGCTGGCGGCAGCACGGCCGTCGGTTTCGGTGCGCTCGCGAATAATGACAGTTCCGCAGCCGGCTTCCCAGCTGGCTTCTTCAACGACGGTGTTGGCTCCGGTGCGCTCTTAAATAACGATACCGGATTCGGCAACAACGCTCTTGGCGACGTCGCGCTTTTCAATAATATTGTCGCCGCTGAAAACACCGCCGTGGGTGATGCCGCGCTCGGGGCTAATGACTCGAGCGGAGCCGGTCTTGGCAACAACAACGTGGCAGTTGGCGGTGGGGCGCTCCTCAATAACGTTGATGGCAGTGAGAACACAGGCGTGGGTACAGGGGTAGGACCAAACTTAATCAATGGCTTCAATAACACTTACGTCGGCGACTTCGTTGGTACCCTCGCCCCCGACGAAGACAGTGTGATCCGCATCGGCGACCTCTCGAACGGGAACGGGGCCGGGTCCTTAGCCTGCTTCATCGGTGGTATCTTCAACAACTTCCAGCCTGTTGGCGGCGCCATTGTTGAAGTTACTCTGAACCTTGCGAACGACGAGCTTGGCTGGGATGTTGGCCCGAGCCAGGGTGGTGCCCCACCTGCTGCGCCTCGTAGCGCACCACAACGTCGTGGCGCACCCGCCGCGCCCCAGCGCCCCGGCAACAAGACCAACCATGGAGCCATGCTCAATGACCAAGTTGATAAGTTGCAAGTAGTGGTCCAGATGCAACAGAGACAAATAGGGGCTCTCACAGCCCAGCTCAAACAGCAGGCCGCCCAAATCCAAAAAGTGAGTGCCGAGATTGAAATGATGAAGCCGGCACCCCGGGTGGTAGAGAATCGATAAAACTGTCACCGGGAGCGTTGTAGAGAAGTCAACGTCTCCTGGATACAGTTCTAACGGCAGCCGCCGCGCGAAACCGCGCGGCGGCTGTTTTGTTTTTAATGAGGGCGCTAGCTGCCTGCCGAACTGCGGCGAAAGTGAGAGTGCACATTGAAAGCGATGCGAAGACGCATCGCACTCCAAAGCACTTCGTGCGAAATCCATAGCAGACCGCTTTCTGTTTCGCGAAGCTTTGGAAATTCCTCGCGTCGCTTTCTCACCGCCACCATGCCACTTTCGCGATCAACCAGCGTGAACAGAGAATGATCAGCAAGAACCTGAACAGATGAAAGAGGATCGCACCAAAGTCTTTACCCTGGGCCATTCACCCGATCCGGATGACGCGTTCATGTTCTATGCGATGGCGGAAAAGAAAATCGATCTCCGCGGTTACCGGTTCGACCATCGCCTGGAAGATATTCAGACGCTGAATGAGCGGGCGCGGCGCGGCGAGCTGCACATTTCCGCGATCTCCATTCACGCGTACGCGTACGTGGCCGAGAATTATGCGCTGCTGCCGTGCGGGGCGAGCATGGGCGACGGGTATGGACCGATTGTTATCAGAAAACGTCCAACGTCCAACGTCCAACGCTCAACGCCCAACGCAGACGCAACATACCACGCTGGCGCGCGAGATGTTCTAGCAAGGCAGAAAATTGCGGTGCCGGGCGAGATGACAAGCGCGTTTCTGACGCTGCAGCTTTTTCTTGGAAAGTTTGATTACATTGTCGTGCCGTTCGATAAAATTTTTGACGCAGTCAAAAGCGGTCGCGCGGATGCCGGTTTAATCATTCACGAGGGGCAACTCACATACGCGCAAGCCGGTTTTGAGAAGATTGTCGATCTCGGAGAGTGGTGGAAGCGCGAAACTGGATTGCCGTTACCTCTTGGCGGCAATGTAGTGCGCAAAGATATTCCGCCAGCAGTCCGCCGCGATCTCTGCGAAATCATTCGCGAAAGCATCGATTACGGCCTGGCGCATCGAAACGATGCAGTGCGCCATTCGCTTACCTACGCGCGCGACATGAGCACAAAGCTCACAGGTAAATTCATCGGCATGTACGTAAATGAATTTACTCGCGATTATGGTGAGACTGGACGCGCGGCTATCCGCAAATTCCTTGCTGAGGCATGCGATAAGCGCTTCATCAAGGTTCCAATCAACCTGGAATTTGTCGAATGAATCCTCCGCGCTGTAACGCGTTGTAGCCGGGGTCGGTGACCCCGGGTACGCCCGGAGGCTGCAAGCACACAAGGTCTTTATTTTCTTGCCATCAAGTTGAAGACGGACGTATCAATGATGGCTCGGTGAAGGCGTTGGTGCCAGCCAGGGGCGATCTTTTCTCTCTCGCACGAGTCGGAAGTTGGCTTTCCGCATGTGCGTTTCTGGCTTTGGCCAGCTCCTCTAAGAACGAACTAATCAATCAAGCGCAAGCAGCTGGCACGACGACTGCCAATTTTTCGCAGATGACTGTGGGCCGAAGCGACCATGGCAGACAACAACAAACCAAAATTTGATATTCCTTGGGGGACGTTGTTGCCGCTCCTGGCGGTTCTCGCCGGAGTCGTCGCCCAGTACAAGCCACTGGTGAGTAAGCGCCCGACGGTTCCGAGCGAAAAGACCATTCCAGTGATTGCCGCGGAGGATGTCGATGCGCGGTTGTGGCAAGACCCCATTGGTGTGACTCAAAAGCAGAAGTCGTCGCTGGACGAAGAAATCGAGAAAGGTGTGGTTAAAAAAGGCAGCGCCGAATCGCACGACATCTGCGCGCTGCTCGAGCTACTTCGCAAACGCGCGAGGGAGAGTCCAGAGCGTGTTCTCCTGCTCGCGGTGATGATTGAGGCGGGACCGTACAGCGAACAAGGCGAATCGCGATTGCGTGCGCGGCCTGCTGTGCTCGAAGCGTTGAGCGAGAGCGGATTCGTTCCTCTCGACGGGGAGCACATCGGTTTTGTCACAGCCGACTGGCCGCCCGTCGACGATCCCAGCGGCGACCGGCAAATAGAGCGGGGTCTACTGCTTCCTTGGGAAGAATGCATCGCTATACGCGATCTGGTACGCGTCCATCCTCAATATATCAGGCGGTTGATCGTGCTGTGGTTGCCGGCGGCGAGTTTCAGTCCTAATCCGCTGAGCCGTTTCGCTAATCTGATCGATCAACTGACTGACGACGTTCGCAACAAGATCGACATAAAGCTAATCGGCCCGGCAAATTCAACCGGACTGCAAAGCATGATCCGCGAGCTGCACAGGCGCCGGCTAGGAGAGGATGCCAAGGAGACGCTGAAAGACATTTCGATTGTTTCGCCCCTTGCGACAGCCTCGGATGACGCGTTACTTTTCCAGCCAACCGCTGCCAGCGGAGGCACCGACGATCGCCCAACCGTGCAGACGTTCGTGGAGGACGCTGTGCCGCGATTGACTTTTTTTCGGACGATCGCGACCGATGAAGTGGTTTTGAAAGAATTGATGGCTGAGCTCGCGCGCCGCCACGTATCGGTCGTGCAGCAAACGATACCGAACGCAAGCCCGGTTCCCAAAGTCGCGCACGTTGTGATTCTGACCGAATGGGACACTCCGTATGGACGTTCGTTGAGCACGATTTTCGCAGCCCAAGCTTCCGGTCGAACCATTCGTGAGATCATTAAGCGACCGGACAATTGGCCGGCATGGGTGCACCCGTACCGTTATCTGCGCGGCATTGACGGGCAACTGCCAGGCGATCAGGCCAAAGAGAGTCAGCGTGACCAGCCGCAAAAAACGCAGCTCGGGCAGGACACGGTCGCGATCGAGGCAACGGAAGGATTGAATCAATCCGATTACTTACGGCGGTTGGCGCGGCAGATGAAAGAGGATAACGCGCGCTGGCAGCAAGAGGACGGCTGGGGCATTCGCGCCATTGGTCTGCTCGGCCAGGACATTTACGATAAACTCATGATTCTGCGAGCGCTGCGGCCGCAGTTTCCCGACGCTGTTTTTTTTACCAACAACTACGATGCGCATTTTGAGCGCCGCGACGATTGGGGCGATACTCACAATCTAATCATCGCATCGCCATTTGGCAGCACGTTGCCGGAGACCTACATCGAGGGGATGCACATCCCTCCGTTTCGCGACACTAATCAAACGTCGACGTATGTCGGCACGCTGGTCGCGACTGGCCGAATGACAAAAGAAGAAGCGGATTCTCTTTCGTGGCAACCGCGGATCTTCGAGATCAGCCGCCACGGCGCGTACGATCTGAGTCCGGCGTGGTATCTGGAGGGACAAAAGCTTGCTAACTCGAATAAGTCGTGGTTTCGGGACTGGCTTTTTCCCACATGGGGTCGGGAAGAGCAAAATCTCGCAAAGGCCCACAGGAGCAAGTCCTTGGACTGGTACTTGGCAAGCCGCGTGATCTGGTCGAGTCCAAACTTTTGGCTGCTAGTCATTGGCGCGCTGGCGCTCCTTGCAATCGTGGCTTGGATCAGCGTCACCATTGCCAGCCCCAGGTTGAAAGGCGGAGGCACAACACCGCAACGTTTAAGAAGAGTTTTCGCCAGCACGACTTTTTGCCTGGTTTGCGGCGTACCGTTGATCGTCTTTTCAGTCGCAATGTTCGCGCAATACAAAAGCGCTGACATTGCGCAATACCAGCTCGGCAGCCCGGCGGAGAGCGATTACCTGACAAAACTGGGCATCATTGCACATGTCGCCCAGGAGCCGCTGGCTTTTTTCTCTGGAATCAGCATCTGGCCGAGTGAGATGCTGCGTTTGATCGCGCTCATGCTGGCGATCCATTTCATGGTTAAAGCAGGTATCGATTTGCGCGCCAACGAACGAGAGCTTGGTGAACGATTTTCTCTCAATCCGTTGCCGAAAACCCCTTTTCGCTGGCACCACCTCGGCCTGGGCCTCGAGCAATGGCGTGCGACGCGCTCGGATGAGTCAGACTCGGAGCCGGAATTTTCCGCGCAGGAAGCCTGGCATGCCTATCTTTGCCGGAACAAATTCTGGCCGCGCTTTATACGGATCGGTGTTCTGTTCACCCTCTACTTTTTATTCTCCTTCATCATCTTCAGGCTTTTTCCGCCACCGCCAACTCCAGCCCGGGGCGACCTCGCATTCCAGTTCGATAGGATAGCTATTTTGCTGACCGCGATTGGTATGATGATCCTCTCCTTTTACGTGGTGGATGCGATCCAGTTGAACAGCAACTTTATTCGGATGTTCGCTCGCGTGGTCACTAAATGGGGCGACGCGGTGGTCGAAAAGTCCTGGCGAAGTCCGCCGCTTAGCGAAGACGAACTTTCTGCTTACAACGAAATCTTTTTTGTCGCGGACCGCACGCACGTGGTGGCGCGTCTGATTTGGTATCCATTCATTATCCTGACCTTGATGATTGTGGCGCGCTCATCCTTGTTTGATAACTGGAGTTGGTCTCCCGGTCTCCTCGCCATCTACGGGATCAACGCCTGTTGGGCCCTCGGCAGCGCGATCCTGCTGCGGCGAGCTGCGGAGCAATTGCGCGGCGCCACGCTCAGCAATCTGCAACTCTCGCGCGTTCGGGGCCGCGCTATCGAAGCCAAGCGCGCGACGTTCGACGAACTGATCACCGAGATTCGCGGCTTGAAGAAAGGCGCGTTTGCGCCGCTGACTGACCAGCCTTTCATTCGCGCGGTTCTTTTTCCCGGTGCCGCCGTCGGTCTTCTCGCGGTTGGCCAGCGTTTGTTCGATATCTTCTAGGGCAACTCAAGCTTAGAATTTTCTTGCCACACGGTTCACGAGGGACGTATCAATGATGACTCGGTGAAGGCACTGCTGCGAGCCAGGCGCGATCTTCTCCGTCTCGCCCGAGTCGGATCAATTGTCATAGGGTGCGCGTTGCTCGTGTTCACCGGCTGCGGGAAAAAGGAGCCCATCGACGAAGCTAAGGCAGCCGGGAAAACAACCGCCGATTTTCCGCAGATTACTGCCGACATTTTCAAGCCAATGGATGGTGGCTTTGATCTTTCGCCGGCGGAAATCATGGGTCGCAACACCTGGAACCTGTGGAGCGGTGGTAACCAGCACTTTTGGAATCAGGCCGCGCAGGACAGTTTCGGGTTGATGGATCTCTTGAAGATGCTTGATAACCGCAAATTTCCGCGCGGCGAACGTTTTAAAACCTTGGGCCTGGTAAACGAGCCCGGGTTTCGTACCGCTGGCAAGGCCGATGAATTTGGGTTGTGGCTGGACGAGCAAGTCCAACCGGAACCGGAAGGCATCGACCAAACCGTTTACGGCAAACCCTCCGGCGTTCTTGGTTTTCGCCTTTTTCCAAATCCCGAATTCAACGATGAAGCGCGCAAGAAATGGGACGGCGATCGTTTCATGAACGATCCAACTTATTACAATGATAACAGGCTCGTCCGTCCGTATCGCGTCGGCGTGGCGTGCGGTTCGTGCCACATTTCGCCAAATCCGAGTAATCCACCGGAGGACCCGGAAAACCCGCGCTGGGAAAATCTCGCGTCGGCGATTGGCAATCAGTACATCAACGAGGGGAAAGTCTTCGCCTGCAATGTGCAAAAGGGCGGCTTCTTCTACGAGATGCTTGCCGCGCAGCCGCGCGGCACTTCCGATACTTCGCGGATAGCGACGGATCACATCAATAATCCGAATGCAATCAACGCAATCTTCTTGCTTGCCGAACGCGAACGAATCGCGGCGACGGAAAAAGTGGCTGGCGGGGCGCTGGCGTTGCCCGGCGAAAAAGAAGACATGTCGCCGGTTCCGCACATCTTAAAAGATGGCGCAGATTCAGTCGGCGTCGCTGGCGCGACCATCCGTGTCTATGTCAACATCGGCATGTTTTCCGAGTATTGGTTGACGCGCCACAACCGCTTGATCGGCCTTACGCCACAAAAACCGTTTGAGATTCCTTATGCGCAGGAGCATTCGGTTTTCTGGCGCGCCACCGAGGAACGCCTTGCCAACGTTGCTGCTTTTTTCCGCCGGCTAAAACCATTTCACCTCGCCGATGCGCCCGGCGCACAGGCGTACATCACTGCGGATGCAGCAGTGATGACGCGCGGAAAGGAAGTTTTCGCCGAAAGCTGCGCGGTCTGTCATTCGAGCAAACAGCCGCTGGCGAATATTGATCCGCGTTCCGGCGAAGGAAAGGAGTGGTTCCGCGCTGAGGTGATGAAGGACGATTTTCTGGAGAACAACTTTCTGTCGAACGACAAGCGTTATCCTTTGACCAAAATCGAAACCAATTCCGCACGCGCGTTCGCGACTAACGCAAAAGCCGGTCACGTTTGGGACAACTTTTCCTCCGTGACTTACAAGGAACTTTCCCCGGTCGAAGAGCTCGAATTTTTCAACCCGTTTGATGAGACGCACCCGATCAAATTCAAACCGAAAGACAGAGATGTTGCGCCCGGTTATTATCGCACCGCGTCACTGGTCAGCGTCTGGAGTTCCGCGCCGTTCCTCCACAACAACATGCTTGGAAAATTCACCGCCGATCCTTCGGTGGCCGGGCGCATGGACGCGTTTAACGATGCGATTGAAAAATTACTCTGGCCGGAAAAACGACTGAACAAAGATTCCATCTGGCGGACCCAGAACGATTGCTCGCTGCATTTACGCAAGGAATTTGTGCCACGAGAGCTGCATGTGATCCGAGCAATGGCCGATAGTGACGGGTACATCAAAGTCGGGATGATCCCTAAAGGCACGCCCGTGAACCTGGTCGCCAATCTCGACCCGGGCTCTGAACACAAGGCTGTATTTGTTAAAGCCGTGGGAAAATTGGTCAAGCTTAGGGCCATGAAACTTTCACGCGACGAAGCCGCTGCCGAATTCAACCAGCTCATTCCAGACCTGCTCGCGGCAAACAAGTGTCCGGACTTCATCGAGGACAAGGGTCACTATTTCGGCACAGACTTACCAGATGCTGATAAGCGCGCGTTGATCGAATATTTGAAAACATTCTAAGCGCGCACCTTTAAACGAAAGGAAAAAAATGGCAGTTACAGTTCCAGAAATGTTGAAAATGTCGCAGGCGCAGCTCGACGATTTGTTCACTCAAAGTCCAGTTGGCGAAATCCCGATCGGCGAAGCCAAAGGCACGGCGATTATTGCACCGGGAACGACTTACACACAGGACATGGCCAATTTCGTAAGTAATTTTGCGTGGCAGGGAAAGATCTTCGATCCAGCAAGGGGAACTTTGCGAAACAAGATTTTGCCCTTTGGGCTCAACGCGATCATCGCCAAAGTGTACAAAGCCCCCAGCTGGCTGGACAATAAAGAGTGCATTGTTCTCGACTATTCGGAGACTTCGTTGGTAGCGCACTGGATCCGTGATGAGATTCGCGAAGTCTCTCCGCACACTTACCTCGGCAAAGTCTATTTGGGCAAAAAGCGATTGATCGATTTCGCACTTGAGTTTCCGGCGCCGGCCTAGCCAGAGCTTACGGCAACTGAACGCGCCGTGAATTCGAACGTTAGCCGCCCAATGCCGCGCGCCAATACTGGCTTGCGTTTCTTAAACTGGGTGAGCAACAGCATCATGTTCCTTTTGCAAATGGAACGCCGGGTCGATCACTGGCTTCGACCGCCATTCGACGCCACTCTTCGCGATCCAATCGCGCGCCTGGTCACGGCGTTGATGAACGCGCGGCGCAAAGACGAAGGCTTGAAAATCGCCGAGGAAAAACCGCTGCCGAACGAGGAGGAATATCTGAACTCGATCATCGAGAGCTTTACGGCGCAGATGAAAGGACTCTGGAAACCAGGCGGGTTTGAGCGTGGCGGCAACACCAAAACACAGGGCATAGTGCGAGGCGAGTTCATCGTCCACGACAATCTTCCGCCACAGTTCCGTCATGGCATCTATGCCAAACCACAAACGTTCCGTTGTTGGGTGCGCTTTTCCGGACCGGGTCCCTACATTACGCCAGACATCGACGACGTGGGATTCATGAGCATAAGCATCAAACTCCTCGGCGTGCCGGGGCCGAAGTTGATGGATGAGGAAAAATTCACGCTCGACATGTTCGGTGTTTCCACGCCCACGTTTGTGACACAGGACACGAAGTCAAATGCGCACCTGCAGAAATGGAGTGTGAAAAACGCGCAAATTTTTCACTTCGTCAATTTCGAGCAGCCTCACATCGCGGACATGATCATGCAGGCGCTGTGGGTCAAAACGCAGAGCAGCCCGTTCGAAGCTCCGTACTTCAGTTGTGTGCCGTATCTCCTGGGAGAAGGCCATGCCATGCAATATTCGGTCTGGCCGAAGACGAAAAAGAAAACTCCGATCCCGCGGCTTCCTTTGCGTCCGCCGAATGATTATCTGCGCGAGGCAATGGTCAAGGCGCTGAGTGAAGGAGACGTGGAACTAGACTTTCGCGTCCAATTGCAGACCGATCCCTTCCTGATGCCGATTGAGAACAATGGGGTGCTCTGGCCGGAGAAACTTTCGCCACGCGTTTCGGTGGCAACGCTGCGACTGCCAAAACAGAAGTTCGATTCGCCGGCGCAAATGGAATTTGCCAAGAGGCTGTCCTATAACCCCTGGCATACCATCGCCGAGCATCGTCCCCTGGGTAATCAAAGCCGCGCCAGGCGGCGGATGTATTACGAACTGTCTAAGCTTCGGCATGACATGAACAAGGTGCCTCATTACGAGCCAACGGGAGATGAAGTGTTCGAGTAACAGACTATGACTCCGCAGTCGGGCTTCATGGTGCTGGCGCCGATCAATCCCGAGCGCGAGACCGAGCTTCGCCAGTTGCTTGATTCAATGAACGATGGCCCGGGCCAGGTGAATCCGAACAACGCGCTAATTCCGTTTGCTCAATTTGAAGAGCTGCACTTCGCGCGGCTGCTGATTCTCGACGACAATTCGCTGAAGGACCGGGCCATCTACGGCCTGCCCGGCGATTTCCCGCTCCAATTCGCATTTCTGGGAGATATCGACGGCGAGGAGGAGACTTTCCTGAAGGAGTTGGCGCAGAGCGCGCCGGAAGGTTTACGCCGGTTGTTTTCCTGCTGCCGCGATTTTGATCCTGACTGTGATCTCCTCGCTTGGATGAAGCGGCACCGCAGTCTTGCGATTGCCAGTTTCGTGAACTGCCGCGGACGAACGGTGCGCCGGATTCGCGAAGAGGCGCAGTTGCGAGAGACGCTCGATCGTTACCTCACGGAAAAGGCTGCGACGCTCGCCCAAATGTCCCCGAGGGAAGTTCACGCGAAGCTATCCGAATTCGTCGCGGCAGAGAAATCAGCGGGGCGCCTCACGTTGTCCGGCGAAAGCCCGACGCCGATAGCGTGGTGGATCGGCAATACGCTGCACATGATTTGTCTTCCACTCCTGGTGTTGCTCGCGTTGCCGGTACTGCTGCTAGCCTTGCCTTTCTATCTCATTCGAGTGCGTTATCTGGAAAAAACTGATGTTGAGATCTGTCCGAAGGTGGATCCGGCATACTCGGAAATGCTAGCTGTGGCGGAGGACCACTTCGTCACAAATCAGTACACCGCGTTTGGCAGCCGCAAGCCCGGCTTGGTCCGTCTGCTGACGATGATCGGCGCACTCAGCGTTGTTAATTACGCGGCGCGGCACATTACGAGGCCTGGCCATCTGGGGCGCATTCGCACTATCCACTTTGCTCGTTGGGTGTTTCTCGATGGCAAAGAGCGGATGATCTTTTTCAGCAACTACGACGGCAGCGTGGAATCGTACATGGATGACTTCATTAACAAGACGGGCTTCGGTCTTAATGCCGCGTTCGGAAGCGCGATAGGTTATCCCCGGACGAGGTGGTTCCTCTTCGATGGCTGCGCGGACGAGCGAAAGTTCAAGAACTTCAACCGCCGTCATACAATTCCGACGCAAGTCTGGTATAAGGCGACAGCTTATCTCGGTCTCACGGCCGTTGACCTCGATAGGAACAGCCGCATCCGCAAGGGAGTAGAAAAGCCATCGATGAGTGATGCTGAAGCCCGCGAGTGGGTTGCACTATTATGAGCGAAGCCGATTTTGATTACGCCGACGTGCAGGGGCTTGTGCGATTCGGGTATGGTCACTTAAAGAGCGCTTCCTATTCGGTTTTGCGCATAAAGAACCCAGCCGCAGCGCGGGCATGGCTTCGTGGTGCGCTGCAATCCAACGCTGTCACCACGGCGGTTAAGGCAAGTCCGCCGCCAACAACGGCTCTGAACGTCGCATTTACGGCTTCCGGCCTCAAGGAGCTCGGTCTTACTCCGGTCGTAATTAACGGCTTCTCAAACGAATTCATCGCTGGAATGACCCAAACGAGCCGGGCGCGCCAGTTAGGGGACATTGAAGAGAATGCGCCGGCCCACTGGGACTGGGGCTATGCTGCGAAAGAACCGCACCTTGTCGTAATGTTCTTTGCTGAAAAAGAACGGTTCGATGCCTTTGTTCAAAACTCCATAGGCGCGGCGTGGAAAGAAGCATTTCACGAGATTGATAGCCTTCCGACTGCGGACCTGGATGGCGTTGAACCGTTCGGTTTCGCGGACGGCATAAGCCAGCCGGAGATTGATTGGGGACAGCAACGCGAATCAAAGGACGTTCAACTGGACTACACTAACATAGCTGCACTGGGGGAATTCCTGCTGGGTTACCCCAACGAGTATGGGAAGTTTACTGAAAGGCCATTGCTCGAAGCCGACGCAACAACTAACGAGCTACTCGCCGCACTAGATGAGCCCGGAAAGAAGGACCTGGGTCGGAACGGCACTTATCTTGTGATGCGTCAATTGGACCAGGACGTTCGCAAGTTCTGGCAGTTTATTGACAAGCAAGCAGGTGGAGACCCAGCGGAACGAGATAAGCTTGCCGCAGCGATGGTCGGTCGAAAGACTGATGGCGAGCCACTGGTGCCGATCCGAAACGAGCCAATTCCGGGTATCGACGAAAAGCAGGCTTCGAAGAATCAGTTCACGTTTGATGATGATCCGGCTGGCGCCCGCTGTCCGTTCGGGGCGCACGTACGCCGGGCGAACCCGCGCAACGCCGACTTTCCCGAGCGGCCCGCCAATACTCTCAAGAAACTCATCACGATCGCTGGCTTTGGTCCGAACCGATTCCGATACGACCTAATGTCCTCCGTTCGCTTTCATCGCATTCTGCGACGTGGCCGGGAATATGGGCCTTCGGTGAAACTACTCGAAGCGCTTGCTCCGCCGCCGTCGGATGATCCGCCGCGCGGGCTGCATTTTGTTTGTCTTAATGCAAACATCTCGCGCCAATTTGAGTTCTTGCAGAACGCATGGATTGCCAGCACCAAGTTCGCCGGCGTGACCGGCGAAAGCGACCCGCTGCTGGGCAATCGTCAGTCATTACCGGGCTGCCCGGTTACTGCCAATTTCACGATGCCTGGAAGCAGCAGTTTACCGCGCCGCGTTTCGGGCCTGCCGCAATTCGTCACCGTGCGCGGCGGTGCTTATTTTTTCCTGCCAAGTTTACGGGCACTACGCTATTTCGCCGTGGTTGAAAATGCATAAAAATATTGCAGCAGCGATATTTTCGTTTTGACACGACAGAAAAAGGAAACGGCAATCAGGGTCACACCTACGGCACTCAGCTATCCAGCCAGGACAAAGAGAAATTGCTGGAGTATTTGAAAAACCTCTAGCGAGCGCAGGGCTGTAGCGTGCGCTCGCCTTAGCGCACACGGAGTGTTGCATCGCCGATTATCCGCTGAGGACAGCGGACACTACAGCATCGACGTCGTCGCGGTGTGATAGCCCGGTGAAAACCGCTTGTGCGCGGCGCGGTTCTCCGCCAGCTTCGTTCTGTCATGGCGGGAAATCGCAAGCTCGGTTGTCTCAGTATCTTTTTGTTTGTCGCGCTGTGCGCCAGTCTGTTCGTGAACTTCGTGCTGATGGTTGCAGCGTTTCAGCGCCTGGCCGGCGTCAGAGAAGCGGAACCGATCCCGCGTTTTCGCGAGATTCTGCTCCAAAGAGGCGCGCGCGCTAGCCTCGACAAGATCGCTGTCATCACCATGCGCGGCCTGATCAGTTCGTCGCTCCCGGGTAACGTGAGCGATTCAATGGTCGATGATATGCGCGCGGCGCTGCAACAGGCTCGCGACGATAATAGGGTCAAAGCCGTCGTCCTGGAGATCGATTCTCCCGGCGGAGAAGTGACTGCGTCGGATGCGATCTACAGCGCGTTGGTCAAGACGCGTGCGAGGAAACCAGTCGTCGTTTATATGGATTCGTTGGCGGCGTCCGGTGGCTATTATGTCTCCTGTGGCGGTAAATTTTTAATGGCAAACGAAACGACCATCACAGGCAGTATCGGAGTGATCATCCAAACGCTGAATTATGAGCAGTTATTCAACAAGGTCGGACTTGCTTCCGTTGTTTTCAAAAGCGGCAAATTCAAGGACATGCTCAATGGTGCCCGGCCAATTACGCCGGAAGAGCGCGATCTCGTGCAGAACTTTATCATGAAAACTTACGACAAGTTTCTCGGCATCGTCGCGAACGAGCGACACCTTCAGGCTGATCTTCTGCGCAACACGATTGCCGACGGCCGGATTTTGTCCGGCAAGGAAGCGTTTGACCACAAGCTAATCGACGGCCTTGGCGAGCTGGACGACGCTTTCCGTAAAGCAAGAGAATTGGGCAACGCGCCGGACGCCAAAGTGGTGAAGTACGGTCCGCCTTTCAGTCTAAGCCGCTTTCTCCGACTATTTGGAGAATCCGAATCAAAAATCGAACTCCAGCTTCCGAAGCAGCTCGTTCCGCAACTGGAAACGGGACGCGCGTATTTCCTGCCAAGCTATTACGCACCGTAGCGGCCGGGTCCGATGCCATTTGCCAGCCTGTTAGCGGCATCCGGAGCCGCCCCGAGCATCGCCGTCAACTTCCTTTCCCTTCTTTACGTTCTTGTTAGCGCTTATGTTTATATTTCGCTGATTCATCAGATCAGCGCGCGAACGTCGAACCCTGTGGGGACCGATGCACCGGCACGAATCTTCGGGCTACCCGAAGCGATACTCGCTGCCGTGTTGATCTTGTTTCTCCTGCTGAACATCGGCGCATCGATTTCGCGGCCATCGAACGATTTCAGTGCGCCTAATCTTCTGGGGAATTTCCTTCTCATGATTTTCGTGGTTCTCGCAATCGTGACTTTCCTTCAGCTTCGCCGCTTTGACCTGGCCTCGTTGGGCGGGTTTTCTGGAATCAGCTTCACTCGAACACTCAGCACTGGAGCGATCCTGTTGTTCTTTGCTTATCCATTAATCTTATGGTCCGACATTATTACTCAGCGGCTCTTCCGGAGCGGTTCAAGCAAGCAGAATATTGTCGAGTTTTTCAGCGGGTCGCGCACGATCGATCAACGAATCATGATCATCGTTTTCGCGGCGGCAGTCGCACCAGTAATTGAGGAATTTCTTTTTCGATTCTTCCTCTACAATGTAATAAAACGCTATTTCGGCCGCCTTCTTGGCGTGATATTAAGCGCCTTGCTGTTCGCCGCAGCCCACGCACACTTTCCTTCGTTTGTGCCGCTATTCGTTCTGGGAAGTTGCTTCGCAATTGCCTACGAGTGGAGCGGCTCCATTCTTGTCGCGATGACAATGCATTCGCTTTTCAATTCGGTCACTCTGACTGCCCTTGCATTTCCAGAGATCTTTTCTCCATGAAACTTGGTGATCTCGGCGAAGACCGGCTGCTCAATGAGCTTTTGCCACGTCGTTCGCTCGGGAAAGCGGTCGTCGCAGGACCCGGTGATGACTGCGCTGTAGTGGAAACGCAGGATCGCGGCAAGCTTCTCGTGCTCAAGACCGATTGTGTTGTCGAAGGCGTACATTTTTTACGAGGAACGAATGCGCTTGATGTTGGATGGAAGGCAATGATGCGGCCGCTGAGCGATTTTGCAGCAACGTCCGCCGTGCCTCAGTTTGCACTGATTACTCTGATGCTGTCCAAAAAGACCGACGTGGCATGGGTGAAACAGCTTTATCAAGGTCTGCGCAGAGCTGCGGATCGCTTTCGCGTGAGCATAGTCGGCGGCGAAACGAGTAGCACACCGGCGCCGATTGCGATTTCGGCGAGCGTTATTGGATTCGTTGAACGAGATCGCTGGGTGTCGCGCGGCGGCGGCAAGCCGGGCGACGATCTGTTTGTTACCGGACGACTCGGCGGCGCATGGAAGCGGAAACATTTGCGATTTATTCCACGGCTTATGGAGTCGCGATGGCTTACTAAAAATTTCTCGATCCACGCCATGATGGATTTGAGCGACGGACTGGGGGCCGACTTACCGCGCCTGGCGCGCGCCAGCAAAGTGGGATTCAAAATCGAGGCGGAAAATCTGCCGCTCAGTCGCGGCGCAAAAATCAATGATGCAATTTCGAAAGGTGAAGATTACGAATTGTTATTTGCGATTTCGCCTCGCGACAGAGATTGCGTCGCGCGAGAATGGCGAAAAAAATTTCCTCGATTGCCGCTCACGCGCATCGGTTCTCTCTCTCAACTCTCAACTAAGAACTACCAACTTCTGCCGCGTGGCTACGTTCATTTCCAACAGCCCAGCTGAAACCGAAGCAATCGGGCGGCAAGTTGCAAAGAACATCGGTGTTGGATCCGTTTTGGCTCTCAAGGGAGACTTGGGGAGCGGCAAAACATTGTTCGTCAAAGGTGTCGTCAACGGATTGGGCAGCAGCGCGGATGTGACTAGCCCCACATTCACCATCCTGCATGAATATCGAGGAGGAGGGCGACTGCCTGTTTATCATTTCGATCTTTTTCGTGTTGAAAATCCACAAGCCCTCGCGCGACTTGGCCTCGATGATTACTTTTTTGGCGATGGTATCTCCGTGATCGAATGGGCCGACCGTTTCCCGGATTTTGTTCCTGAACAAGCGCGCTGGATTTTCTTTGAGATAAAGTCGGAAACTCATCGGGCGATTACGTTTCAATGAAGATTCTCGCGCTTGAACTCTCCACTGCCCGCGGCAGCCTCGCCTGGCTCGATGGAGAGATCGAAGATGGGCATGAATGGCCTAACGACCGGAAAAACTCCTCAACCTTTTTCGAGAATCTCAATGCAATAATGAAGAAATCTGGTGGGCCCGACACGATTATCGTCGGACTTGGCCCCGGTTCCTACGCTGGGACGCGCATTGCCATTTCGGCCGCAATCGGGCTGCAACTCTCTTCCGACGCGCGCCTGACCGGTTTACCTTCGATTTGCGCCATTCAATGCGACGCGCGCGAATACTGCGCGATTGGGGATGCTCGCAGGAAATCATTTTTTGTCGCGCGCATCCGCGGCCACGAACTCGTAGAAGGCCCCATGCTTTTTTCTCAGTCGGAGTTACAAGCCAAACTAGAATCCCTCGAGGCGGGGATTCCGATCTTCTCTTCAGAGCCGCTTCCGCAATTTGAGCGCGCCGTGATTCGCTATCCCTCGGCTCTTTTGCTGGCCAGACTTGCAAGGGAGCCGCACCGCAGCTTTTCTTTGCCACCACTCGAGCCCATTTATTTGCGCGAGCCGCACATCACCTTTCCGAAGCTGAGAATAGAAGCATGAAAGAAACGCATCGCTGCTGGGCTGAAATCGATCGAAGCGCGCTGCGGCATAACGCCAAGATCGTGCGGGAACGAACAGGCTCGGCCGAGATGCTCGCGGTGGTGAAAGCGAACGCTTATGGCCACGGACTGCTCGGCGTGGCGCAGACCCTGGCGGATGACGCACAGTTATTTGGCGTCGCAAATCTGCAAGAGGCCCTTACGCTGCGCGAATCGCTTTCCCATCTCATCGTTATTCTTGGCCCGGCAACTCCGGAGGAGAGATCAGTGATCGCCGAGCGCGGATTTATTCCAACGATCTCCAGTCTCGAAGAAGCGGAAGCATTCAATCGGTTCGGACCGGTGGCAATCAATTTCAAAATCGACACTGGAATGGGACGAATGGGCGTAGTGGAACATCAAGCGGTGGAGGTTTTCAAAAAGGTGGCAGCGTTGCCGAATATCAACATTCACAGCATTTCGACCCATATGCCGGTCTCTAACGAAGATGCGGAATACACGCGCGACCAGCTCGTCCGATTCCGAGACATAAATGAGCAGATTCGCGCTGAATTTCCGGGAACTTACAAGGCGCACGTCCTGCAAAGCGCAGGCACACTAGCGCACAATTCGGAGGCCTTCGACATTGTGCGCGCCGGCATCATACTTTACGGCATTTCGCCTCTCACGGAGTTTCAGAAACTGTTCAAGCCGGTAATGACATGGAAGACGCGCATTTGTCTCGTGCGCGATATGCCGAAAGGGAGCTCCATCAGCTATGGCCGCACCTTCATCGCTCCGCGCGAAATGCGGGTGGCAACTTTGTCGGCTGGTTACGCTGATGGCTACCCGTGGCAGCTTTCGAATCGTGGCGCCGCCGTGTTAGTACGCGGACAGCGCTGTCCACTCCTCGGTCGAGTCACAATGGATCTGATGGTGATCGACGTTACTAACATCGATGATGTGCAGGTGGGCGACGAAGTTGTTCTGATGGGACGCGATGGAAACGAGGAAATTTCCTGCGCAGAACTTGCGGAAAGGGCCGGCACCATTCCGTGGGAGATTGTTACCCGCATTGGCGCACGGGTGCGGCGGGTTTATGTTTGACCGCCATGTTCCAAATCATCTTTAACGAGCTGAGCGCAGCTGAGATCTCGGCACTGCCAAAAAGATTGCAGCTTGAGTTACTCGCTGAATTTCAAATTTTGCCTGAGGACCTGGAGCATTTCAATTCGGAGCGGTTCGGCGTTATAGAGCGCGAAGGAAAAAAATTGTATCGCTACCGCGCGAAAGACTACCGGATTTATTTCGCCAAGACCGACGAGGGAATTAAGGTCCACCGCGTATTACACAAGAACACGTTTCGCGATTTTCTTTTTCGGAGCAAACTGCCTGTGTCGGAGGATGCGCAGCTCGGCGAGACGCGTGAGTTCTGGAAGCTTATCGAGCAGGGCGAGAAGACGAAAAGTTTGTAGTCGCTTCGCTGTGCGAAGCGCATCAGTAAGCTGTTTGCCCCCCCACGGGAAGCGGGTCTCACAGAGACGCGGCCACAGGAAACCGCGGCGCAATTACTTCATCAACAACACCGATCGGCTGCGCTTGATCTCACGCGTGATTTTGCGGTGCATGTATGCTGGCATGCCTGTCACGCGGCGAGGAAGAATCTTGCCGCTTTCAGTGACAAATTTTTTCAGGAGATCAGGGTTTTTGTAATCGATTGCTTCGAGCGCAATATCGATCCGACGCCGTGGCATTGGTCGATTGGCCCGGCGGAACGCGGAACGACGCTTTGGCGTTTTTGGCTGCATTGGTGGCTACTTCGTTTCGCGGTGCAAGGTGTGTCGCCGCAAAAAAGGATTGTATTTCTTTTTCTCCAGGCGGTTCGGCGTACGCGGACTTTTTTTATTTCGCGTCGTCATGTAACGCGAGGCGGGTTTGCCCAGAGCTTTCGCCTCGGTGCATTCAAGAGTGATAATTTCCTGCGCCATCCTTGTTACTCTTTCACTTCAGTGGGCGCGGCTTCCTCTTCCTCGGTTTCGCCGCCCTCCTCGTCAGTCAATCCAAACAACGAAGTGACTGAATGACGGACCCGCGAAGCCTTATTTTGTTTTTCGAGCTGTGATTGGCATTCAACAGTGAAACGCGCGAACGGAATTGCTTCGAGTCGCGCATGCGGGATGGGTTTGCCGGACATTTCGCACTTTCCGTAGGTTCCCATCTCGATGCGCTTGAGCGCCTCGTCGATTTCGTAAAGCGCGTCTTGCTCCTGCGAAAGTAAGCTCAACGCAAAATCGCGATCGTAGGCGTCAGATCCGGCGTCGGCCTGGTGCATGCCAAATGCCGAAGCTTCGCTGCCTTCAGCGCGAGAGCGAAGCGTGCCCTGGGCGACGCCGGCCATCGAATCCACCATTGCATCGCGAAGCTCGAGGAGTTTTTGCTTTTGCTTCCGGGTGAACGTATCCAGCTTCTTCTCCCTATGATTCAGACCCAACAGAATCGCAGGCGACTCTGTGGTCTGTTGTCTGGATTTTGGCGAACGCCGCGCGGTTTGTGTGCCACGCGCGCTCCTTTTTGAGGCCGCTTGCCGCGACGTAGCCTTCCCAAGGCGGGCCTTCTTGGCGGGAGCCTTGCGCACCGCTCGCGGCTTCCGCGCGGCCGATTTCTTTGCAGAACTTTTTTTCTTTTTCAGTCGTTTTGCCATAGATGTAAGCGCCCTCTAATCGACCGGCGCCGGGAAAATGGACGCTTAATTAAGAACATTTCCCTGATCGCGCAAGCGGAGATTTCGTAACACAGGCATCAGGCATCCGCGCCTGTTGCGTCATGCAGGCTGCCAGTCTGCATTATGTCTTTCTGGCAAGATGCCCGATCGACGAAATGGTCACAATGGCTGTTTTAGGAGCTGGCGCTGGAGTAATGCCGCAGGGCAAATTTCCAAAAAACACGGGACAGCCAGAACACAAGGGTCGATGCAACAACCAGGTGGAGCATCAACGGAAGCGGTTGCCCCATCGATTTGATCAGCAGTCGCGCGGGGATATTCGCGATGATCACTACCGGAATGATCCAGCCAAAGATCAGGCGGAAGAGCCATGGGAAAATCGCGTCCGGATAACGCGCTATATTCAAAAAATTAAAGTAACCGTAAACCAGTCCCTGGGCGCGTATGATCCAGAAGCTCATCGCCGCCAGGCCAAGCATGATGGAGTAATGCACTGCAATCCCGAATCCGAGCGCGGTCACGTAAAGCAGGATGGATGTTGGACTGGGCACCACTCCCAACCGGGACAACGATATGCAAACCACCGCGCCCCCGAGCGCCGCGTTGACGATGCTGTCGAGCCCGAACTGTTTCGTGGAGACGGCGAACTGGCTGTCGATCGGCAAGACCAGAACGGAGTCCAACTTTCCCGTGCGCACCAACTCTGGAATGTTTGCGACGTTCACGAAAAAGAACGCCTGGAAAAGTTGTGCGATCATTTGGTGTGTGCCGACCAGCAGCACCACCTCCCATTTTGTCCAGTCACCAATCCGATCCACATTGCCGAAGATGATGCTAAAAAAAACGATTTGTCCGCAGAACCACAGCACTTCGACGATCATCCAGAGCAGAAAATTGGCCTTGAAACTCAGCTCGCGAATGAGCGAGTTGCGTAGCATGATGGAGTAGATTTCGATATAACGCCGCACCGCTTCTTCCTGTCTCTTAGTTATAGGCGCAGTCAACCGCCACTTGAATGAAACGTTATTTTTCGTGGATCGGCCTGGTCCTCGCTCTGCTGATTGTCGCGTCGGTGGTGCGCCAATGCCGCATCGGTGGCGGTGCAAACTATCAGACTGCAACTGTTACGCGCGGCCCGATTACACAGGCAGTGACTGCGACGGGCACGCTCAATCCCGTCGTGAACGTGCAGGTGGGCAGCCAGGTCTCGGGGAATATCGCAAAGTTGTTTGCCGATTTTAATTCTCAGGTCAAAGCCGGCCAGGTGGTCGCACAAATCGATCCCGCGCTGTTCCAGGCAACGGTCACTCAGGCCGAGGGCGACCTGGCTAACGCGCAGGCGGCTCTGGAGCTCGCAAGGGTAAACGCGAAACGCACGCAGGATCTCTTTGCGAGAAAAACCTCCTCTCAAGCGGACCTCGATCAGGCCATGGCAAATCTTCATCAAGCGGAAGCCAACGTGAAAATCAAACAAGGCGCGCTGGATAAGGCGAAAGCGGATCTTGACCACTGCACCATCACCTCGCCGATCGATGGCGTCGTGATCTCGCGCAATGTAGATGTTGGCCAGACGGTCGCAGCCAGCTTGCAGGCGCCGGTCATTTTCCAAATCGCCAATGATCTCACCAAAATGCAGATCGACTCGAATGTGGCGGAGGCGGACGTGGGCGTCCTGGAGGTGGGACAGGATGTCGATTTCACTGTGGACGCCTTCCCCATGCGCACCTTCCACGGCAAGGTTGTGCAAGTACGAAACGCGCCCATCACGGTGCAAAACGTGGTGACCTACGACACAGTCATCGGCGTAAGCAATCCTGATTTGAAATTGAAGCCCGGAATGACAGCCAACGTTTCAATCATTATCGCGCATAAAGACAACGTGCTGCAGATCAAAAACGCGGCGCTGCGGTATCGGCCGGCGGAAGCAACACCTGGCGAAGTCAGAGCCAGATCCCCCGGTCGAGCCGGCGCCCGAGGCGGCGTCGGACATGAGCAGAGAACAAGCGAGCGTACAGTCTACGTTTTGTCCGGTGACCGACCGCAACCGGTGCAGATTAAAACAGGAATCAGCGACGGCGTGGTGACGGAAGTCATCGAAGGATTGAAAGAAGGCGATAGCGTTGTCACCGCCGAGTTGGCCTCCAAATCCCCGGCGGCGTCTCCGCCACCCAATCCATTCTCCGGCGGCGCGCGCCGGTTCCCGTAATAGCTATGGAGTTTTTCCTACAAACGCAATGCGCTGGAAAGACTCTCATTAACACACCGCTTCAGCGGGGTGGTCACGAATGTCACAGAATAGAAACCGCTTCAGCGGTTTGCTGGTGGCTCAGGAAAACCGCTGAAGCGGTTAGCGAGGGAGGTAACTAACGTCTGGCACCCCGCTGAAGCAGGGTGTTAATGACATACGTATGAATAACGGCGCGCCAGTCAGACTCGTTGACGTGCACAAAGTCTATCGTACCGGCGAAATGGAAGTGCCCGCTGTGCGCGGTGTGTCGCTCGAAATCAAACGCAGCGAATT
>Ga0193730_1000122_pt1 | contig 25253 bp, 13 predicted proteins | sample U1a1metaG_FD_144919 | JGI IMG/M metagenome (GOLD analysis project Ga0193730, IMG submission 144919) | Soil microbial communities from a riparian zone of the East river system, Colorado, United States - U1a1 | ecosystem: Environmental > Terrestrial > Soil > Riparian zone | place: USA: East River...
AGTTAGTCGCATCGCCCAAAGCCACGCCCGGTTTCAAATTAAAGAAGAGCGTCATGGCGGTGAACTGATTCAAGTGATTCACTGCCTGTGGTCCCAGCGTTTGTTTCCAGGTGACCAGTTCACCAAGCGGCACCAGACGCTGTCCGTCGTCGGAACGAATATATAGTTTCGAAAGATCTGTAGCGTTGGCCCGCGCTGAGTCCTCGATTTCCAGAATCACCTGATATTGATCGGTGGGCTTCTTAATCAGGTAAACAAAGTTCTGCGAATAGGCGTTGCGCAGTAGAGTCAGAATACGTGTTTCGGAAACGCCATAGGTCTTCGCCTGATCGCGCCGCAAATCGATGTTCAAGTTTGGCGTGTTGCTGTAATAGTCGGACGAGACAGATTGAAAGCCGGGGTATTGCATTAACTTGGCCATCAGTTTCTGACCAACTTCATAGACCTGCGGCCCGTTCACGCCTGAGACTGCATAAGCGTACTGTCCCTGTTGCTGGGCGGTGACGCCGGTGCTGATTTGCAGAACCGGAAAGGGTTGCAGGAAGGCGAAGACGCCGGGAATCGAGCCGAGCTTTCCCATCATTTGCCCGGCTACCTGTTGAATTGGCGCCCGCTGTTCCGGCGGTTTGATAAAGGTAAAAGTAACTCCCTGATTTGCAGACAGAAATCCGGTGGCGCCGGTTAAGGTGAAATCGGTGATTACATTTGGATCTTCATGCAGCATTTCATCTACGCGATTTTGTAAGGCGCGCATCTGATCAGGTGATGATCCTTCGCGTGCGATGAACGCGCCAAAGATAACGCTGCTATCGCCGGCGGGCAGAAAGGCCTTAGGCACGAGTATGAATAGGGTGATCGTTCCGGCGAGGCAGATAACCCAAATAATCGGTGAGACCCAACGATGACGCAGGAACCACCAGAGCGATCCGCCATAAACCCACAGCACCCGTTTTTCGACGCCGCCGATCACCCGCTCGACCCAGGTTTGTTTCGCACCGTGACCGCGCGCTTTCAAAAGACGCGCGCACATCAGCGGAGTCAAAGTCAGCGAAACCAAACCCGAGGCGAAGATCGCAATCACGATTGTGATCGCGAATTCACGAAAAATGCGTCCCACCAGGCCGGTCATGAACACCAGCGGAATGAACACTGCCGCCAGCGAGATCGTCATCGACATGATCGTGAAGCTGATCTCTCGAGCACTGTTGATGGCGGCTTCAAACGGTTGCTCGCCCCGTTCCATCCGCCGCACAGTGTTTTCGAGAAAGACGATTGCGTCATCGACCAGAAATCCGATCGCCAGTGTCAGGGCCATCAAAGAGAGATTGTCGAGGCTGTAACCCAGCGCGCGCATCGCGACAAAGGTAATCAGCAGCGACAGGGGCAACGCGACAGTAGGAATCAGCGTGTCAGTGGCGCGGCCCAGAAACGCGAAGATCACGATTACGACGAGCACAAAGGCGATCGCCAGGGTGGTCTCGACGTCGATGACTGAATGCACGATGCTGAGCGATCGATCGTAAATCGGGGTTATGCGGATCGAGCCCGGCAGCTCGTTACTGATCATGGGCAGGAGTTCGCGAATACTCTTTGAAACCTCGACCGCATTGGCGCCTGCGCGGCGATTGACTGCCACGATTACGGTGGCGGACGGCACTTCATAGCCGCGCACCCAGAAACGCATGTTGATGCGTTCATCCTGAACTGAATCCTTGACCGCGGCCACGTCGCGCAGATAAACGGGAGCGCTGCCGTTACCACCGACGATCAAGTTGCTGAATTGATCGGCTGTTTCAAGTTGTCCCTGCGGACGGAGGATGGCCGTGCCGGAACTGCTGTCTAACTGGCCCGCGCCGGTGTAACTGGTCCCGTTTTTGATTGCGGCGCTGAGGTCGTCAATCGTAATTCCGCGCGCCCACATCGCCGAAGGATCGGCTTTGATGCGAATCGCCGATTTGGTGCCAAAGACGTTCACTCGCGAGACGCCGGGCAGGATGCTAATGCGTTGACCAACCTGTGTGCTCGCGTAATCGTAAAGCTGTCCTGAGGTAACCGAATCGCTGGTCAAAGCGATGTACATGATCGGCTGATCGTTGGGATTGCTTTTCGAATAAGTCGGCGGCGAAGGCAGATCGGCAGGCAGACTGCCGGCCGCCTGGGAGATCGCGGTCTGGACATCAGTAGCCGCGGCGTCGATATTTTTTTCGAGCGCGAATTGAAGTGTAAAAGTTGCGACGCCTTGCGTGCTCTTGGAAGTCACCACCTCGAGCCCATTGATCTGCATGAACTGCCGCTCGAGCGGCGTGGCGATATTGTTCGCGATGGTGTCGGGACTGGCGCCGGGATAACCGACAGTGACTTGAATGACCGGATAATCGACTGCCGGTAGATCGTTCACCGGCAATTGAATGTAAGCAAGAATGCCGAACAGAATTACTGACAGCGTCAGGACTGCAGTCATTACCGGCCGGCGAATAAATGGCTCTGAGAGGTTCATTGCTTCGCCCCGTTACCGCTTGTTTGATTCGCCTCGCGTGCTTGCTCGACCCGAACTTTGCCGCCCGGGGTCACTCCGACCTGGCCATTCGTGACAACCTGGTCGCCCGGCGAGACACCCTGTTCGACAACTATCAGATCACCCTGACGCTGTCCCAACGTCACTTGTCTCTGCTCCGCGGTCGAGTCCTGCTTGACGACATAGACATACGATCCTTTCGCGGACATCTGCGGCGCAGTCGCGGGAACCAGCACCGCACCGTGGATGGTGCTGAGCACCAGCCGAATGTTTACGAATCGTCCCGGCCAAAAACGATGATCTGAGTTCGGAACCGTTGCCCTGAGGTTCACCTGGCCAGTTGTGTTTTGCACCGCGCTATCCAGAAACGTCAATTGTCCGGCAATTGGGTCGGTCGCATCAGGCAGTCGCACCTCAGTCTTGAGCGTGCCGGCGTGCATCTGCTGTTGCACGTTCGCCAGATCGTTTTGCGAGATGGTGAAGTCGGCATAAATCGGATCAAGCCGCTCGAGTACCAGCAGCGAGTTGCTGGCCGGGGCTGCGTTGCTGGAGCTGTTCGCGCTGCCGGTACCCGATCCGCCGGGGCTGACAACGTTTCCGATATCCACCAGGCGTTGGCCGGCGCGGCCATCGATCGGCGCGCGAATGTAACAATAACTTAGTTCCAATTTCGATGTGTCAACGGCAGCCGAATCAACTTTGATCGCTTCATCAGCGCTGTGAACCGCGGCGCGGTCGGCATCGACTGTTGCGTTAAGCGAATCGGCAGTAGCGCGCAACTGCTCATACTGTTCCCGGGGAACTACGCCGCCTTTGACCAGCTCGCCATAACGTTTCACCTGGACCTCGCCCCACTTTGCCTGGGCAACGTCTTTGGCGAGGTTGGCCTCGGCCTGTTTCTTCAAGGCCAGGTCCCTCGAGACGTTGGCTTCTGCCTGGCGCAGGTTCGCTTCGAAGGGACGAGTGTCGATCGTGAAAAGCAGGTCCCCTTTTTTCACGTTGGCGCCGTCGGTGAAATTGATTTTGGTTATGCGTCCCGAAACTTGTGGTTGAATCGAAACTACTTCGCGAGCGACCGTCTTGCCGATCGCATCCAGATAAGTGGGAACGTCCTGCATCACTGCCGCCGTGACCGACACTGGGGCCGGCGGCCGATCAGAGCCCTGTTGTGCTGCCTTATTGGCGCAACCGACGAATACAACGGAAGTCGCAGCGGCCAAAACGGCTATTAGAAATCGCAAAGTAATCCCCTGATAAAACTTCATAATGTTTATGTGACAGTGCGTCCGCACTTAGTAATTATTGTCCGGCGCGACCGATCAAGCAAACCATGCTTAATTTGTGTTTGATACTACGAATTTTCGTTGTGCAGGGTTGCGGTTGGCATCATTAGATTTAACCGCGAGATTTAACCGCGAATTCTCATTGTGTTCATGCGATCTTAACTTCGAGGATCCATAATCCCGCTGACAAGCCCGATAGATCAGAACAACTTCTTTGACCGCGTCGTAATCTAAATAGAGTAAGGCGTGGTCATCGCCGGAGAGGTTTTCATGAGCGCAAGACAGATTACTCTGCCGTTTCGAGCGAGACGCATAGAGTTGGAAACAGATCCAAACGCCGACTTGATCGGCCGGTCGTACGAACAAGATGACGCGACGATAACCGTGGTTGAGACTTGCTTGAACGATTCGCGCCGCGTGATGGTTGAACGCGATATCGACGGTCACGTCTGGTCCATGCCGGCATGGTTGATGCGTCTGGTGTTTAGGGAAACAATGCGGAAACGAGCGGCTTAATGGCGCTGAAGCCGGATGCAGGCAGGATGCCTGCGTTCCCATCACGCCCCGCGATAAAGCTCGTCGATCAGGTTGCCGTACTTCTCTTCGATCACGGCGCGCTTAACTTTCAGCGTCGGTGTCATCTCGCCTTTCTCGATCGAGAATTCTTCCGGCAGCAAAGCGATGCGACGCACGCGTTCATAGTCAGCGAGGTGCGCGGTGAGCGCCGTGACGTCTTTCTGCACTAACTTTATCGCCGCGGGCATCCGGCTGATGTCGGCGTGGCTGCCGGTGACATTTTCCCCGGACGCGCGCAGCGCACTCTTCAAATCTTCCCAGTCAGGAACGATCAAGGCCGTGGGATATTTCCGGCTGGAGCCGAGCACGATGACCTGGTTCACGTACTCGCTTTGCTTCAGCAGACTCTCGAGTTGCTGCGGCGCGATGTACTTGCCGTTCGAAAGTTTGAAAAGATCTTTCTTTCGATCGGTGATGAAGATATGGCCTTCGTCATCTTTATAGCCAACGTCGCCGGTAGCTAACCAGCCATCATTCATTACCGCCTCAGTCGCTTCAGGGTGGCCGTAATAACCCCGCATGACGTTTGGCCCGCGCACCAGTATCTCGCCATCTTCCGCGATCGCGACGTCGATGCCTGAGAATGCTTTGCCGATCGAACCGACGCAATTATCGTCCGGCCGGTTCGCGCAAACGACGCACGTTTCGGTCATGCCATAGCCCTGCAGGATGTTGATGCCGGCGCCGAGAAAAGAATAGGAGAGTGCCGGTGAAAGCGGCGCGCCGCCCGAAACAAAGTAACGCAAGCGCCCGCCGACGCCTTCGCGCCATTTCGAAAAGACGAGGGCGTCGGCAACGGCGTGACGAGCTTTCAATGAAAGCGGCACGCGCTTCCCTTTGTATTTCAATTCCGCGTACTGCTGGCCAATCGTCAACGAGCGCGCGAAGATTTTTGTTTTCATGCCGCCGGCCGACATGCCTTTCTTCACAATACGGTGGTACACCTTCTCGAAAAGGCGGGGCACGGCAGTCATGATCGTGGGCCGCACTTCGCGCAGAAATTCGCCGACTTGATCGAATGATGCCGCGTAGTTTACCGACACGCCGACATAGCAGAAGACGTAAAAGACGGTGCGCTCGAAAATATGCGAGAGCGGCAGGACCGAAAGCGAAACATCTGCCGGTGAGATCGGAAGGCCGACAACGATCGATTGGATGTTCGAGGTGAAATTATCATGCGTGAGCATCACGCCCTTTGGTTCGCCCGTCGTTCCCGACGTGTAAATGATCGTGGCGAGATCGTCCGCGCGTACCTGACCGATTAACTTGTCGAACGCACCGGCGTCTGCCTGTTCGATTGCCGCGCCGCGCGCTTCGATGCTTTCCAGAGTGGCCGCTTGTGCTAATCCGTCCGTGTTTTCGGGATCAAACACGACGATGGTTTCAAGTTCGTCTAGGTGTGCGAACCCTTTGCGCGCGTGTTTCAAAACTCGCCCCCCGGAAATCATGAGGGCCCGGGCGCCGGAGTCCCGCAGAATGAATTCAATCTGATCAACTGATTGCGTGGTGTAAAGCGGAACGGTCACTGCACCAGCGCTGAGGATCGCGAGATCGGCGATGGACCACTCAGGCCGATTCTCTGAAATCAAGGCGACGCGATCCTGCGGACGAATGCCTGCGTCGGTCAACCCGAGGGCGATATGGCGCACGCGGCGAATGAATTCGCCGGCTGAGATATGTACCCACGCGCGGCCTCGTTTCTCGCTGACTGTATCGGGCTTGTTGTGCCGGGCTACGGCGTCGAGGCACACGCCCGGCAATGTTTGGGGCGCGCTGAAATTTTCCTGATCGGGTGAGACGCTGGCAGCTGCTGCCGAAGACACTTTGAAAACGATCTCCTTAATAGATCGGCCTAATAAGACTAAAGCCGGTCACGGGAAAGCCCGCAAAGACTACATCTTATTGGATGAAAGACACAACGGTTGCTTTGCCCAGCAAGAGAATTATGCGGGCTTTGGCTCCGTCAGTGGCGGCACGTCAGCAGCTGCAACCGCTGGTTCAGTGCTGGTCGTCTTTGATCGATGCCGTCGCCGCCGGCGGCGATGACCACCGCCTTCATCAACCCGTCGATCAAGCGTCGCCATGGCCGCGAGCACCAGAAAGAGCAGAGCGTTCGCGGTCGTGTGCAAAGTGAAATCAAAAGCGCTGTGCACCAGAACCGCAAAGCATCCGGCGAGTGCTCCGGTCGCCACTCCACGCCGGAATTTATCGTCGGTGGCGCGACGCGCGAAACCCCTGCCGAAAAGAATAATCAGAAAACTCAACCCCAGCAGTCCGCCCACGATGCCGCCATCGGCCAACGTCTGCAAATAATCATTGTGGGCCTGCTCAAGCCGATAAAGGCCGTTGCCCGAATCGTAACGGGTGTAGATAACACTGAACGAGCCAAGACCTGCTCCGAGTATCGGATGATTTTTAATTACATCGAGTGTGACATTCCAGAAGTGCGCGCGTCCCGTCGTTGGATCGGCCGCGTTGACGGTTCCCAGCAAGCGGCCAAAAACTCCGGGTCCGCCAATAGCCAGCGCGCTGACAAACAAAATTATGCCCAATCCCAGGGCCATTGCCACACGCAGGAGCGCAGTGCGCATCAGGAAACTCGTCCGCGATTTTTCGTTATCTCCCCCGCCCGGTCCGGCTATGACAATCACAAACAGTACCTCGGCGACCAGACTGATAAGTCCGCCTCGTGAATTCGTCATGATCAGCGCCACGGCCATTAACAACACGGCAAAGGCGTACAGGGGACGCTTGTGCGGTTCCAGCGCACCCGAGAACAACAACCCCAGAGGTAGGGCGATTACCAATTCCATGTAGCCCGCAAAATGATGCCGGTTGATGAATGGACCAAACGCCGTGCTTTGTGTTAACTGGCGAAACCAGTAAACGCTTGCGCCATTGGTAGTCAGGGATTGCGTCAATCCGAACATCGCCAAAAGGAACCCAAAGATGACTATGGTGCGCGTCAACGCCCGGAGGCGACGCGGCGAGTCAGTGAAGATCAAAGTTGCCCAAAAAAAGATTAGCAACGAGACAAGTTGGACCAGGACCAGGCGGGTGCTGTTAGGATCGAGTGAGAGCGCGCGCGATAATGACAGTTGTAGTCCACCGTTATCCGCGGCTGATCGCAGCGGCAGGAGTTGGACCAACCCCAGGATGATCAGTCCCAGCAGCGGCCACTGTAGGGCGTTGCGGCTCAGTTGCACCGAACGCAGCGTCAGTCCGTCGAGACACCACAAACAGACCAATCCCGCGGCGGTCGCGGCAAAAACGGCCAGCGCCCAATAGTGCACCGTCCCGAACGCTAGTGTGGTAACCACGATCATCACGCACACCATCAGGAACGCCAGACGGCTGGCGAGCGTGTGTCGGCGCTTAGATGTTTCCTGCGCGACCGTTTTAGCGGCTGGGCTCCGCGACCGGCTTGGCAGAGCCGGGACCGCTGATTCGCTGGAGAGTAAAGTCGTCATACCAGACAGTACCAAAAATCGGACAAACCGGATCCTTTTCACCGCACGGACTCCGGTAGAAGCTTATTACTATGCCGTCTTGTTTCGGTCTCGTTTTAAACGTCAGAGTCACTTGTTGCCAATCGTTTGTACCCGACGGCAATGGCGCCGACGAAGTTAACTTGTCATGTCCACTGACGTCGCTAATAACCACAAATGGGGTACTCGCGCTAATCAATGTCTCAGTGCGCTGATAGAACTGAAATTTGTATTGCGTGTCGGGGTCGACGATCACCGTCTGTGTGATCGGGATACTCTCGAGTTTGCCGGGCGATTTGAAAACAATTCGCAGACTGCCGCGCCCGCTGTGCGCCCGCGTGTTGTCCACAACGAACTGTGCCTGTGGTCGGGAATCGATCATCCAATGGAACGGTTTTGGGTCCGAGAGGGCGATAGGCATTTCGAATCCGCCATTCCAGAACTGCCCGGTCGCGGGCAGTTGGTTCGCATCCGGCTCGAGTTCGCGTAATAAGACCAGGGCTGCGCGAAATTGATGATTATCGATCAGCGATTTCGCAACCTGATCGGTGACTTCGCGCTCCGATTGTCGATCGCTCCGAGTGATCGAGCCCACAATTCGCAAAGCCTCGTCAGACTTTCCGCTGCCAATGAGGTTGAGGGCAAGTTGCAGGCGCAGCGACGGTGCCGGGAAAGCCCTGGCAATCTTGTCCGTGTCGTCACCGAAAACCTGGGAGGCAAGACCGAATACCGGCGCTCGCATTTGTTCGTCTGCTTCGGCCGCGCGCGAAAGTTGGGCGAAGGCGTCGTCGACTCTGCCCTGCCTTAAAAGCAAATTGCCGTACTGCCAGCGCGGATACGAATAGGACGGCGCCAGCTCAACCGCGCGGCGCAGGGCTTTCTCTCCGTTGGCGGTGTCGCCGGAACCTTCCAACGCGCGTCCGAGTTCCAGCCAGTAACGAAAATCATAAGGTTCAGCCTGCACTGAGAACTCGTATTCGCGGACTGATGCGGCCAGGTTTTCAGCGCTGAAATTCGTTTCCTCGAAAGACGCGAGCCGCCAATGGGGCAGCGCGTCGCCGGGCGCCCAACGCGCCGCCATGCGGGCCATCTCGATGCCGTCGGCGTCCGGTGTTGACGTATATTCGGCGATGGTGTTGCCGACGTACCAACGCACTGCGAACCATGCTCCTGTCAGCGCCATGATCGCAGGCACCAACAACAACCAGCGTAAGGCTGGAGGACTAAAATTCAACGTGATCACCGATGGGCGTTTTGTATTCGGCATGGGAGTTCAAAAAATGTGAGCTCTATAAATCTCCGTTCATCGGCATTTGGTCAGCAGATTTGAGCGGATTGTCAGAAATCGCCTCCAGTCGGATCGACAGACGTCGCAGCTCAACATTGCGCGCCTCGCACTCGCTGAGAATTTCGGCGATCCTCTGCTCTGAGATTCGCGGCGTTGAGATCAAGACCTGTTCGACGCGGTGGTCGCTGATGATCTTCGGTAGCAAACCATTCCCGCCAAACACCCGAAAGCCGTGAATCAGTTTTCCGTGCTTGTTTGCGTCGTCATCCATGAACCCGACCGGAGCATAGCTTAGTTCGCGGTTGTTCAGCAGTTCGCGCAAAAGTAACTCGCCCGCGTCTCCGGCGCCATAGATCAGCACTCGCTGGCCATTACCTGCTGATCCGGACGGCAGCACCTGGCGAAAGAAACGAAAAGCGACTCGGCTACCTGCCAACAGCAGCAACATCACCAACGCATCGATCAAAAACACCCCGCGCGAAAAACTCTGGAAGCGAAACTTGAACAGCACAATTATCATGCTGACGATCGAGCCGGTCGTGACGGCTTTGGCGAAGGCGAGCAAATCGTCCATGCTCGTATATCGCCAGATGCCGCGATAGACGCCGAATGCGAGAAAGGCGGCCAGTCTCACGACCACCAAAACCGGCAGTGTGCGCAAGAATAGTTTCCACGCCGGGCTATTTGAGAAAGGCTCAAACTTGATCGCATATGCCGACCAGTACGCGAGCACGATCAGAATCACGTCCAGCAGGACTTCAAAGATGCGCCGCTTGTAGGAAAAATCGATCAGAAAAGCAAACAGCAAATTGTCATGCCCGGCGCGAAGCTCTTCCTCTTCGTCGTATCCCTTGACGCCTGCGAGGTATACGCCCAGGAGAGTGAGACCCAGGGTGAAGATCGCCAATAGCGCTATGCTGACATCCGGTTTTAGTTCGCGCAGGGTAACCGCCAGCAAGCCTGACAACGCCGCTAATCCGTAAAGCATCAGCACCGCTCGCTTCTCAGACAGACCCAGCGCGACCAGGCGATGCGAAGTGTGATCGCGGCCGCCCTGTGAAGCGGCGCGCCCGGAAAGTTTGCGCAGGATCGTGACGAACGTCGTATCAAAAATCGGAATGAAGAGAACGAGGATTGGTACCGCCAGCACCGGCACAAAGGCGCGGGATCGTCCGCCCGCGAGATTTATCAGCGACGAGCTGGCCAGAAAAAATCCGATGAACATCGAACCGCTGTCGCCCATAAAGATCGAGGCGGGGTTCGAGTTGTAAATCAGAAAACCGATCAAAGCCGCAGCGAAAGCCCCAAGCATCATTGCTTCCGTCGTTTGACCTGCAGCGATGAAATTCAGCGTGAGAAAACCGGAAGCGATGGCCGCGATTCCCGTTGCCAGTCCATCCATGTTGTCCAGCAAATTGATCGCATTCGTGATTCCGATTAGCCAAAAAATCGTAATCACCATGTTGGCGGGCAGCGATCGAGTCCACGGCAAGACCAGTCCGTAGTTCACCACGATCGCGGCGCCAATAACCTGGCCGATCAATTTTTGATAAGGCTTGATGTGCAGCCAGTCATCAACCAGTCCAACCAGAAAAAGGAACGACGAGGCGCCGGCGACGACCCATCCCGCGCTCGTGTGCGGGACCAGCGTCAGGTAAGTTGTGATTACTGCCAGCCAAATCGCAACTCCGCCCATCATCGCGGTCGGCCGCTTGTGCCACCGGTCAGTTTTCGGTTTGGCGACGAATCCCCAGCGGCGTGCGAGGCGGCGCACTGCAGGCGTCAAGGCCGCGGAGAGCGCGAACGACACCAGCGGAACTATTAAGTAGAGTGTTCTGACGGGGATCATTGATACGAACGAAACGTGCTGAAAAAAGCTATTCCATTGAAGGGGGAAAGGCAAGCTGAAAGGTGTCAGAAGCCCGACCGTCAGGGAGGGCGAGACTACCAATCAAGCCCTTGCTGACGCGCGGGCTTCTGACAGCACCAGCCACGCCGCCATCGCTGCTTGCTTCTCGTCCGCGCGCCACGGAGGCGGAATGGATCGACCGAGTTCGCTGATCGTGCGCTTGACTCGGGCGTACTGAGCGCCGAGTCTCGCAGCCATCGCTTCATCGAATTTGCGATCAGAAAATACCTGCCACTTTAAACCGTCCGATTGCGCAGCGAGATCAAGGACTCTACGGAAAAGAACTCCTTCGGCAGCGTGCGCCCGAATATGAGGATTCCCGATGCGCGCCAGATCTCGATCGGGCGCGCCGACAATGCCGGCGCCTGCAATCTTCATCCCGTTCGATCGCTGTTCGTCCATCAACTCCGCGAGCGCCTTCTGCGCGGTTCGTTCGATCGCTGCGGCGTACTTTCGCACCGCTCGCTGTGACTCTTCCCAGGGCAGATCCATTACTTCATGATAAGGCTGAGCGGTGGCTGGAACTTTCGGATGTACGAGCTTGATTTCAGTTTTCAGCAAGACAACCGGTGTTTCGATTGAACCGCCGAGGACAACTGCAATCGCGCGCCCGGTCTTTGCGCGCAAGCCAATGCTGATGAGGTTGGAGTCGTTCGCGGGAATTTTCATACACAGATTTGCGTAAGGAGGTCAGTACCGGGAGCGGTAGCGACCGGGTTAGTCATGATCGTCCCTGGCTTGAGACCCGGTCGCTACCGCTCCCGGTACTGACTTCACTGCGCTACTCACGGATGCGTCATCTCTTCCGGCTTGACCCACTCATCGAACTGCTCGCCGGTGAGCAAGCCCAACTCAATCGCCGATTCACGCAGAGAGATTTTCTTTTTGTGCGCGTTCTTCGCAATCTTCGCCGCGTTGTCATACCCGATGTGCTGATTCAGGGCCGTCACGAGCATGAGCGAACCTTGAAGATGCTCGTCGATCCGTTCGCGATTGAGCGTGATGCCGGCAATGCAGTATTCGACAAAACCATGACAAGCGTCATGCATCAGGCGAATCGAGTGCAACAGGTTGTGAATCATCACCGGCTTGAAGACATTCAATTCAAAGTGGCCTTGCGATCCGGCGAAACCAATCGCCGCGTCGTTACCCATCACCTGCACCGCAACCATCGTCATGGCTTCGCTCTGGGTGGGATTAACTTTGCCCGGCATGATCGACGAGCCGGGTTCATTTTCCGGCAGTGTCAGTTCGCCGAGGCCGCAACGTGGGCCAGAGGCGAGCCAGCGTACGTCGTTCGCGATCTTCGTCAGAGACGCTGCCAGAGTTTTCAACCCGCCGCTACAGAAAACGATTTCATCGTGAGCTGAGAGCGCGGCGAATTTGTTTGGATGAGATTTGAAAGGCAGACTCGTAAGCTCGGCGATCTTTTTCGCGGCCCGCTCGGCGAATTCCGGATGAGCATTCAAGCCGGTACCCACCGCCGTGCCGCCAATCGCCAAATCGTAAAGACCGGGAAGCGTCATCTTCATCCGATCGATGTCCCGTTCGAGGAGACTGGCCCAACCCGACATTTCCTGACCGACGGTTAATGGAGTGGCATCCTGCAAATGCGTGCGGCCAATCTTGACTACGTCTTTGAACTCTTTGGCCTTCGCGTCAATTGCTTCGTGAACTTCCCCGACCCGCGGGATTAACTTGTTCATCTGCTCCGCGGCGGCGATGTGCATCGCGGTGGGAAACGTGTCGTTGGACGATTGCGACATATTCACGTCGTCGTTCGGATGAATCGGTTTCTTTGAGCCCATGACGCCGCCGGCAATCTCAATCGCCCGATTCGAGATCACTTCGTTGGCATTCATGTTCGTCTGCGTACCTGAGCCCGTCTGCCAGACGCGCAGCGGGAAATGGTCATCGAGCTTGCCTTCGATCACTTCGTCGCACGCCTTTACGATCAGCTTCGCTTTCTCCGGAGAGAGCTTGCCGAGATCCTGATTCACCAGCGCGCAGGCTTTCTTGAGAATGCCGAGCGCGCGAATCATCTCGCGCGGCATTACGTCAAAGCCGATATTGAAATGCAGCAGGCTACGCTCTGTCTGCGCGCCCCAATATTTATCGGCGGGCACTTCGATCTGGCCCATCGAGTCTGTTTCGATTCTCGTCGGTGCTTTCTGGTTTGGGTCGGGGGATGCTTGTGACATGCGTTGTCCTCAACTGAATTGGCTTGCCGAGAAAGTATAACGCCAGTTGAGATTAGGCAGGAACTTGCTTAGCCATCCCGGCTTGATGATTACAGTTTAGTTTGCGGCCCTTGGAACGAGACCTTCCGCACTTAGCTGCCGATTTTCCGCCTCCGCGCGCAAACTTGTCACCGGGCGCTGCAAACCCTCGACCTTTGGCTGCAGATCACCGATCCTGGCCTGCGAACTCGTCATCCCGGGCTCTATAAACATTTCGTGCCTACGGCACTTTTGCTTACGCGCCAACTTCTGACGCGCGCTGGCCTACTGTCCAAAACGCCGCCGGTACTCGATCGAACTGATGAAGGCTTTGACCATCTCGGCGTTTTGGAAGTTGCCGTTGAACTGATTCAACTTCGTCAGCCAGAAGTCGTAGCCGGTATGATCGGGGTCCTGCGGATCATCTGGGTTGCGGCGCAGGTATCCAAAGAATTGCATTAGGACAAACGCGCGATTGAACTCGGCCGTCGCTAGATTCGGATGTGCAGCTACTACCCGCAAAGCTTGCGCCCGCGTCTTCGAACTGTTGTTGAGATCCGCAATTAGCTGATCACGTTCCGATTGTGACAGCGGATTGCCGGCGTTGCTGTTCAGCGTGTCGACGAACTGAGCATTGCTCAGCGGGCTACCGACGCCCGGAAAATTTCCTCGTTGCGCAAACTCCGCCGTGAATGCCTGCTTGTTGCTTTCAAGTTGTTGTTCCCAGCCGGGCTGGCCCACCACCACGCCTCTCCCAATCGTTTGTGTGTCCGCCAGGAATTCATTAAACCGAACTCTCGGCACTGGAAGCGTGTGTGACGAAGGAAACGTCGAAGTTCCCAGTGCATCACCGAGCGCCGTTTTGTAAATACGCTCGACCAGATAACCGGTCTGCTGAAATTCAATCGAGAGGAAGAACGCGGCCGACACATTGATGCGTTTCACCTCCAGGCATTGCGGGTCGCCGTTGCACTGAGTGAAGTTACCTACCCAGAAATCCAGGCCGGCTTGGTCAGGTTCCCGGTTCAGGAAGTCGTGATAATGCTGGCGCACGAAGGTGGTCGGGTCGTCGATGGCGTTCGCCGGCAATACAGCCGTGCCGTCGGTGATCGTCACTGTCGCGCTCGAAGCAGCGACGAAAGCGGCGCCGCCGGTGAGATTCGACAAGTTCAAGTTGAACATCTCCGGCCCTTCGACGTGAGAGTCCTGAGTGATTAGAACCGGAAAGGTCTTGGTCGTCTCGTTCGCGGCAAACCTCAAGGTGCCGAAGGCCGGCGTGAAGTCACAACGCGCAGAAGCCAGGCCGCTATTCAGCGTTGCGCAGTTGGCCGAAGCGTTCGCGTCGTCCGTCGTATAGTCGACGTTCACCGCCGATGATGTGTCGCCCGCGCGATTGACTGTGATATTAAGGAAGTGGGCATCCTCGCTTACGGTGTAACTCGATTGACTGAAGCTGATCAGCGGCCGATTGTTGTTCACCGTCTGGCCGCCACTCAGGGTGCCGGCGCTCGTCGAGAAGTTAACATCGCCGCTGTAGTCAGACGTGATGGTGTGTGTTCCCCCCGTGAGTGATGACGTTGAGAACGTGGCCATGCCGCTGCCGTTCAAAGTCACCGGTGGACCCAGGTCTGAGCCGTTGTCTTTGAATTGCACCGTGCCGGTGGGCGTGCCGGCGATCGAAGAAACAGCGGCTGTGAATGTCACGCTCTGTGAAAGGTTCGAAGGATTAAGTGAAGACGTTACCGCAGTGGTCGTCGCCGCTTTGGAGATGTTGAAGCTCTGCGGGATATTCGCCGCTGCAATGTAGTTGCTGTCGCCCGCTTGCGAAGCCGTGATCGTGCAAGAGCCGGCGCCGCTAAGGTGAACACTCGTCCCGGAGATTGTGCAGTTTCCTGACGCGCTAAAGTTCACCGCTAAGCCGGAAGAAGCCGATGCGCTCACTGCGAAATCAGCATCGCCGAAAGTCCGGTTAGGCAAAGCACCGAAGGTGATCGTCTGATTCGCCTTGGCGATGTTGAAGCTCTGCGGAACATTCGTCGCCGGGTTGTAGTTGCTGTCGCCCGCTTGAGCAGCCGTGATCGTGCAAGAGCCGGCGCCGCTGAGGTGAACCGTTGAACCGGAGACTGTGCAATTGCCGGAAGCGCTGAAGCTCACCGCCAAGTTTGAAGAAGCCGTCGCGTTCACTGCGAAATCAGCATCGCCGAAAGTTCTGCTTGAGAGAGCATTGAAGGTGATCGTCTGATTCGCCTTGGCGATGCTGAAGCTCTGGGCAACGTTGGTCGCGGGGTTGTAGTTAGAGTCGCCGCTCTGCGACGCAGTAATCGTGCACGAACCTGCCGCAGTGATGTGAGCCGTGTTGCCGCTCAGCGTACACTGGCCTGATGCCGCAAAACTCACTGCCAGACCGGAAGAAGCTGACGCGCTCACGCTGAAATCCGCATCGCCGAAGTTCTTGTTCGCTAAAGCACCGAAGGTGATCGTCTCGTTCGCTTTGGCGATGCTGAAGCTTTGCGGGACATTCGCCGCCGCGTTGTAGTTGCTGTCGCCCGCTTGCGAAGCCGTGATCGTGCAAGAGCCGGCGCCGGTGATGTGAACTGTTGAGCCGGAGACCGTGCAGTTGCCTAACGCGCTGAAGCTCACCGCTAAGTTTGAAGAAGCTGTCGCACTCACTGCGAAATCAGCATCGCCAAACGTCTTGTTCGCCAAAGCTCCAAAGGTGATCGTCTGATTGGCTTTGGCGATGCTGAAGCTCTGCGCCACGTTCGTCGCCGGATTGTAGTTGCTGTCGCCGGCTTGCGAAGCCGTGATCGTGCAAGAGCCGGCGCCGCTGAGATGAACCGTGCTGCCGGAGACCGTGCAGTTGCCTAACGCGCTGAAGCTCACCGCCAAGTTTGAAGAAGCTGTCGCACTCACTGCGAAATCAGCATCGCCGAAAGTTCTGCTTGAGAGAGCATTGAAGGTGATTGTCTGGTTAGCCTTGGCAATGTTGAAGCTCTGCGGAACATTCGTCGCCGGATTGTAGTTGCTGTCGCCCGCTTGCGAAGCCGTGATCGTGCAAGAGCCGGCGCCGCTGAGATGAACCGTGCTGCCGGAGACCGTGCAGTTGCCTAACGCGCTGAAGTTCACCGCTAAGTTTGAAGAAGCTGTCGCACTCACTGCGAAATCAGCATCGCCGAAAGTTCTGCTTGAGAGAGCATTGAAGGTGATTGTCTGGTTAGCCTTGGCAATGTTGAAGCTCTGCGAAACATTCGCCGCCGCGTTGTAGTTGCTGTCGCCGGCTTGCGAAGCCGTGATTGTGCAAGAGCCGGCGCCGCTGAGATGAACCGTGCTGCCGGAAAGGGTGCAGTTGCCTGACGCGCTGAAGCTCACCGCCAAATTTGAAGAAGCTATCGCGCTTACTGCGAAATCCGCATCGCCGAAAGTTCTGTTAGCTAAAGCTCCAAAGGTGATCGTCTGATTGTCTTTCTGAGCGGTTACGCTTTCCGTTACCTGTTGCGCCGCACTGTAGTCACCATTGCCTGACTGATCATACTTGACTGTGCAAGTGCCGGTGCCGCTGGTCAGGGTGAAGGTTGCGCCAACACTCGTGCAGATTCCGGAACTACTGTACGCCACCGCCAAGCCGGAGTTGGACGTGGCCGCTACCGTGAAGCTCGTGTTGTAAGTCGCATTCGCCGGCGCGTGCGTGTTGACCGTGATTAATTGATTGGCTTTCTGTGCGGTGACGGACTCGGTGACCTGAGTCGCCGCGTTGTAGTTGGCGTCGCCCGCCTGGTCGTACTTCACCGTGCAGGCGCCGGTGCCGCTGGTCATCGTGAAGGTCGCGCCAACATTCGTGCAGACGCCGGAACTGCTGTACGAGACAACCAGGCCCGAATCGGATGTGGCCGCGACCGTGAAGCTGGCGTTGTCGGCCGCACTGGCCGGCGCGTGCGTGTTGACCGTGATCGTCTGGTTGGCTTTCTGTGCGGCGACGGACTCGGTCACTTGCGTCGCCGCGTTGTAGTTGGCGTCACCCGCCTGGTCGTACTTCACTGTGCAGGTGCCGGTGCTGCCGGTCATGGTAAAAGTCGCGCCGACATTCGTGCAGACTCCGGAACTGCTGTACGAGACAGCCAGGCCTGAGTCGGACGTGGCCGCTACCGTGAAGCTAGCGTCGTAGGCCGCACTGGCCGGCGCGTGTGTGCCGACCGTGATCGTCTGATCGGATTTCGCAGGATAAGCATTGCGGATTGATTCTCTGATGTTCTCCGATCCGGTCTGGTAGCCGCCGGGATAATAGCCGCGCGCGCGCACATAGATGTTCTGCAGTGCTGATAAACTCAAACCTGTCAGCGACCAGATGTTGCCGGACCGCGTACCGCTGCCGAGGAAAGAGTAGTTCACATTGTCGGTTGAATACTCAAAGGTAACGCGGCTGAATTGTGGGCTGGCGCCGCCGAGTGTCCAGGTAATGCTCGTTCGGGTCACAGCGAGGTCTTGCAGCGCGGCGATGCCGTTGGTCAAACGAGCGAAAAAATTGCGCGTCTGTCCGCCAATGCTGGAGAAAACGCCGCCAACCAAAATCTTCCCATCCGCTTGCACCGCGATTGAAAAGACGAGGTTGTTGGCACTCGGATCAAACGAGGTATCCACCGTGCCGTCAGGATTCAGTCGCGCGATGAACTGGCGCGTCACTTCAGTCCCGCCGTTCGGCGCGAGCGTGGAGAACTGGCCACCAATCAGGATTTTCCCGTCTGCTTGCGGCGCGATCGAAAAGACGTCGCCGTTGGCATTCGGATCAAACGAGGTGTCCAGCGCGCCGTCAGGATTCAGCCGCGCGATGAACTGGCGCGTCACCGCCGCGCCGCCGTTTGGCGCCAGCGTAGTGAACTGGCCACCAATCAGGATTTTCCCGTCCGCTTGCGCCGCGATTGTATAGACTTCGCCGTTAGGTTTCGGATCAAACGTATTATCCACGGTGCCGTCAGGATTCAGCCTTGCAAGGTAATTCCGCGTTACTGTCGCTCCACCATTGGGCGAGAGGGTGAAGAAGTTACCACCAATCAGGATTTTCCCGTCCGCTTGCAGCGCGATTGTATAGACAAAGTTGTCAGCATTGGGATCGAACGAGGCGTCAACCGTGCCGTCAGTGTTCAGGCGGGCAATGTTGTTGCGGTCCACTGCCGCGCCACCATTGGGGGTGAATTGGCTGAAGCGGCCGCAAATCAGAATTTTACCGTCTGCTTGCACCACGATTGAATCGACTTCGTCATTTGCATTCGGATCAAACGATGCATCAAGGGTGCCGTCAGGATTCAGCCGCGCGATGTGATTGCGCGTCACCGTTGCGCCGCGATTGGGCGAGAGACTGCTGAAGTTGCCGCCAATCAGTATCTTCCCGTCCGCTTGCACCGCGATTGGATAGATAATGTTATCTGCGTTCGGATCGAACGAAATATCAAGCGTGCCGTCAGGATTCAGGCGGGCAAGGTTGTTGCGCGTCACACCCAAAACGTTCGAGAACAAGCCGCCAATCAGGATCTTCCCGTCCGGCTGAAGGGCGCTGCCGAGCACAGCATTGCCGGCCATGCTGAGATCATCGAGCGTACGGTCGAGCGTGCCGTCAGTTTCCAGCCGCGCTATGCGATTGCGGGTCACCGGCGCCCCACCATTGGGCGAGAGCGTGCTGAAGCCGCCGCCAATCAGAATGTTCCCGTCTGCTTGCACCGCGATTGAATCGACATACCTGTCAGCATTCGGATTAAACGAAGCATCAAGCGTGCCGTCAGGATTGAGCCGCGCGATGCGATTGCGCGTCACCGTCGCGCCGCCGTTCGGCGCCAGCCTGGTGAAGTCGCCGCCTAGCAGGATCTTACCGTCCGCTTGCACCGCGACTGAATAGACGGACCTATTTGCATTCGGATCAAACGAGGCATCCAGAGTGCCGTCCGTATTTCAGCCGCGCGATGTGCTGGCGGTCCACTTCCGCGCCACCATTGGGCGAGAGGGAGCTGAAGTCGCCGCCTAGCAGGATCTTACCGTCCGCTTGCACCGCGATTGAATCGACATCGTTATCGGCATTCGGATCGAACGAGGCATCCAGCGTCCCGTCGAGATTCAGCCGCGCGATGCGATTGCGCGTCACCGCCGACCCACCATTTGGCGAGAGGGTTCTGAAGCTGCCGCCTATCAGGATCTTCCCGTCCACCTGCACCGCGATTGAATAGGGCTGCGTGTTTGCATTCGGATCAAACGAGGCATCCAAAGTGCCGTCAGCATTCAGCCGCGCGATGTGCTTGCGCGTCACCGCCGCGCCGCCATTTGGCGAGAGGGTGTTGAAGAAGCCGCCAATCAAGATCTTCCCGTCCGCTTGCACGGCGATTGAATCGACTTCGCTATCGGCATTCGGATCGAACGAAGCATCAACCGTGCCGTCAGGATTCAGCCGCGCGATGCGATTGCGCGTCACTGTCGTGCCGCCATTGGGTGAGAGGCTGCTGAAGTTGCCCCCAATCAGGATTTTCCCGTCCGCTTGCACCGCGATTGATGCGACAACGAAACTTGCGTTCGGATCGAACGAAGCATCAAGCGTGCCGTCAGTATTCAATCGCGCGATGTAACTGCGCGTGACCGCCGCGCCGCCGTTGGGCGCGAGTGTGGTGAAGTTGCCCCCAATCAGGATTTTCCCGTCCGCTTGCACCGCGATTGCCTCGATTACATCGTTAACGCCGGTGGCATTCGGGTCAAAACCATCGAGCGCCGATTGCGCCCGCGCCGCACTAGTCAGGAAGAGCAGAAGCACGAGCGCTATCATCCCTATCATCAAACTTTTTTGCTTGGTCATAACTTTCTCCATGAGACAATCGACGGTGTTTGCGGTAACCCTGTTTTTGCTTTGGCGGTGGTACGACACTCGGGTTCGCTTTCCTGATTTCGGTGATTGACCTCTCGAACCCTCAAGGCAGATGCCGGCTGAGGTACTCTCGGGCCTTGTCCTGGGTATTGATTTCTTGCCGGAACTGTTCTGTCTCAGGCTTCATTCCCCAGTTAACGTGTTCGCTCACAAATGCCATGTACTGATCGTTGGCTCGGCCGTGAGCATCGACGATTCCGATTTCCCGGCAGACTTTCTTGAATGTGTCGGTATCGAGCGGCGACTCGCTGGCAGCCAGGGCTGCGCTGTAAAGGCGATGTTTCTCATCTTCATTCAAGCGTCCCGTCGAGTTCCTGGACATACCGGCCGAGCTTCTGTTACACCCTGACAAAGAGAGGGCGATTAGCGCGATGGCGACGAGGTGTGATGGCTTCATTTCTTTTCCCGTGATTTTTCGCTACGGTATAATCCGTCCGCGTTCCCGACGAGCTTCGGTTTCCCGGTTTAAGCGAGCCCGCTTATCCCACAAAGAGGTCGCTGAAGTCCTGAGAGAACACTGAAATTCCGCTGAAATTGGTTCCTTTTAGTCAAAGGGGTTATGAACACGCAGGGTCAAACGCTTTATCGTCTCGACGGCGTCGAAATCGATACGTCGCGATTTTGCCTGAAGCGTGACGGTGAAGAGCGCCACCTGCGACAACAGACCTTTCAAGTCCTCGTCTATCTCCTCGAGCAGCGCGAGCGGTTAGTCACCAGGGATGAGTTAATCGACTATGTGTGGCGCGATACGGCGGTTACGGACAACGCCCTCGAGCAGTGTCTGGCAGAGATTCGCAAAGTCCTCGGCGACGACTCGCGCCATCCCCGCTTCATCAAGACCATTCCCCGGGCCGGCTATCGTTTTATCGCCAAGGTCGAGGAGGTCAGCGCGGCCGCGGAAGCGACACCACGCGTCTCTCAAAACCAGGATGAATCACAGCCAGTCAATGCGGAGGTCTCCCAAACAAGAGTTTGGATCAGGAAACGAGTGGTGGCGCTCGTTTCGGTCGCGATCATTCTGATCGCTGCGGCCGGAACGACGATCTATCTGATTCGGCAACGACGCTCTCTCCAATCGCTGTCGACTGTGACCTTGCCGCAAACGGCAGGCAAGCGAGCCGTGGCGGTGATGTTCTTTGATAATCAATCCGGCAGCGCCGATCTTGATTGGTTGCGCGAAGGTTTGGCCGACATGCTCATCACCGATCTTTCTCGCTCACAGAATCTGACAATACTTAGCCGTCAGCAGCTGCGCACGCTTCTCGATCGCACGGGTCACCAATCATCAGAAAGGATTCAGCTGGAAGAAGCCCTCGACATTGCGCAAAAAAGTAAAGCGACGATCGTAATCATGGGTAGCTTCGCGCGACTGGGCGAGCAGATCCGCATCGATGCGCAACTGCATGATGCTCGTGATGGACAACTCCTCGCTGCTGAGCGACTCGTGGTGGATCAGCAGGCTCAAATTCTCACGCAGGTAGATATGCTGTCTATCAAGCTGGCGTCACATCTGGGCGCCGCTGATCAAGCGACGAATTCGGGCCTCACCAGTGTGATGACGAACAATCTGGCGGCCTATCGTTATTACTCACTTGGCGTTGAGAAGGCGCAAGAGGTGCGCAACCCGGAAGCTATCGCCTTGTTGGAAAAAGCGATCGCGCTGGATCCGGATTTTGCGATGGCTTATGCGCGCATCGGCTATACCTATGCGGTAAGTTGGGGACGGCTGGAAGAAGGCAAACCATACCTGGAAAAGGCATTCAAACTCACCGACCGATTGAGCGAGAAAGACAAACTCAACATCGCAGCCTGGTACGCGCTGGCGAATCAGGACTATGCAGCCGCCATCAGATCGTATCAGGAGATCGTGGCCCGTTATCCGCTTGAAGTGGAAGCGTATCGAGGCTTGGGCCGAGTGCTCCGCGGAGAAAACCGTCACGACGAAGCGGTCGAAATTCTGAAGCAGGGACTGGTCATCGATCCGGGAGCGAAGGATCTATACAACTCGTTAGGCGGTGTCTATTCGCAACTGGGACGGCACGACGAAGCGATTGCGATGCTTCAGCGTTACGTAAAGCTCGCCCCGGAGGAACCGAACGCGCACGACAGTCTGGGCATCGGTTATCAATGGGCCGGTAGCTACGAAGATGCGATTCGCGAATACCAGCTGGCTCTGACGCTCAAGCCGGACTTTGAAGTCAGCGTCATTCATCTCGCTAATACTCTCTTCCAACAGGGACGTTATCGAGAAGCACTCCGCGAGTTTCAGCATTACATTGAGGTCGCTCATTCTGTTCCAGAACGAGCGCGGGGCTACAATGGCATAGCCCAGATCCTACGAAACAAAGGACGACTCGACGACGCGGAACGCGCTGCCCGGCAAGCCGTGGCAAACGAGAAAACAAGTCTAGGTGCGGTGTTAGTTACTGCTTTGGAAAGGGATAATTTGCCGGCAGCCGAAAAGTTGAAGTCGGCGCTTGAAAAGATCCACCACACAGCTCGCGGCGGAAGGGGCGACTCACGTGAACTCCCTTATTACCAGGGCCTTTTCGAGCTCAAGAGCGGGCACGCGACAGAGGCCATCGAGAAGTTCAAAGAAGCGCTGCAGTATCGTGCGCCAACGTGGAACGTCGATGCTTATGAAGATTGCCTCGCCAATGCTTATCTCGAATTAGGCCGTCCTGACGAAGCCATCGCGGAATACTAACGTATTCTCAAGCTCAATCCGAATTACCCGCTGGTCCACTATCATTTAGCCCAGGCTTACGAACACAGGGGACAGCAGGATCAGGCGCGCGAGCAATACGAGCGTTTCCTGCAAGTGTGGAAAGACGCAGACGCTGATGTCCCCGAAGTTGTCAGGGCGAAGGGAATATTGGGTGCGTGACGAGGAATCGGCGATCAAACGGTTGATTCAAACTCGCGGCGTTCGATCAAGGCTTCATTGGTTTTCTCACCGGCGGCACGGCTTTGGGAATGTCGTCGTTGTCAAAATTCAGCTGCTGAGTGTTTTCCTGTCCCTTTAATTTGGGCGCCTCGCGTTCTCCGGAGCCGCCAACTTTTGGCATCGAAATCTTGACGGTCGCGAGTTCTGTTGTGCGGCGCAGGATGGCGCCGCCGCGACCGGCGATCCACGCGTTTGGTCCGCCGCGATAAGCGACGGCGAAGAGTGTCGAGCTGGTCAGGGTCGTCTGCTTTTGCCAGGTTGCGCCGCCGTCATCCGTCGCCAGCACAACTCCCTGATCGCCGGCGATCAGCGCATCGTCGCGCGATGCGAGCGCAATGGCGAACAAGTTACTCTTCACATTCGTTTCCGAATCTTTCCAGGTCTTGCCGCCATCATCCGTGCGCAGAATGATCCCGCGTTCGCCCACGATGTAGCCGCGCGCGCCGTCAGCAAACGCTACCGCATGGAGCCATTCTTTCAGGTTTACGGAAACATCTTTCCAGTTCTCGCCGCCGTCTTCCGTGCGCATGATCGTGCCGCCTGAGCCGACCGCGATCCCGTGCTTCTCGTCTGTGAACTTAACGTCCTCGAGCCACGCTTTCGTCTTAGCAGGTTGCACCTTCCATGATTCGCCACCGTCTTCAGTCTTCAGCATGTAGCCACTGGCGCCGACGGCCCAGCCTAACTTTTCATTGAGGAAACAAACGCCGAGCAGTTGCTGCGTCGTATCGGCTTCCTGCCTAAACCAAATGACGCCGCCGTTGTCCGTGTGCAGAATCGTTCCGCGATCGCCGACTACCCATCCGTTCTTTTCATCGATGAACGTAACTGCATCGAGATGCACGGTGGTGCCTGAAAGCTGCGCGTTCCAAACCTTTCCGCCTGAGCGGGTCATCAAGATTTTTCCGCGGGCGCCCACAGCCCATCCGCGCGATCCGTCAACGAAGAAAATATCCGAGAGATCATCGCGGCTGCCTTCAGTCAGGCGCAACCAGCCGACGCCACTGTCTTCGCTCCGCAAAACGAGGCCATCGCTGCCCGCGGTCCAACCCGTGTTCGCGTCCGCAAAGTAAACGGTGACCAGACGCGGATTTGTTTTCAGACTGGTTGGCAGCCAGAGCTTGCCACCGTTGCTCGTGCTCAGGACTGTGCCGTTGTTCGTCGTGATCCAGCCATGCTGCTCGTCCGAAAAATAAATGGCGAGCAGATCTTCAGTCATGAGAATGTCAGTCGGTTCCCACGTAAGACCGGCATCTTCGCTGGTCACTACGCGGCCACCATACCCGATAGCGATGGCGCGCTGGTCATTGACAAAAGTTACTCCGGTAAATGGAAGTGTCGAAAGCCGCACGACTTCTTTCCAATGTTTCCCGCCATCGTTTGTGCGCAGGATGATTCCACCATCCCCGGCGACGAGACCAACATTTTTGTTCGCAAACGAAACTGAATAGATGTGCGCGCGCGTGGAACTCTTTTGGAGGGACCAGGACGCGCCGCCATCAGTGGTTGTCAGAATGCAGCCGTAAGTTCCGACAGCCCAGCCGTGCCGGCGATCGTCTGAAGCAAAGGCAATCGAATAGAGATGATCTTTTGCGGGCGTCTTGATCTCGGTCCATTTCTCGCCGCCGTTTCGCGTCTCTAGAATCAGTCCGCGCGCGCCGACCGCAAACACGTGCTGTCGATCGAACACGTACAATCCATTGAGCGCGTTGACCAGACGGGTCGGTTGGCTCTCCCAACGGAATCCGCCATCGGCGGTGTAAAGAATCACACCATCGGCTCCGACCGCCCATCCATGGAGTTTGTCGCCGGCGAAACGAATCGCGCTGATCGCGTTCCCCTGCGGTAGAGGGTTCTGCCATTCCCAACCACGACCGGCGGTTTGCGTGCGCACCACAGCGCAAACTGAGGCGGCGATGATCGCTGCCAGACAGAAACGCCCGATTGATTTTCGAGAATGACTTGCCACGTGCGTTCGATTGAGAAGTAACGCTGGACTTACCGGTTGCCTGATTATAGTTTCGGATGGAATGGAAAGCGAGAGGGAGGAGATGAGGTCATCTATGAAGCGCTGATCGAAGTCAAGAGGTTTTAAGACAAGACTCCGCCCTGGCGCCAAAGGGGCCATTTTCA
>Ga0193730_1000123_pt1 | contig 25168 bp, 18 predicted proteins | sample U1a1metaG_FD_144919 | JGI IMG/M metagenome (GOLD analysis project Ga0193730, IMG submission 144919) | Soil microbial communities from a riparian zone of the East river system, Colorado, United States - U1a1 | ecosystem: Environmental > Terrestrial > Soil > Riparian zone | place: USA: East River...
CGCGACTGCGCGACGCGTATGAAGTTAACGGACAGACGGCGTGGTCCTTGCTGACTAAAAGCGAACGCTTTCGGGTCCACATCATTACTGAGTTGAACGATGAGCTAGCGCGTGGGATGCGAATGACCAAATCGCGATCGCTTGAGGAGGCGCTTTCAAATGTTTCGGCAAAAACGCAGGGCTACATCATGCCGAGAGGAGCGGCCCTTTTGCCGGCGTTATGATTAGCCTGAACAGTTTCTCGTCAAGATGAAAAACACGATCCACGACTCTCACGAAACGGCTTTCGTTTCGTGATGTTTGGTGTGGTTTCGTGGATCGTCTGCTGCTTCCCCGTCGCGTACCGCATGAAGGCGGAACTCCGAACTCAAGCTCAGTTTCCCGCCTGACCCATAAACACGTTCTTATCGATCTGCTGCGGATTGCCAAGCACGACGAAGCGAATGTTGCGCATGTATTTTTGCGACACGCGTTGGACGTCCGTGGGATTCACGGCGCGCAGCTTTTCGAGAAACTGCAGCGAGTTGCGCCAGCCGCCGCCGATTAGTTCGTATTGCGCCATGCTGGCAGCTTGCGCGGCATTCGTTTCCTGGCCGATGTAATAGGTGGTCAGGAATTGCGCGATCACCGCGGTGATATCGTCTTTACTGACGGGCTCGCGTTGCAGCCGGGTAATTTCGTTCAGCATCACTCGCACTGACTCGTTAGCATTGACCGCCGTAACGTAAATTCCGCCGATGTTTGCCGCCTGAGTTTTCAAAAACGCATCGGGCGCGTAAGACAAATTGCGTTTGACGCGGACCTCTTCGAAGACCCTATCGCGCAGGAGCGAAGATGCGACGTACATGGGATAGATGTCCGGCGACGTAATTGGCGGCGCGGTAAACAAGCCCTGGATGTAATTCGTCGGCAGTTCGCGAGTGGTAACATCGACCGACGACGCGTTGAAGGTTAGTTGCGGCAGCGCCGGAGCTTTGTAGTCGCCTTTGGGCAGCTTGCCGAAAGTCGCTGCGATGCGCGGCTTGAGTTGCGCCGCATCGAGATCACCGACAATCACCAGCAACAACCGTGATGTCTGCATGATTCCTTTGTGATACGCACGCAGATCTTCCGCACTCAGTTTGGTAATTGTTTCCGCCGTGCCCTCAGGACGATTCAAATAAGGATGTCCGGCATACGCGACTTTTTCCTGCAGCCGTTGGAGATATGTGTCAGGCTCGTCAGTATCATCGCTGAGGCTCGCGACCAGGCGAGTCTTGACCAGGTCAACATCTTCTTTGGTGAACGCGGGATTCATGGCGACGTCTGCGAAGATGTCCCATGACTTGTCGAAGTTGGTCCGAGTTGCGGCCATCGCCAATGCTGAATAATCATAGCTGACGCTTTCGCCGATCGCGGTGCCCATGCGCGCCAGGTCTTTGCGCATGCGGTCGCGCGGGTAAGTCGCGCTGGCTTCGCTGGCCACATTCAGCATGAAAGCTTCCACGCCCGCGTTGGTCGCCGTGACGTTCTCGACGCCGCCCCGGATGTAAAGCTGGACCGCCACGGTCTGGCTGCCTTCGCGACGCTTGACCAGGACCTTGAGGCCGTTGACGTCGAACTCGGAAACCAGCGAAGCCTGACGAGCAATTACGCTTTGAAAGTCAGGCGGCGCCGGCGTTTGGGTCGGTGGCGATGTCGGTGTTTGGGCGAATAGGGACGATGCCGTGATTAAGCAAAGAATTGTCGACAGCAAGAACCATTTACCATTTGTCATTTGACGTTTGTCATTTCTCATTATGAATTTCTCGTTCACCCTGATGACTGTGCCTTCTGATACGTTACTGACCGATCAAATCTTCGGGCGTAATCTTCGCCTGTTGTTGACTCTGCTCGGAAATCAAAGCCAGTGCGACGTGGGGCTTGCCTTGAATATAAGTTGTTAGATAACGGCTGATGTCCGTGCGCGAAGTGCGCCGCAAGTTTCCGAGATAGCCGCGGAAGTAATCAATGCCGGTCGACGACCACCAGAACCCGAGGGTCTTTGCGTATTCGTCAAATTTCTCGCGCGAGTAGAGATCGTCAGCTTCCAACAATCCCTTGGCGCTCTCGAGTTGATCGTCGGTGTAATAGTCCTTGTCATTGAAATGGGAGATCTCGGTGTAGACGGCTTTCAGGGCAGCCTTTGCTTTTTCGGGTGTTGTTTGAAAGACGACATTGATGGGGCCAACGTTGCGCTGCGTGTAATAGCCGATCGCCACGCCGTTCACCAATCCCGTGTCCACCAGATTTCGCTGGAAGCGCGAATCAGCCTGCTGCATGATGAAAGAAAAAGTATCGGCAGCATAAGTCGCGGCATCATCTTTCCCGATAGACGGTCCTTGCCAACCGATCTCGATCAAGACGTTGGTTACTGGTTGCTTGATGATGTTAGCTTCGCTCTTTTGCAGCGGCGGATGCTCGACGAGAGGAAATTCCGCGAATGGATCTTTCTCGCGTCTTGGCCAGTCGCCAAAAAGATCCTGGGCCATCTTGTAAACGTCCGCCGTTTGCACGTCGCCGGTGATCACCAGCGCCGAATTGTTGGGCACGTAATAACGGCCCTGAATCAAACGCATCATTGCGGTGGTGGCGGTCGAAACAGTTTTGCGATCGCCGAGCGGCTGCTTGCGGCTTGTATATTTGTAAAACAGACGATCGTTCATCTCTTTATTCAAATAGTAGCCGGGCTCTGATTCGTTCCGATCGATTTCACCGATGACGACCTGGCGTTCGCGCTCGAATTCGTCTTCTTTGAAGAGCGGATAACGAACAGCGTCGCGCATGAAATTCATCGCGGGTCGCAGGTTTGGACTCGTGGTGCTGAAGTAGTATTCGACGACTTCTTCGCGGGTCTCGCCGTTATACGCGATGCCGAGCTGCCCGATTTTTTGCAGATAGTCTTCCTGATTCACGATCGCGCGATTGGCTTTAAAGAACATGTGTTCGTAAAGATGCGACAAGCCGTTCAGCTCAGGCGGTTCGGTGAACGAGCCGTTGCGCACTGCCAGTTCGATCGTAACGACCGGCACCGAGTGATCCTCGAGCACGATGATCTCGAGTCCATTCGCCAGCACCTTGCTGGCGATGTCCGAAGCGGGCGTGGCCGCAGTTCGGACCGGCGCCCCAGCGATCACACGCGCAGGCGGATTGGTTTGAATTGAAATCGGCCGCGCGGTAAGCGGCGCGACCAACGAAAGGATAAGCGCAAGAATCAGCAGTAATCGTTTCACATTAACTCCGTATCTTTTCTGGCGACCAACTCGGAAGATTCAATTTTTTGCACGAGTCGCTGCGAATATGCACGACAAATCTACCACAAAGACCACACAGACACAGGCGTCAGTTAGTCGCCTTGTTTTTTACGAATCAGGATGTCTTCGGGTTTCTGCCTTCAGCGACCAGTGTTCGATGTCTCTGCGCACCAATTAGATGTCAGCACGATTGGTTATGGCTTCGAAGTCGAGTAAGGAAATTCATAGTCCGTGGTTCGATCGCAAGGCTTGAACGTGATCTCTTTTTTCAGGGCCTCGGCTGCTCGCAGGATTTTCGCGCGAAAAATGCTATCGCTCCCGGTTGACTTGATAGTAATTGCGTCGATCTGTTCCGCTGGTTGCGCCAGCAGCCAATAACGGCCGGGGGCAACATTGCCGATCGCGAATGTTCCGTCGGCGGCGACCGCGTCTTCAAAAAATCGCAGCGGATTGTCGCTATTGTCGCGTTCGGTGGGAGCGAGGTAAACACGTAATCCTGACGGCAAGCTCTGCCCTTCAGCGGTCGCGACGCGACCGCGCAGACTTGCCGCGCCTTCGGCAATCGCGATCACGATACCGGAAATTTTTTCGCCTAACTTTATGGATATGCCGTTGCGCGCCACTGTGGATTCTATCCTGGCGCCTGGCTTCTGATCCAGCGTTAGGTCTCTCACGTACCAACCGGCGGCCGGCAGCTGAATGTCAAACCGGTAAGTGGCTGACGACAAGTTACGAAAATGGATCTCTCCTTTTTCGTTAGGCACGGCCTCGGAAGAAGTTGAAGTAAATAGAGAGACCCCGGACGTGCCCGCGGGTTTGTCCTTCGCGACGCCGGATTTTTCTTCCGGTCGCGCGCGCCGCAAGACAACCAACGTTTCCCGCATAGCCGTATCGCGACGGCGAGCGCAGTTCAATTTCGCGTCCTTCTCAAGATTTACCTGAGCATCAACCGTGCCCATGACCGCGAGCGTCAGATCAAGGCCGGTCACGTCAGCGCCTCTGACAGTGATTCGACGGGCGGGGGATGCGAGTGTTTCGTTACCTGGTCCACCGCCACTGGTCGCGCTGATTTCATACTCGCCGTCAGAGATTCCATTCAATTGAAATGTTCTGTCAGTACCATTCGCAGGAACGCTTGTCATGACGACGCGGCTTTCGAGATCAATCAGTCTCACGCTCGGACTGAAGGGCAAAGGCGGCTGCGCGCCGGAAACTTTGCCACTGACTGCGTGACCAGGCTCGGCGCGATAACGAATGTCAGCCGTGGCCTCCTGGTCCGAACGCACTACGATTTCAGCGGCAGTGTCGCGGGTCGAGGCGGGCGCAAAGGTCATCGCATCGTTTCCGTAAGGATTGACCGATCCGAAATATTGGCCCTGACCACCTGCGGCAACGATGTACGTGCCGGGCTGTAATCCGTAAATGCGATAGTAGCCGCGATCGTCAGTGAATTTGGTTTGAGAGAAGGCGGGCGTGGCAAGCTTGTTTCCTTCCGTGTCGCGAATCTGATAAGCGCGAACATTTATGTTTACAACCGGCTCGCCGGCGATGTTTGTAATCGTGCCGGCAATGATCGCGCCCTTGACCAATGTGAGCTCCGCTCTTTCTCCGGGGCGATAGGTTGGCGTAGATTCAGTCGGAAATTGGGCCACATATCCCGGCGCACTCAGAAAAACTCGGTACATGCCGGCATCGAGTCCCTGCACCTGGAACAACCCTTCGTTGTCGGTTGTCGTGCGGCGACCGCCGGGCCCCCCGAGGACGCTGAGAGACACATTGACTCCTGCGAGTGGCTGACCCGTTTCGCTGACGACGCGGCCGCTAATCGCATTGTCCTTTGTTTGCGCCGCAGGTTCTTGCGCCCACGCGGCCGGCGAACCTAGCAGCGTGATCGCGAGCACGGATATTGCCCGAATGCTTTTCAATCTCATCAGGGCCCTTCCTTTGGTGTCAGGTCGAGCGTGAACAGAACCTCTGATTCGGAATCGTCAGTCACCGTTACAGTCTGTCGTTGGGTCCTGGGAAAGCCACGCGGCAAACTGTTCGTTGGACCAAACGATATGATCTGAAGGACCACCTCGTATGTGCCGGTGGGAATGCTTTGAGCAACAAACCGGCCGCGTGAATCAACTTGCGCGGACGACACGCGGGCCATGTCGCTGGGCCGTTGCACGGAAACGAACATTATGGCGTCAGCGGGAAGCGTGCCGCCTTCAACTTTGATCTGGCCCTTGACAACTCCGGTTCCGTACGCGAGATAAACTCGAACGCCGGAGATGTTTTGACCGGCTGCGAGATCAATCCGGCGACCCGATGCGCGTTCGTGGACGATCCGAGAGATGGTCAGGCCCCGTGCCTCAGGAGAGGTCAAGCCGCTGATATCGATCTGGACCTTTCCCGGACGCAAGCCGTCGAGTTGAAACGTACCGTCAGACGCGATTTGCGAAGTCGTGCCGTTCATAAAACTCTGAATTGTGTTCGGAGTGGGTTCTACAAAGCCAGAAACAACCAATCTGGAAATCGTGGCCAGGGCTTTCTTATCGGTAATGCCATCAGTAACGATGACACCAGAGATGCTCAACCCGCGCTGTGCTTTAACTTCCAAATTCGAAACGTCACCGTCGGTCACTTCGAAGCTGACGGGATCGCTGTAAACCTTGGGGCGCTGATCGGACGTTTGATTGAACATCGAATTCGAGCTAGCCATGATCGCGTAGCGTCCCGGCTCGACTCCTTCCAACCGGAACTCGCCCTGGGAATTAGTTGGCGTGTTCGGCGAGTAGTTGCCGCTCATGTAGGTTTGATTTTGATTCTGCTGCACGGCGCCAAACGAGTAATCAACACCCTGTAAAGGTTGATTCGTGTCAGCATCAACTATTCGTCCGGTCACGACATAGGTGCGCGCGCGGCGGCCGACCGTGATGTCAATATTTTTTGCTTCGGCGCCTTCGTTGAGATCTACAATCGAGGCTTTCGTAGCATCGGCGGTGTCGGGATAGTAAGTTTTCGGATAGTAACCTGAGCCTCGCAAAGTGGCATTACGTCCGGCGTCGTCGCCTACGCTCACTTTGTAACGCGCGGCGGCCAATCCGTAAATGCGATAGATGCCCCGGTCGTCCGTGCTGTACATGCCAAAGTTTGCCGGACGGGAAGCCAGCACTCGTGCCGGCTCGCCTTTGTCATCGACGGGGGTTAGCGTGATGCGTTCTTCGATCAGTGGTTTGCCATCTCCGTCGATGACGCGACCGGTGATCACGCCGCCGCGCGTTAATTTAAAGTCGATTCCTTCGACTGTTTCATCGGTCGACAAATTTACGACTCGTCCCTGGCCGTACATCGGATTTGCAGGAAGCACATAGGTCGGCGCGAACGTGTTCACGTTCACCTGCCCTGCGGCCAGTCCAGTGATTCGATACTTACCTTCGGCATCAGAGATAACCTGGGCGACGACTGCCTGGGTGTTGATGAGATTCGCCGCCACCAAAACTCCCGGCGCGGGTTTCTCGCCGATCATTACTCGCCCGGTGATCGAAGATGTTGCTTTCGGTTTGGATTCGGCCGTCTGAGCGTAAATTTGGTTCAGCGAATGCCCGACCGCAACAGTCGCAAGGAGTAACGAGAACCAAAGAAGCCGTCTGAGGCTGGCCATAGGGGATCCTCCGTTTAGAAAGGCTGGGCCAATTGTGGGCGTCATCATCGCACCGTCTCGCATGTCACGCAACAAGATCGCGGCGCTGTCCGCCTCTCGTTCGACCTGGATACGACGTAGCGAGTTTGATTTACGGAGAAACCGGCGCGACGTACGGCAGACTAAAATCGGATACCTCTTCACAAGGCTTTAACGTGAGGGCTTTCTTCAGCGCTCCAGCCTCCTGGACAATCTTTGCCCTCAATGTTGCATCCTGCCGAACTGATTTTGTTGATGCTTGATCATTAAGTTCCGCTGGTCGCATAACGATCCAATATTTTCCAGGAGCGATATCGTCGAAGGCAAAACTTCCGTTAGCCTCGGTCCGGGCTTCATAAAATCTCAGGATATTTTCAGCTGCGTCTCGTTCCGCGGGAGCCAGATAAACACGGACCAATGGCGACAGCGACTGTCGTTCGCTGGTCGAGATGTGTCCGCTCAATTTCGCCGCGCCTTCTGTGATTGTCACCGATAAGCCCGATGTGTGTTCACCCGATGTGAGTGTCAGTCCATCGCGAGGCAAATTCGGATTCTTTGCGACCGGATCCAATGTTATCGATCGCACGTACCAACCTGAGGCCGGCTCGCGAGGCTCGATCCGGTATGCGCCCGCCGGAAGATTGCGCACGGTGAAAGTTCCTCTTGCATCCACGAAAGCCTGGTTGGATAAACTCTGAAAACGTAGCGGCACATCGACGCGCACAGGATCTTTTGCGGACGTCGATGTTTTTCTCTCGGGCTCGTAACGGCGTGCGAACATCATTGTTTCCAGTAGCGCCGATGACGGTCGCTTTCCGCACGGCGCCTTTGGATCACTTTCGATTATGACGCGGCCGTCAATGGTCGCGAGCGCACTCACCGCCAAAAGTAGTTCGGTTACATCAGCGCCCTGCACTTTGACGCGCTGCGGCGGAGACATCAACTCACCGGTGGGGCCGGTCTGCGACGCGTACAATTCATATTCGCCGTCAGGAACGCCAAAGAAGGCAAAGGCAAATCTGTTGTAAGAGAGGCTGGTGGTCGAGCCGATCTCAGTGCGACTTCGAGCGTCAATCAATGAAATCGCCGCGCTCCCCAGAGATTGACCTTCATACTTGATCGTACCCGTAACCCTGCCACTGATAGCATGGCCAGGCTCGCCGCGATATTGAATATCAACCGTAAGTTCGTCAACGCTGTTCAGCGTCACTTCAACCGCCGTATCGCGGGTCGAGGAAGGCGCGTAAGTTGGCGAGTCTTTTTCGAAGGCGGTGGGTGGACCGTCGCGACCAGCGCCTCCCGGACCGCCTGCGGAAACCACGTAACTACCCGGAGTCAAACCATAAAGGCGATAAACTCCCCGATCGTCGGTCAGCCGATCGCGTGACCCGGCGGGGAGCTGAATGACTCTACCTTCCTGATCGCGCACTCGCGTCGCTCTCACTAGAGTCGCAATCAGCGGCTCGCCATTCGAGTCTTTGACAACGCCTGTGATGACGCCGCCTTTAACCAGCGTCAAGGTCACCGAGTCACCGGGATGATAGTAAGTAGAACTACCTTGCAGCGGATCGCTTACGTAACCCGCCGCACCAGCAGACACGAAATAAAGACCAGGTTCGAGGGCGTCGGTCCTGAACGTACCGTTGCCCTCAACGTGCGGACGAGTCTGTGAAACCCTCTCCGCGCCCATCCGGGTAACTGCAACGCGAGCATCACTGATTGGCGCGCCGTCCTTTGTTATTACGCGGCCGGAGATAATCGCCGCGGTTGTCTTGTCGTTCGGGGCGGGCACCTGCGCGCGCAGCGCGGATGCGTGAAGCAAGAGAGCGACGATGATTCCCGCAGCATGAAATAGCATCTGGCTAAACGCACTTCGGGAACCGATCATGGTCCAACCTCTTTCGCGCTCAGATCGACAATAAAGTTGAGTTCAACTTCCGCGCCATTGACGACGTTCACGAATTGTTTCTGTGGTTTTGGCGGTCGTTGGCTGGGTGTCGGTCCAAAGGGAAGCATGACGAGCGTGCACTCGTAGGTGGCGGGCGCAAGTTTGGTGATGACAAACCGGCCACGGGCATCGGTGCTTGCACCGCCGGCAAATGATCGGGTGCCTTCGCGCGAACAAGAGATCTCGGGTTGATACCCGTCGGGTAGCGTTCCACCTTCAAATTTTACCGTACCGCGAATCACGCCGGTCCCGAAGGCAATGACCACGCGAACTCCAGCGACGGATTGGCCCGGCCCGATTTCGAAACCCTGTGTGGTAGCAACGCCGTCTTTTTCAATCCGAACAATCGTCGGCCGCTGTGATTCGTCGCGGTTGGAAAGTCCAATTAGGGCGCGGCCCGGTCGTAATCCGTTGATCTGAAAAGTGCCGTCGGCTTCCATTTTGCTTCTGCCGCCCGAACGGATGGTCGAGGCCGTAACTCTCATGTCCCTGGGAAAGACCATTGCTGAAACCTGCAACTCCGGAAGCAGCGCCAACAGATCTCGCAAATCGATATTCTCGCCGGCGATCGTTCCGCTGATACTCGATCCTCGCGTGGCCTTGATTTCCAAACCAGAAATATCTTTATCTGCGACATCGAAATAGATCGGATCGCTATAAACACCCGCACTGCTGTAATCGGAAGAGACATAGACGCCGTAGCGTCCGGAAGCCAATCCCAGCAAGTTGAATTTTCCATCGACGCCCGTCGAAGTACCCGTGAACGCGCTTGAAAATCCCCCGTCACCTCTCGCCGTCATTAAGGTGACATTGGTGCCGGGGACGGGTGCGCCTGTTTCGTCATCCACAATACGACCGGTAACGCTGTAGGTGTCCTCGTGCCGGTTCACACGGATATCGATGTTAGTCGCTTGAGCGCCCGCAAGAACCTCGACAATCTCTGCCTTACTCACATCAATCACATCCGGGTAATAAGTCAGCGGGTAGAAACCGTAGGGTGAGCCGACAAATCCCTGCGCGGCAGTGCGGCCGACGCTCACTTTGTATTTGCCGGCCGGCAAGCCGTAAATGCGATAGACGCCGCGATCATCTGTCTGATACATCTGGCCGATGGGAACGGGTGGCCTCATGCGCCTGTTTGGGCCGTCCTGGATCGGATGCAAGGAAACCGTCTCTTCGACAATCGGTTTGTTGTCTGCGTCCGTGACGCGACCCGTGATGACGCCGCCGCGGGCAAAACTCAGATCGATTCCCGAAACATCCTCACCCGCTGACAGCAGAACGTCTTTGTTCGCACCCACGTCACTCAAGGAAAACGGAGATTCAGCGTTAGGGTCGACGGAGGTTAGGTTGCCACTCAAGATCGCGACTTGATAGCTTCCCGGCGCCAATCCAACCAGCTTAAAGGAACCTTCGCTGTCCGTTTTTACCTGCGTGGTGGGAACGCGGCGGATTGCCTCGGCACTAAAAGCCGCCACTGTGATAGCGGCCGCAGCTTTTCCGTCAACGGTGATGTGACCGGAGATCGAGCCGGTCGCTTTCTGGGTTGGACTAGCCGATTGGCAGTTCGCGACTGAGGCTGCAACGATGACAATCGCCGCAATTAGAATTGATGAGAGGGTGTACCGCATTTTGTTATTTAGGATATTTCTGCGAGTGGCCGATTTGTGAGGCCATTGTCGCAACCTCTTCATCTCGCAGCGCCTGACTGGCCGGCCCTTGTGCCTACGCGCGAGCTATTGTCCGGAAGTCGACGCTACGTAAGGCAACTCGAAATCTGCAATCTGCTGACATGGCGTTAGAGTCACGGCCCTCTTGAGGGTTCCGGCATCTCGCAGAACACTCGCTCGCAAGGTTACGTCCTGCCGAATTGAGTTGGCTGTTCCGGATTCATTCTCTGGCGCCGGCCGCGCCACAATCCAATACTTTCCCGGCGCCACGTTGTCGACCGTGAACCGGCCGTCAGCCTCGATCGATGACTCATAGAATCTCAACACGTCCTCGGCGGCTTCCCGTTCCGCTGGAATCAGATAAACCTGCAAACGCGGCGGCAAAGTCTGAGCTTCTGCGACGGAGATGCGGCCACGAAGACGAGAGGCGCCTTCGGTGATGGTGACTATCAAACCAGAAACTCGTTCGCCGCCTCTTACAGCAACTCCGTCTCGCGCGACCGTGACGCTCGGGGTCCGTGCTGCGGCCTGCGCGGATTTTATGGTTATCGATCTTATGTACCAGCCGCTGGCGGGCGGGCGCGAATCAATTCGATAGGAACCAGCCGGCAGATTTCTGAATGTGAAAGATGCCTTTGCATCTCCGACAGCCTGAGTTGTGAAGCTAGTCGCCGAGATCGGCGCTTCCGGCGCCGCGACTTTGGGATCAGCAGTTTTCTTTTCCGGCTCGTATCGTCGCGCGTAAACAAGCGTTTCCCGCGCGGCAGTTTCTCTGCGCTGCGCACACCCTGCTTTCGAATCGTTTTCGAAAACCAGACGCCCGTCGATCGAAGCCAGGGACGCAAGTGCCAAACTTATGCCGGTAACATCCGCGCCGTGGACAGTTACCTGCCGCGGCGGCGATCGCAACTGATCGCCCGTCGGTAGGTACTGTCGAGCGGACAGTTCGTACTCACCGTCAGGCACGCCATAGAGGGCGAATGTTGAATTGTCCGTCGTTGATGTTGGACCACTTGCGACCACCGTGCGGTCGCGAAGGTCCGTTAGGTCGATTTGTGGACCGGAAGTGAATTGAAGCTGGGCGCTAACAAATCCTGAAACATTGCCGCTGATGGCGTGTCCCGGCTCGCTGCGATACTGAATGTCGGCGATGATTTCATCACCTTCGCGTACGACAATTTGGGCAGCGGTATCGCGTGTGCCCGAGGGATAATACGTGGGCACATCAAGGTCGTATGCGCTCGGAACAATCGTTCCGACACGCGGCCTCATGGCCATGACGATATAAGCGCCAGGCGGCAAGCCATATATTCGGAACACCCCGCGGTCATCAGTTCTTCGTTCAAATCCTCCGGGGAAAGCGGCGGACAACTTCTTACCATCTATATCGCGCACCCGCGTTGCGAAGATGCCAACCCCAACCAACGGGCCGTTTGGACCAGTGACGGTGCCAGTAATGACACCTCCTTTCGTCATTGTGAAAGTGGCTGAATCGCCAGGACGATGGTAACCAGGTGAACCGCCCGTTGGTGTCTCCGACACGAAGACATAACCGGGCATAGTTACAAGCACGTTATAGAGTCCTGGCTCGAGTCCGTCTATTTTGAAATCGCCATGACTGTCGGCCGTAACAGTCTTACGGCGCGTGTTACTCAAGATCGAGCCCGCATATATCGACGCGCCGGGGAGCGGTTCACCCGCTGAATTGACGACGCGGCCCGTGAGTTGGCCAGAAGGCGTCCCTGACGGTTTAGCGGTGCCGGATTGCGCCCAACATCGCGACGCGCAGAGGAAGAGAATGATTGTGACAAAGCAGCGAATTCGTTGAGAGATCGGCTGCATCACGGCCCTCCTTGTTTTGCGGTAAGCGCGACGTCAAAAGTAATCTCAGTCTCGGAACCTTTAGCGACGTCGACGATCTGTTTCCGCGGTGGAATTCCGCGCGGCTGGCGCGGTGTCAAACTATTAATCTGAAGTGCCACCTCCCATGGCCCGGGCGCCAGATTCGCAATAACGAAATGTCCACGCGCGTCGACTTGCACAGCGGTGCCTTCGCGGGCGCCTTCGCGTTTGCAGTTGACATACATTCTCGAGTCCGTAATCGCAGGATCACCTTCGAATCTGACAGTACCGCGGATGATGCCGGTGCCGTAATCAATTACTATGTGCAACCCTGACATAGATTCTTTAAGTTCGAAATTCTGATTAAGAGCAACGCCGTCACGCTCCATGCGATCAATGTTGGTGCGAATAAACGTGGGCCGTTGCGTCGCCACAAACACCGTCACTGGGTTCGGTCTCAATCCCTCAACCAGAAAGCTGCCGTCCGGAGCCACGAGAGCTCGCCCGGAATTGCGAACTTGATTGTTTCCCGGTGAAGTTCCGCTCACGGAAACAGTCAAACCTGGTAATAGCGTCATCAACTCTTTAGTCGATAATCCGTCAGCGGTAATCATGCCGCCGAGACTCAATCCCGGAACCGTCTTGACTTCGATCTCATTGAGATCCTTGTCGACGACGTCGAAGTAGACAGGATCGCTGTAGTAATTACCACCATAGATATCGGAGCTGGCGGTGACGCTGTAACGTCCGGGTGAGAAGTTGCCCCAACTGAATTCTCCGCGCTCGTCCGCCTGGATACCGAGGCCGCCGCCGGCGTTTGAGTCCTTGCCCACCGGCGCGAATCGAACGCCCGCCTTCGCGATGGGCACGCCTGTCTCGGTGTCGATGACGCGGCCGGAAATTAAGTAAGTCTTTGGCGCTGGCTGAACCTTGATGTCGATATTCTTTGCTTCGTCGCCTTCACTTAATTCCAGGATGGCAGGCTTCGACTGGTCGGTAGGATCGAGATAATATGTCTTGTCATAACGGCGGCTGCGAATCATTCCGTCGGTCGCCGGATCGTAGCCGACGCTCACCTTGTAACGGCCAGGCAGCAGATCGAAAATGCGGTAAACGCCCCGGTCATCAGTCTGAAACATTTGGTCGTAGTTCGGAATGATCCCGCCCAAACGCGGATTGCCGTTCGCATCCAGCAACTGGAGCTTTATGGGTTCTTCGACAACCGGCTTGTTTTCAGCGTTAGTGACGCGGCCTGTAATTACAGAGCCGCGAATCAGTTTCAGATCGATACCGGTGACGTTTTCGCCGGTCGCGAGGAGGATACTCTTGGCAGCGCCCGCATATGGAAAGTAGTTTGGCGACCCAGTTGGTTCTGCAACCAGTCCAGGGGTAAGCGTCCAAACCTGATACTCACCCGGCGCCAATCCTGAAATTTGATAATTGCCTTCAACGTCGCTGAAAGCGCGAGCGGTGGCATCGCGACGATTAACGTTAGATCCCTCGACTGCCGCGACAGGGACACCGGCGTCGCCCTTTCCGTCAATTGTTATGCGGCCTGAAATTGACCCGGTTGGTTTGGTTTTCGGTTCTGATGATTGGGCGTTGACGATCGATGTTAAGAAGAACAGAACGCCAACAATCGTGATGCGTGAGAGCAAGCTGCTTGGGATGGGCACGCGAATCCTCCAACGAGCTTTTAGTTCCGCTCCTGAATCGCCTGGATCATTTCACCGTCTGCGTGCCAAAGCAAGTTCCAAACGCATGATGATTGCGCTAGTCTGAATGCGCGTTACCTTGTAGAATCATCGCGACGGATTTCCTTGAACTTCTATGGCTGTACTGAAAGTTACCGACGCCAGCGGACGCCAGGCGCAACACCAACTCAACAACCGCGTGAACTGCATGATTGGGCGAGCGCCTGACAATCAAGTTGTGCTCGACGACCCGCGTGCATCACGGCATCACGCCCACATCAGGGCGAATGAAGATGGCTCGTTCACGCTCGTTGATGGGGTGATTGTTAATGGCCAAATCAAACGCAGCGCGAACAAAGTCTTCGTCAATGGCGAACAAACGTTTGATCATCCGCTTAAGGATGGCGATCGCGTCACTATTGGCGCCAGCACCTTGCGCTTCGAACAGCCAAAGGAAGAGCGCACGGCTGATTTAAGTTACGACGACAAACCGCTCGGTCATACCCAGTTGCTGATGTCCGCCAAGGACGTGCTGACGACAGTCCTGCGCCAATCCGATCCGGGTATTAGCGGCGGTACGGTAGCGCCGCGTGGTGACAAAGTACTTGAATCGCTGCAACGCAAGGCAAACATCCTCAGCGAGATCTATGAGATGAGCAAAGCGCTCGGCGCCGGCTTCGATCTGGATCGCATCTTCAAAATGGCGACCGATATCATTTTCAGATCGACGCCCGCCGATCGGGTCGTGGCCTTGCTTTCTGAAGGCCTCGTCACTGAACAAAACGCCGACAACGCCAAGTTGTTCCCGATTGCGACCCGCGCCCGCGATGAAAAACTGGAAGCGCACGCACGCAAGATGACCATCGGCCGCACGATCACGCGCAAGGTGATGAAGGATCGCGTCGCCCTTCTGTCACAGGACGCCGCCGCCGATGAACAGTTTGCCGGCGTTGATTCGATTGTGTCGCAAGGCGTGCGGTCCACAATCTGCGCGCCGCTGTTTACGGAGGCGGGCGTGCATGGGGCATTGTATGCGGATCGACTCGATCCCTTCTCAGCTTTCAAACCCGACGATCTCGAACTAATCAGCGCAGTTGCGGCGCAGACTGCCATCGCCGTCGAGAACGTACGCGCGCACGAGCGCCTGGCAAAGGAAGAAGTTGCGCGCGCCAATTACAGCCGTTTTCTGCCCGAATACGTCGTGAAGCAGATGCTCGAGAATCCCGAGTCGTTCAAGCTGGGCGGCGTCACGCAAACGATCACAGTGCTGTTCGCGGACATCCGCGGCTTTACTCGCATCTCGGAACATGCGTCACCGGAAAAGATCGTGCAGTTGCTCAATCGCTACTTCTCCGCGATGACTGACATCATCTTTGCGCACGGCGGTACGCTCGATAAGTACCTGGGTGATGGGTTGATGGCTTTGTTTGGCGCGCCGACCGTGACGCCGAAAGACGCGTCAAACGCAATCTCTGCCGCCGTCGCGATGCAGCGTCGCATGCTGAGCATTAACGACGAGTTGCGCGCCGAAGGGTTCCCGGAAATCGGTATCGGAATCGGATTGCACACGGGCGAGGTCATCGTCGGCTATATTGGCTCAGAGCGGCGATCCGAATACACCGCGATCGGCGATGCCGTTAACACCTCGTCGCGTTTGGAGTCGAACGCCAAGGCCGGCGAAATCCTCGTCAGCGAAGTCACCGCGCAAGCCGCGCGTTCGCGTTATCAATTGGCTTCTCGCGATCCGATCACCGTGAAGAACCGCGAACAACCGGTGCCGCTGTTTGAAGTCGAGTGGCAACACCAGGTGAGTAATGCGTGAGAGGGCAAAGAGCAAAGGGCAAACCAGTGCTTTGGTAGTGGTTGTGAGTTCCTGTGGCGTCCGGAAAAGTATCCATCCACGAATCCACACGAACGAACACCAAACAATTGTTCGTGATTTGTTCGTGTGGGTTCGTGGATCGGTTTTGAGTTTTCAGTACACCTCCAAAACCAGGAGTCGTTCATAGCCTCGGGAACTACCTTCTAAGAGTCAGCGTCTAACCTTTGCCCTTAGCCGCCCATGAACCTTCCGAGAATTTTCAAGCGACAAATTCTCATCGCGCGCGTCTATGGCATTCCGGTGCGCATAGACTATCGCTGGTTCATCGTCTTCGCGATGAGCGTCGCCTTGATCGCCGCCAACGTCCGCAAGTATCCGCTGCAACTTGGCAACTTTAGAATTCCGCCCACCGGCGATGTGCTCGCGTGGACTTTGGGTATTGTCACTACCCTCGCGTTGTTTGTTTCGGTCTTTGGTCATGAACTCTCGCATGCGCTAATGGGCCGCATCGAAGGAATTGAGATTGAAGAGATTGTGTTACATCCTTTCGGCGGTCTCGCGCGTTTGAAAACTCAACCTGAGAATCCGAAGGCGGAGTTTCGTATCGCGGTCGCGGGTCCGGCAGCTAGTTTTCTGTTTTCGCTGATCGCGTTCGGAGGAATGGTCCTGACCGCCACTCTGCACTTCGATTTCGGGACTTCGTTTTTCTTTTTCATCGGCGCCGGAAATCTCTTGCTGGCGGTGTTCAATCTGTTTCCGGGTTATCCGCTCGACGGTGGACGCGTGCTGCGAGCGATCATCTGGAAACGTAGCGGAAACATTCGCGACGCGACCAGAATCGCCGGATTCTGCGGGCAATTGATGTCGCTGGTGCTGATCGCGTTCGGCATTTATATGGTGCTCGCGCCGACGTTCCATGCGTACTTCATGGGCCTCTGGTCGGTTCTGGTCGGCGTCTTTCTCTTAGGCGCAGCGACCAGCGTCGTCCGCAGCACTCGTGAATCAGCGACCGTGACCCAGGCGATGTCGCCGCCAATCGCGATCGAACCCGATCTTCCCATCACTCGTTTTGTCGATGAGATTCTTCCGCTACATCGCCAGGTCACTTTCCCGGTCGCGCACGAGCGTCGGCTGCTGGGAATTCTTTCATTGGAAGACTTGAAGAAGATCCCGCGTGAGAAATGGCGCGGCTTGCGCGCTCGCCAGGTTATGCGAACAGTCGACGCGCAACTCTTCGTGCCCGAGAATGCGACGATTGAAAGCGTGAACGAACTGCTCGATCAGAACGGTGTCGGTGCCGTTGGCGTATTGAATGGATCGGGCGAGCTGGTGGGCTTCCTGCGCCGGGGGCGACTGCGCAAAAAATAGTCATCAATCACCGTTGCCTCACGCCCATTTTTCCGCGATAATCCAAGCGGAGCGTCCGTTAACTAGAGGCCCGGCGCGACCATCTGCGGGGACCCTTTCCGGCAATTGGTTCTGTTTAGAACGACTGATGCGAAATTGACATCAGACGCTACTCGACTAAGCAAATGCTGCTGCTCTTGATACCAGTCAGGGAATACATTGCACGGTTGGCCGAACCGCGTTCGCTCGCCGACGTCATACTGGTTTTCTTTGTCGTGTACGCAGTGCTAAAGCTGCTGCGCGGCACGCGCGCGGCGCCGATGGCCGCAGCGATCGGAGTGTTTGCTTTCGTGTATTGGTTGGCTGTCAACCAGGGTCTGACAACATTGGAGTTCGTTCTGCGCGGAGGACTGCTCTACATCGGCGTGGCGATTATCGTTCTATTTCAGAGTGAGATTCGCCAGGCGCTAATTAAGTTTGGCAATCGATTTCGGGTTCCATTTACGCGCCGGCATCGCGGACAATTTGGCCAGAGCATCTATGATGAAATTGTTTTGGCGGCGACGACTCTGGCGTCAACCAAGACGGGCGCCTTAATCGTCATCGAGCGTAGCGTTGGTCTGAAAGGAATTGTCGACGCGGGCGTAAGCCTTGATGCGGAACTGGGTTACGATTTGATCGTTTCGATTTTCAACCCCGCCTCGCCGCTGCACGACGGAGCAGTCATTGTGCGCGGCGATCGGATCGCGGCAGCTTCGTGTTTCTTGCCGTTGTCGGTGAATCCATTGACAGCGAAGGAACTCGGCACGCGGCATCGCGCAGCGCTGGGCATTACGGAAGACTCGGACGCCGTCGCGATCGTAGTTTCAGAAGAAACCGGTTTGGTGTCCTTCGTACGGCGCGGACGAATCAAGCGCGCGCTGGACGCGACGCGATTGCGCGCCGCCATTTACAAGGAGATTGAAGGTCAACCGGCCGCCAGAAAACCAACGATCGATCCACACGCAACTGAATCAACCGAAGTGGAGGGTATGACGTAAAGCTTGATGAATTTAACGCCAACCAAACGATCGAGGAGTATTCCAGAATGGCTCAGGCAAATCTTCATAGAAGATTGGAGCCTTAAACTTTTGGCGTTAACGATTACTTTGGCGCTTTGGTTTTTCGTGTCGGCTCATCAATCCGAACGCGAAGTAGCGGTCGAGCCTCACGTCGAAGGCAAGCCCGCGCCGACTTTTGAAGTAAAGGAAATTGTGATTACGCCGAGCAAGGTTAAAGTGCAAGGCCGTGCCGACCGGCTAAACGCAATTGAAAAAGTGACCCTGCCGATTTCAGTTGAGGGCCGGCGCGACAGCTTTGACATGCCGCACATGACACTGCCGATGTCTGATCCTAACGTCGAGCCACTCAACACGGTCAATGTTCACGTGACGATCATGGCGGCCCCTAATTCAACAACCAAACCGTCTAACATAAATTGAAGCCGAAGACTCCAGCGAAACTTTTCGGCACCGACGGAATTCGGGCGAAAGCCGGCGAATTCCCCCTCGATCCGGTAACCGTGCGGGTGATAGGCACGTCACTGGCCCAGCGCCTGGCTGAGCGGAGCGATGGAAGAACTCCCCGCGTAGTCATCGGCCGCGACACACGCGAATCAGGTGCGTCAATCGAGGAAGCATTGGCCGGGGGCGCCAGATCGGCGGGCGCAACCGTAGAGTCTGCGGGCGTGATCACAACTCCGGGCGTCGCCTTCCTCGCGCGCTCGTTACCGGCTGATGCCGGCGTGGTGATAAGCGCGTCGCATAATCCTTATGAAGATAACGGAATAAAGATTTTCACTCCGTCGGGACGCAAACTTGATGATGCGACCGAAAAAAAGATTGAGGAAGATATCGCAGCTCGACGGTTTGAGAATCTCCCGGTAACCGACACCCCGGAATCGGAATCCGAAGCGCACGCGGAAGAGTTGCGCGAACTTTATCTCACATATCTTCGAAATGACGTTGCCCGGGACGTAACTCTTCATGGTTTGAAGATTGTGGTCGATTGCGCAAATGGCGCGGCGTCACACCTTGCCCCGCGGTTATTCGATGATCTGGGCGCGAACGTGGCCGCAATTAACAATGAGCCGGATGGGCACAATATCAATTTGAACTGCGGCTCGTTACACACCGAAAGATTGCAACAGCGGGTGATCAAGGATGGCGCGGATTTGGGGATTGCTTTCGACGGTGATGCGGACCGCGCGCTGTTTGTTGATGCTGAGGGCAGCTTTGTTGACGGCGACGCGACGATGTGGGTGCTCGCGAGCTACATGCACTCGCATGGTCAATTGGACCAGGACGTGGTCGTTTCCACCGTCATGACGAACCTCGGTTTAGAGGTTGCGTTACGCACTCGTGGTATCAATTTAGTTAGAACTGACGTTGGTGATAAATACGTTTTGGATAAACTGCTGCGTTTGAAGGCCGCTCTGGGCGGTGAACAGTCGGGACATATCATTTTCCCGAAGATTAGTCTGGCGGGCGATGGACTGATCACAGCGATAAATCTCGTCCGGGTTATGCGAGCACAAGGAAAGTCGCTCGCGCAACTAACTCAGGGCTTTGCTCGCTTTCCGCAAGTCCTGCTTAACGTGAGAGTGCGCGAGAAAATCCCTTTCGACAGTTTGCCGGCGGTTCAAGCGTTAGCGTGTGAGATTGAACGGGCGATGGGTGACCGCGGCCGTCTGCTGTTGCGCTACTCTGGAACCGAACCGCTGGCTCGCGTGATGATCGAGGGCGAAGATGAAGCCAAGGTGCAGGGTGCAGCCAGCAGCCTTGCCGCGCTAATCAGAGCCGAAATTGGAGCGAATGAGGTTACTTGATAAAGATCGGTAATATCTTCACTATCGAGAAAATCTTACAGGCCTTGCCGTGCAATACCTTCATTGACTGCTTTCAGGCACATTGAGGAGTCGGCAATAACACAGGAATCTGGCTCGTTTCTCTTGCAAAAAATCTTCTATTGCGCGGCATAAAGGTTGCGATGTATATTGTGGGGCAAGAGAGACGGTTGGTGGATCCTCCGTCTCAAGTGGTTGCTGGGGTGAGGACAGTAACCACGCAAATGGATGAGCGCTGCGACGCCCACGTTGCAGCGCTCATTCCGTTTTGTAGCACGTGCTGTTAGCTTGCATTGCGTTACCCAAATTCCCAACCGCAGTTTGACTCCAGCGCACAATTCGCGTAGATAGATGCGGTTTTATGCCGTCTTCTACGATCAACGCTGCGACGAAATTTCTCGTTTTTATCGCGCTCATTTCTTTGTTATTGTCCGTTGGTTGCCGCCGCCGAACGACAAATTCAAACACATCCACTTCAACAACAGGTTCGAGCGCCAGCGACCCAGAAGAAGCCAAACGTCAGGCGCAGTCACTGGTCGATCAAGGTAAGGAACTCTACAAGAACGATCAGGACGAGCAGGCAGTCGAGGCTTTCAAGCAAGCAATAAATCAGGATTCTAATAACGCCGAGGCACACTTGCGTCTGGGGATGGGCTACGCCGCGCTCGACAAAAAAACGGAAGCTGAGGACGAATACAAAAAGGCGATCGAGCTTCTTAAGAAAAAAAGTCAGTCGGATCAAAAAGACGCGGACGCCTACTTTTATTTGGGAGAGGCGCATACATTTCTGCATCAGGATGAGGAAGCCGCGCGAGCTTATCGCCAGGCAACAAAGCTCAAGAGTGATGACGAAGAAGCGTTTTACCAGTTAGGCATGGCGGAAACGCGTCTGGCGCATTATCCGGAAGCAACCGCAGCCTTCGAGAAGGCCCTGGAAATTGATCCCGATGATTATCGCGCCAGTGACGCGATCGAGAATGCGAAAGAGGGAACGCAGCGAATTAAGGAAGGCAAGAAACACGCGGAAGACATGCTAAAGAAGCAAGCGAATGCCAATGGGAATCTAAACATGAATTCAAATAGTGGCGCGAAGCCGGTTCCCAGGCGCTCGCCTGGCAAACCATGGTGAGTTACTATCGTTAACTAATTATTAAGGCGCGCCAATGGCTACCTACACACCACCTCCATATTTTCCGCAGAGTTCGCTGTCGCCACCTGATGAACATCGCTATCGCAAATTCAAATTGATGATCGCCGGTGCAATAGTTCTGCTGTTGGCAATCATTGCTGGCGCAATCACAGGAATCATTTTTCTCATCAAGTGGCTGGCGCGATAGCTACGGGCTGTTCCGCGCTTGACATGAAAACTGCTGACCCTTATAGTTTCTCGTTTCGGACTACTGTCTAAGGGTCCTCCAGTGCAACGCTATAACTGGTTCTGTCGGTGCGGAGGCGTTGCCCGGTTCGATGTTACGACATCAACCGTTGAAATATTGTGGCGTAACAACTAGCGTCAATGATGACGCAAGTCGCAAAGGCGAACCACTCGCTCATGCGACGCCACAGAAAAGCTTCGGCTAATTTTGGGCTAATTGGGAAGCCAAATCCGCGCCCGCCTTAAAGCGAAATCAGAACGTCCCTATAAGAAAATTGGAAGCAGGGCAGTTTGTCTGCGCTGACTGCCGGACAGGTTCCGGAAAGAGGCAGGCCACGGCCCTTTTTGCGCTTGAAGCGCTGTAGTTGGTCCATAGCGACCGGGTCAAAGAAGAACACCATGCCGACGATTAATCAGTTAGTTCGCAAGGGCCGCCAGCGGGTCAAGTACAAGACGGCCAGTCCGGCGCTGCAAAGCTCGCCGCAAAAGCGTGGGGTTTGCACTCGCGTCTATACACAGACGCCGAAGAAGCCGAATTCGGCTCTCCGAAAAGTCGCCCGCGTGCGTTTGACCAACGGCATTGAGGTGACCACTTATATTCCCGGGGTTGGTCATAACCTGCAGGAGCACTCGATCGTCTTGATTCGCGGAGGCCGCGTTAAGGATTTGCCCGGTGTCCGCTATCACGTGATTCGCGGAACGTTGGACTCGGTCGGTGTCGGCGATCGCAAAAAGAGCCGTTCAAAGTATGGCGCCAAACGTCCGAAGGGAGGCGCGAAGTAATTTATGCCGAGACGGAGAGTTGCAGAGCGCCGCGCGGTACTACCGGATCCTGTCTACAACAGTCCGCTGGTGACGAAATTCATCAACGGAATCATGTGGGGCGGGAAACGTTCCAAGGCCGAGAAGACTTTCTACGATGCCCTGAGACAGGTGGGCGACAAGGCCGGCGATGAACCTTTGAAGGTTTTTAAGCGCGCGATTGAGAATGTTCGACCAACCGTCGAAGTGAAATCGCGTCGCGTAGGAGGATCGACCTACCAGGTTCCGGTCGAAGTTCATCAGGAACGTCGCGGCGCCCTGGCAATTCGCTGGATTGTTCTTTATGCCCGCGGTCGTGGCGAGAAAACAATGACGGATCGGCTGGCGGCAGAATTGCTGGATGCGGCGAACAACCGCGGCAATGCAGTAAAGAAGAAGGAAGACACGCACCGCATGGCGGATGCGAATAAAGCGTTTGCGCACTATAAGTGGTAGCCGTTTAGACGCCGGACTTGTCCGGCGCGTTGGGCGCACAAGGGCGCCGTTTAAACGAGCGCAGTAAAGTTCAATGGCTAAGCAAGACTTAAATCTGTTCCGGAATATCGGCATCATGGCGCACATCGATGCCGGTAAGACCACCACCACGGAACGTGTCCTTTATTACACGGGCATCACGCACAAAATCGGCGAGGTGCACGAGGGCACGGCAATCATGGACTGGATGGAGCAGGAGCAAGAGCGCGGTATCACGATCACCAGCGCCGCGACGACCTGTTTCTGGGAACGAAACGGAATCGATCACCGCATCAATATCATTGATACGCCCGGTCACGTAGATTTCACGATGGAAGTTGAGCGAAGCCTCCGCGTCCTCGACGGCGCTGTCGCGGTGTTTGACGGCGTCGCCGGCGTTGAGCCGCAATCGGAAACTGTCTGGCGTCAGGCTGACAAGTATCGTGTCCCGCGTATCTGTTTTATTAACAAGCTCGATCGCGCGGGCGCATCGTTCCAACGCTCATTCGAATCTATTATTACTCGCCTCGGCGCAAATCCGGTTGCGCTGCAGATTCCGATCGGTCTCGAAGATCAGTTCAAAGGCGTTGTCGACATCATCACTATGAAGGGGCTAATTTGGAACGATGAGTCCAAAGGCGCCAAGTACGAAACCATTGAAATTCCTGAAGATTTGAAAGAAGAAGCCGCAGCCGCGCGCGAGAAGCTGATCGAGGCCGTGGCCACCGTCGACGATGGCTTGATGCACAAGTACATCGAAGGCGAGAAGATTACGGAAGACGAGATTCGCGCGGCGCTACGCAAAGGCACGCTCGAGTTGAGAATCGTTCCGGTCGTCACCGGCTCGGCGTTCAAGAACAAGGGCGTGCAGACGCTGCTCGATGCGGTGGTTGACTTCCTGCCTTCACCGCTGGACATTCCGCCCGTCGAAGGCGTAAACCCGAAAAACGGCCACAAAGAAGAGCGTCCGCCGGACGCCAGCGCCCCGTTCAGCGGCCTGGTTTTCAAGATCATGGCCGACAAGCATCTGGGCCAGCTTTCATTCGTTCGTATTTATAGCGGGACGATCAGGTCCGGCTCGTATGCTTACAACTCGGCGAAGGACACCCGTGAACGCGTCGGACGCTTGATGCTCATGCATGCGAACAAGCGCGAAGATACCGAGGAGGCGAGTGCCGGAGAAATTATCGCAATCGGCGGCATGAAGCAGGTCACCACCGGCGACACTGTTTGCGATGAAAACAAGCCGATCATTTTGGAAGCGATCGATTTTCCCGCGCCGGTTATTCGCGTGGCCGTCGAACCCAAGACTCGCGCCGATCAGGACAAGCTGGGCATCGCGCTAGGTCGTCTGGCGCAGGAAGACCCTTCGTTCAATGTCTCAACCGATCATGAAACCGGGCAGACGATTATCGCCGGCATGGGCGAGTTGCACCTCGAGATAATTGTGGATCGCATGAAGCGCGAGTTCGGCGTCGAGGCGAATGTTGGTAAACCACAGGTCGCTTATCGCGAGACGATTACGCAGCCCGCTACCGGCAAGGAAATCTTTAAAAAGCAGACTGGTGGGCGTGGACAGTACGCGCACGTCGAGCTGGAGATCGAGCCGGCGCCTGGTGAAGGCTTCGTTTTCGAGAGCGAGATCAAGGGCGGGGCAATTCCGCGTGAGTTCATCAAGCCGACCGAGCAGGGCATTCATGACGCCCTGGAGCGCGGTTATCTCGCCGGTTATGACATGGTCGACATAAGAGTGCGCCTGGTCGATGGTGGCTTTCACGAGGTTGACTCGGACGAACGCGCTTTCATCATCGCCGGCTCTTTGGCGTTTCAGGACGCGGTCCGGAAGGCCAAGCCGGTTTTGCTCGAACCGATCATGCGAGTTGAGGTCGTGACACCCGACGACTACGTAGGCGCGGTTAACGGCGATCTGATGAGGCGTCGCGGTCAGTTCTCCGGGACCGAAATACGGCCGGGCGGTGCCCAGGTGATCACTGCGTATGTGCCGCTCTCAGAAATGTTTGGCTACACCACCGATCTGCGCTCCGCGACACAGGGGCGCGCCACTTCGACGATGCACTTTGAGCGCTATGATCAGGCGCCCAAGAACGTCGCCGAGGAAGTGATCGCGAAAGTTCAGGGCGTAGCAAAGTAGCGGATTTGTTTAGAGGCGGGACTTGTCCCGCCGTTTTCATGAAATCGATTAGAGGCGGTGTACCGCCCGCCGTTGATACGAGGACGAGAAGACAACATGAGCAAAGAGAAATTTGATCGCAGCAAGCCGCACGTGAACATCGGGACGATTGGGCACGTGGACCACGGGAAGACGACGTTGACGGCGGCGATAACGAAGGTGCTGCAGAAGCACAATCCGA
>Ga0193730_1000126_pt1 | contig 24826 bp, 24 predicted proteins | sample U1a1metaG_FD_144919 | JGI IMG/M metagenome (GOLD analysis project Ga0193730, IMG submission 144919) | Soil microbial communities from a riparian zone of the East river system, Colorado, United States - U1a1 | ecosystem: Environmental > Terrestrial > Soil > Riparian zone | place: USA: East River...
CCAACCAAATCAAAAACGAGTGCCATGTACGACGGCCCGGCGAGCGACATGCAACAACCCGTCACGAATGACAGACACAGAATCATCCAGACCTGTACGACGTGTGTCAGCACGAGTACGCCCAGCGTAAGTGCCGCGAGGCCAGCAACCGCCTGGGTGTAGATCAAAAGTTTGCGTCGATCGAAAAGATCCGCGAATACTCCGCCGGCCAGCGTGAGGAACAATCCCGGCACAGTCGCCATGAAACCGTCAACGCCCAGCCAGAGGGAGTTAGAGAGGGACAGGACCAGCCAACCCTGAGCGACGGCCTGCATCCAGGTGCCCGTGTTCGAGAGAAATGCTCCCGACCAAAACAGCCTGAAGTTGCGATGATGCAGCGCACGAAACATCTCGTTGACACCGCGATCGGGCCGCTCTTCAAGTTGTTGCCGGGTTGACATGAATAATCTTAATAACATTCGCGCGGCAGTAGCGCCAACTTCGGAAGCTCACGGTAGCGACGGCCAGTGGGCTTCGCAAGTAAGACGATCTGTTTTCGTTCGGGTGATTTCGTGGTGTCTTACATACCTCAGCAAATGACAGCCTCCGAAAAGGTGGGCCCCGGCAAGACGATCCACGAATCAACACGAAAACCTCTGCGTGCTCGGTTCGCGTGATTTCGTGGACGTTCCTGGTGTGGAGGCAGACGGTACGAAGCCGACATAGGGCACTACCCGACAAAGAGATTCTTTGGCATCGACCAAACCGCGTGCTTTAATTGCAACTCGGTTCACAGACCATTCAGGAGCCTCTACTATGAAACGACTTTTATCAACGGCTGCAGTTCGACTCGCCTTCGCGGCCGGATTGATTGCATTCGTAACCGGTGTTCATGCTCAATCGCCGACACCGACGCCAACTCCGCAAGCATCGCCGGCTCAGACGGTGACCGTGGTGCCACCTGCGAACTCCGCGGACGTCGCGACTATGGATGCGATTGTCGCATCGCTCTATGACGTGATCTCTGGTCCGCCGGGCGCGCGCAACTGGGATCGCTTTCGTTCGTTGTTTGTTCCCGGCGCGCGTTTGATTCCAACCAGCGCCCGGCCCACCGGGGAAGTCGGCTCGCGCGTGCTCACGCCCGACGAGTATGCTCAGCGCGCAGCGCCCCGTTTTGAGAAGGATGGATTTTTCGAGCGCGAGGTCTCGCGACGGCTTGAGAAGTTCGGCAGCATCGCGCACATCTTCAGCACGTACGAATCACGGCACAAGGCCGACGACGCCAAGCCATTCGCACGCGGCATCAACAGCATTCAATTAATGAACGATGGCAAACGCTGGTGGATCGTGACTGTGTTCTGGCAAGCTGAGGATGAAAAGAACCCGCTGCCGGCGGAATATTTGAAGACCGGTTCATTGACGTTCGCGCCGAAAGCAGATTGTTCGACCGCCAAACTGGACTCACACATATTAGTGGCGGATCCTAAAACATATTTTCCTATTCGTGAGCCATGGCAAAACCCTAACGTCTATGTCGATCTTGAATCTGTGTATCTCACCACAACCAATCATGGGAGAGAGAGGCTCGATTCGCCGGACAGGCTCGCTTGCGCGCTCACATCCCTATCCGTTTCCGAGTGGCCTTTCGGGCGGGTAGTGACTTTCTCACAATCGACCCGCATTCCAATCCTGGTGCCAGATGAGAAAAATTTCGGGACAGCCTATAGTAATTTGAAATTGGTCACATCGATTCTGAAGTCGCTGGGAATCGATTCTGTTTATACGCCTATCAATTAAGTCGAGGACCTGCGCCACGCTGACAGCGGACCACCCGCACCACCTCGCCGTTCGGCAACTATCTCTGCGAGGATCGCCAGCGCCACTTCTTCCGGCGAGACTGCGCCGATGTCTAGACCAATCGGCGCGCGAACTTTCTTAAGCTGTTCCTGATCGAAGCCTTCTTCGCGCAACTTATCCAGCACGATATTCGTGCGCCGCTTGCTGCCGATCATCCCGATGTAGTTCGGGTTAGCGGACAGCGCGGCCCGCAAACAATCTTCATCCTGCTTGTGGCCACGCGTAACGATTGCGACTGAGACGGCTCGCCCGTTTCCGATTGCCTCTCGTAGGGCGTCGGACCAACCTTTGGCGGCAACTAAATTAACGTCGCGCTCTGAGGGCGAAGCGAATAATTCTCGCGCCACGAACTCTGCGCGATCGTCAATCAACGTCACCTGATAACCGACCAGCGACGCCAGCCGCGCGAGCGACGCGCCCACGTGACCGGCTCCGGCCACAACTAAACGCGGTTCGTTTTCGATTCGCTCAAACAGCAGCAGCAAATCGGAAAACCTCGTAAGTTCCGGAGCAAAATCCGAAATACTCGACGCTTTTGCTTCCGTGCGCGTCCGCAGAAATTCTGGCGTGGCCGCTTCGATGGCTTGGTTCAAAGCCACATCACCAAAATCACCAATCGGTTCTTGGCCGTCGGTGACAAGAATCTTTGAGCCAACGGTTAACTGTGAGGATTGAATAACAGTAACGAGCACGGCGATCGATCCGCTGTTGAGAATTTCTTCGATCGCTGCCCGGATAGCCGGCGCGCTTGTTCCGTCTGTGGGTTTAGAGGTTCGAGCCATTCATGATTGCGAGGGGTTCCAGATGTCGATTAAGATGTCCATCGTGCCGCCGCATACCATGCCCTCTTCGCTGGCTTCGTCAGCGGTCAACGCAAAGTGATGCAAAGCCGGAACGCCATTACGCATCGTCTCGCGAGCTTCGGCCCAAACTTCAGCTTCCACACAGCCGCCGCCGACGGTGCCCGCGGTTTCGCCACTCTCGAAGAAAAGCATTTTGGCGCCCCGGCGCTGCGGAGTTGAGCCGCGCGTATGAGCCACTGTCGCGACGACCACCCGTTGACCGCGCGCATTTGCATCGCCGATCAGGTTATAGAGATCGTTTTGAGCAATCGTTCCCATGACTCTTCTGAGAGCGCATGCATCCTGCATGCGAACGGCCGACAGGATGTCGGCGCTCCCACTACGGACCAGGTGTCGGCGTCGGGCTCGCAGCAACTTGCGACGCGCCTGACTGAGAGTTCGTTTTTGCGTTCTCGATCGCCGCCCGATCAGTCGCATCAAGCTTCTTCTGCAAACGATCAAGGTCTGCATCAGACGTCGCGATTGCCTGCTGCAACCGGGCATCGCTGGCGTTCAATTGGTCCAACTGTTGTTGCGTTCGCGTTCGATCGCTTTCCAGTTGCTTCCGGCGTTGCTCGCGCACCTCCTCAGGCCGCGTCGTTCCAATACCTGCCGCGGCACGTTCAATGTTCTCAGGTTTCAGCGCGAATTCTACGTCCTCGAGATGAGCCGCGAGGTCGGATTTCTTTGCCTGAACATCGCGCAACTCGGCGCGCAGCTGGGCCGACCGCTGCTCGGCCCGCGACAGCCGCTCCAGATCGACCATCGACTGCTGTGAAGCCTGCATGTCATTCAGCTTGTCGGTAAGTTTATCGACTTGATTCGACAGCGTGCGAATCGTGCGCTTCATCGACTCCGGATCTTCCGATGAGTTCGAATTGGAATTGGCAGCGTTCGTTTCAGAACTATTTGAATTCGAGTTGTCGCCTGGAGAAGGTTGATAGATATCAGGATTCGTAATTTTCGGCGCCGTAGAGCGACGCCTGCGCCGTCGTTTCTGCGCGGCGGAATCAACCAAAAGCCCGCCGATCAGAAGAATCGCGAAGATAGTAATCACCAATTTGCGAACCGAATTGTCTTTCATTTGCTCACCTCACCAACAAATTGAGGGATGCTCGCTTTCGAAAACAAGATGCTTGACCGCGTCTGTCACTTCAGATTCAACGTTCCGCTCGGCGCTCAGTTCCTGTTTGAGTAGTTCCTGGCTCTGAAAGCACTAACCCATCTGCAGCTGAAAACTAATCGACATGGCTCGCACCGATTGAGTCAGCGCCGCCACCCGGATCAAGTCTGTGCCGGATTCTGCATACTTGCGAACGTTGTCCAGAGTGATATCGCCTGAGACTTCAACCGTGAGCGACGCCGCGAGCTGACGCGCAAGTTCAATATGATCCTTAATCTCATTTTCGTCCACGTCCCGGAAGATCAAGACGGTCGCCCCGGCGTCGATCGCCTCTTTAATTTCCGCTTTGGTTGAAACTTCCGCCGCAATCCGATGCGAGTGGCCGATCTTCTCCGCGGCGCTTTTGACCGCGGCCCCCAGGCCGCCGGCAACCGCCGCATGATTTGATTTAACGCAAACGCCGTCGTCCAGACCATAGCGACTGTTCACGCCACCACCGAGCAGCACCGCATACTTCTCGAGCATGCGCAGACCCGGCGTCGTCCTGCGAGTGTCGACAATCTTCGCGCCGGTACCTTCGACCGCACGAACGTACTGACGCGTGATCGTAGCAACGCCCGAAAGGTGCTGAAGGAGATTCAGCGCCACCTGCTCACCAGCCAACAGGACATCCGCAAATCCGCTCGTGCGCGCGATGACCTTGCCGGCTTCGACTTCCTCACCATCAGCAGTGAACGCTTCCAACTGTATCTGCGGGTCAAGGGAAACAAAAACTTCCTCAGCCGCTTCCAACCCGGCAACCACCATTTTTTCCGATGCGACAAACCGCCCCTTCGCGCGCGTGTTGCGTGTCAGGACGCTTTGCGTGGTGATGTCGCCGCGACCGAGGTCTTCGCGGAGAAAAAGTCCGATGCTCGAATAGAGCGCGCCTTCATCAAGCCAGTTCACGATAGCGCCTCCCCGGGAGCGCGGGCATCTTGCCCGCAAAGCTCGCGCAGCGAACTAGCGTACCCGATCTTCATGACAGCGCCTCCCTGGGAGCGCGGGCATCCTGCCCGCAAAGCTCGCGCAGCGAGCTAGCGTACTCAGTCATCACGATAGCGCCTCCAACATCTGATCCAACGCCGCGGTTCGCTGCGCAATATCGGCGACGCGCGCCTGTAATTCAGCAACTCTTTCGGCCGGCGCTCGATTCATAAAATCAGAATTGCCCAATTGGACCGCGAGCTTCTCATCCTCTTTCTGAAGCTTTTCTTTCTCTTTCACTAAACGCGCGCGCTCCTGCGCGAAATCGATCAATCCTTCGAGCGGCACCGCGACTTCGGCCCCTCCGGCGAGTACGGCGCGCGCTGCCGCTTTCGGCATTTGCACGGTCCCGTCAATCGAAACGTCTGCGGCGCGTGTGAGCCGCCCTATTTGATCGGCGCTCGAGGTAAACACTAACTGCATTTCAGTTTTGGCAGCAATCATCAACTGAATTCGATCGCCCGGCTTAATATTCATTTCGGCGCGAATGTTACGAACACGCGAAATCAGACCGATCACTGCCTGCATTTCCGACTCGGCGCGCTCGTCGATCAAAGCGGCGTCAGCCTGGGGAAAAGCCGCGAGCATCACGGTTGGCTCCACTCCCGCGTAAGCCTGATGCAGCAGACCTGAATGATCGACCGGCAACTTCTGCCACAACTCCTCAGTTAGATACGGCATGAACGGATGCAGCAGACGTAATGACTGTTCGAGAATCGAGATCAGTCGCGCGCGCGCCGTGCTTCTTTCCGGTGAATCATTCTCCGCCGTGACTGTGGCTTTCGAAAACTCAATGTACCAATCACAAAAGTCATCCCAGAAAAAATGGTAGAGCGTCTGCACCGCAGCGTGAAAATCATATTCTTCGAGTTGCGCGTTCACGTCGCGCGCAGTTTTATTCAGGCGCGTCAATATCCATCGATCGTGCAGCGGAAGATCATTTCGATCCCCGCCGAAAGGATCGGCAATTGACTCTGCGCCTTCAGCATTCATCAAACAGAAGCGCGCGGCGTTCCAGATCTTGTTCGCAAAATTCCGATAGGACTCGACCTGCTTTTCGTTCCAGCGCGTGTCGGTTGAACCGATCGATGCCAACATCAACCGAGTCGCATCGACGCCGTACTTATCGAAAACTTCCAGCGGATCGACGCCGTTCAGTTTCGTCTTGGACATGCGCTGACCGTGCTTGTCCAGCACCGTCCCGGTCACGTAAACGTCAGCGAATGGTTCCTTACCGATAAATTTCAGACCCGTCATCACCATGCGCGACACCCAGAGAAAGATGATGTCGCGGGCGGTGATCAAAACCGATGTCGGGTAGAAAGTCTTCAGGTCTTCGGTTTCGTCCGGCCAACCCAAAGTCGAAAACGGCCAGAGCGCCGATGAAAACCAGGTGTCGAGCACATCTTCATCCTGCGTCAACTCGGCGGTTCCTGCTTTCTTCTCGGCCTCTTCGCGCGAACGGGCGACGATCAAGTCGCCGTCTTTCGTATACCAGGCAGGAATTTGATGTCCCCACCAAAGCTGTCGCGAGATGGTCCAATCGCGCAAATTTTCTAGCCAGTCGGAATAAACTTTTTCGTAAGGAACTTCGGGTACGAATTTCGGTTTGCGATCGTCTCGCAGCTTAGCCAAAGCCAGATCGCGCAACTGGTCCATGCGACAGAACCATTGTGTTGATATCAGCGGCTCGATCACGGTCTTACAACGTTCGCATTTTGAGATCGCGTTTTCGTAATCAACTACCTTTTCCAGCAAGCCGAGTTCTGCCAACTTCTCAAGCACCAGTTCGCGTGCTTTGTATCGATCGAGCCCGGCGAAATCAGCGCCGGCGGCTTCGGTCATCTTTGCGAATTGATCGATCACCTGCAGCTGTTCCAGGTTGTGCCGCTGGCCCATTTCATAGTCGTTCGCGTCGTGCGCGGGCGTAACCTTCACGGCGCCGGTCCCAAACTCTGATTCCACAAAGTCGTCGGCAATGATCGGAATCTCTCGCTTAAGAATAGGCAGGATCAAGGTCTTGCCGACCAGACTCTGATAGCGCTCATCGTTTGGATTAATCGCCACCGCCGTATCGCCCAGCATCGTCTCAGGCCGCGTGGTAGCGACGGTGATTGCGCCGTTGCCCTCTTTGAAAGGATAGCGTATGTAGTAAAGCTTGCCCTTCTGCGGCTCGCGCAGAACTTCCAAGTCCGACAGCACCGTCTGATCGTTTGGGCACCAATTAACGATCCGGTTGCCGCGATAGATCATTCCGTCGTCGTACAGCCGGACGAACGATTCGCGCACCGCGCGCGAAAGATCTTCGTCCATCGTGAAGGCAAATCGCGACCAATCGACGGACGCGCCTTCGCGCCGTATCTGATTGAGAATTTGCCCGCCGTATTCCTGTTTCCACTGCCAGACTCTTTCGACGAATTTCTCGCGGCCCAGGTCGTGGCGTGACAATCCTTCCTTCTTAAGTTGGCGGGTCACCATCAGTTGGGTCGAGATGCCCGCGTGGTCCATGCCCGGCAACCATAACGCGCGAAATCCCGACATGCGTTTGTGACGCGTCAGCACGTCCATCATCGTATGCTGCAACGCATGGCCCAGGTGCAACGAGCCGGTAACGTTCGGCGGCGGAATCACGATTGTGAAGACTGGCGCGTTTTTGTCCTGATTAATTTCAGGCGCGAAATAGCCGCGCTCTTCCCAGCGCGCGTAGTGATGGCGCTCGGCTTCTTTCGGATCGTAAGTTTTGGGGATCTCGATCATTCGCAAACTACTACCTTGAACGTTTAGAGGCGGGCTACCGCCCGCCGTCTTAATTTACAATTCAATCCAACACTTCGATTGTAAATCAACCGCTGCCGCTTTTCACATCGGCAAAACAAAAGGCGGGCCGTAGCCCGCCTCTAAGAACCGGTTTGCGATACAACTATTTTTGCTCGGCCAGTTTTTTCTTGATCAGCAACTCTGACAGCTCCGGCACGACTTCCCATGCGATTTCGCGAACAACCTTGTCGGACATCTGGTCCATCACCCGGCGAGCGATTGCATCGATTTGTTGGGCGGACAGCGTGTCTGCTGTCGAGAGGCCCCGAGGATCTGCGTCGGCCAGGACTTCAGGCGCTGCTTCGAAGACGCTGGCCGGCTTTGGCATTTCTTCCGCACTCACTACCTCATGCGTCGTCACTGCGGCATCGTCCAGTTGTACCGGTGCACTAGCCGTTTCTTCAACCGCAATTTGTGATGGTGACGCGGCTTCCACGTGGACCGGCACGGGCTCTTCGAAATCCAGATCCAGAACCACGTCATCGGCGATCGATGCAACGCTGAAATCGCTCTCATCAAGATCAAGCAATGCGCTATCAACGTTTGGGCGCGGCTGGGTACATGTTTGGGTCATGCGGCTCTCATCACTCTCAGCGACAGTTGCATCAACGTGTGCAGCCTCGATCGGTGTGGCGTCAGTTTCAGGGGCGATCATGACCGGCTCGATTTCGATCGTCTCTTCAATCCGCCACGCGTCTGCTGATATCTCCGGTTCAGGCTCATCAAGCACTCGTTCGAGTCTGGCAGTGTCGGCGGTCTGCATCTCAATGTCCGCGGCGCAGGCTCCGCCGGACCCTTCGTGCGATTCGACGGTTTCAAGTTGTGCCGCCTCAACCAGGACGGTCACGTTCGATTGATCATTCGGCTCGTCTAAAATAACAACTGAAGTCGTGGGGGATTCAGTTCCCGTCAAACCCAAAGTCGAAATCTCATGAGACGGCTCAATCCTATCGTCATTTGCAGCTAACAAAGAACCGACGCGATTCACGAGTTGACGTATGGACTGGAAAGGCTTGGTCATTATGTCGTCGGCGCCCGCTCGCTGCGCTGCGGCTTCGTCAAACGGGGCAAACGAGCTGACCAGCAGCATCACCGGAATTTGCGCGAAGCGCTTGTCATCCTTGATCGATCGGCAAAGCTCGTAACCGTTCAGACCCGGCATGAATGCATCGGCGAGGATAACATCCGGCGTAACATGTTCGAGTTCTTCCAGCGCCAGCAGGCCGTCGCCGACTGACACTACTTCCATTCCTTCATCCGCGAAAGTCAATTCAATGACTTTTTGGACCGCGGCCGAATCATCAGCCAATAACAACTTTCTTCCGGCTATCAACTTCTCTTCCTTCGTTCCTTCGGGCTCTTTACTTTGGCGTTCCGCCACTTCGAACCTAGCACCCGCGTGAAAAGGCCGTCAAGGGTTTTGTTCTCATGCTCAGATAGAAAGGCCCCGCGAAAGGCAGGGCCTTAATTGTCGGTGCAACCACTGAGCTACTTGGGCAGCTGCATACATGGCCCGGGAAATTCACCACCCCATTGGAGGTTTATGCCGACCGCAATCGGAATATCGGAAGTAACGTGGACCGTAGTACCGATGTTCGGCGGATCAACTTGAGCCTGCGCCACCTGGAACTCGACGTGGAGCGTGTTTTTTGCGGCCAGCGCAACTGTATTGGTGCCCGTCTGCCCGGGGTACTGTGCAACAGGATTCGTGCCGGGAATATTGTGACCGGCGAGATTCGTTCCAGCCTCGTTAAGAATATGCACCGCTAGGTTGGCAGTGTTAGCACTGCCGTTGAAGATCGACAGATCAATCGCCGAGTTACCACCGGATTTCGGAATGCTAATCGGCGTGCAAACCCACTCGTAAGGCGGGCCGCCACCGCTCGAAGATCCGGGGGGACCGGCTGGTCCCGGTGGTCCTTGCGGGCCAACGCAAGCCGTCAACGCGATTAAGGTACCAGCGAGTAGAAAAGAAAAGTGAACGCGTAAGTAGCAGGAACGCATCGTTTTTCTCCTTTTCGAGGCTAATAGCTCGTCAGGTTCGAGGCTAATAGCTCGTCAGGTGAAATTGGCAGACCAACCCGACACAGCGCACGCAATCTAGCGACGACTTAAGTTGTTGTCAAGATTTTGGGTGAAAGGATTACGGTTGTGAGCGTGGCGGCTATGCGGCTCTTCGCTTGCCCGAGAGGCTCTTCTTCAAGGCTTCCATCAAATCGACGACCTTTCCCTCTTCGCGCTCGGCCACTTCAACTTCAACAATATCCTTGTGCTGCTTTCTCTTCTTCTCCACCAGCTTGAGGAGCTTTTCGGTCTGCTCGTCTTTAAGATCCTTAAGCGAGAGATGGCTGGCGGAATGCTTCTCGATCAACCTCTCGAATTTCTTGACGGTCGCCACCGCAACTTTCTTTTTTTCGGGCAGACCAATTTCCTTCGGCGAGCGGATCTCATCGGCAAAGCGCATTGTCTCGGCGCGCAGAATTCCGTCCTCGGGAAATATGGTTACCAGATACTCTTTGCCGCGCATCACGAACGTCGCCAGGCCGGCGAGTTTCTGCTTTGCCATCGTCTGCGCGAGCAGCCGGTACGCTTTTTCAGATCCCTGGCTCGGCGCGAGAAAATAAGAACGATCGAAGTAAAGCGGCGGAATATCTTCGAGCGGCACGAATCGGCGAAGATCGATATCGCGACTCTGCTCTGGAGCAAGGCGCTCGAGTTCGTCGTCAGTGACGATCACATAACGATCCTTTTCAAATTCAAACCCACGCACCATGTCATCATCTTGCAGATTGTCCCCGGACTTTTCCGAATAGTAGCGGCGGGCGAGGGGCCCACCTTCCGGACTCAACATTCGCAGCGGCGCGCGGTTCGTGCGATTCCCCGGGTAGAGATCGACAGGCACGCTCACGAGACCGAACGTCAGAGTTCCCGACCAGAACGGGCGCGCCGATCTTTGATCACCGCTCGCGTCCGATGTTTTCTTTGGTGTTGCTTTCTTTCGAGCCATGGTTCTGCGTTAAACGAATTACTATTGCCGGTGGTACTGATCTCGGTACCCAATCGCAAGTTAACTACTTGTGCTACGTCACGCTGCTTTCTTCTGCTTCTTCTTCAAGGCGTCAATGCTCTTTGACAGAACTTTATCAAGCGATGTTGTCTCCTTCTTCGCCTTCACCAGATGAAGTCTCGGCTTGTGACCTTTGGCTTTCTTCTCGACGAATTCCATCACTCGTTCGCGGTATTCGTCTTTGAATTCCTTCGGGTCAAATTCACCTTTCAGCAACTCCACCAACTGGGTAGCCATCGCCAATTCTTTTTTGTCAGGCGCGCGCCCCGGCGGCCGCGGCAGGTCCTTTGCCGAAAGCACTTCTTCTGCGTTCCGAAGCGTGACGAGCATCAAGTGATCATCTTCCGCCCTCAGCACGCCCGCGTAAGGCTGCTTGCGCATAACCCAGTGCGCCACGCCTTCACGATCTTTCTTCTGCAGCGCCTCAGCCAGTGCGAAGTAAGCGCCCGCATCGCCGTCGGGCCCGAGGTAATACGGCCGATCAAAGTATTCCGGCGGTATTTCCGTTGGCAGCACGAACTGTGTGACCTCGATTTCACGCGACGCTTCAGGTTCAAGTTTCTGCAACTCTTCTTCATCAAGAATCACAAACGTGCCCGGCTTAACTTCAAAGCCTTTTCGAATTTCGTCGCTGGGAATCTCTTTGCCGCTGTCGGGTTCGATCATGTGTTGCTTGACTCGTGTTTTTGATTTTTCTTCGAGGATATGAAAGCGCACGGTTCGATCCTGCACAGCCGCATAAAGCTTCACCGGCACCTTCGTCGAATTCAGTTTGAGATCGCCTTTCCAGATCGCTCGCGCTGCCATCTCAATTCTCACTTTCCGAAGTCACGCAGACCGGACAGAAGATTTCAATTTCGATCGTGTTGTCGACGCAGAGGCCGCACAGCGGGCCGTCGCATGCGACACAGCGATATTCCGTCTGAATTACATACGCGTGACTGCATGCCGGACAGGTTTCCGTTCCCTCCTCCAGCCACCACGGCGAATTCTGCTTCTTGCTCAGCACTCTGTTTATTCCAAAGCATTTCAAGTTCCACAGTTCATATGGATTTTGAATTGTGCTAGTATCGCTGCACCCCTGAATTACGTCGCGCCACCCCTGAATTACAAAATAGCAACCGTCCCTCGATCGTCATTCCGAACTTAATTCTAGTGTGAGAACTTCAGATATGGATGCTTCGGAGTTTCCTGCAAATCAACAGCAGGAAAAATCATCGGTCAAATCCGCATCTCAAACCGAGACGCGCCAGGTGAAACAACAGCGCAAATGGTTTGAGGTCACCCTGGCCAGCATCGGCGATGGCGTCATTACTGCTGATATCGATGGCAAGGTGACGATGCTGAATCCGGTCGCCGAGGAATTAACCGGTTGGAAGAACGCCGACGCCAGGGGCCAGCCGCTGGCAAGGGTTTTTCATATTATTAACGAAGACACTCGAGCCGAAGTTGAAAACCCGGCGCTACGCGCAATCACGGACGGGGTGACTCTCGGACTTGCCAATCACACGCTCCTGATCGCCAAAGACGGTAGGGAAATTGCCATCGACGACAGCGGCGCGCCGATCAGATCAGGCGGCGATTTGCTGGGCGCGGTGCTGGTATTCCGCGACATCACTGAGCGGCGCCGTGCCGAACAAGCGCGGGCGCTGTTGGCCGAAATAGTCGATTCTTCCGAGGACGCGATTATCAGCAAGAGTCTGCAGGGCATTATCACTTCGTGGAACACCTCGGCTGTAAGAATGTTCGGATATGCACCTGAAGAGGCCATTGGCAAATCGATAACAATGGTCATACCGCCGGAGCTCCTTGAAGAGGAGACGATGATTCTGGGCCGCTTGCGCCAGGGTCAGCGCATTGAGCATTTCGAAACTGTGCGCGTCACCAAGACAGGCAAGCGCATCAACCTCTCGCTGACTGTCTCGCCCGTGCGGAACAAATATGGAGAGATCATCGGCGCTTCAAAGATCGCCCGCGACATCACCGACAAAGTTCGCGCCGAAGAAGAACGGGGCCGCTTGCTCGCGAGCGAGCGCGCGGCGCGCGAACGCGCCGAAGCCGCCAGCCGGGCTAAAGATGAATTCGTCGCGATGATTTCTCACGAAATCCGCTCCCCACTGAACGCAATTCTGGGCTGGTCACAGGTGCTGCGCAAGGGAGCGCTCGACAAAACGGCGACCGCTAATGCGCTGGAAAGTGTCGAGCGCAACGCGCGGGCGCAGGCGCAACTGGTGTCAGACCTGCTGGACATTTCACGCGTCATCACCGGCAAACTGAGAATCAATGCCCGGCCGGTCGACATCATGAATAGCCTCGAGTCCGCACTCGAGTCGATTCATCCGGCAGCTGAGGCCAAACAAATCACTATTGATGTGGAGGGCGAGCCTTATGCGACGGTCGTCACCGGGGACAGCGATCGCTTGCAACAAGTTCTTTGGAACCTGCTTTCAAACGCCGTTAAGTTTACGCCGCGCCACGGACGCGTGTTGGTCAGGGTTGCGCGATTGGATTCGTCTCTCGAAGTCGCCGTTACTGATTCAGGTGTCGGTATACCGAAAGATTTTCTGCCGTTTATTTTCGATCGGTTTACCCAGGCTGATACAACCAGCTCCCGAAAGCATGCCGGTTTAGGGTTGGGCCTGTCGATCGCGCGACACATAATTGAATTGCACGGTGGCGCGATCACCGCCGAAAGCGAAGGCGAAGGAAAAGGCGCCACATTTCGCATCACCCTGCCGGTGCGCGCGCTACAGGTACAGGCAGCTGACTCTGGACAGGCAACTGTTCCCATCGAAACGATCGCCAGTGAGATCATTCTCAATGGATTGCGCGTCATGGTAGTAGATGACGAGGCTGAGACACGCGAACTGCTGAAGGTCATGTTGGGCTCTCACGGTGTAGACGTGCTCACGGCATCGTCGGGTACGGAGGCCTTGGCGCAAATCAATGAATGGCAACCGGCGGTCATTGTGTCAGACATCGGCATGCCCGTAATGGATGGATACATGTTTATGAAACGGGTGCGTGGACTGGACTCCGAGCAACGAAGCGTACCGTCGATCGCGTTGACCGCCTACGCCCGCGCCGAAGATCGTCTGCGCGCGCTGGCCGCGGGTTTTCAGATGCATGTCCCGAAGCCGGTTGAAGCTTCGGAATTGGTGATGGTGATTGCGAGTCTGGTCAAGCGGATTTGATAAAACTCCGCGGCCGGCGAGTGTGGCCAATCATCCGATCCAGGAGCTCATGCAGTGAATCGAAATTTATCGGCTTTAAGAGATAATCGTCACAACCGGCATCCAGAGCGTCCTGCCGAAATCGACTCGGGTCGTGCCCGGAAAGAATAACGATCGGAACGTCCTTAAACTCTAAATGCGACCGCAAGCTTCGCGTGACTGACAAGCCGTCGAGCTTCGGCAACTCCAGATCCAGGAGCACACAGTCCGGGCGGCGGCTTAACGCCACCTCGAGCGCATGCCTGCCATCGTCTGCGGCCACTACTTGATAGCCTTTCATCTCAAGCAGCAACTGCATCATCTCGCGCGAGTCCGCGCTGTCTTCGGCAATGAGGATTGTTGGTTTCCAGGATGAAAGAGCGTCCGCAGTAACCATTTTTGAGGACGCGCAACTAACTGCGTTTTCGGCCATGGCTGCTCCGTAATGATGGATTCGTTTCTGCTTGAGCCGTCGGGGAGGAACAGCTTTTCACGTACCCTTCACTCAACGTGAAAATCTGTTCTCTTTTGCTACTATTGTGCCTGTCGGCGACGAAAGCGTAGTCCTTTACTACGCACAAGTCTGTACGCTTCCAGACATTTTGCACATCATACTGATTAGAACATTTAACGTTCCGCGAATGTAAGTGCGAAAAGCGTTCATCGCCATGGTAGACACCGCCAGCAGTCTAACGGTTACAGAAAGCTCAGGTGTTGAGGCCGGCGCGTCCAAGCGGTGCGACACCGCAAAAAATAATGGCGGCGCCAAGCCTCCCAATACTCAGCGCCGCCGGCTCACATCATTGATGTGAGGCGCGCTCAATGTCCTCACCCCATCGGGCGCGCTTGGTGAATGCATTCAGCATTACACCGGTTGCCAAGCCTTATATCACAACTCGCTTTCATCGTCCGAATTTATTTAAGAGCCATGAAATCTCTTGTGAATTGGCTTTCCTCAAATGGGACCCATCAGCCATATCTCTCCGGTGAACGGCATCATTCTTGCCACGGCACAATGTCTAAACCCGACTCTGACTGATTAAAGAACAAGGGGCACTGGATCATGAAGTATCGTGCTACGAATCGCGACAGACACGGGTATGTGACGGCGCATTGCCTGATGTGCAATGCCGAACTCCTTCGCAACGCCGGCCGTCCATTGGATCTAATCTGCTTGATATGCCGCGCGGCGATCCTCGATCGGGTTTTCCAGGCGCGCCGGCGGCTGCAACCGATGGAGCGTTCCTGACAAGCGCCAACTTGCGCGGGTCACTAACGCAGACCATCCCCTATACTAATCACTGCGATCGGCGTATCGTCTAATTGAACTCGAACTGTTCTTTTAAAACTCAACTCACGACATTGGGTCTGTACTTCCTACCGAAGAGAGTTCCCTCCTTGTGCCGTCAGCTGCGTTGCTAGCTTGACTGGAAGCAAGAGAGGTAGACCAATCCACAATCTATCTAAATCTGCGAATGTTCCTGGCGGTCGTGTGTCTCACGTGCGCGCTGATGGATCGATCGTTCGCGATCTCGCTTAGAGCGTTTCCGTGCATACGAAATAAAGAAAGGTGTTATGTTGAAACCACCACCGCGGCCACCCCCTATGACAAATCAGCCGAGACCGGCTAACAGGATACTTACAGACCTGCCTCAAGAGGAATTCGAGCGACTCAGTCCTAAACTTCGAGAAGTCTCTTTTGAAATTGGCGAAACCGTCTACCGGCCCGAGCAGAAAATGGATTACGCATATTTCGTCAATAGCGGAATAATTTCGTGGTTGGCGGCAGTGGAAAACGGCAATACGGTAGAAGCCGGGGTGATTGGGCCCGAGGGCATCGCCGGCGTGGCCATCGTTTTGGGAGCGAATTCAACACCTAATCAGGGATTGGCCCAAAGTGAGGTAAAGGCAAGTAGGATAGCCGCCAAAGATCTAATCGCGGAGTTTCGCCAGAATGGGAGACTGAACGAAATGCTCCTGCGATTTGTCCAATCGATGTTTACTCAGGTAGCGCAAACGGCCGCCTGTAATCGTTTGCACACCCTTGACCAGAGACTCGCCCGTTGGCTCTTAATGACGCACGACCGCATCGGCGAAAACACGCTTCCGTTAACCCAGGAATTCTTGTCTCGGATGTTGGGCGTACGTCGCGCCGGGGTTAGTGTCGCAGCCAACAGTTTGCGACAGCAGGGACTGATTGACTATCACCGCGGCGACATCGTCATCGCCGATCGATCGGGCATCGAGGGCCTCTCGTGCGAGTGTTACAGGATTGTGAAGCAGGAATACGACGCTTATCTTGACAGTTAGAGTCTGCGCCTTTCCGTAGATCCCGCCGCCTATATTGTTTTTTTCATGTAAGTATCAGAGCACGCGTCTATGCTGCGCTAACGTACAGAAATTTTGCTGCAAATGAACTAAGCTTGTCCTCACGGCTTGCATTTCACCAGTGAGAGCAGATGAGCAAGAACAAAGCCCATACAATTCTGGTAGTTGAAGATGTGGATGAGATCAGCGCGAATATGGTCGCGGCGCTGAAGGAACGCGGCCACTTAGTCGAGCGCGCGTCGGATGCTGAGCAGGCTATTCAGATGGCTGAAGAGAACCGTCCGGAAATGATCCTTACCGATCTCGACCTACCGACGTTCGATAACTTAATGAACTTGCTGCGAGCTCACACTGTTTTGAAGAACATGGTCGTTGCCATCATCGACATCAACCACCCGGAAGTCTCGGACCAAACCGTCAACGTCCTTCGCGATTTCCAGGCGCTGGATGATCTAATTGAATCCACACCAGCGTCCAATTAACTCTACATTTAGTCCGGCAACGTACAGACCGACTGCTTATACTTCGTATCGCAGGCGGAGAAACTCAGGGCGTTCGATCTTAAGCTTGAAAAACTGAGCCGACCACCCGGGGTTCCACGCCTGCACCAATTCTCTTGTACGCCCCCGACCGGAGTAACCCATGCCCATCCAGCCCCAGCCTGGGACTTGGTATGTTGTCGTCACTTGCCGGTACTGTGCCTCCACCGTTTTTCTGTTCCGGGATTTGACGGACGGCAAGGGCTCGATAAACGCGACGTATTCCGTCACGTGTCCTCGCTGCCAACATAAGGGCGAGTACAATGCCAGACATTATCAGCATTCGCTGAACGGTTCAGGTCACTAATTGCTGGGAAATTGGCGTTGTCTGGAGATTTGGTCAACTGAGATCGGGAAATCCGCCGGCAAGCGTTTACCCTAATGATGGCTTGCGGGGTTCGCGGCGAACTGACCCGGATCACTTTTTTCTTGACAGGCTAAAAGGCCATCGTTTAGCATTCGCCGTCGTTTCAATCAGTGCCAGGGTTTGGATTTACACCTGCCTTCGCATTTCGATTTGCAAGCGCGACAAGCAAATGAGGTTTAGTTTCTTGCCTCGAAGTATGTGCGCAATGATCAGACTTTTTGGATCAACGTGCACTTTGTTCGTTGTGTTTCCGTAATGCGCCCCAAATGAAAGCGCGTCCGGCTCACAGCATTAACCCGTCGGAGAAGTAGTCTCAAGTTTCGGCTTGGCTGCCTGTCCGTTTTTATCGAATCGTTAGGAGGATTCGTTTGTATGTCTAGAATAACCGGTAAGGTCAAGTGGTTTAATAATTCGAAGGGCTATGGCTTTATTGAGCAGCCAGGCTCGTCGGATATCTTCGTTCACTACAGCGCTATTCAGGGCGACGGCTTCAAGACTCTCGAAGAGGGTCAGGAAGTCGAATTTGAAGTGACGCAAGGCCCAAAAGGACCACAGGCTGAAAAAGTAACAAAAGCTTAGTCTCCCGGCTTGCTTTACAGCATAGCCACTGACCGCTTCCGGTCGTGAGCCCGGAAGACGCGAAACAAAAAGGCGATCTCAAGTAAATTGAGATCGCCTTTCGTTTTTTCATTCGTTGTTGGCTACTTGTCGACCTTTGCTTTGAAGCTTACATGCCCGTTGTCGACCTCAACTGAGAAGGTTACGCGCTCAGATCCAGACTGTTCCTTGAGAGCATCGGTGCGTTCCATGACTAACCGGTGAAATTTTGAAAAGGTCAGATCGCGGGCGCCTTCACCACAGCTTCGTTTGGCCTCCATTAAGGCATCATAGACGCCCTTTACCGTTCGCACGTCGTGCCGAACGTCTGCGCAGGAGAATTCCGAGCGGGCAAATTGCGATGGTTCGCGAATCGCAGCCCGCGATCCCGCGGCGCCGCGTCCTTCTTCACGATCCTGCATAGTTCGCCGCCACAATTCACGGAACGAAGCGTAGCGCGTCGCAAGCGAATTGAAGTGATAGCGCTGGGCAAAACTGAGCGAGCGATCGTCCGCCAGACGCTTCAGATGTGATTCGACTCGCAGCTTTGTATCGTAGGGCGGCCGCTTGGCGCCTCCGCTGAAATATATGTCGAACTCAATCTTCAGCCGGCGAATGTCTTCTTCGATGCGGGTTAATTGCTCTTCAACCGTGGGCTCAAGTTCAACGCCCGAGAGCCGCATCTTCTCGCGCCGTTCCTTCGCCAACCTCTGTAATTTATTATCGGTCTTGCGCAATTTGAAAATCTCCCACTGCGGCGCAAGCAGGGTCGCCGCTGACTAATCCGAGTGTAGGTGTTGGCTTTGACGCGTGTCAATAATCTTTTTTCGAATTGATTCAGCGGGCGGAAAGGGCCTATTCTGCCCTGCGCTGATTAAGTTGCTTATGCGGAAATCAAAAGACAGCAATTCCCTTCTGCGTGCGTTGCCGTCAGTCGATGCCTTGCTGAAAACTGATACTGCGCGAGGATTGACCCATGAAATGGGTCCGGCGCGGGTGACTACCCTCGCCCGTTTGGCGACGGAAGATACTCGCCAAAGTTTACTTAATTCCACCCAGGGTCCGGCTGGCGAAAACGGCAATGACGCGGCTCGGTCTGAGTTATTGAAACAAGCTGAACAGCGGCTCATGGAGTTAAGTCGTATTGACGAGGCGAGTGGTGTACGTCGGGTAATCAACGCCACTGGCGTAGTCTTGCATACGAATCTCGGTCGATCGCCATTGTCTGACGCGGCGCGGCGCGCCATCGATCAAGCGTCCGGTTATTGCACGCTGGAATATGATGCAATTGCGGGAAGTCGGGGCCGGCGCGGCGCACGCGCCGAAAACTTGTTGCTCGAAGTCACGGGCGCTCAGGCTGCACTAATTGTAAACAATTGCGCTGCCGCGGCGTTTCTGGTGCTGAATACGTTCGCGCGCGACGGCGAAGCCGTGATCTCACGCGGAGAACTGGTCGAAATAGGCGGCGACTTTCGTGTGCCTGACATCATGGCCCAGTCCGGCGCCCGGATGATCGAAGTCGGAACGACGAACCGGACGCGTTTGTCTGATTATCGTCGAGCGATCAATGAACGCAGTCGCCTGGTCATGCGGGTCCATACGTCTAACTACCGAATCATTGGCTTCACTAAGGTTCCTTCGCTTTCCGAGCTTGCCAGTCTAACGCGCGATGCAGGTTTGCCTTTGTATGAAGATGCCGGATCGGGAGCGCTGGTTGATTTCACTAAATATGGAATCGAAGGCGAGCCAGTGATTCGCGAATCAATCGAGGCCGGCGCTGACATCGTGTCGTTCAGCGGCGACAAACTGGTCGGTGGACCACAGGTGGGCCTGCTGGTTGGCCGCGCGGAATTGATCGAGCGCATGCGCAGCAATCCGTTGTATCGTGCCTTGCGCGCTGACAAGCTGCGCCTCGCCGCTCTCGAGGCGACGCTTTCTTCATATTCTCGCGAGGAGAAGGTTCCGACGCTTGAGATGATTGCCATGACACTCGAGCAAATCGAAAAACGCGCGAAAAAACTGATTCGAAAAGTCCAGAAAAACACAGCTGGCACGCTTACGCTTGAGCCTATCAAGAGTGAGTCCGCGGTAGGCGGGGGCTCAGCGCCAATTTCCTCGCTCCCGACAATCGCCATCTCAGTGGTTCGCGATGGCTTTGCGGCTAAAAGGATCGCCGAGCTGCTACGTCAAAGGAATCCGCCGATCATTGTGCGCATAGTTAATGACCGTGTGCTGCTGGATCTGCGAACCATCGCTCCCGCTGACGAAGCAGAAGTTGAAAAGTCCCTCATTTCGCTAGCAACTTGAATCTCGTCACTTCCGATTTGTGTTGTTTACTTCGTGAATAGCGCAAAAATCGCCTTTTCTCTTGCCTAGCCGAGCGGCCAACGGTGTATAATCCTGTTGGCCTAGCCGCCTCACATCTCTTCAGTTCCCGACAATCCGCTTTGAAAACGTTTACCCGGAAATCGCTGTTCGTCTCGCTGCTTCTGTCATTTGCGGCAGGCGCGGCGACGTGTGCCGTCTGGCGCGCGGGGTTGATCGATTCTCTGCAAGCCGGATTTGTCGTGAGCGTCGCCCGCGGCGAGACCCCTCTGCAAACGCCCCAGACATGGCTCGGTCTGCTGCTGATCGTTGCTGTGAGCATGAGCGCGGGCTTCTTTGTGAGTCGTGCCGGCGCGCGTCGATCATTTTGGATTCTCGGCCTGGGTTTTCTGACAGCTGCCGCCGCCAGCCTTCTAACTTCTCGTTATTGGAAGATCGATATTTTGTTTGCGCCACAGGCCGTGGGAGCCGTGACTTCAGTAATTGTCGTTCAGTTGTATCGCCTCTGGCTGATCGACAGTTTGCTGACGGATCGTGTCAACGAAACTTCGCAGAGGACCGACCTGGTCCACGCGACGGTGTCGCCGGCGAGACTGTCCAATGGTCTCAAGTTATTGCAGACAATTCTTCCGCTGGAGGAAGCCGTTGTTTTTCAACCAAACGATCTGGGTGAGTTGGTTCCCTGCGCCCAGTTACGTGCAACTCCCAGCGGCGCGCTGGAAGCGGGAAGGAATTCCGTTTGGCGACGACTCGTGCAATTGTGTGATCGCGCGGTGCAAACAAACGAAATTGCACTCGCGCCGGCCGGCGAGATTGGTTCTTTAGAGACGGTGGCCATCCCGCTCAGTCACGAAGGACGAACTGTGGGAGCGCTGCTGTTGCGCCTGCGCGAGAGCTTTGATCACAGCGATCGGCGATTGCTTACTGCGGTCGGCGGCCAAATCGCGCGCAACGTGCAGCGCGAAGAAGCACGCAAGAAAAAGCTGGACGGAAATCTGCCCGCTTTCGTTTCCGCCCGCACCTCCAGTTACCGGCTGCATGCCTTTGATTATCTGAGCGGCGTGATGACTGAGCAGAAGTTCGGTGCTCAGGTACTGGCCGAGACTTCCGATGCTTATGCCCTGGCTTATCTGGACGGCACAGTCGCTTACATGAACCAGGCCATGATTGCGGCTGCTCAGATTACACCGGACGAAGTGGAAAACGTCGAACTCTTCGGGTTGCTTGATCGATTCAAGTCGGGAGTCTTTGACGAGCCTTCGATTGCCGTTCGTCGCGTCCTGCAGTCGGGGCAGCCATATGAACGCGAGCTAAAGTTCCCCGATCGAAATCAAACTTTGGAATTGCGAATCTCACTCGCGGCCGAAACGTCATCTGCGAACGGAAACGGAAATGGATCGCTCAAGCCCAAGCGCCCTTTATGCTTCGCGATCCGCGTGCGCGATGTGAGCCGGATGAAGGAGTTCGAGCAGCTTAAGAGCGACATGATTTCGCTGATGTCGCACGAGCTGCGGACACCTTTGACAAGCATCAACGGCTTTTCTGAATTGCTGGCCATCGATGACAAGATCCCCGAAGAGTCGCGCGAGTTCGTACAGATCATCTCCAACGAATCGCAACGCATGTCGCGCATGATCGACACGTTCCTGTCCGTCACTCAGCTCGAGCGCTCGGACAAGAAGGACGTCGTTCACATTGCCCTGCGTCTGGATGAAGTCGTGCGCGACGCGCTTGTCACGATGCAAGCCATCGCAAAAAAGAAACGCATTCGACTGGTCGAGCAAGCAAACGGCACGATTCCACCAGTAGCCGCAGACAAGAGTTTGATTACTCAGGCGTTGATGAAACTGCTGGACAACGCGATTCGCTACAGTCCCGAACGCACGACTGTCACGATCTCGACTGTGCTCGAAGCCGAAGTTGTGCGCGTGATCGTTGAAGATCGAGGCTATGGCGTGCCGGCCGAATCGATCGATCGCATCTGGGAAAAATTCTATCGCGTCGCGCGCGACGGCCAGGAAAAGGACGAAGAATCAACCGGCCTGGGTTTGGCTTTCGTAAAAGAAGTCGTTGAGCAGCACGGCGGTTCTGCGAGTGTTGAATCCGAAGTCGGTCGTGGATCGAAGTTTAGTTTTGCGCTGCCGCGGTTATAAGTTTACTGATCGTCCAGCACCTTGGCTACGTGTGGCGCGAACATTCTGCTAAAGAACACATCCTTATTTTCATTAGGCCGGGGGACGCTTATGCTCGCCAGGAACTTTCCTTTTCGAAAGATGACCGCCTCCGAACCTATGATATCCCACACGTATCCTTCATCTCCTAAATTCGACAAATCCTCTTTGACTAGATTTTTCCCGGCGATCTGGCCTTGCCGTTTTTGCTCATCCCTGGTTTCTTTGAACAGTGCTTCCGCCCTCTGAGCGTTCTGATATTCGGTGATTGCTATCTTGACGAGAATATCTCGGAGCTCGCAGTGATAAATGATGACGTGTGAACTCCCCTGGATCGGTGCGACGATCCGACACTTCCAATCCGGCAATTCCTTATCGAGCTCTTCCTTTAACGATTTTTCAATCTTGGCTAATTGATCGTCATTTGATTGGCCGCGAACTGTTGAAAAGGTGATTGTCAGAAGGACGAGAACCACAAACACGCCGATCCCTGGCGAGTTGCTTGACTGTGAGTCGCGCAATGCTTTTCTCTTTCGAAGCGATCAGGGCTAGGGAAAGCTAGAACCACGAGAGTTTGCGGCAGCCGCAAGCCCGCAAGCTAGCCGGTTATTTCAACGATGCGCGCAAAATATGCCTCTTCAAAGCGGAAGTCAATGCCTTAATTATCTGCCCGTGTGACTCAAGTCACACCATGTGCGATTGACCACCTCATTAGCTTTACTTAACCGTGCAACTTGTCACTTCTTTACCTCTCATCGCATACTAAAAAGCGGCAATTGTAATTAATCAGTAAGCAAGCGACAGCCGCGCGCGAGGTTTTACCGGAACGCGCTCAGTCTTTCTTTGCCGATTGCAGGGGGCGAGTGGCCGCGAACGAAGCAGAGACACCACGCAGTTCGGATTTTGAACTGACGCAGAGAGCCGCCGGAGGTGACATGCAGGCCTTCGAGGAGCTTTACCAGCGTCACAACCGGCGGGTATATTCTCTGTGCCTGCGCATGACCGGCAACGTGGTGGAAGCGGAAGACCTGGCGCAGGAAGTTTTCATTCAACTTTTCCGTAAGATAGGAAGTTTTCGCGGCGAGTCGGCCTTCACGACCTGGCTGCACCGGTTGACCGTCAATCAGGTCCTGATGCACTTTCGCAAGCGGGGCGTGCGTCTGGAACAGACGACCGAAGACGGCGAGGCGCCGATCCAAATCGTTAAAGGCACGGAAAACCCGAACGCGATGCCGGTGGTCGATCGAATCGCCCTGGACAAGGCGATTGTGCAGTTGCCACCGGGCTATCGTACGGTTTTTACGTTGCACGACATCGAAGGTCACGAGCACGAGGAGATTGCGCGCATGCTCGGCTGCTCTGTCGGCACGTCAAAATCGCAATTACATAAGGCAAGAATGAAATTACGCGGCCTTCTCAGGCAACAGAACAAGCCCAAGGAGCAACCAAGAAGCGGCCACTGAACAAGTGGCGGCTTCCGTGCTCCCAGAGCGGGCCAGTTTGACATCTAGCGACGTTTTCGCCGCTACTATCGAACAAAGATGACGCAGTCTCCCCTTTATTGCTTCGAAGACCGCGAACACTGCGCTCCGGAGCTTTACCCGGATGCGCGATGCATCAGAGGTTGAAAGAAATGAACTGCGAGAATTACCAGATTCTGCTGAGCGAATTCGTTGATGGAACGCTGACAGCAGAAGACTGTGCCAGAGTTGAACTTCACCTGACTTCCTGTCCCGAATGTGCCGACGCGCGCAACGATTTGCATGTGATCGTCGACTTCTGTCAGGAGCAGCGCGGACAATACGATGCCGTGCCGAATGAGCGCGCGATGTGGTTGCGAATCAGCAACCTGATCGAGGCTGAGAACGGTTCTGCGAAGCTAGTGGATGTTCCGCGAGGAGCGGGCTGGTGGTTTCGATTGATGAATCGAAGTTGGCAGCTCTCGTTTCCGCAATTATCGGGTCTGGTTGCAGCAGTCGTCATTGTGGTTGCGCTGGCGACCGCGTTCAGCGTCTACAAGGTGTCCACCACGGGTTCGGTTCGGGTATCCGGTCCTTTCGCTCCTTTACCGGAGAGCGCTTCGATCGAGCAACGCTACCGTCAACAACAGCAGACGATTGCCTATTGGAACCAGCGCGTGGAATTGAACAAGGCCCGTTGGAACCCGCAGATGCGGGAAACCTTCGATCGAAACATGGGCGTCATCGACGCGGCGGTCACGGACTCGATGAAGCAATTGAATCAGAATCCCCATGATTCAGTTTCCGAAGACATCTTGAATGATGCACTAAACGACAAGGTTGCTTTGCTGAAAGAATTTTCCGATCTCTAATGTTGAAAGGTACAGGCAAGCTCGCCCGATTAAACCTCCGATGAAATTGTTCTCGTGTGAAACTCGCAAACCGGTCACCATCCTTTCAGCGGTTTCTTTGGTTCTCATTATCCTCGCTGCGTCGAGCTTCGCACTCGCGCAACAGAAAGTTTCGCGCCGCTTTCCTGCCGGCAAGAACGTTCGCTTCGAACTGAAAAATGTTACCGGGACCATCACCGTTGAGACCTGGCAACGCGACGAGATC
>Ga0193730_1000131_pt1 | contig 24221 bp, 15 predicted proteins | sample U1a1metaG_FD_144919 | JGI IMG/M metagenome (GOLD analysis project Ga0193730, IMG submission 144919) | Soil microbial communities from a riparian zone of the East river system, Colorado, United States - U1a1 | ecosystem: Environmental > Terrestrial > Soil > Riparian zone | place: USA: East River...
GACCCCGACGCGCTCGAGCTCGCCGTCGCCGAGGCCGCCGAGCTCGTCCCCGAGGCCGAGGTGGTCGCCGTCAGCGCCAAGACCGGCGCCGGCCTCGACGAGCTCAGAGCGGCGCTTGCGCGGGCCGCCGGCGCGGTCGAGCGCCGGGAGCGGTTCGCGCCGACCCGGCTCTGGATCGACCGAGCTTTCTCGCTCCGCGGTATCGGCACGGTCGTCACCGGAACGCTTTGGTCGGGCTCGATCGCCGCCGGAGACCTACTGCGGCTGGAACCACGGGGCCGGGCGATTCGCGTCCGCAGCGTTCAGGTCCACGACAGGCCGGTCGAGGAGGCGCAGGCCGGGCAGCGCGTGGCCGTCAATCTGCCGGCGATCGAGCGCGACGAGCTTCGCCGCGGCGACGCGCTCGTCGCGCCGGGTCACTATCCGGTCAGCTACCGGCTCGACGTCGTGCTCGACGAGGTCGAGCCGGTGCCGGCCGCGGTGAAAGTTCACCTCGGAACCGCGGATGTCCCGGCGCGGGTCGTTCGCTCCGGACGCTTCGCGCAGCTACGCCTCGAGGAGCCCGTCGTGGCCGGGCGCGGCGACCGCTTCGTGCTCCGCACCGATTCGACAGTCGGCGGAGGGCGCGTAGTCGATCCCGCGCCGCCGAGACGGCTCGAGCCGGAGCGACTGGAGATCCTCGATCGCGGCGACCCCATAGAGATCGTCCGGCTGCTCGCCGCCGAGCCGGTGATCACGTCGTCGCTGCAGGCATCGGGGCTCCTGGCCCCCGCCGAGCTCGCACACGGCTTGGCCACGGTCGAGCAAGCGGGCGACTGGACCTATCGGCCCACCTGGCTCGATGGGGTCCGCACGGTTGTTCGCGAGCGTCTCCTCAAGCGAGCCGAGACGAATCCGCTCGATCCCGGGATTCCGCTCGGCGAGTTGCTGCCCCACGAAGCCTGGGCACCGGCGATTCAGCCGTTGCTGCACGTCGAGCGGCGCGACGGCAAGGCCTACGCGCCAGGCGTCGCCGCGTCTCTCGGCGACCGTGCCGAGGCGGCCGAGCACCTCGAGGCGGCACTGAAAGCGGAGGGGATCGCCCGCGTCGAGGACGCCGAGCTCGCCGCCCACCTCGAGTCGGAAGGGAAGCTGAGACGGGTGGGCGATGGCTTCGCTGTCTCAGCCGAGCTCTACGACCGCGGCCGCGCGACCCTGCAAACGCTGGAGCCGATCACGCTGGCCGCGTTCCGGGACGCGCTCGAGATCTCCCGCCGCACAGCGCAGCTTCTGCTCGAGCGCTTCGACTCCGACGGAGTCACCCGCCGGGTCGGCGACGAGCGCGTGCTCAGGCGATCCGCGCTGACGTAGCCTTCCCGCCGGAGCGGCACGGGCCGGTGTGGCGCGGTTGAACCCTTGCTCCCCCGCGAGCCCCCTCCTTACTCAGGAATTGCCAACCGCACAGCGGGTCTGGCGGGAAGGGCCACCTCCCCCGGCGCAGCCGAAGCCAAACCATCAGCGGGATACGCTTGTGCCGGAGCGGCAAGGGCCCGGTGGCCCAACCGGTCTTCAAAACCGGTGCGGCGTGGCAGCCCCACGCTCGGTCGGTTCGACTCCGGCGCCGCTCCGTAGCCGACTTGGCGGTTCGAGCGCAAGGTTTGCCGAGCCGCGAATTGGAACCCCGGCCGCGCCAATCTGCGGCCGGGGTTCCCTCCAGGAACTACGAAGCGGGAGCCGGCCTCGCCGGGACAGTCGACGGCTCCTCGGACTCGAGGCGCGGGAGCCACTGAAGCCAGCGAGGGAGGTACCAGTTCCGGTCGCCCAACAGCTTCATGGTCGCAGGCAGGAGCACCCCCCGCACAATGGTGGCGTCGATCAGGATCGCCGCCGCGAGCCCGACGCCGAACTGCTTGAAGAACAGCATCGATAGGGTCGCGAAGATCGAGAAGACGGCGACCATGACGATCGCCGCACTCGTGACCACCCCGGCGGTGGACTTGATCCCCTCCGCGATCGCGTCGTCCATGCTCGCGCCCCGATCGAACGTCTCCCGGATCCGGCTGACGATGAAGACGTGGTAGTCCATCGAGAGCCCGAACAGGATCACGAACAGCAGTAATGGCACGACGGGATCAATCCCCGCAGTGGAGCTGAAGCCGAGCAGTCCCTTGCCGACGCCATGCTGGAAGACGAGCACCAGCACGCCGTAGGCGGCCGCGACCGAGAGGAGATTGAGCACGATCGCCTTGATCGCGACCACGATCGAGCGGAACGCGACCAACATCAGGCCGAACGCGAACAGGAGGACGAACGCAACCACCAGCGGGAGCTTCGACTTCAGCTGGTGCTGCGAGTCCTTCCATTCGGCTGTGAGGCCGGTGACGCCGGTCTCGGTGTTCGGGAGCGCCCCGACCGTCTCCGGAACGATCTTCTCTCGGAGAATCGCAAGGGAGGCATTCGACGCAGCGTCGGTTCCTCTCCCTTCGATCGGGACCGTGATGTTCGCAATCGTGCCGTCGCCGTTCTTGTCGATCGTGATCGGCTCGCGCGCTCGGCCGCTGGCGAGCGCTCGACGCTCGAGTCGGTTGATGGCGCTCCGGACGGCCGGCGCATTGACGTCCGGCGCCTTCACGACGACGTTTGCCGGCAGCGCCTTGCCCGGGAACGCCTGCTGCATGCGGTTGTAGGTCTTCACCACCGCGAGCGACTTCGGGAACGTGTCCGGACCCGGCTTCGCCATGCGCAGCTGAAGCGCCGGGGCGGCGAGCGCCAGCAACAATCCTCCGGCGAGCACCGCGGAGAGCAGCGGCCGGCGCAGGACGCGTTCGACGATTGCTCCCCAGACGCGGCCTTCGCCGCTATCGCGGCGCAGACGGCTGACGAGGGGGACGTGCAGCCGGTCGACACGGTCTCCGAGCTTCGAGAGGAGCGCGGGGAGAACCGTCAGCGAGCCGACCATCGCTACGGCGACGACGATCATCGTCGCGTACCCGAAGGACGCGAACGTGGCATCGCCCGTCAGGAACATCCCGGCCATCGCCACCATGACGGTCAGGCCGGATATGAGAACCGATCGGCCCGAGGTCGCCGCGGCGACTTCGAGTGCGGCCCGCTCGCTTCGACCGGCGGCTCGCTCTTGACGCTCGCGCCGGAGATAGAACATCGAGTAGTCGACGCCCACCGCGAGGCCAACCAACAGCACGACCGCGGGCGCCTCTTGTGCGAGCGGGAGCAGATGACTGGGCAGCGCGACCAGCCCGAATGTCGCGAAGATAGCCGTTAGCGCAAGCAGCAGCGGGATGCCCGCGGCCACGAGCGCTCCGAACGCGACCACGAGGATGATCAGCGTGAGCGGGATCGAGAACACGCCCGCGCTCTTGAGGTCGTTCGCGAATGCCGTGTCGACGGCCTTCGCCGCGCTGGCACCGCCGAACTCTCCGACGAAGAAGCGCGGATGGGCACGTTGTGCGTCGGCGACGCTCTTGAGGACCGGGCCGAGCTTGTCGCCCGCCTTGTTCTTGTCGCCTCGGATCTCGAACTCGACCAGCGCGGCACGCCTGCCCTTTGCGATCTGCCTTACGTTGGCCGGGTCGAGCGGCGAGCGGACGTTCTGAACGGCCGCCTCCTTCGAAACACGCGCCACGACGTCTGCGACGGCGGCGTCGAAGGCAGGCGCGCCCGCTCGAACGGAGCGGCTCTGGATCAGGACGCTCTCATCTGCGGGCAACTTGAACCCGGCATCGAGGATCCGGTCCATCCGGCCCGACTCGCCGGGGCCGGCCGTGTTCGGATCGACCTGCTTTGTGCCGACCTGGCTGCCAACAGCGAAAGCGACCACCACGAGCACGAGCCAACCGAAGGTCGCGGTCTTCCAGTGGGTGGCGCTCCAGCGACCCATGCGGGCGGCGAGATTGGAGTGGTGTCGTGCGCGAGACATGCTCGTTCCTCCTTAGTTGAGTACGCCCTGCGACGCTACGAGGCCGTCGTCCAGGGGTCGTCGGCGGGAGGTCCGATTCGAGGTCGAACCAGCCGATGATTAGGCCTCCTACTCAGGTAGGAGGCGACGTGCCGGGTGAAGCGCACCGGAAACGTCAAGCCTGCGAACCTGAAGCCTGCCGGACTTGACGACGCGATCCTTGGAGCAGGCCTTACCTCAAGCGACACTCGGCGACGCCCGCCGGCTGCACGCGCTGATCAACCGGGCGAGGGCCGCGCCTCGAGCGCTTCCTTGACGGTGGGCGCGGGGAAACGATCACGAACCTGCAGATCCCATGCGACGTCGAGGGCGAGCAGGATCATGTTGGCCCCGACGGCCGCCCCGACGATGGCGGTGGCGAGGGCAAAGAGTCCTTCAATTGCGTTGAACCCCAGCCAGCCACCGACGAGTGCGCCTCCTGCGGCCGCCGCAAATCCCGTGGCCTTGGTGTTGGCTGCCCAGTCGCGGTTGACCCAGGCCAAATAGATACCGAGCCCGATCGGCAACCCAACCGACAGAGCGGCTAGCAGTTCATCGTCGAGCGGCACCGTTGGCAACGCAATCAGCACGATCAGCGCGCCGACGAACCAGCCCCCGAGCCCGAGCACGACCACGTAGAGAGAGCGCAAGCCGACGCTGGCCCTGCGTCCGAAGGGACCGCGGCGTTGCACGCGGAGGGCCATCGAGAGCAGGGAAAGGATCATCAACGCCGCGAACGCGAGCATGACGGCGAGGAGGATCTTCGCGATCGTGCCGTGGCTGATGCTAGGCGTGAAGTCGATTCGATTCGGCGTGTAGAGCGACCTGTCGACGCGGCCACGGTCGAAGAAGGTGTTGACCAGACGGTTGCTCGCGGCCCTTTGGTACGCCCAGAAATCATCGGCGTGACCGAGACCGGCGAGTAGCACCTGGTGACCGTTCGGCAGATGCGGGAGCAGCTCACGCGCGGCGTTCTGCGGTGGCGTCGCGAAGTCGAGGCTGCCGCCGACCAGAAGCGTCTCGACGTTCGAGTCCTGGACGCGGGTGTACTCGTTCTCGTCCGGATTCGCCGGCCACGCGTCGAGTAGGCGGCCGCCGGCCCAGATCAACTCGGTGCCGGGGCTGCCGATTACCGACCCGTGATCGGCATGCCTTGCGAAGAAGCGCCGGGCGTAGGCAGCGTCGTTCCTCCCGACCGCGGCGACATCGCCCCAAACCTGCGCTCGCGGGAACGCCAGCTGTGCCATCAGCGACAGGAACCATGCACCGCTTCCGTCGCCTTGGCCGGCGGAGAGCAGGGTGTCGATCGTCCTCGGCGCCGCGAGCGGCCCGGCGCCGTCATTGGTCGCGTTGATGAGGCCGAAGAACCCGGCTGCTCTGACGTCGCCCTTCTTGATCGGCAGGAACCACCAGTGGCCGGGGATGTGCTCGTAGGCCGAATGGAGTGAGGCCGCCAGGTCCGGGGTACGACTCCGGCAGGACGCGTCCTTGGCGCACAGCGCCGCGTAACGGCGGATCTGCTCCCCCGTCGTCTTGGCGTCCCAAAGGTAGTCGTCGGGCGGATTGACGCCGATCATCACGGAGCGGTGGATGCGTTGCGGGTACCTCCAGGCATAGACCATCGCCGTGCGTGTCCCCGCGCTCTCGCTGAGGAGATCGATCTGGCGGTAGCCGAGCGCTCGCCGGGCCGCGTCGAAGTCGTCGATTCGTTCGGGAAGCGTGTAGCCGGCGAGGTCGACGCCGGCGCGCTGGAGCCGGTGTGCGCAGCTCTTGAACGCGGCTGCGACCGTACGGTACGACTTCTCGCTCAAGAGGTCGCGCGAGTGCTCGCGTGCCGAAACCACTTCTCGGCAGTCGAGCTTCGACGAGCCGTCGACGCCGCGGTAGCCGACGAGCACCACGTCGTGCGTGCCTGCGAACCGGCTTGCTGCCTTGAAGTCCATGTTCGAGAGACCGGGACCGCCTTGGAGGCGGAAGATCGGGACACCCGGCGTCGCCGAGCGCGCGCGAATCCGCTTTACCGGGAGCGCCAGGAGCCGCGAGCTCACCTTGTGCCGGTTCTCGCGCACGACGAGGGTGCCGCAGTCGGCGCGGTAGCCGCCGTTCTCCGTCGCGTAGCTGCAGGGGTGCAGCTTCAGCTGGCCGGCGTATGCGCCGGACGGAACCGAGACCGAGTCACTGCCGGTCCCGAGATGCAGATACGCGAGGCCGAGCGCCGCTAGTCCGATGAGAGCAAGGGCGACGATTCGCGCGGGGGTAAACGTTCGGGTCGTCGGGCCTTCCATCGCTGTTCCTTTCCTCGTCGAGTCGATGTCCCGACGCTAGGAGCTCGACGGCGTGGTGCCATCGTCGGGAGGCTGGATTCCGACTCGTACCGGCCGACGATTCCGAGTCGTACTCAGGTAGGAGGCAGCGACCGAGGGCGTGCAGTACGTTCAGCGCGTGAGCCGGATTAGGTACGTGCCGCGTAAGTACTGGTTCGACCTGCTGATCGCAGTCCTGGCAACCGCGGCGATGCTCGAAGTGGTGGTCGGACGCGACTCGCCGGGCGCGCCGCGACCGCTGTGGTTCGCCCTACCGGCGATCGCGATCATGGTTCTCCCGATCTTCGCGCGCCGGCGCTTTCCCTTCGGCGCTCCGACGGCGTACTGGCTGCTCGCGGCGGCAGTCTCGTACATCGACTGGCGACTGATCCCGTTCGCGATCAGTCTCTTCGTCGTCGGGCTGGCAGTCGCGTTCCTGCTCGGAAACCTCCGCAACGCTCTGCAGGCGGGCATCGGCTTGGCCATCGTTGTCGGCGGTTCGGCGATCGTGACCTACAAGATCCCCGGACACTCGGTCGACGAGCTGGTCTTCATCCCGCTCGAGTTCGCGATCAGCTGGGTCGCGGGCTTTGCTCTTCGCGAACGCTCCGCGGAGGCCGAGGCAGCGGAAATACGCGCGACCCTGGCCGAGCGCGAGCGGGACGCGGCGGCACGGATAGCAGTTGCCGAGGAGCGCGCACGGATCGCGCGGGAACTCCACGACATCGTCGCCCACGCCGTCAGCGTGATGGTGCTCCAGGTCGGCGCCGTCAGGCACAAGCTCCCGGATGCGCTCGGCGAGGACCGCGATGCGCTCACGGACGTCGAGCGAGCCGGCCGCACAGCGCTTGCCGAGATGCGCCACCTGTTAGCCGCCATGCGCCGCGAGGGGGACGAAGCCGAGCTTTTGCCCCAGCCGGGCCTCGACGGCCTCGATTCACTGCTGGAAGAGGTCGGCCGCTCCGGGTTGCCCGTCCAGTTGCATGTCGACGGCGACGCTTTCCCGCTACCAAGAGGGATCGACCTCTCTGCCTATCGCATCGTTCAGGAAGGCTTGACAAACGCTCTCAAACACGCGCGCGCCAGAGACGCGGATGTGACCGTCCGCTATCGGACGGACGAGCTAGAGATCGAGATCCGAGACGACGGCGAGGGCGGTTCGGCGAATGACGGCCTCGGCCACGGGCTCGTCGGCATTCGCGAGCGCGTCAAGATCTACGGTGGCGAGATGACGGCAGGAAGCGAGAACGGCGGCGGCTTCGTCGTCCGCGCGCGACTCCCGCTCAGCAGCGAGCGGCCATGAACATCCGCGTCCTCGTCGCCGACGACCAGTCGATGGTCCGATCCGGTTTCCGCATGCTGCTCTCGCGCGAACAGGACATCGAAGTCGTGGCCGAAGCGAGCAACGGGCTCGAGGCGGTTGAGAAGGCCGGCCGCTTTCGACCCACGGTCGTGTTGATGGATATCCGCATGCCGGAGCTCGACGGGCTCGAGGCAACGCGGCGAATCCTCGCCGCCGATGACGCCCCGCGAGTCCTGATCCTGACGACGTTCGACCTCGACGAATACGTCTACGAGGCGCTCCGCGCCGGCGCCAGCGGTTTCGTTCTCAAGGATGACCCTGCCGAACAACTCCTCGCCGCGATCCGCATCGTCGCCGGCGGGGAAGCGCTTCTCTCACCCGCCATCACAAGACGTGTGATCGAACGGTTCGCGCGGATTCCACAACCCAAGCATCGAAAAGAGCTCGAAGACCTGACGGAGCGCGAGCTCGACGTGTTGCGCTTGATCGCCCGCGGCCTCTCGAACGCCGAGATCGGCCAAGAGCTCTACATCAGCGACACGACGGTCAAGACACACATCACGCACATACTCCAGAAGCTCGACCTCCGCGACCGCGTTCAGGCCGTGGTGCTCGCATACGAGTCAGGGTTTTTCGACACTAACGCGCAGGCGCCCAGCGACCGCAACGAGCGCCCCGTTCGCTGAGCGGCTCCGGGGAGGCCCGAAAAATCAACCTCGGGCGATCGTTCGTTGACCGGCGCGCGGGCCCCTACCCAGAGCAAGAACCCCTTGCAAACGGCCACTTCTAGCGATGGTCGTCAAAACCGGTGCGGCGTGGCAGCCCCACGCTCGGTCGGTTCGACTCCGGCGCCGCTCCATTCGCCGTGAAATCCCTACTGACCCGTGAGCTCAGCCGTTGGATCCGCCTTGCGGCTGGGTCGGCACGTAGGCCCTGCGCGCTTGGATCGGTTTCTGCGTCTGGCTCGAGCTTCGGTGGCTGGGAAAGCGACCGTCCGCCCCTGCCTTAGAGACGCGACCGGGAGGAAACTCGCTGCGATAGTAGAGCCCGTGCCGCGGCGTGACCGCGCCCCTACGGGATCGCAACGCCCTGCAGCACAACCGGTCCGAGCGTCGGATCGAGCTCGGTCGACTGAGCGACGCCGGGCGGCGTGATCACGTCGAGCGCCTTCGGCACCGTGTTCGGGTCGACGCTGCAGATCGGCGCGGTGCCGCCGGGCGCACACACACCGAACTGGAACTCCTGCGGCGTCGGCTGGAAGCCGCGCGCCTGGTCGGAGCTGAAGCCGTCCTGGCCGGTGAGCACGACCGTGAGGCCCCAGCCGGGCCCCGGCGTCCCGAGAGACGCCTTCGAGACGCGGAACGTGATGAAGCGCGAGACCGCGTTCGCGGAAATGTTCACGACGCCGAGCGTGTTCGGGATGCTGTTCGCGTCGATGTAGCGCTGGCCGAAGCCCTGCACCTCGATCAGCCGGCTCCACGCGAACGCGGGCGCGATCGTGTAGTTGCGCCCGGCGAAGGACGCTGCCGTCGAGGTCGGCGCCGCGCCCGGGACGTGCACGTACACGTCCACGAGCTGCGCGCCCAGCGGGCTGCCGAACGTCGGCGTGAGGTCGCGCGTCTTCAAGCGGAAGATGACGTCCGAGCCGGCGTCGTAGACCTGGAACCGCTCGATGTCGAACGCGCCCGCGTGGAAGTTGTCGGACGTCGGGTACTGGTACGTGCCGGGGCCGTTGTCGTCGCCGTCCGGATCCGAGACGTCGAGGATGAGCTGGCCGGGCACGAAGTCGAACACGATGGTGCGCTGTGCGTGCGCGGTCGCGCCGGTCGGGCTGACGGCGACGACGTTCAGCACGCTCGTCCCGCCCGTGATCGCGACGTCGACGCTGAAGGCACCGCTTGCGCCGGCGATTGTCGTGGCGAGCGTCGTCGCCGAGTTCGCGTCGGTGTTCGTCGCGGCGACGTAGACGGTGTTCCCCCGCGCCGTCGTCCCGGTGACGGTGACGGGCGAGCCGGAAACGGAGGAGTTGTCCGCCGGGCTCGTGACCGCGAGCGTCGTCGCGCCCTGCGTCTGCTTCACGTAGCGCTGGTACGTCGCCTTCGGCAGGACGACGTTCCGGCCCTCGTCGAGATCGCCCGCGAGCCGGACGAACGATGCCGCCGACCAGGTTAGCGGCGCCGCCGATCCCGCCGGGCCGCCGTTCCTGAACCCGATCGACGCCACGGTCGGATCCGTCCCGAACGGGGACGGCGGGAGGTCGGCGAGCTCCCAGTCCTGCTCGGGGATGAGCCCGACCCCGGAGGCGAACCGGCTCATGCCGAGCAGCAGCGCGGCCGCGCCCTCCTTGCCGCGAGTCGCCAGGTCCTGCTCGCCGCGCTCGGCCGACAGCACCGGCCAGAGGTGGCCCGTGCCCTTGTTCGACGGCGCCCACGGATGGCCGTCCGACGCCCCGTCGCCGTAGCCGTCGCCGTTGTAGCGGTGCCACCCCGGGCCGCTCGCGGTATCCGACTTGATCGTCGCGTCGACGACGGGGAGCGAGGCCTGGACGTCGGCGTCGTCAGCCGACAGCTCGCCGAGCCGCACGAGCTCCAGAAAGCCGGCGTCGATGACTGAGCGCTGGTCGAGCGTCGGCCCGCCGTTGCCGACGTTGTAGGAGATCGCGGCGTTCGGGTCGCCGGTCTTCGACAGGCGGATGAAGTAGCGCGGAGCGAGCGGCCCGGTCGTCGTCACCGTCCAACCCTTGATCGACCGCTGGTAGTCGTCGGCGACGCCGAGCCAGACGGCGGCCGACGCGTCGTCGTGGTTGTGGCGCGCGATCTCCGCCGCAGCGACGAGGCCGGCGATCTCGGCGGCGATCGTCGACGGCGAGTAGCCGCCCTGCTCCTCCCAGCGCTCGGGGCCGAACGAGGGGCCGTGCGCGGCCACGAAGTTCGCCGCCGGCTTGATGTGGTTCTCGTACAGCGAGGCGTCGGTCAGGCCGAGTTGGTACGCCATCAGGATCGGGTACGAGCACTCGTCGAGCTGCGTGTTGAACGAGTCCGGCGCGACCTTGCCGTTGACGAGGCTGTTGCGCGGCATCGAGCCGTCCGGCAGCTGCTGGCGCTCCAGGAGGAAGAGCGTCGCCGCGCGCGCGGTCGCGAGGTCGCCGTCGGCGACCAGTCCCGTCCACGCCTCGTAGAGGTCACGCGCGAACACCTCGCGGTACGAGCCGAAGTACGTGTTCGCGGGGTCGCCGGCGGAGACGGCCTGTCCCCATGGGGAGGCGAGGCTGGCGACGATCGCGCCGGGGAACGTCTTGTCCTCGGACGCCTTGAGCACGTTCGCGCTCAGGTAATACTCGTCCGCGAGCTCGTCGGCGGTCTTGCCCTGCAGGCCCTTCAGCTTTTGCGGCGGCTTGTTCAGCGAGTCGTCGTAGCGCGTCCAGCCCTTCTTGTACTCGTTGAACGCCTCGTCGAAGCCGCCGGCGATCGAGCCCTCGGCCGTCCCGACCGCTTCGTTCTGCGTCGCGCCGAAGCCGAGCGCGAGCAGCGCCGTACCGTCGTCGGCGAGCTGCACTCTCGCGTGCTGGACGACGTTGCCATCCACCGCGTCGGTGTTCGTGGAGCCCAACGAGTCGTCGGCCGTGCCGACGAAACCGCTCGACCCGGCCGTGAGCGGGCCGTCGAGCGCCTCGTAGACGGGCTGCGCATAGTCGCGGTTAACCGCGTTCGTCGCTGTCTTCGTGTCGTACGAGATGAGAACGGGGTGGCCGGTCGACGCGTCGACGGTCGCCGAGTCGGCGCCGCCGTTCCCCGAGCCGCCGCCGCCGTTGCCGTTCGCCGTGGCGTCGAAGCGGACGTACAGATGGAGACCCGGTTCGTGCGGCGCGAACGCTACGTGCATCAGCACCGTGTTACGGCTCGGGTCGGTGATGTAGTCGGTCTCGATCTCGTACTTGCCGCTCTTCGCTGTCGCGGTGACGTTGCACGCCATGCCACCGGAGTCGCGGACGGGCTCGGCCGTGTACGTCATGTCGCGCGTCTGTAGGTCGGTGAAGGTCGAGCCGTCGGTGACGACGTACTGCAGCGTCTCGAGGTTCGTGTTGTCGACGGTCGGGTAGTAGACGTCGCTCAGGACGCCGTTCGCGACCGTGTACCAGACCTTCGACGTCGTGTTGCGCGCGGTCCCGAGGCAGTCCTTGCGCGCGAGGTCGAAGTGCGAAGGGTCGCCGTTGGACGGGGCCGCGACCGTGAGGACGTGCGTGACGGCGTCGTAGCTGAACGTCACTTTCGCGTTGTCGTACGGAACGCCGAAGGAGATGTTCGCGCCGTTAGGCACCCCGCCCGCGCCGTAGTTCTCATCCCAGCCCTCGTTGATCGCGACCTTCGCCTCGTACGAGCCCTTGGGCAGTGCCGTCGTCTCGAACGTGTAGATGCCGTCGCCGTCCGGATCCTGCAGCCACGAGCGAAGGCAGCTCGGATCCCAGTCGCTCGGGCAGCCGAGCTCGGACTGGAAGCTTCCCGGCGCAACGGCAATGACGGAGTTGTGGTTGTCCGTGATCCAGTGAGTCTTGTGGTCGTAGTAGAACTTGACGTTCGTGCTCGACGGCAGGTCGAGCGGGACGTTCGAGCCGTTCAGCTGGGCATGTAGGCCGTAGTTCTCGTCCCACGAGTTGTTGAGCGCGGCCTTGTACTCGTAGTTCCCCGCAGGCAGCGAGAACGTCCCCTGCCAGACGTCGTCGCCCGCGTCGTACGTCAGATGCGTGGGGGCGCAGTCCGGCTGCCAGTCGCCCGGGCAGCCGAGCTCGGACTGGAGCGAGCCCGCGATCGTCACCGACGACGGGTTCGGCGTGTTCGCGGTCGCGGACGGAAGCAGCACGAGCGCACCTGCCGTGAGAGCGACCAGCCATGCAACTCGATCCCGGCGGAGGTTCACCGGAAGATCCTCTCAGACCAAGGCTGAACTTTCAGCTGCTCCGGCGTCCTTGTGGAGCCGGTTGCCGCCGTGGAGGCGGCCCGCGATGTGGAAGTCGCCAGAGGACCGGCGCGCAAGCTGGCGCGCAGGCCGCCCGCGAATGGCGTTTTCCCTGCATACAGAGAGTTATGGCCGACGTCTTCAAAGCTGGTGCGGCGTGGCAACCACGCTCGGTCGGTTCGACTCCGGCGCCGCTCCGTTTGCGCGAAACCGGCGGGACACGTCACACCCCCTCACGGCCTACCGTGTTGCGGAAGAGCAATAGCCACTCGTGAGGGTCGCCCAGCGCCCCGCCGACCCGAATCGAAGCTTCGCGGCGCTATCTGAGCGGCTTCGCTACGAGCACGTAGGCGTAACCGCTGCGGCTCGGAGCCGATTCTCGCGTGCCTAGGAACCTGGCCCTGACGCGCCAGCGTCCGGCGGCAGGTGGTCGCCACGAGACCGTCGCGCCGACCGGGACGCGCATCAGGCGTTGGAACTCCCAGCCGGTCAGCGTGTCGAAGCGATCGATCTCGAGCTCGATCCGCCCTCCCGACGTTGCAGGAGAGATCGCGCAAGAGATCGAGACGGTTGTTCCCGGCGCCACCTCGGTCGAGCTTGTGCCGGAAACGAGCACACTCGTCGAGGTCAAGCTGCGCAGATGCAAGGTCAGGCGGTAGACGCCCGAGCTCGTGCCGGGGGGAGCCTCCACCGCGATGACGTAGCGGCCGCGCGCAAGCCGGCGTCGTACGCCGGTCTCCCCGCTGGCAAGCCGAGTGCCGGAATCCGTCAGCAGAACCAGCGCGAAGGAGCGGCCGGCGCCTCGAACGAGCCTCAGCCGAGCTTCACTCGGCCGAGTGACGTCGAAGTGATAGAGGTCAACGACGTCCACGCTCCTAGGCGAGAGACGACCTCGGCGGGTTGAGCCCGCCGTGAGCTCGATGCCGACGCCGAGGTCGTCGGCACCGGCCGCAACGACCTGCAGCCTGTAGTTCTCGCGGTGCGTGTTCGGCGGGGCCTCCACCTCCACCGCGTAGCGGCCGCCGCCGTCCGGACCGGGGGTGAAGGTCGTGTAGCCCCGGCAGTCGAAGCTTCGCAGCGTGCTGTTTCCCCGCCTGAGGCGCGCTCGTGCGCAGGGCGCGGAGCTGAACGAAATCCGGTAAGTCCTCCCCTGACCTAGCCGCACCGACCAGATGTCGTTCACGTCCGTCAAGCCGTCGACCGAACCGCGAGTGCCCCCGCTAGGCAATGCACGCCCCGGAAGCTGCTCGGGTGCTTCGCCGCCGCGGATCGTCAGGGTGAACTCGCCTGGACTCGAGCCTACTCTGTCGCCGACGAGCAGCAGGTACACGTCGCCGGGCTTCGTGGCGAATCCGAGCACCGCGCTTCCGTGACCGTTTGTCTCTTCGCACCCGATCTCCCCGACATCACCCCGGACGCGGTGGAAGGCGGCGACCACGCCGTTGCGCCGGCCCACCGCAAGCTGGACGATCGCGCGTCCGGTCGCAGGCCCTCTGAAGCGGTACCAGACGCCCGCTCCGGACATCCTGCAGTGGCTGTAGTCGTCGCTCGTGGCGCCCAGCGTGGTCCCGCGCCTGGTGGCGGGTAGGCGGCCGACTAGCGCGGCCTGGCCTCGCTCGTCGTTGTCCGGTGGCAGGACGAGATCGGCTCGCAGATCGAACTCGCCGCTCGGCGCGCCCGATCGGCGCCCGACGAGGATCAGATAACCGGCGCCGCGCACCGCGGCGACCGACGTCACGACCTTGCCGCCGGCCTTGGCCGTCCCACAGGACACCTCCGAGATGTTCGACGGGTTGCGCCGATAGATGCGGACGACCGGCGCGAGCGGACCGGACGCCTGCACCGTTGCGACGATCGTGCCGTCGGGTGCTGCGTCGATGCGGTACCAGACGGTGGCGTCGACTCGGCCGCATTTCGACACTTGCGGGTCGAGTCGCTCGACCGTCGCATCCACGGTCGTGCCGTGGGTCGACGCCGGGAACGACGGGAGGAGCTGCGCATCAGCTCTGTTGTCGTTTGGAGGCGGCGCGGCTAGCGCGGGGGCCGCGAACGCGAACGCGAGCGCAACGAGCGCTGTGAGCAGGACTTTCACCTTCTTGCTCCCACCGACTAGGCTCTTCCTTCTCGCAACACTTGTCAAGACGAGTCCTCCGTCGCCTCGTTCGTAGCCAATCGGCGCTGAGTCAGCAGACCTTCAAAACCGGTGCGGCGTGGCAGCCCCACGCTCGGTCGGTTCGACTCCGGCGCCGCTCCGTACAGGCGAGCACTACTCGACAGCGGACAGACGACGCGGCAAGCGACCGCGCTTGCTAGGGAGCCGCGGCGCGAGCCCAAGTTTGAGCACGTTGCGAGATCTGCGCAGCGATGAACTCAGCGTCCTCCTTCACCCAGCCGAGCAGCGCCGAGCCGCGCGTGTGCTGCCAGGTGAGGCCGAGAAAGTAGAGGCCTGGAACGTCCGTAGCCCCCCGCTTGTGGCGGACGCGCCCTTCGGCATCGAAGACGGGAAGGTCAATCCACGAATAATCGGACCGGTAACCCGTCGCCCAGATCACTCCGTCGACCGCTTCTTCGGAGCCGTCCGCAAAGCGGGCCGTGCATTCGTGCATGCCGACGAGGCGCGGCTTCAGCCTGACGCCGTAACGCCGTTTGAGCTCACGCGGGCTCGAGCCAATCAGCGTGTCGCGGTGCTGGGCGCGGCGGCCGATCCGCGAGTCGACCGTCTTCCTGATCAGACCGGTCTTCGTCAGCCACCAGAACAAGTCACGGCCGAGGATTCGCTGGGGCAGCGGCGTCTGGCGTGACCCAATCGCGAGCTCCGCCTCGTGGGTTTCGGAGAGCTCCTTCGCGATCTGGAAGCCTGTGTTCCCGCCGCCGACGACGAGAACTCGCCCCTCCGGGACGTCGTCCGGCCGCCGGTAGTCGGTGCTGTGGGCCTGAAACACGTCGGGCGCGAGATCGTGGGCAATCGTCGGCACATTCGGCGTCTGAAACGGACCTGTCGCAACGACCACCTGATCAGCGGTGATCGTCTCACCGTCGACCTCGAGTTGATACCTGCCGTCCTCGAGCGTCAGCTTTCGGACCGCGCTGTTCAGTTTGATCGGGAGGTCGAACGCCTTCGCGTACTGCTCCAGGTACGCGGCTGCCTCGTCGCTCGTTGGGTAGCCATCGGGATCTCCGGGAAATGCGAGCCCGGGAAGACTGTCGTAGCGCCGGGCAGTGAACAAACGAAGCGAATCCCAGCGGCCGCGCCATGCTGAACCGACCGAATTGGTCGCGTCGACGATCAGGAACAGCCGTTCCTGGCGCGCAAGGAAGTAGCCGATCGCCAGGCCCGCTTGTCCGGCACCGATCACCACGACGTTGAAGTTCCTTGGGGCCGAGTCGGCCCCCACCTCAGGCCCGCTCAAAAAGACTCAGGGCACGACTTCGAAGTGAGCCATCATCCCCATCGCGTGGTGCTCGAGGATGTGGCAGTGGTACATCCACTGGCCAGGACGATTGTCCGCGAGCCACGCGATCCGCACCCGGCTTTTCTTCGGCACGTTGACCGTGTCTTCCCATGAGACAACCGGCGGCGGCTCGCCGTCAATCTCGACGACCTGGAAGAAGAAGCCGTGCAGATGGAACGGGTGGTCGCTCCCGGTTTCGTTCACGAGCTCCCAGATCTGAAGCTCGCCGACCTTTACCGGGTCGTCGCGCTGGGCATGGCCGCCATGCATGAGCGCCTTCATGTCGATTGTCCGAGTCGGCTCGGAATCGGCGTTCGCGAGCGGCTCGATGGGACTCGGAGAGCCAGAGGCCGTCACCCGTGAGGGAGCGGTCGCTCCGACGCGGACGGTCGCGAAGTGTTCCGGCTCCGATTCACCTTGCCCTCTGTCGTAGGGAAGACCTTCGATTTGAATCGATTCGCCCTCGTCAAACGGCCCCACTGCTAGCTCGACCCGCTCACCCGGGGTAACGAGCACCTCGGTTGCATCCCGCGGCTCGGAGAGCAGTCCGCCGTCCGTGCCGATGATCGAAAACGGCCGCCCACCAATCGAAAGCCTGACGTACTTGGTGTTGGCTGCGTTCACGATCCGCCAGCGCTCGATCTGCCCGCCGGCGAGCTCCAGCTCAGGCTCCTGACGGCCGTTCACGAGCCGAATGTCGCCTTCGCGCCCCGCGTGATGCTCGTGCGAATCGCCGAAGGGCGCGACGTTGCCCTCGGCATCGAGCTTCAGGTCATCGAAGAGCAAGACTCGCTCGCGATCGAGCTTCGGCTCGTCCTCCGCGCGGACGATCAAGGGTCCGTAGAGACCACGCTCGATCTGCTCGGTCTCGTTGTGGTGTGAGTGGTACCAGAAGGTTCCGGCGTCCGGAACGACGAAACGGTAGGTGAACGTCTCGCCGGGTTCGACGGGTCGCTGCACCGCTCCCGTGCCGTCCATGTCGGCCGGAAGGCGAATGCCGTGCCAATGCACGATCGTCGCTTCCCGGAGGTTGTTGATCAGCCTAACTTCGATCGTGTCGCCGACCTTCGCCTCGATCGCGGGGCCAGGGACCTCACCGTTGTACCCAAACCCGGGGATGCTCCGGCCCGGAGCAAACTCCCAAGCGACTTCCTGCGCGTCTAGCTCGACGGAGACAATGTTCGGCACGCGGTTCAGCCTAGCCCGGGTCGGGAGCCCCCGTCGGGTCGCATTTGGACGTGTCGCTCAAGACAAGACGACACCGGGTGCCTCTGGCAACGGCGCGCCCCCGGCCGCGGTCGATGCGTGTCCACTCGAGCTCGTCGCAGGCCAAAAGCACTCGAAGGCGCCCCAGGAGCGGCAGCCGGCAAACGCTCAACATCGACTGCACACGTTCGCCGAACCGCTGCGGGGTGGCAGCCCCGCGCTCGGTCGGTTCGACTCCGGCGTCGCTCCGCTCGCCGTGAAATCCTGCTGGCTAGCCCGGCTCAGCGCTGGCCTCTGCCGCCGACGTGCGTGGTCTGCGAGCGATCGGGGCGAGGTTCCACCGTTTTTTTCTACTGGTTCGGGGCGCCTGCGTTGCGCTTCGTTATCCCGCGCGGTCGAGGTCCTCGAAGCGATAGTTCAGGAGTGCCGTCGGATCCACCCGGAAAACTGACAGCTGCTCAGCGCTACAACGATGGCTACTTCGGCTGGCCGGTCGCACCCGTTCGGCGCCAGCACCCGATTCGCAGCACCTTCCTCGACCCGCGCGCTGACGACCGACACGGCGCCATCTACCACCAGGGAGTCGACATCGCTGTCAACGACGAACAGCCCGAGCGTGGCGCCCCTCGCGCGCGTACGCATAGGGTCTATGCGATCGAGGGAGGCGTGGTCGAGGAAGCGACGCCAAGTGGGGTTCGCGGCCACGTTCACCTCGGCCATTTCGGCTACGGGCACGTCGATGCGAGTGTCCGGCCCGGGCAACGCGTGTTTGCCGGGGAGATGATCGGCTGGAGCTGGCTGACGACCTGGCACGTCCACCTGAGCGAGTTCCTCTTCCTGCCCGGTGGTCGGAGAGTTCTCGTCAATCCACTCCGCCCGGGCGGGAAGCTACGGCCGTATGTCGATCGGCTCGGGCCGCTGATCCACGACATCCGCTTCTACACCCCCGCGCAGGCTCAGTGGCGGCGCCGGCGGACGAACGTCGCCGTCTTGAGGGCGGCGGGGCGGCGGCTCGACCGCCGCCGGCTCTCCGGCTCCGTCGACATTCGCGTGCGCGCGGCCGACCGCCAGTCCTTCCAGGGCTGGTTCAGCCAGCGTCCCTACTTGGCCGCACCACACCACCTCTACCGGCTCTCGTTCGTGCTCGTCCACCGGCCCACAGGGCAGGTCGTGCTGCGCCGGCCGGTCTTTTGGGCCGACCAGCTGCTGGGGATTCCGACCAACCAGCACTACGCACCCGGCACGAAGCAGAATCTGACTGCCGAGGGGTGCGTGCTCGCGCAGCCGACCAACTGCCGCGGCTCGTTTTGGTACCGCCTCTTCCCCGACACGGCCTGGGACACAACCCGCTACCCGAATGGCCGCTACCTGCTGCGTGTGCGCGCCTGGGACACGCGCGGCAACCAGGCCTCCCGCGACCTCGAGCTTGTCGTTCGCAACTGAGCGATTTGGGTCTGACCCGAGCGCGGACTCGTTCTACTGCTCCAGCAGGCCCAGCCACTTGACTGCGCCGGGTAACTGCAGGTGCGAATAGCTTTCGGCGGTGTGCGGCCACGAGCCCTGCACCGCCTCGACGCGCCCGCGGGGTCGCAGAGTGCGAAGCTCCTTATAGAAATGTCCCGACTGGCGCTGCTGGCCGACGACTATCTCGTCTGCGTCGCTCCACCACAGCTGCAGCGGCACCCCAGCCCGAGCGACCTCTCGCACCCAGTGCGTCGGGCTGCGAAGTACATACTCCCTCGTCTTGCTGCTCGGGGTGCCGCCGACCTCAAGCCGCGCAAGCGCCTGCAACCGGCGCCCGTTTCGAATCAGCGCGAAGTCGCGGTAGCGGGTGTAGAAGTTGGTGACGGAGTCGAAGGCGACCGCGCCGGCGAGCAACTGCGGGTGCTGGCCGACTAGCAGCAACGTCTCCTGGCCGCCCATGCTGCCGCCGACTGCGTAGATACGGCGCGGATCGATCCGGAGCCACGGCATCGTCGCTTGAAGGATCGAAGGCATGCGGGCAAGGTCGGCGATCTGTCCACGCCAGCCCCACGAGTGGAGCGGCAAGCGCCGGCCCATGCCGGCGGGGCAGACGACAGCGAAGCCGCCGCGCGCAGGCAGGTCTCGCCACCACTGGGCGTTCGTGATCGCGCGGATGCCGCGGCCGTGCGGCGAGATCACAAGCGGCAGTGGCGGCGGAGGATTCTCGGGGCCGTATTCGGCCGAGACAAGGACAACCGCCGGCCGCGGAAGCCGATTGTGCGCCCGGTAGCGGATCCCCCACTGTCTGGGAGCGGCGTCCATGATGTGCGTCTACACAATCGGAAGCGGATCCGCCAGTCTTCCCAGGCACGAGCTTGAACGTGCATAGAGCCCTCCGGCGTTCCGTCCCGGGGGATGCATCGCTCCCGTCGCCCCTCTTGAATTTGCTGCCCCGACGGAGGGTTCTCACAGGGGTCAACAGCCGCTCCGGAAAGGGAGGCCGTATGCCCCCGGAGCCCGACATCGCCGCTCCGCCGCCCGCCGTCAGCGCCGAGGACATTTAGTACCCACCTACGCAGCGCCCGTTCGCGGGCAAGAACGGCGCCGAAGTTCCGCCTGCGATCGAGGAGCAGTCGGCGGACCTTCTACTGAACGTTCTACGAACTCAGCGGGTCTAACCGCACTCAAGAGGTCGGAACCAAAATCGGTGCGGCCTGGCAGCCCCACGGTCGGTCGGTTCGACTCCGGCGTCGCTCCGTCGACGGTAGATGAATCCATTTGTTGCGATCTGGTTCACCGCGTTGACGGGTAGTTGCGGTTCTGAGAGGGTCGTCGTTGGATCGTCGCCGCGTTCTCCTGACGCGACGGTCTCGGTGATCGAGGTCGTAGATGCGACGTCCAGGAATGGAGGTCGACATGGCAACGATCGAAAGCGCGACCGAGATCCGTCCGTTCAGCGTCGAGGTGCCGGAGGAGGATCTCGTCGACCTCCGAGGGCGCATCGCCGCGACGCGGTGGCCCGAAAGGGAGACCGTCGCAGACGAGACACAGGGCGTTCAGCTCGGGACGATGCAGGAACTGGTGCGCTACTGGGGCAACGAGTACGACTTCGGGAGGGTCGAGAAGAGGCTGAACGCGTTCCCGCAGTTCATCACGGAGATCGACGGCCTCGACATCCACTTCATCCACGTCAGGTCACCGCACGAGAACGCGTTGCCGCTCATCATCACGCACGGCTGGCCGGGCTCGGTCGTCGAGATGCTGAATGTGATCGGCCCGCTCAGCGACCCCACGGCACACGGCGGCGACGCCGAGGACGCCTTCGACGTGGTGGTTCCTTCGATACCCGGCTACGGGTTTTCCGGCAAGCCGGCGGACCCCGGCTGGGACCCGGTTCACATCGCCCGTGCCTGGATCGCGCTGATGAGGCGCCTTGGTTACAAGCACTTCGTGGCGCAAGGCGGCGACTGGGGCGCCCAGATCACGGATGTGATGGGCGCCGAGGCGCCGCCGGATCTCCTCGGGATCCATTCCAACATGCCCGGTACGGTCCCACCTGACGTCGTCAAGACGCTCGGCAGCGGCCAAGCGCCGTCCGGTCTGTCAGCCGACGAGCAACGCGCGTGGGACCAGCTCAATTTCCTCTACACGAAGGGGATCGGCTATGCGACCGAGATGAACCTGCGCCCGCAGACCTTGTACGGGCTCGCCGATTCGCCCGCAGCCCTCGCGGCCTGGATGCTCGACCACGACGCCAAGAGCTACGAGGACATCGCGGCCGCTTTTGCCGGTCAGCCCGTCGGCAACCTCACTCGGGACCAGGTCCTCGACAACATCACGATGACCTGGCTGACGAACACCGGGATCTCGTCAGGCCGTCTCTATTGGGAGAACACGCTCGGCTTCTTCGACGTCAAGGGTGTCTCGGTCCCCGCCGCGGTGAGCGTCTTCTCTCGAGAGCTGTACCAGGCGCCGCGGAGCTGGGCCGAGCAGGCCTATCCCAACCTCATCTACTTCAACGAGGTCGACCGGGGTAACCACTTCGCGGCCTGGCAAGAGCCGGAGCTCTTCACCACCGAGGTTCGGGCCGCGTTCAGGTCACTGCGCTGATCCAACGAGAAAGGAGGTCGGCGTCATGGTCTTCACGCGCGATCTGCCCGTCGAAGGGCGGTTGGCGTCGTTCGGCGGCGCCACTGGGTGGCTGAATTCGCCGCCGCTCGAAGATACGGATCTGCGCGGGAAGGTCGTGCTCGTGGACTTCTGGACGTACACGTGCATCAACTGGCTCCGCACGCTGGCCTACGTCCGTGCCTGGGCGGAGAGGTACAAGGACCAGGGACTGCTCGTGGTCGGCGTCCACACGCCCGAGTTCCCGTTCGAGCGAGACCCCGACAACGTGAGCCGGGCCACTGCCGAGATGGCCGTCCGGTATCCGGTCGCGGTCGACAGTGACTACGCGATCTGGCGCGCATTCGCCAACAGCTACTGGCCGGCCGCCTACATCGCAGATACCGAGGGACGGGTGCGCTACCACCACTTCGGAGAGGGCGCCTACGAGGAGCAGGAGCGCGTGCTCCAGGGCCTGCTCGGCGTGGACGGCGACCTGGTCTCGGTCGAGCCCACTGGATTCGAAGTTCAGGCCGACTGGCCGAACCTGGACTCGCCTGAAACGTACCTTGGCTACGAGCAAGCGCAGAACTTCGCCTCACCGGGCGGTGCGAGATTCGACGAGCCGGCCGGCTACGTGGTCCCTGGCGAACTGACACTCAACCAGTGGGCACTCGGCGGCGCGTGGCGAGTCGAGCGCGGGGCGAGCGTACTCGACCGGGGTGGCGGGCAGATCGCGTTCCGCTTTCACGCTCGCGACGTCCACCTGGTCATGGGACCCCCCGAGCGAGGAGCGTCGGTGCCGTTTCGCATACTCCTCGACGGCCACGCTCCCGGCGCCGACCACGGCTTCGACGCGGACGAGGACGGACGTGGCGCGGTGACCGAGCAGCGTCTCCACCAACTGATCCGCCAGCAGCGGCCGATCGACGACCGGACGTTCGAGATAGCCTTCGACGCTCCGGGCGTCGAGGCGTACTGTTTCACCTTCGGCTAGCAATGCGAACGGCTAACGAGGACGGCTAGATCTAGTCATTCATCGATCGGCGGCGCGGCCGCGTACTCTTCGTCGCTCACTGGCTCACCCCACGTCGCCGGATTGCCGTCGTCGTCGACCTCGAGCATCGCCAGGTGGGTCATGAACCGCGTCGGAGCCGCACCGTGCCAGTGATCCTCGCCCGGCTCGAAGAAGACGCGATCACCTGGCCGGATCACCTCGACCGGCTCGCCGCGGCCCTGCGCGAAACCGACGCCCTCTGTCACGTAGATCGTCTGGCCGTGCGGGTGCGTGTGCCAGTGCGTCCGGGCGCCCGGCGTGAAGTGGACGCTGCTCGTGCTCAAGCGCGATCCGTTCGCCGGCGCCGCGACCGCGTCGATGTAGACAGCACCGGTGAACCAGTCACTCCGCCCTGCTGCCGTGTCGATCCCGTGCCGCGTGAGCTGCATGGCTGACCTCCTCGTCGTTTGTCGGTGATTCCGTAACCTGACCACCGGGTACCCAGAGGTACTCCGAGTTGCGCGCAACCGTCATGTACGGCGCCGGCGACGTTCGGATCGAGACCGTCCCCGACGCCCGCGTCGTCGAGCCAACCGACGCTCTCGTCACGGTCACCCGCGCAGCGATCTGCGGCAGCGATCTTTGGCCCTACAAGTCGATGGAGCCGAGCGAGACCGGTCGCCGGATGGGCCACGAGTTCATCGGCGTTGTCGAAGACGCTGGCGCGGATGTGCGCACGATGAAGGCCGGCGACCTGGTCGTCTCTCCGTTCGTCTGGTCTGACGGAACCTGCGTCTTTTGCCGGGAGGGGCTGCAGCCGTCATGCCTTCACGGCGGACGCTATGGCGACGACGGCGTGGACGGCGGCCAAGGGGAGGCCGTCCGCGTCCCACAGGCAGACGGCACGCTCGTCGTTTTGCCGGTCGGGAAAGACGACGCGCTGATGCCCTCGCTGCTCACGCTCACCGACGTGATGGCGACGGGCCATCACGCCGCGCTCGCCGCCAACGTCGGGCCCGGGAAGACGGTCGCCGTCGTCGGCGACGGGGCCGTTGGCCTGTGCGGCGTGATCGCCGCCCGCCGCCTCGGCGCCGAGCGGATCATCATCCTGGGCCGTCATCCCGACCGAATCGCACTCGCGAAGGACTTCGGCGCGACGGATGTCGTCAGCGAGCGGGGCGACGAGGCGGTCGAACGCGTGCGCGAGCTCACCGACGACCTCGGCGCCCACTCCGTCCTCGAGTGTGTCGGCCTGGAGGCATCGACGGTGACGGCTTTGAGCGTCGTCCGTCCGGGCGGCGCAGTCGGCCGCGTCGGCGTTCCCCAGGTTGAGTCGATTCCGGAAGGCGTGACGACGTTCTTCGGCAACGTGACCATCGCCGGAGGTCCTGCTCCGGCGCGTGCGTACATCGAAGAGCTGCTGCCGGACGTTCTCGAGGGAAGGATCGAACCCGGTCGAGTCTTCGACCGCGTCACGAAACTCGCCGGGGTGTCCGATGGCTACCGGGCGATGAACGACCGGGAGGCGATCAAGGTGATGATCGACCTCTGATGCCCATCTGGACGAGCGACGATCTCGGCAAGATCGATGCCGCAGACGAGCTCCAGCTCGGGTCCACACGGCGCGACGGCACGCTGCGAAAGCCCGTGACGATCTGGGTCGTCCGTCACGGCGACGACCTCTACGTCCGCTCCGTCAACGGGCGCACCTCCACTTGGTTCCGGGGTGTCCAGGACTGCCACGAGGGTCACATCCACGCCGGCGGCGTCGACAAAGACGTCGCCTTCATCGCGGCCGGCGACGACGTCAACGACGCCATCGATTCTGCCTACCGCACGAAGTACCACCACTACTCGGCCGCTTACGTCGATCCGATCGTCAGCTCGGAAGCGCAAGCCGCGACGCTGAAGCTCGTGCCACGCTCCAACACGAAGTGAGTCTCGGTGACCTCGCGGTTCGACTCCGGCGCCGCTCCGTAGAGCACTCAGGGTGCCGCGTGGG
>Ga0193730_1000132_pt1 | contig 24107 bp, 19 predicted proteins | sample U1a1metaG_FD_144919 | JGI IMG/M metagenome (GOLD analysis project Ga0193730, IMG submission 144919) | Soil microbial communities from a riparian zone of the East river system, Colorado, United States - U1a1 | ecosystem: Environmental > Terrestrial > Soil > Riparian zone | place: USA: East River...
CCCTGGAGGGAGCGCGATTAGACCGGCAAGGAGCGCCGAGGCAAGAAACAGACGTCTCATCGCCCGGAAAGTATGCACCGCATAATCGTCGCCCGATGAGCCTGGCAGTCCAGGTCCTGTTCACCGGTTTGAGCGCCGGCGCGGTCTACGGCCTGGTCGCGATCGGGCATTCGCTCATCTACCGGCTGACCGGGATCGTGTACTTCGCGCTCGGCGACCTGATCGGGCTCGGCGCGTTCATCACCCTGTTCGTCGCCGCGGGCACCGCGCCGCTGACGAGCGAAACCGTCTCTGGCGGGCGGATGGGGCTCGCGATCGTCGTCGGGGTCACGGCATGCGTTGCCGCCGGTGGGGCGGGCTACTTCGCGGTCGTGCAGCCCTACATCGGGCTGCGCTCCGCGATCGGATGGGTCGCGGCAACTCTCGCGCTCGGCTTCGCGATCCGAGCCGTTCTCGACGCCGCCTTCTCGCGCTCGGCCTACGTCTTCCCGGACCCCATCCCGTTCCACCGGCTTGGAAACGACGGCCTCGTCAAGATCCTCGGCGCGCAGATTCACGTGCGGGCCTTCGCGGTCCTCGGCGTCGCGGTCGTGGTCGCTGCAGCGGCCTCGTGGATCCTGCAGCGCACCTGGTTCGGGCGCAGCCTCCGCGCGATTGCCGACGACCCCGAGGCGGCCGCGCTTGCGGGCGTCGCCGTTGAGCGTACGCGCGCGCTTGCATTCGGGCTCGCCGGCGGGATGGCCGCGATCGCGGTCGTCGTCGCCGCACCGGGAGCGCCGTTCGAGACGGGCAGCGGCGAGCTGCTCGGCCTCAAAGGGCTCGTCGCCGCCGTGATCGTCCGTTTCGGCGGACTCTGGTCGGCCTTCGCAGCCGGACTCGGGATCGGGGTCCTCGAGGCTGCGCTCGGAACCGGACTCCTCGGACATTTCCAAGCCTCCGCGGACTATCGGGAACTCGTCCCGATCGCGCTCGCGATCTTGCTGCTCGCCGCGCGGCCACTGCGATCGCGGGAAGCGGTCGAGTGACGGCGGTCGCCGCTGCTGCCGGACGAACGCGCGGCGCGGTCAGAGGTGCTCTCGCGGATGCTCGACGCGGCTGGAGTCCGTATGCGACCGCGGGCGGCGCGCTTGCTGTTCTCGCGGGGCTCGCCCCGTTCCTGCTCGGCGGCGCGATCGCGGACGACACCCTCGCGACGGGGGCGTACGAGGCCCTCGCGGCGACCGGTCTCGCGCTCTGCGTCGGCCTGGCGGGCGTGCCGTCCCTGGCACAGGGAGCATTCGTTGGGACCGGCGCCTTCGCCGCCGCTCACCTCTTGCGCCACACCCAGGCGCCCGCGGAGGTTGCGGCACTGGTCGGAGCTCTTGCAGCGACGGCCCTCGGCGTCGTGATCGGCTTCGCCGTTCGGAGCCTCGACGCCGTACGGGTCGCCGTCGCGACCTGGCTTCTGAGTTGGCTCGTCGCGCTCGCGCTCGGCGCGCTGCCGTGGCTCTCCGGCGGCGCGCAGGGACTCGTGGTCCCCACGCGACGGCTGCTCGGCTTCGCACCGACGCCGCTCGTCCACTACGAGCTCGGCGTCGTGCTCACCGGGCTCTGCGCGCTCGCGCTGGTCGCGCTTCGCCGCGGGCCGTTCGGGCTCGATCTCGCGGCCGCGACGCAGCGGCGCCCCGCCGCCGCGGCTCTCGGGGTGCCGATGGAACGTCTGCGGGTGATCGCATTCGCGGCATCGGCCTTCGTCGGCGGCCTGGCCGGCGGGCTCCTGGTTCAGCTCAACATCGTCGCCGACCCGACCGCGTACGGGCCGCTGCTCTCGTTCGAGCTGCTCGTGGCCGTGCTCGTCGGCGGCGCGGCGGTCGCCTTCGGCCCCTCTGCGGGTGTGATCGTGCTCGGCTTGATCGCGCTCGCAGCCCGCGGGCTGGGTGCGCTAGCGCCACTCTCCGGGTCGCGGTTCGAGCCGATGCTCGAGGCGCTGCTGCTTCTCGCGGTACTGACCACGGGCGGCAGCGCCCTCGTGCCCGCAACGCTGGACGTCCTGCGGCGATTCGGGCTGTCCCCCAAGAAGCCTAGGCGCCGGGTAGCGCACGCCGCCCCACCGCGGCGGGCGGCGGCTGCTCTGCGCGCGCGAGGACTGACGAAGAGGTTCGGGGCGGTCACCGCCGCCGACCACGTCTCGTTCGAGCTCGCTCCCGGGACAGTCACGGCGCTCGTCGGCCCGAACGGCTCGGGCAAGACAACGGTCTTGCGCCTGCTCGCGGGCGCGCAAGCACCCGACTGCGGCTCGGTCAAGCTCGGCGCGAGGGACCTCACGCTGCAGCCGCCGAGTGAGCGGGTGGGAGCGGGGGTCGTCCGGACCTTGCAGGCGCGCGGGACCTTCGACGAGCTGACTGTGCTCGAGAACGTCCTCGTCGGCGTCGACCGGACACGTCGCCGTGCCGGTGCGCTGCGGACAGTGACCTCGACGCCCCTTTACCGCGCCGAGAACGACGTCGCACGCGGGCGCGCCGTCGCCGCGCTCGAGGCGGTGGGACTCGAGCAGAAGGCCGAAGCGCAGGCTTCATCGCTGTCGACCTCCGAGCAACGGTTGCTCGAGCTCGCCGCCGCGCTCGCGACAAACCCCGCGGTGCTGCTGCTGGACGAGCCGTCGGCCGGCGCCGGCGATGCCGATCTCCAGCGACTAGCGAGAGTCATCAGCACCCTCCGAGACCGCGGGCTCGCCATCCTGCTCGTCGAGCACAACCTTCGTCTCGTCAACGAAACCGCGGACACGGTCGTGCTGCTGGCGAACGGGCGCGTGACGGCCACGGGAAGCCCCGAGGAGATCGCCGCGAGCGTCGCCGCACGCGAGGCCTACTTTGGCCGAGACGAACCGGGCGGCGCGTAGACTCGCGGCTCGTGCGCAGGACCGGGGCCTTCCTCGCAGCCGTCGCAATCATCGCGGCGGGGTGCGGGCACCAAGCGAGCAGCGGCACGCCGAAGACGCTGACGATCGTGGTCGATGCGCCGTTCTCGCGGAGCCCGTACATCGGCAACACGATCGCGAACGGTGTCCGACTCGCGGCCGACCAGCTGAACGCGCAGGGACTGACCGCAGGCAGGACGAGGTTCCAGCTCCGCGTGCTACGGCTCGACAACGCGCTCTCGCCCGTCAAGGCAGTGGCGGACACTCGCCGAGCCCTACGTGAGCACGCGGTCGCGATCGTCACGGACGGCACCGGCGTGAACGCAACCTGGCAGCTGGCGAACAGCGAGCACCTGCCGATCTGCATCGCCTACCAGGGAGGCGAGACTCTGGTCGACCCCGAGCGGCGCCCGAACGTCTTCCGGATTGCGCCGACGGACCACGGGCTCGTCTTCCGGCTGGCCGAGTATCTGGTACCGAAGAGGCTGAAGATCGCTCTGCTGACAGACGACTCAGACTACGGCCAGGAGGGGCGAGCCGCGCTCGCACACGCCTTCAGCACGCCGCCGAAGGCCGTCGCTGCGCGGATCACGCTGCCGACCAGCGCCAGCGATCTCGCGCCGCAGATCCTCCAGGCGCGGCGCTCCGGCGCCACCGCGCTCCTCGTCTGGGCGCAGGCGCCGGTGCTTGCCAAGGCGATCGTCGCCGCCCGCTCGTCGGGCTGGCGCGTCCCGGTTTACACGACGCCGGCGGGAGAGGATCCGATCGTCCGCCAGCAGCTCGCCGATCATCCTGGCTGGGTCGACGGGCTGACCTTCGCCTCGGGGCGGATGACGGCGGAGCTCGGGCCGGCGCCGTGGAGCGCGTTTCAGGCTGCCTACCAGGCCGCCTACGGAGCGACGTTCGTCGGGGTCAAGTCACACGGCCGCCGCGTGATCGCTCCGCCCGACTACGCGATGTATTCGTATGACTTCGTCAACGTGCTCATCGCCGCGATCCAGCGAGCCGCCGGGACCGACCAGCGGAATGTCCTCGCCGCGCTGAACCAGGTCTCCGCACGCGGCGCCAACGGCGACGAGCGCGGCTTCAACGAGCACAACCACGACGGTGTCGTCGACGACGACGTCTACTTCGCGCGCTTCAAGGACATGATCTACGGGCCGGTCAAGGACGATCCGCTCTCCGCCACCTTGCCGGTCATCCAGCAGACGCAATGAAGGCCGGAGCGGCCGTGGCCGTCGTCGCGGCCGCGATCAGTTTTTGCGCCGGCGCCGGCGCCGCTGCCTTCGGGACGCTTCCCTCCCCAACCGACCCGATTCGGAGCGAGCCGCCGCTTGCAGTCCAGCAGTCAGTCGTCACCGAGCGCCGCTTCCCAAGCAATCTTCGTGGGCGGGAGCGGGTACGGGTCGGAGTCGACCGGCACGGTCGGCCGGTCCGGATCGTCGTGCTCGACACGCTCGAGATCCTCGGAAAAGGGGACTACACCTTCGGCGTGCCCGGCCCGATCGAGGACGTGGCCGCGTCTCCAGGCTCAGATTCCACACCGGGTCTGCGTAGCAATGCCGTGATCTGGCAGGGCTTTTCGCCCGGGCGGCGGCTGCTCGGAGCCATCGTCACGCTGCGCGCCGGCGACTCCGCCGCAGCTCTGCCGCTTCGCGTTGAGATCCACTCAGCCCACGAGCGAACCGAACTGGTGCTCCGTAATGACACTCGGACCGAGGCGAGCGCGCTGGTCGCCCGAGTTCCGCGGCAGCCGTTAGCGGCGGCGCTTGACGCTGCCCGCCACGCACTCGTGCACGGTGAGCCCGTGACGGCGCAGGTTGTGCCGCTCTCGGGCCCGGCGAGCAATGTGCGGACAGCCGTCAGCGTCCCGCTCGAGGTGCGGGGTCGAGCTAACTTCGAGCGCGGCACAGCGAGGATCGCCGGAACCGTGACCGGTCACGCCCTGACGGTCACCGGAAGGGGCAAGCTGACGGGAATCGAGCTCGAAGTGCGGATCCCGGACCCGGTGAGCTTTTTGACGCCGCCCGGACGCAGCTGGCGAACCGCCCGCACGAACCTGACGACCCTCGCGGCTTCCAGGCGCCTGCTGACCGCCGCGCTCGCGAGCCAGTACCAGGCCTATCTCGCGAACCCGGATCCTGCCGGTAGGACGGCTTCGAGCTACGAGTACCGGCTGGCGAAAGCTCAGGCAGCGGTGAGTAATCGGCCCAGCCACTCCAAAACCCCCTGGCTGCCGCTCGGAGCTGCATTTGCGTTCGGCCTGGCCGCGGTCGGCGCCCTCGTCCTATGGGCTCACTCGTAGGCGCAAGCGAAGGGCCGCCCGGAGGCGGCCCTTCGCTTGCTTCTCGTCGGATTGCTGGCCCGAACTAGCGCTGCAGATTGAGCTTCCAGATCCCCTGCGAGTGCGTCGCCGCATAAAGGATCCGCTTGCACTTGTTGCCGCTCGTGCAGGTTGCGTCACGCGAGGAAGGCTGAATCGCGAGATGCATCACTTCATAGCGCGGCATGTCCGTCACGAACCAGCCGCCCGTGCCGTCGTTTTTGCCGGCCAGGACGCCGAAGTCCGTGCTCGCGTACAGCGTCTGGGTCTTGTCGTCGCGCACGATGTCGCTCACCGGCAGGTCGCCGTCGTCGTTCGGTGTCGGGAACGCGGTGGTGCCACTCTCGACGTTCAGGTTCGTGAAGACACCCGACCCCGGCGTCGACGGATTGCCTTCAACCACGTTGAACACATGGCCTTGCGTGGCCGGAGTGACCGCGTTGTACCCGGAGTACGAGATCCACGCATGGCCGGCGTTAGCCGGGTCCACGTAGATCCCGCTCGGGAACCGACCCGGCGAGGTCGAGTTGTCGATCCGGTGCCACACGACGCCTGCCGGATTCGTAGCATCCGCGTTGTGCGTCACCCAGAGGCGACCCGCCGAGGTTGCAACCCACAGCGTGCCGTGGTCGGCGCTGTCGCGCGCCAGCCAAGAGAGCGAGCCGCCGGTGCGATCTGCTCCATAGATCGAGCTGGTCAGATCGCCGGCCGTATCGGGACAAGTGGGATACGGAGGCGGAGTCGGCGGATCCGTAGGCGGAGGCGTAGCCTCACAATACGGACCTCCTAGGGGCTGATAGTCGCCGCAGGCCTTGTTGCCGCCGCCCGTCACGAACTCAGCGCAGTTGGCCTCGTAGAACGGGATGTTCGGGGTCTTGTCCTGCGGAACTGCGTGAGGCGTACCTGCACCGAAAGCCCAGGTCCGCCACACGTGCTTTGCCCCCGAGTAGATCGGGTGCGTGCCCGGGGCCGGGTTCGGGTCCCCGATCTGCGGCCAGTAGAACGCGGGGCCTTCGCCGCTGTTGACGACCGGTGCCGAGCTGATCACCCACCGCTCTGGATCACCGTTGCGGAAGTTCGAGTCGCTGAATCCGCTGGTGAACTCGTTGAAGCGCCACGTCGGATTCGTCCCGTCGTAGCCGGCGTTGCCCCCATCTCCGTAGATCACCTGAGTGAAAGTGTTCCGGTCGGCATGGTTCAGGTTCGACCAGGTTCCGTTGTCCTGCGTTCCGCCCATGACCTCACGCGAATCGGACGGGTTGATGGCGACGTTGATGAACTGGATCGTGCTGCCGAGCTTCTTGTCGATGTGCTCCAGCAGCGTCGGCGCCCTCGACAGGAGTCGCTTGCAGGCCGTGTAGCTTCCCGAGGTCGTCGGGAGCGGGGAACCACCGTTCCGGCCAGGACTGTCGCACTGTGCGGATAGGTCGGTGAACGCTCCATTCGTCTTGATCACACCACCGTCCGAGCCCTCGAAGATCTGGGTCGGATTGCCCGGGTTGATCGCGATTGCGTGCTGGTCAGGGTGGATCCCGTTCGGCGCCCGGTCGCAGAACGTGAGCCCGTAAGGCGCGTACGCGCACCATGGCGCCGGATTGTTCTGGGCGTCGTACGAGAGATCCGTGAACGTTCGCATGTTGGCGGCGCCGGTGGCGGCCCCATCGGGGTCGCCCGCGGTCGTGGAATAGAGCACTTCGCGACCATTGGAGCGGCCGTTGCCGCAGCCGACGCCCTTCGTGTCGCACGGTTGCTCGCCATACTCGTTCGAGCCGATCACATACACCGTGTCGGGCATCCCGGCCGGCGTGTAGACGTCCGCGTCGTACCAGCACTGGCCGGTGCAGAAGTCGTCCGTGGCGAAGTACGGGTTGCTCGTCGTTTTCGATGTCAGGTTCTGCCAACCGGTGTAGGTCGCCGGGAACGTGTGGGTGGCCGGATCGGGCGCGGTCGCGCCCGCCGCCTGGGAGGTGAGCAGCGTCGCCGCCGGCTGGTTCGCGTTGTCGAGGCGCCAGAAGTTCGACGCCAAGGCCCCGGCGATGCCGCCGCCGTTCGCCGTGCCGTCGGTGAGATACATCCGGGTCAGCCCGTTCTTCACCGTCAACGCGAACATCGTGCGATCGGTGCCACCGCCGGCGAATTGCGGGGCGAAGACCTGACTGAACGCGGTCTGCGCCGCGCCGGCGCCGCGACGACAGAGACCTGCGTCGAACCCCGCCGCGTAGACGATGCTCGGGTTTAGGGGATCGAGCCCGACGTCGGTGATGCCAAAGGAAAACGCGGGGCCGGGCGCACCGTTCGGCTTGGCTCCGTCCCAGACCTCGGTGAACGTCGCGCCGCCGTTCGTCGACTCATAGAGACCGGCGTCATTCGCGCCCGGCTCGATGCGGGTCGTACCGCCGTTGCCGATCACGTGCGAAAGGCCGCGAACGGCTTGCGCAGAACCAACGAAGACGTGGTTTGCGTTACTCGGGTCGATCACGATTGAGTTGATCCCGCGGCCGAGGAAAGAGTCCTTCCCTGGGGTCGCACACGTGTAGGTCGCATTGCTGACGCAGGCGTCGGCGAGCTTCGTCCAGTGGTCGCCAGCGTCCGTCGACTTGTAGATGCCCACGCCCGCCTCACAACCGGACGAGCAGCGGTTGCCCTCGCCCGTACCGAGGTACAGCGTGTCGTGCTTCTTGTCGCTCGGGTCAAGCACAAGCGTTCCGACCGAGTTCTGATCGAGCGCGTCGGGGTTGATCTGCTTCCACTCAGGATTCTTCGCCGTCCCGTCCTCCGTTCGCCAGACACCGCCGCCGGCGGCGCCGGCCCAGAGGCGGCACTTCTTGGCGGTGCAGCCCGGGTCGGCAATGAGCGACGTGATGCGGCTAGCCGTGTTGTTGGTCGCTCCTGAGAACGAAGTGACGCCCGGCTGAGTTGCGTTCTCTCGCGGTCCGTACTGTTTCCAGTGACCGAACTGGTCTGAGCCGCCTTTCTTACCGATTGCCGCGAAAGTTGCCTCCGCCCGCTGGACGAAACTCGTGGGGACCACATTCGCCGGATACGCCTGCGCGGCGGACAAGTACGCGTCGTAGCTGGTCGCCCCCAGGCCGGGGCTGGTCGCCGCAGCATCGGCGTCGCCCGCGACGGCACCCGCCTTCGAAAACGGCGAGGCTTGTCCGACCTGGTCAGTTCGTGTGCTGCCCGAAAAAGCGAGCAGCAGGGCCGCCAGCAGAGCCGCCGGAATGACGACAGCTCCGATGATCACCCTGTATCGCGTTCGTAGCATCCTCGTTCTCCCTCCTCTGACACCTTCGTAGAACCACGCCGCCGTAGTGGCGACACCTCGTAGGGGAGACGGGCGAAGGCTGCGCTCGAGCCGGTGTACAAGCTCGGCGTTCAGACTTCGGCCCGAAAGCGCGGCCGCGTCGGCAAGCCGGCGCCGAAGCTCTTCGGGCATCCGCAACAGAAAGCGGTACGTGTCCCCTCGCACCGCGGGCGACTATACGAGGCCTCAGGCCTGATATCAAGCGTGATATCGCTGGTCGGCTACGGACCGACCGCGGCGCCGGCATCCACGAGGCCGACGCCGTAGGCATCTGCGAAGCCGATCGGCGACGAGGTATCGAGGTGGCAGTAGCCGGTAGCGCAAGGCCGACCGTCATAGGTCGGATCCGTGTTGTCCGGATCGTCCGGACCTGTGTAGTTCGTCAGAGCCTTCTGCGCGGTCGCCTGGAGGCGGGCGACGAGGTCGACCGGGTCGTGGCGAAGCTCGGGCTTGGCCGAGATCGCCAGCGCCGCGACACCTAGAGCGTTAGGTGCGGACATCGACGTTCCCTGGAGCCAGCCGAAGCCGGCGCCGTCGACCTTGAAGCAGGCGAAGTTGAAGAGTGAGGACTGAAGTGGGTCGCGGCAAACGAGGCCGTTCTCTGCAAGCGCACCGAGGGAGCCCCAGCCGCCGTAGAGGATGTTGCCGTCGCCGCCGTCCCAGCCCGGCAGGTTGAAGCGGCGCGCGCCGCCGGGTGCGGCGATGTCGACGCGCGAGCCGTAGCTCGAGTAGTAGGCAAGCTGGTCGCGAGCGCCGACGTGCATCCCGAACCCGAAGGGATCGTCGGCGGGTGCGGCGTCGTTCCCGTTGTTCGTAGCCGAGACCATGACGACACCTGGGACGCCGGCAGGCGTCTCGAGAAGGCCGCGCAGGTCGAAGTCCGAGGAGTCGGCCCCGGGCGGGGTGGTCGCGATTCCATCCGCGCCGCTCGAGACTTGCCCCACGCCGTTCAGCGTCTGGCCTCCGACCGCCATCGTCACCCGGTTGACGCGCACATGCTCGTTGCCGGCCGCGGCGAAGATCGTCACTCCGCGCGCGCGGCAGTACTGGACGGCATCGGCGAAGAGGCGATAGGTCTGCGCTTCATTCGCGTCGCTGGGGTCGAGGTAGCCCGTGATCGACATGTTGACGAGATCGACCCTGTCCGAGCACGCCGCAAGCAGGCCGGCGAGGATCCAGTCAGGCAGGGCGCCGAAGCCGGCGGCAAGAACTTTGTAGCTCGAGACCTGCACGCCGGGAGCGACACCGTTCGAGGCGAAGCCGTTGAGCTCGCCCGCGATCCGGCTCGCGACCCAGGTCCCGTGACCTTCCTGGTCGTCCAGGCCGCAATCCGTCAGGCCGGCACCCTTGAGCGTCTTCTCGCCGTACTGGCGCCTGAGCGCCTCGCAGGGGACGAACGTCTGCGCCTTGTTGCCGATGTTGTCGGCGAGCTCCCTATGTGATTTCTGCACGCCCGTGTCGAGAACGGCGACCTTGACGGTCTTGTCGCCGAGCTCGGTCGACCACGCGGCTGGCACGTTCATGCGGGCGTCATCCCATTGGAGAACTCCTTCGGGGTTCGTGACCCCGAGGAAGGACGACGCGTCGTGCCAGGGATCGGGGAACGAGGAAGTCCTTCCGAACACGGCCGAGCCAACGGGGCCACCGCCGTCCTTCCCGTCGATAGTGACGGGGCCGTCGAACATCGACTCGGGAAAGACGCTGGTGACGCGCGCGTTGGCCCCGATCCTCCTACCGAAATCGCGGGCGAGAGGGGCAGCGCCCACCGCGCCAAGCGGGCTCAGGTCAGTGACGACGACGCCGCCGGCCTTAGCGACGGCCACCTGCATCTGCTCGGCCGTCGTGCCGCCGGCGAAACGGACGATCGTGACCCCGAAGGGGTTAGGCCGACTCTTCGCGTAGGCGGGGACGGCAGCGTGGAACGCCGCGAGGCAGGAGAACAGGAGAACGAGCCGCTTCACCGCAGACACTCCATCGGCAGTGCCTGCTTGACCCTTTATCCCTTGTTGGAAAGAGAAAGAAGCCGAGGAGGGCCGCCCCAGGCGGCCCTCCTCGTCGTGCAAGTTCGTCGGTCGGCTTGCCCGGTGTGCGCGAGGGCTACCGGGGAGCCGAAGAAGACGTGCCGGAGTGCGGCTTCGCCATCGCGCGGTAATCCAGGGCCTTGTCGAGCGTCTCCTCGTCGACCCCCGCCTCGCGCGCGACCTCGCGCAGCGAGCGTCCGGAGCTGGCCGCCTCCTTGACGATCTCGGTCGCCTTGTCGTAGCCGATATACGGGTTGAGGGCTGTCGCCGCCGACAGCGTCAGCTCGGCATAGTGCTCGGCAGTCTCTCGGTTTGCCTCGATCCCCTGGACGCACTTCTCGTTCAGGAGCCTCGACGCCGCGGCGAGGAGCTTGATCGACTCCAGCAGGTTGCGGGCCAGCAATGGCACGAAGACGTTCAGCTCGAAATGGCCCTGCAGACCGCCGACGGTGATCGCCGTGTCGTTGCCGATCACCTGGGCCGAGACCTGAGTGACGACCTCGGGAATAACCGGGTTGACCTTGCCGGGCATGATCGAGCTCCCTTTCTGGAGCTCGGGCAGCCTGATCTCGGCCAACCCGGCGCGTGGGCCAGAGGCCAACCAGCGGAGGTCGTTGGCGATCTTCGTCAGAGAGACGGCGACGACCTTGAGCGCGCCCGAGACCTCGACGAGGGCATCGCGCGCCGCCTGGGCCTCGAACGGGTCGGCCGGCGGCAGCACCTCGAGCCCGGTCTCGTCGGTGAGCCTCGTCCGCACGCGCGCGGCGAACTCGGGATGGGTGTTCAGGCCGGTGCCGACCGCAGTGCCGCCGAGCGGGATCTGGCCGAGCCGGTGCAGCGTCACCTCGAGCCGCGAGATCCCCTGCCGCACCTGCGCCGCGTAGCCGCCGAACTCCTGGCCGAGCGTGACGGGGACGGCGTCCATCAGGTGCGTCCGGCCAGACTTGACGACGTCGTCGAATTCCCGCGCCTTTGCCTCGAGCGCCTCGGCCAGCGAGCCGAGCGCCGGCAGCAGGTCGTGAGTGAGCTCGTCCAGGGCCGCCAGGTGCACGGCCGAAGGGAAGACGTCGTTGGACGATTGGCCCATGTTGACGTCGTCGTTCGCATGGACATCCTCGCCGGCGAGGGCGGCGATCACCTCGTTCGCGTTCATGTTCGAGGAGGTCCCCGAGCCGGTCTGGAAGACGTCGATCGGGAACTGATCGTCGAGCTCGCCGGCCGCGACGCGATCGGCAGCCGCGGCGATCCGCTCCGCCTTGTCGGCGTCGAGCAGGCCGAGCTCGGCGTTGACGCGTGCGGCAGCCGCTTTGATCCGGCCGAGCCAGCGCGCTACGGGTGGCGGGATCGGCTGACCCGATACTGGGAAGTTCTCCACCGCCTTGCGCGTCTCGCCGCCCCAGAGCTCTTGCCGCGTCTCCGTGGACACGGCGTTGAGTCTAAATCTAGATCACTAGGCGGCGTAGAGCCGGCGCCGCTCGGGCGGCCGATCTCGCAGGATCCGCCGAATTCTCTCGGTCAGATCGGCGACGAAGGCCCAGCCGACGTACTCGCAACGGTTGCACTCGCCGGCGTGAACGTGGCCATCCGCGGGGGCGGAGACCTGGCGGACGTCACCGCAGCGCAGGCATTCGACTGAGAGCATTTCCATAGCTACTGAATCGGATAGCTCCCGGCCGGTCCTGTCCCTCAAACGAGGGAGTAACCACGGGGGAAACCGGGTTTCCCCCGTGATCCCCCTCCTTTTTGACGCTACATCGCGGACGCGATCGGGCCTCCCGCCGGGCAAAGCCCGGCTCCGGCCGCATACGGTGCCTGCCCAATCGGAAGAGGGCGCGGCGCGCGTCTACTCGACACGTTGCTTAATCCGTGGAGTACTTCGGCTGAACCTTTTCGCCCCGGATGGCCGCGACTGCGTTGTTGGCCGCGATTGCGGCCTCGCCCATGCCGATTGTGATCAAGGTGATCTTGCCCGGATAGCCGGCGACATCACCCGCCGCGTAAACGCCAGGCAGATTGGTCGCGCAGCTCGTCGGCTCGATCTTGATCTGGCGCTTGCCCTCGAGCTCGAGGCCCCAGTCGGCGATCGCGCCGAGATGCGAGTGAAAACCGAGCAGCGTGATGAGGGCGTCGCATTCGACCTGCTCGGTCTCGCCGCTCTTTGTGTTCTCGACCGAGACCGCGCTGATGTGGCCGTCGCCGTGGACCGAGCGCACCTCGTAGGGCGTGAGGATCTTCACCCGTCCCTCGTTCTCGAGCTGCTTGGCCTCGTTCACGGAGGTCTCGAGGGCCCGGAAGTTGTCCCGGCGGTGGATGAGGGCGATTGGATGCTTGGCCGTGTCCTGCAGGCCGAGCGTCCAGTCGAGCGCGCTGTCGCCGCCGCCGACGATCACGCACGTTCGGTCCCGGAAGACATCCTTCTCCCGCACGAAGTAGTGAAGGCCCTTTCCCTCCCAGGCGTCGATGTCGTCGATCCCGAGTTTGCGCGGCTCGAACGCGCCGTGGCCGGCGGTGATGATCAGCGCTCGGCTGAGGTACGGCCCGCCCTTGTCTGTCGTGACGGAGAGCAGTTCGTCCCCGTCCTCGTTCACGCGCTCGAGCGTCTGGACTTCCTCGCCCAGCAGGACTTCGGGGCCGTACTGGAGCCCCTGCTCGGCGCAAAGCTCGACGAGCGCCTGGCCCTGGATCTTCGGATGCCCCGCGACGTCGAAGACGTGTTTCTCCGGATACACCGCCGCGACCTGGCCGCCGATCTGCTCGAGGCTCTCGATGATCCGAACGGACGCGTCGCGGTGACCCGCGTAGTAGGCGGCCGCGAGGCCGGACGGGCCGGCCCCGAGGATCGTGATGTCGACGACGCCGTTTTGATTCACGCCGCCAAAATGCTACTCGGGTTACGTGGGCTGCGGCGCTCTGGGAGCGGCCCGGTGCATAACCCATTCCCGGCCTGTGAGGCTGCCGGCGACACCCGCAACTGCAAGCGCGTTCATCGCGTGCAGGACGCCGAGCCCGGCCACCGCTCCGCCGAGCCACGCGAGCAAGACCTGGACGACGAGCAGGGCGAGCAAGATCCCGGCCCATTTCGGCCGAGCTCCGCCGGGTGACTGCCGCCGACCGAGGAAGGCGAGGATGAGGAGCACAAGCGCAGCAAGCAGGATCACGTAGCCGAGCGCGGCATGAGGATTGAATCCGTGCTCGACGCCTTTCTTGCTGATCGCGCCCTTGTCATCAGAGACGTCGACGGCGTGGAAGGCGCCGTAACCGGCCAATCCGACCTGGACGATGACTGCCAGCGAGACGAGCGAAGCCCAGATCCGAAAAGCCGCGTTCATGCAGAGACCTCCTGTGACGGGGATTGGCGGGCGGGCACGTTATGCGATGTCAGACGCATGCGCTAGCCGAGAAATCCTGGTGCCCGCGGCCGGGATGGCAGCGCTGAGTCCGGACGGCCGAGTCGAGGTGCCAGCTCATGCCGGCAGGAACGAAGCGAAGGACATGCCGCGCCGCTCGTACCGAGTCGTCCGCGAGCCCGTCCTGAATCACGGTCACGGTCGTTAGGCCGCCGCCTTCCGGCGATGCCTGCGCCGCGGTGGTCGTTCTCGCGACCTGGGTCCTGTCGGCGCGGATGAACTCGAGGGCGAGCTCGGTCGGCGAGGCGGGCCGGCTCCGCTTCTCGAGGTAGGCGTTGAATCGCCGGACAACTGACTTCCCGTTGGCCCCCGAGACCGGGGCACCAGCCCAGACGACCGGCTTGGAGGCGGCCTGCTTATCCGATGAGCCGCAGGCGCTGACGAGAAAAAGCAGAGGTACGAGAAGCGCTAGTGGCTGCAGCCCGAGGCGTCGCTTGCGACGCCTCCGAAAAGGAGATGCGGGCTTTGCCCGTGTCTCCGCTAAACCCGAGTTGATACGACGGAAAACGCTTCGCGGCGATGCTAGTGGCTGCAGCCCGAGGCGTCGCTTGCGACGCCTCCGAAAAGGAGATGCGGGCTTTGCCCGTGTCTCCGCTAAACCCGAGTTGATGCGACGGAAAACGCTTCGCGGCGATGCTAGTGGCTGCAGCCTGAGCCGCATCCGGAGGGGTCGCCCTGCTCCGGCGCCGCTTCGCCTTCTTCGACCTGGAACGAGTGGCCGCAACCGCACGACGCCGAGACATTCGGGTTGTTGATCGCGAAGCCTGCCTGCAGGCCTTCGACCCAATCGATCTCGGTGCCCGCGAGGTATGGCGCGCTGAAGGGATCGACGACCACTTCGACACCGTTCACCTGGAGCTCGTTGTCGCCCTCCTGGGCGCCTCGGTCGAAGCCGAGCGCGTACTGGAAGCCCGAGCACCCACCGCCCTGGACAGCGATCCGCAGGACCGCGGCCTCGCCATCGGGCTCTTCCGCCATCAGGTCCCGGATCTTGGATGCGGCGCTCTCCGTCAGAGTGACGAGAGTCGGCTGCTCAACGGTTGCCACGCGCCCATCGTAGCAGCGTCCCCTGTCGCCGCTCATGCCCCAAAGGAGCATTGTTTGGGGCCTCGGCGAGCAGGACTTTGTAACACCTGTCTCCGGCACGGCTCCACGGTTTCCGGTGACCTCGTGCCACCGCGGCGATAGTTGATACGTTCCGGCCGCCAGGGGCTGGCGGGAGGAGAAGACGGTGCTCGACAACTGGCTGCCGTTTCTGATCTACGGGGTGTTCGCGGCGGCGATCCCGATCTCGATGGTCGTGATGTCGTTCGTCTTCGCGACCCGTCCAAAGCGCCGCACGCGGAGTCGGGGTATCCCGTTCGAATCCGGCGTTTCGACCGGCCCGCCCCGGCGCCAGCGCTTCACGATCAGCTTCTACCTGACGGCGATGCTGTTCATCGTCTTCGACATCGAGATCGTCTTCCTGTATCCGCTCGGTGTCGTCCTGCACCAGCTCGCCTGGTTCGGCTTCGCCGAGTTCGCGTTCTTCCTCCTGATCCTGCTGGTCGCATACGTCTACGTCTGGCGTAAGGGCGCGCTCGAGTGGCAGTAGAACGGCCGAAGTCGCCTTCCCGCCTCGCCGACTTCGGCCTCAAGTCCGAGCGCGTGCTCTGGCCGGACAAGGGGCCGAGCGAGTTCGAGCAGGAGCTCGGCGACATCGAACAGCAGCTCGGCCTGACCACGCTGGAGAAGGCGATCGCGTGGTCGCAGACGAAGTCGATGTGGCCGGACACCTTCGGGCTAGCCTGCTGCGCGATCGAGATGATGTCGATCGTCTCCTCACGCTACGACATCGCGCGCTTCGGCATGGAGGCGTTCCGCTCCTCGCCGCGCCAGGCCGACCTGCTGATCATCTCCGGCCGCGTCGCCCAGAAGATGGCGGCGCCGATCCAGCAGATCTACGACCAGATGCTGGAGCCGAAGTGGGTGATCGCGATGGGCGCCTGCGCGAGCTCCGGCGGCATGTTCAACAACTACGCCGTTCTCCAGAGCGTCGACAAGATCATCCCCGTCGACGTCTACGTCCCCGGCTGCCCGCCGCGGCCCGAGGGCTTGATGGAGGGAATCATCCGTCTGCACGAGCGGGTGCAGTCCGGAATCCCGGCCGCCTACGAGATCGGCGGAGTCGCCAAGTAGTGACGTTCGAGGGCGTTCCCGGGCTGGTCGAGACGCGCGAGGCGTTAGGGGAGACGACGCTCGTCGTCGATCCTCCACGGCTGGTCGAGGCCTGCACACACCTGCGGGACGAACACGGGTTCGACATGCTCGTCGACCTCGCCGCCACCGACTACCTCGGCTGGGGCTCTCCGGGTGTCTCCGGTTACATCGGGACCGCCGCAGGGCGAAACCTGAACCGGCCGATGACACAAGGCTTTCAGGCGCTGCCGGCACCGAAGCCGAAGCGCTTCGCGGTCAACTACCACCTGCTCGCGGTCAGACAGGGCGCGCCACGAGTGCGGGTACAGGCGTGGCTGGAAGACGGCGAGCCGGTGCCGAGCGTCATCTCGGTCTGGCCGGCCGCGGACTGGTTCGAGCGCGAGGCCTGGGACCTGATGGGAATCCCGATCCAAGGCCATCCGAACCTCGAGCGGCTGATCATGGACGAGGACTGGGAGGGCCACCCGCTGCGCAAGGACTATCCGCTCGGCGGCGAGCCGGTGCGCTTTTCGGGAGAAGAGTGATGGCGGTCGCCCGGCCTCCCGCGAAGCAGGATCCGATCTACGAGGGCACCCGGATCCCCTCGCCGGTCCCGACGGTGCTCGCCGTCGATCCGGCGATCCGCGGCACCGACGACCTCCTCACCGTCAACTTCGGTCCTAACCACCCGTCGACCCATGGGGTCCTGCGCCTGGTCGTCGACCTCGACGGCGAGATCGTGGTCGGGATCAACGCGAAGGTCGGCTACGTCCACACCGGCTTCGAGAAGAACATGGAGCAGAAGTCGTGGTGGAAGGCGATCACGTACGCGCCGCGGATCGACTATCTCGCCTACCAAAACAACGAGCTCGTCTTCGTGCTCGCGATCGAGAAGCTGCTCGGGCTGGAGATCCCGGCGAAGGCGACCTGGATGCGGATGCTGCTCTCGGAGCTGAACCGGATCCACTCTCACCTGGTCTGGCTCGGAACCGCGGCGCTCGAGCTCGGGGCGATCTCGATGTTCTGGTACACGTTCCGCGAGCGCGAGATGGTGCTCGACCTGTCGGAGCTCGTGGCCGGCTACCGCATGCACACGCGGTACTTCCAGACCGGCGGGCTGGCTGAGGACATCCCGCCTGGCTTCTACCCGGAGTGCCGCAAGTTCGTCGAGTGGATGCCGAAGGCGATCTCTGACTACGACGGCTTGCTCGCGAAGAACGAGATCTGGGAGGAGCGGACGCGCGGGCTGGGGCTGCTCAACCGCGCCGACGCGATCGCTCTGGGACAGACGGGGCCTGTGCTGCGGGCATCAGGAGTCGACTGGGATCTCCGTCGCGACGATCCCTATTGCTTTTACGACCGGGTTCACTTCGACGTTCCGGTCCTCACGCACGGAGACACCTACGACCGCTACCGCGTTCGCGTCGAGGAGATGCGGGCGTCGGTCGAGATCATCGACCAGTGCCTCGACCGGCTCGAGCGCATGGACGGAGATCCGTGGATTTCGGACGACCGCAAGGTCGTGCTGCCGCCGCGCGAAGAGCTGCACACTTCGATGGAGTCGTTGATCCACCACTTCAAGATCGTCACCGAGGGCTACCGCGTCCCCGAGGGCGAGGTCTACGTCGCGGTCGAGTCGCCGCGAGGCGAGCTTGGCTGCTACGTCGTTTCCGACGGGGGTGCCCGGCCGTGGCGCGTGAAGTTCCGCGCGCCCTCGTTTGCGGCGCTCGAAGCAACCGCGACCACAGTGCAGAAGCAGTACATCGCCGATCTGATCGCGATCGTCGGCTCGCTGGACACGGTGATGGGTGAGGTGGACCGCTGATGAACGGCGTCAGTGCCGCGCATTTCCGTCGAGAAGTCGAGGCTGTGGCTGCGGAGTACCCCGACTCTCGCTCGGCGGTGATGCCGGCACTGAGGTTGGCTCAGGAAATACACGGAGGCTGGCTCCCGCCGGAGGCGTTCGAGGAGGTCGGCGAAGCTCTGGATCTCACGCCCGCCTACTGCAAGGGCGTCGCCACGTTCTACGACATGTTCCATCTGGCGCCCGTGGGGCGCCGCCTCGTGGAGGTCTGCACGAACATCTGCTGCGGGCTCCGGGGCGCCCAGGACGTGCTTGCCGCGTTCGAGTCTGAGCTTGGGGTGGCGCCGGGCGAAACGACGCCGGACGGCGCGTTCACGCTGCGCGCCGTCGAGTGCATCGGCGGCTGCGGCTGGCCGACCGTCGTGGCGATCGACGACCGCCACCGCCTGAACGTCACTGCCGGCGACGTGCCGGAGATCGTCCAGGACCTGCGCAATGGCTGACGTGATCGTCCTCGCCGGCGCCGACGGACGCGATCTAACGCAGCTCGCCGAATATCGCGCCGTCGGCGGCTACGCCCAGCTCGAGCGGGCACGGGGCCTCGAGCCGGCCGCGATCATCGACGAGCTGAACACGGCCAACCTGCGCGGCCGGGGTGGCGCCTTCTTCCCGGCCGGCAGGAAGATGCAGTTCATCCCGCCGAAGGAACAGATCGCGAAGCCGCACTACGTCTGCGTCAACGCCGACGAGTCGGAGCCGGGGACGTTCAAGGACCGGGAGATCATGAACCGGGTCCCGCACCGGTTGATCGAGGGCTCGCTGATCGCGGCGCACGCGATCGACTCGCAGCACGTCTTCATCTACATCCGCGGCGAGTACCTGGACGCGTTCGAGACGCTGCGTGCGGCGCTCGACGAGGCGCGCGACGCCGGGCTGTTCGACGGCGTCACGGTCGTGCTCCACCGCGGTGCCGGCGCCTACATCTGCGGCGAGGAGTCCGGGCTACTCGAGTCGCTCGAGGGCAAGCGCGGCCAGGCCCGCTCGCGCCCGCCGTTTCCGGCCACCTCAGGTCTGTACGCGTCGCCGACGCTGATCAACAACGTCGAGACGATCGCGACGATCCCGAAGATCCTCGAGCTGGGCGGCGCCGAGTACGCGAAGATCGGGGCACCCCCGGATTCGACCGGTACTCGTTTGTTCTGCCTCTCCGGCAACGTGGTCAAGGGCGGCAACTACGAGCTGCCGATGGGAATCACGATCCGCGAGGTCATCTACGACCTCGGCGGCGGGATCCCGGACGGCCGCGAGCTGAAGGCGGTGATTCCCGGCGGCTCCTCGATGCCGATCCTGACCGCCGACCAGATCGACGTCCCTTTGGAGCACGACGCGCTGCGCGCGCTCGACACGTTCCTGGGCGCCGCGGCCGTGATCGTCGTCGACGACCGCGCCTGCATGGTGCAGCTCGGCCTGCGAGTGGCGCAGTTCTACATGCACGAATCGTGCGGCAAGTGCACACCGTGCCGCGAGGGCACTCGCTGGATGGTGCAGCTACTCGAAGCGATCGAGGCGGGCGATGCGACGCACGCGCAGCTCGACCTGCTGCTCGACGTTTGCGACCGGATCCTCGGCAAGTGCCTGTGCCCCCTCGGCGACGCCGCCGCGCTGCCGGTCGCCTCATACGTGGTCAAGTTCCGCGACGAGTTCCGCGCCCACGTCGACCAGGGCGGCTGCCCCTTCGGCGGCGAATCGTCGCTCGAGGGTCTCTTCGCGCCGGTCGACCAGCACTCGCGTCACCCCGCTGCAGAGGTGCCGGCGTGACCGTCTCTTCGAGCGGTGTCCGGGGTCAGACCCCGGCCGTGGCCGGAACGGCCACCGAGCCGCTTGGAATGCGGGCGCGGCGGCGCCGGCGCCGCCGCGGCCTTGACGCTTCAAGCCACGTCTGGGGTCAGACCCCGGCCGTGGCCTGGGGGGACGTGTGAGCGCGAGCGAGCTCGTCACCGTGACGATCGACGAGCGCTCGGTGCAGGTGCCGAAGGGCACCGGGCTCGTCGAGACAGCCGCGGCCGCGGGGATCGAGATCCCGGTCTTCTGTTACGAGCCCCGGCTCGGTGACGCAATCGGCGCCTGCCGGATGTGCCTGGTCGAGGTCGAGGGGATGCCGCCGAAGCCGCAGGCGGGCTGCACGCTGACCGCGCAGGACAAGATGGTCGTCAAGACGGCGCGCACCTCGGAGATGGCGCGCGTCGCTCAGAACGCGACGCTCGAGTTCATCCTCGTCAACCACCCGCTCGACTGCCCGGTCTGCGACAAGGGCGGCGAGTGTCCGCTGCAGGACCTGACCTTCCGCTACGGGCCCGGCAGCACGCGGATGACGTTCGACAAGCGGACATTCGAGAAGCCGATCCCGATCTCGCCGGCGATCTCAATCGACCGCGAGCGCTGCATCCTCTGCTACCGCTGCACCCGCTTCAGCGAGTCGGTCTCCGAGGACAACCAGCTGGTCGCCGTCAACCGCGGCGCCCAGACGATGATCGCCACCTTCGAGGACGAGCCCTACACCGGCGCGTTTACGGGCAACGTCACCGAGCTCTGCCCAGTCGGCGCGCTCCTGCCGACCCAGCCGCGGTTCGAGATCCGGCCCTGGGAGTTCCAGGCCGTGCCGACCGTCTGCGGCCTCTGCCCGGTCGGCTGCAACATCGACGTCGATCAACGCGAGGGCAAGGTCAAGCGGATCCTCTCGCGGAACCACCCCGAGGTGGATGAAGGCTGGCTCTGCGACAAGGGCCGCTTCGGGTTCACGCACCTCTACGCCGAGGACCGGATCACCGATCCGCTCCGCCGCGTCCGCCGCCGCGGACTCGGGGAAATCTCCTGGGAGGACGCGCTCGACGACGCCGAGCGGCTACTGCGCGAAGCTGGCGGTCGGATCGCGGTCGCGCTCTCGGGCTCGGAGACGACGGAGGAGGCCTACGCGCTCGCCAGGCTCGTGCGGCAGGGCCACGGCGCGCACACCGCGATGCTGCCGGAGGAGATCGGCGACGACCTCGACGCGTTCCGGGTGCCGCTGTCGGCGATCCGCGACGCCGAGCTGATCGTCGTCCTCGGAGACGATCCCGTCGTCGAGCGCGCGCCGATCGTCGACCTCTGGCTGCGCAAAGCACGGCGCGCGGGCGCCGAGATCGTGGAGGTCGGGCCCACCGGAGACGTCCAGACCACGCCCGGAACGACGGCGCGGGCCTGCCGCAAGCTCAAGACCGGCGAGCTCGGCGACCGGCTCCGCGCAAGCGATCGCGCGATCCTGATCTGGTCGGGCGGCGGCGCGGGCGGCGGCTCGCACCTCGCCGCGCTCGCGGCCGAGCTCGGCTTTGCTGACAAGCCCGGTTGCGGTGCCTTTTTCCTCCAGGAGACGGCGAACGGGAGGGGCGTCGCCGAAGCGTGGGCCGCGGCGTCGGACGAGGAAGGCCCCGAGCCGGAGCCGCTCGGACTGTTGATCGTCTCCGGCGACGAGGCCGCCGCGAACCCCAACGTCCGGGCGCTGGCCGAGCGCGCCGAGCGTGTGCTCGCGATCACGATGTATCAATCGCTCGCGGTCGGCTGGTCCGACCTCGTCCTGCCTGGAACGAGCTACCTCGAGCGCGACGGGACGTACGTCAACGTCGAGGGGCGGATCCAGCGCCTGCGCCGGACGTCGATCCCACCTGCTCCGGATGAACTCGCCTGGATCGCGCAGCTCGCCGCCCGCTTCGACGTCGAGATCTCGCCGTACCCCTCGCTCGTCTTCGCCGAGCTGTCCGAGCGCGTCTTCGGCGGCGTCACCTACGAGGACCTGGGCGAGGAGGCTCGGCTTCCCGACCGCGTTCCGCTCGAGGCGCCTCCAGCCGAGAGCGCCGACGAGCCTGTCCCACCCAAGGCGGCCCCCGGTGCGCTCCAGCTGCTCCGCTACCGGCCGCTGTTCTCCGGAGCCGCCGTCGAGCGCATCCCCGAGCTCCAGTTCCAGCGCCCCGCACCCGAGATCGAGCTGGCCGCGAAGGACGCCAACCGCCTGGGCGTCAAGCGCGGCGACCCCGTCCACGTGCGCTCGAACGGCACCTCGATCGAACTGCGCGCGGCGATCAACAAGCGCCTGAAAGCCGGCGTCGCCCGCGTCGCCGAGGACCACGCGGGCGAGCTGCACGGGACAGTAGAGGTGAGCACGTGAGTGAGCTCTGGTGGATCAGCGCGATCAAGGGTTTCGTGATCATCAACATCGTCCTTTTGACCTTCGCGTATACAACGCTCCTCGAACGCAAGGCGTTGGCGCGGATGCAGCTCCGCTACGGCCCCAACCGGGCGGGCCCGTACGGCCTGCTACAGCCGATCGCAGACCTGGTCAAGCTGATCCGCAAGGAGAGCTTCTTCCCGACGGCGGCGATCGACATTCCGTACATCCTCGCGCCGGTCGTCTCCGCCTTCACCGCCCTCGCAGCGTTCGCCGTGATCCCGTACGGCAAGGGCTGGCAGATCTGGCACTACCACGTGAACGGAGTGGTCGCGAACGTCCCGATCAGCCTGATCCTGATCTTCGCGCTCGGCTCGATCGGGATCTACGGCTTCATCGTCGGCGGCTGGGCGAGCGAGTCGAAGTTCTCGCTGCTCGGCTCGATGCGGACGTGCGCGCAGCTCGTCTCCTACGAGGTCTCGCTGGCGCTCTCCGTGCTCGGCGTCGTCATCACCGCCGGCTCACTCTCGCTCGTTCACATCGTCCACAACCAGGCGCACTCCGTCTGGTACGTCGGCCCGCAGGCGGTCGGCTTCCTCATCTTCCTGATCAGCGGCGTCGCCGAGACGAGCCGCGCCCCCTTCGACCTGCCCGAGGCCGAGCAGGAGCTCGTGGCCGGCTACCACACCGAATACTCGGGTATGCGCTGGGGGCTGTTCCAGATGGCCGAGTACGTGAACATGATCACGCTCTCCGGGCTCGCGATCACGCTCTTCCTCGGCGGCTGGCACTTCCCGTTTGCCCACGGGGTCGACTTCCTCGGCCCGCTCTGGTTCTTCCTCAAGCTGCTTGTCCTCCTCTTCGTCTTCATCTGGCTGCGGGCGACGCTGCCGCGCCTGCGCTACGACCAGCTGATGAGCTTCGGCTGGAAGATCCTCTTGCCGGTCGCGACGGTCAACGCCTTCGTGACCGCGCTCGTGGTGGTGTGGGTCAATTGAGCTGCCTGGTCTGTCCCATCGCTGCGCTCGGGAGACCGGAGAAGAACCTGTGAGCCCCCAGCCAGTAGACACGCTCAAGGGCTTCGGAGTCACCTTCAAGCAGATCTTCAAGAAGCCGATCACGCAGCAGTACCCGGAGTACAAGCGGCCGGTTTATCCGCGGTTTCGCGGCCGGCACCGTCTTTGGCGGCACGAGAACGGGCTCGAGAAGTGCGTCGGCTGCTCCCTCTGCGCCGCCGCCTGCCCGGCCGATTGCATCCGCGTCGTCGCCGCCGAGAACACGCCCGACAACCGCGTCTCCCCGGGCGAGCGCTACGCGCGCATCTACGAGATCAATCTGAGCCGCTGCATCTTCTGCGGCTACTGCGAGCTCGCCTGCCCGTTCGACGCAATCACGCTGGGCAACGAATACGAGCTGGCCGAGTACGACCGGGACGATCAGATCTACACGAAGGACATGCTCCTCGCGGAGCCGATCAAGAGGGTGCCGGTCGCGGACGCCGAGCTCTACGACACGCCGATCCCCTACTACAGGTCGCACTCGTAATGGGCAACGTCGTTGTCTGGGCTGTTTGGGTCTTTGCGGCGTTCAGCTGTCTCGCCTCCGGGATCGCGGTCGTCACGTTCTCCAACCCGTTCTACTCGGCGCTGTCGCTGATCGGGAACCTCGCGTCGCTCGCCGTGCTCTACCTGCTGCTCTCGGCCGAGTTCGTCGCCGCCGGGCAGGTGCTCGTCTACGCGGGCGCGGTGATGGTGATGTTCCTGTTCGTGACCGCCTACCTCGGCGGGCGCGCCGACGCGCCCTGGGCCGGTGGGCCCAGCTGGCAGGCGGTCGGCGCGGTCACTGCAGCCGGCGCGATCCTGGTCGAGGTGATCGTCGTGATCGGCCTCAAGGCCGGCGGGAAGCTCTCGCACGAGGCGCGGATCGACTCCGCCTTCGGCTCGCCGCACCAGATCGGCCGGCTGTTCTTGACC
>Ga0193730_1000133_pt1 | contig 23885 bp, 27 predicted proteins | sample U1a1metaG_FD_144919 | JGI IMG/M metagenome (GOLD analysis project Ga0193730, IMG submission 144919) | Soil microbial communities from a riparian zone of the East river system, Colorado, United States - U1a1 | ecosystem: Environmental > Terrestrial > Soil > Riparian zone | place: USA: East River...
AGCGCGCGGCCCCCTAAGGCCCGCCTACACCGTGACGCGAGCGAGCTCTTCGATCGAGGTCAGCCCTGCGGCGACCTTGGCGATGCCGTCGTCCCAGAGCGTCCGCATGCCTTCTTCCGTCGCGGCGCGCTCGAGCTCCTCGCGGCTCGCCTTCGCGGCGGCGAGCGTCTCGAGGTTCTCGCTCATCGCGAGCAGCTGGAAGACGCCGATCCGGCCCTTGTAGCCGGTGTCGTTGCAGCGAGGACAGCCCTTCTTTCGGTAGAAGACCATCCCGTCGGCCTGAGCGGCGATGTCCGGCGAAACGCGGGCCTTGATCAGCTCGTCGACAGACGGCGTATACATCTCGCAGCAGTGCGTGCAGAGCTTTCGCGCCAGGCGCTGGGCGAGCACGCCCGTGACCGCGGAACCCGTCAGGAACGGCTCCACGCCCATCTCGTTCAGGCGCGTCAGCGCGCCCGGCGCGTCGTTCGTGTGGAGCGTGGAGAGCACGAAGTGACCGGTGAGGGCGGCCTCGATCGAGATCTTCGCCGTCTCGGGGTCGCGGATCTCACCCACCATCACGACATCGGGGTCAGAGCGCAGGATCGCCCTCAGCGCGGACGAGAAGGTCAGGCCGGCGCGCTGGTTGATCTGAACCTGATTCACTCCTGCGAGTCGGTATTCGACGGGGTCCTCGACCGTGATGATGTTGATCTCCGGGTCGTTGATCTCGGATAGCGCCGCGTAGAGCGTCGTCGACTTACCGGATCCGGTCGGCCCGGTCACGAGCAGGGCGCCGGTCCGGTCGGGCGCTGGACGACCTCCTCGAGCGTCTGACGCATCTCGTCGGAGAGGCCGAGCTCCTCGAGCGTCGGCGGCCGTTTGGACTTGTCGAGCAGGCGCATTACGACCGACTCGCCCTCAACCGTCGGCAGTGTCGCGACACGGATGTCGAGCATCCGCCCCGCTGTTGCCGCGTTCAGCGAGATCCGGCCGTCCTGAGGCTTCCGGCGCTCGGCGATGTCGAGCTTGGCGAGCACCTTCAGACGCGTCGTTACGCCCGGCGCCATCCGCTTCGGGATCCGCTGCACCTCGTGCAGAACGCCGTCGATCCGAAGGCGGACCGCTAGCACATCCTCCTGCGGCTCGAAGTGGACGTCGGAGGCACCATCCTCCGCCGCCTGGAAGATGATCGAGTTGACGAGCCGGACGAGCGGCGCCTCGGAAATGCCGTCCTCGACCTCGAGGTCATCGGCCTCCTCGTCCTCCTCTTCGAACATCGCCTCCTCCTCCGCGAGGGCCGCGCGAGCGCCGAAGGCTTCCGAAGCGCGTGAGAGTCGGCGGACCTCGACGAGGATGTCTTCGCGAGCCGCGACAGAGAGCTCGAGCTGGTGCCGGGCGGCGAGCCGGAGCTCGTCGATGGCGTGCAGGTCTGCGGGGTCTGCGACCGCCACACGCAGCACGTCGCCCTCGAGCGCGTACGGAATCGCTACGAGCCGCTCGAGCACGTGCAGGGGGATCACCTCCGCGGCCTCCCTATCGACGCCGGTCAGCGGCAGGTCGACGAGCGGCATGTGGTGACGTGCCGCGAGCACTCGAGCAATCCCCTCGCTGGCCGCGTATCCCTCGTCGAAGATCGCCTTCGCGAACGAGCCCTTGCCGGCACGTCCACGCACGACGTTCAGTTTGTCTTCGGAAAGGAGGTTGGTCGCTGAAAGTAGGTCAGCGACAAGCTCGGCGGAGGCGTTGACAACCGAGGCAGGCGAGATTCCCGCCGGCGGCGCGGTCTTACCACCGGCATCGCCGGCGGAGCGCAGTTTTCGGGAGCGTTCGGTGTTCATATCCCTCGAATGAGGTATCGGCGCAAACGGCCCAAACCGTGAGGGTGAACTTGTCTGCTAGTGACCGGAAAGAGTCCAGTACGCATGCAGCAACGGCCCGCCGGCGAACAGCGCGACCACGCTCCCGAGGGCAAGGAACGGCCCGAACGGAATCGCCATCTTGCGAGCGGCGCCGCCATGGCGCGCGAGCAGGTAGAGGCTCGGAACGAGCGCCGCGAGCATGCCGACCATCATCGCGACCGGAACCGTCCGCCCCAGCGCGGCCCCCAGCAGCAAAGCCAAGCCAGCTTGACGTCTCCCATACCCATGCCGGCCGGGTAGGCGACGGCAGCGACGAAGAGAAAGAGTGCGGCTCCGAACGACGCGAGCGCCCACTCGGGACTTGGCCGCAGCGCGGTTTGAGCCGCGAGCACCACCACAGTCGCGGGAAGCACGATCCGATTCGGGATGATCCGATGCGTCAGATCGATGGAGCTGACCACGACGAGGACGACACAGAAGAACGCGCCGACCGCGGCTCGCCCCGACAAGCCGAAGCGTACGATGCAGCCCGCGACGAGCAGCGCCGTCGCGAGCTCGACCGCCGGGTAGAGCAGGCTGATGCGGACGCCGCACGAGCGGCAGCGCCCGCGCAAGAGCGCGTAGGAGGCGAGCGGAACGTTGTCGTACCAGGCGAGCTCGCTTGCGCAACTCATGCACGCCGAGCGCGGCTTGATCACAGAACGACGGAGCGGGATGCGCGCGGCGGCGACGTTCAGGAAGCTGCCGACCGCGAGTCCCGGCGCGAGGGCGAATGCGGCGAGCGCAGCGTTCACGATGGTCTTATCGGCCGGCGACGGCCGCGAGTTGAATCATCCCGAGAAGCTCTTGGGCGGGTTCGGCTGCGCGTAGACTTCGTTGTTAGACGGCATGCCCACCGGCACTGTCGTCAGGAACGGGAAGGCGTTCGTCGTCAGGTTGTTGCTGAGGAGGATCTGGCTGCCGACGATCGGTCCGTCGACGTTGACGTTGTTGCCGAACTCGACCGCGTTGGTCGCATAGAGCCCACCCTGGTAGGAGAAGTTGTTGACGATCTGAATGCTGTCGCCGGGAGTGACCTGGCCGCCGTTCCCGTTCGCAACGATCATCAACATCTCAGTGTCGGGCTTCCAACCGGCGAAGTTGCAGGCTGACCCGGAGACGGCGGCGCAGAGGGAGCCGTTCGCGTAGAACGTGCCCGAGAGATACAGTGTTGCTTGTCCGTTGTAGGTATTGAGTGAACTGGTGTTGCTTGTCCGTTGTAGGTATTGAGTGAACTGTTCGAGATCTTCGCGCTGCCGTCGATGAAGATTGTGCCCGTTACGGTCAGGGTCTTCGTCGTTGCATTCCAGGAGATCTCGCCGCTCGTACCGACATCGTCCCTGGCGACGGTCTGAGCGGTCACATGAGCCGCGGCGGTCGTTGAGTTCACTCCGCGCGTCACCGTCCACGTTGTGGTGCCCTGGCCGCCCGTGACGGTCATGTCTTCATCGTCGATCCGGACCGTGTACGTCCCGCTCGTCGGAAATCCGCTCGCCGATGCGACGGAAATCGTCGTCTGGGCAGATGTGATGGCCGAGGAGAGCGTCGTGCTCCCGCCCCTGCCGACCCGGCAGATGTACGAAGTCGAGGGTGTGAGGTCGAAGACCGTCGGAACGCTGTTGTCGCGGCTCGGGTAGTTGGTGTCGAAGGTGGGGCTCGGACCGCTCAGTGTGCTGCACGACTGCGAAGGGCCCGGGATCGCGTTCTCGTACCAGGTCGCGAAGTCGGCGGCCGGGGGCGCGATCACCTCAGGGATGTGGTTGACGCCGATCGTCGTTCCGTTGGCAAGCTTGCTGAAAACGTGACGCACATCCTGGTCGCCGGTGCAGGTCACCCACGGCGGGCTGTTGCTGCCGTAGCGGCAGTTGTTTCCGACCTGGGTCTCGACGCGCGTGCCCAGGTTCGTGTTGGCTCCGACTGAGGCGTTGTTGGCGATGTCGAGGTTCCCGGATCGTCGTTCCGTTGGCAAGCTTGCTGAAGATGTGACGCACATCCTGGTCGCCGGTGCAGGTCACCCACGGCGGGCTGTTGCTGCCGTAGCGGCAGTTGTTTCCAACCTGGGTCTCGACGCGCGTGCTCAGGCTCGTGTTGGCCCCGACCGAGGCGTTGTTGGCGATGTCGAGGTTCCCACCGACGATGACCTTCGACTGCGCCAGGTTGACGTTCGGGCTCAGGCAGAGGTTGCCCGCGATGTACATACGTGAGGTGCCGGTGATGTTGTTGTTCAGGGTCTGGTCGCAGGCGCTACCGGTGTGACCCGCGTACAGGTAGTCCCAAACGGGGTTGTTCTTCGGCTGGGTCAGCGTCGGCTGAACCGTGACCACCGCCGACAATCGCTTGGTCACCTTGCCGGCACTCGGCCCGGTGGGGTTTCTGAGCGAGCCGGTCGACCACAGGAACCATTGCGCGTTCGGCTTGTCGAAGTCGCCTCACCTTGGCGGCACTCGGCCCGGTGGGGTTTCTGAGCGAGCCGGTCGACCACAGGAACCATTGCGCGTTCGGCTTGTCGAAGTCGCCGCACCAGTAAGAAGTGGCACTGCCGTAGACGTACGAGCTCCAGCTCGTCAGCGCCCTGAAGTTTGTCTGGCTACCGAACCAGGTCGGATTGGTCGTGCCGGGAGTCGTCGTGTCCGGGTTCGCCGTGTGGCACGCCGGAAGGATGTCCGGGTCGAGCGCATTGTTGGTCGGCAGGTTCAGCACCGCCAGCGCGTCGTTCATCCCGGCGTCCGAAGCGTCGAACGCCGTCACCCTTGTCTTGCTGTAGTTCGCCGAGCGCTGGTTCCCGCTCGTGTAGTCGATCACGGTCACGACCATGATCGACATCACAACCAGAATTCCGAGAGCCATGACAAGGGCGATTCCGCTCTCGTCGCCGATCACCCGGCGCATCCCGTGTGCCATCTTGCTCCTCCTCATGATCGGGTGCTGTTCCTGAGGACGAGGTCGTCGACAAGCTCATAGGTGTCGCGGGTCTTTTGCGGTTTGACGTTGACGGGCAAGTCGAGATGCAACTTCGCCAGGCTCGCCGGCGTCTGGGCCGTGAAGTTGAAGACGCAGAGCGCGCCACTGCAGACGGTCGCGGTACTCGTCGGCGTGAGGTTGTCAGCCCACTTGACACCGCCGCTCGCGCCGCAGATCGCTCCGACGACCCGGTAGAGCGCGTAGCGATTGGTCGCGACAAAGCGCGTACACCACGTCACCGACACGTTGCCCGAGTAGGTCTTGCAGTACGTCGGCAGCGTCAACGTAATCGACGATGTGTTCGAGCCCGCCGGGCTCGCCGTCGACGCGCAATGCACTTCGCGTCGGATCTTGTCGAGAGCGGAGCGCGCCGAGTGCTGGGCCCGGTAGCGGTTGTTCATGTCCGCCTCGGCGTTGATTGCGCTCGCGAACACGGTCGAGAGTCCGCCCATCACGACCCCGAGGATCAATAGCGTGGTGAGGACCTCGATCAGCGTGAAGCCGCGTTCCCCGCGAGCGGCCTCGACACGCTTGTCGACGCGGATCAGGGTCCGTAGCGCCTGGGCGCCGTGCCACCAGCCGAACCTGGCGCCGGTGACGATCCACGCCTGCTGGTAGAGCCAATGGCGGACGTTGGACGATGTGGGCTGCCGTGCTTGGGCCAACCAGGCCTCGAGCTTGTCGGCGCGTGCAGTGAGCGGAATCTCCTTCAGCGGCTCCTTCGGCGCGCCCGGGACGACAAACGCGGCCGGGCGTGCCGTGCGTTCGACTTTGTGCGTCGGGTGCGCAACCCTCTGTTTCGGCTGCGCAAGCTTGTGCTTCGGCCTCGCCGTCGCGCGGACAGTCTTCTTGGCCGGCTTGGCCACGACCTTCGGCCGCGTAAGCGCGACAGGCTTCTTCGCAGGCAGAGCCGGCTTGTCAAGCACGATCGCCGTGCCTGCGTAGGGTGACGTGTCCTCGGGCGTTCCGTTCTGGGTATAGGTGCCGCGGCGCAAGGTCAGCGTCAGCGTAGGCGCGCCTGTGTCGACGACCCGCGTTCCGGCGGCGGGTACCTGAGCGGCGACGACATTCGTCGCGTAGCCCCTGACGGCGCCGCTGACACGCCAGCCGAAGCCGGCGTCCTCGAGGATCCCCTTGGCGTCCTCGAGGATCCCCTTGCCGAAAACGAAGGCTTGGCCGCGAATATCGGGGACGACGAGGATCGGCCGGGGAGCTGAGGCGACCGCCGCGGGCGCCTTAGCCGGGGTCGAAAGCTTCCGTTCCGCTGCAAAGGTGAGCGTGCCGGTCGCGAACAGCCAAACGAGGCCGATCACAGCCATGCGAGGAACGAACGCAATGAAGCGAGCCGCCATACTCTCTGCGTCGGCTAACTGGGGCAAGAAGGTATCCCCCTACCGGGTGAATCGGATAACGGCATCCGAACGGGCGTCTCGGTCGGACGCCTGCGCGAAGACCGGCGCGCTCCCGCTGGCGACGGCGCTCGGAGACGGCGTCGGCGCGTCCTGCCACCGAAATGCAGTGCCCGCGAAGCGCTGGAACCATGGCTCGAGCTGGGGGTAATGCGTCGCCGGGTGCGTCGCCGGGTCGGTCTGGAGATGGAGATGCGGCCCGGTCGCGTCGCCCGTATGCCCGACAAGACCAACCGGCTGGCCGGCGCTGAGCACAGCTCCGGTGGCCACCTGCGGATCGAGGTAGGAGAGGTGGCAGTAGGTCCATTCCTGGCCGTCGCTCGCCCTCAGCGTCAGGCCGATTCCGCACCGCGCGTCCGGCTGGGCCCACGCGTTGAGCACGGTGCTGTCCGCAAGCGCATAGACGGGCGAGCCCTCAGGCGCCGCGATGTCCGCGGCCGGGTAGTCGTGGTGGTGGTGCGAGACCGAGACAAGTGAGGGGCCGCCGCCGACCGGGAAGACGTAGCCCGAGTCGTTCGAGACCGGCGATCCGAGCATCGCGCCGGCAGCCGGAGCTGTTGACGCACTCTGGGCCTGCGTGCGCGCCTGAGTCAGCGAGTCGGAGGCCTCCTGAAGCGCCGCGCGCAGTTGGGCGACCCGCACCTCGGCCGAGTGTTCACGTACGCCGATCAGCGTGGCGGTCTTCTCGAGCTCGAGCCGCCGCGAGAGAAGCTGGCTGCCCTCGGCCCGGACGCGCGAGCGGAGCTCACGCTTCTGCCAGGCTCGCTGGACGCGGAGCGCCGCGACGAGTTGCCGGCTTGCCCTGGCAACGTCCTGGCGCGCGCCGTCGAGTGAAACCTGGAGCCGGTCGAGCTTGAAGGTCGTATCGACACCGCCGGCGTTGAAGGTGTGTGCGAGTTGGAGCACCTCGTCGACGTACCACTGGGCATGGTTGTAGGCGAGCACCGCGCGCGAGAGGTCCTGCGTGCCGCCGGCAGCGGCGAGATACCGCGCCGCGGCATAGATCGCGTCCTGCGGATTCCAGGGATCGGCGACGCCGTCGCCGTTCGCATCGAGGCCCCAGCGGTCCCAGGTGCTTGGCATGAACTGCATCCAGCCGACGGCCCCCGCCGAGCTCGGGCCCATGTTCCGGCCGAAGTTCGACTCGATCTTGTTGATCGACGCGAGCACCTCCCAGGGAATCCCGTAGGCGGAGCCTGCGCCCTGCCAGAGCGCAACGAGCTGCTGGAAGTTCAAGGACTGGGCGACCGCAGGCGTTGCCGAGATCGGCGTCGGCGCTGTGATCTGGCCGGGCTGATTGGGAGTAGCAGCGCTTGGCAGATTCGTCGGCGCCGACGGGAGCACTCGAAACGTGTCGGCGCTCGCTGTGCCCGCCACGCTCAGAATCGCGAGCGCGAGGCCCAGGAGGACACGTCTCATCGCTCGGTGGATGCGACGCGTAGGGCCGGAATCGGCTGCTCTTCCTCCGGCAGCTCGGGAGGAGCAGCCTGCGGCACATCGTCTTCCTTGGTGACGCCGGCAGCCTGCCGCTTGAGCGAATGCTCGAGCGCGACCATGAAATCGTGCTGGTTCGTGGCGGCGTTTGCGGCGACCTCGCGATCGATGTCGCCGCTGACTACGAGCTCGATCAGCGCCTGCTCGAACGTCTGCATCTGGAAGAAGGCGCCTTCCTCGATCGCGTCGGAAATCTCTTCGGTCCTGTTCTCGCGGATCAGCTCGGCGATTCGCGCGTTGTTGACCATCACCTCGACCGCGGCAACCCGTCCACCGTCTTTGCGCGGCAGGAGCCGCTGGCTGACGATCCCGCGCAGGACCCCTGCGAGGATCGAGCGGATCTGCGCCTGCTTGATGCCCGGGAAAAACTCGATCATCCGGCCCAGCGTCTCCGCCGCGTCGATCGTGTGCAGGGTCGAGAAGACGAGGTGGCCAGACTCGGCCGCCTTCAGCGCAGTCTCAGCGCTCTCGGCGTCGCGAAGCTCGCCGATCAGGATCACGTCCGGGTCCTGGCGCAGCGCCCGGCGTAGGGCGGCGAGATAGGACTCGGTGTCGATCCCGACCTCGCGCTGGTTGACGATGCAGCCGTGGTCGGCGTGGAGAATCTCGATCGGATCTTCGACGGTGACGATGTGCTGCCGCCGCGTCTTGTTGATGTGGTCGATGATCGCGGCGAGCGTCGTCGTCTTGCCGGAGCCGGTCGCGCCGGTGACAAGCACGAGCCCGCGGTGCACGTCGCCCATCGCCCGGACGCCGGCTGGCATCCGCAGGTCATCGAAGCTCGGGACCTGGTTGGGGATGACGCGGAAGGCAAATGAGATCGAGCCGCGCTGGCGATAGACGTTGACGCGGAAACGCGGCAGATCCGCGCTGGTGTAGGCGATGTCGAGCTCGCCGGTCTCGTAGAAGGATTCGCGCTTGGCGGGTGTTAGCTCCGAGACGATCGCGAGCGCCGCTTCGAGGTCTGCGTCTGTGAGCGGCGGGTGATCCTCGAACAGGATCAACTCGCCGTCCCGGCGCATGACAGGAAGCTGGCCCACCTTGAGGTGAACGTCGCTGGCACCGTGTTCCACGGCACGTCGGAGGACCGCATTCAGCTCCACGAGGCTGCTCATCGGCAGCACGCGGGTTTGTCTTTAGGAGGGTCCGACCCTCTTAGGTTCCCAGGGCTTTCAGCATGCGAAGGGGAGCGCCTTTGAGACCGTGCGTGTCGGACGCCTTCCGATCACCTCGCACGACGGACTGGAAGAGGCGCCAGGAGAGATTCATGGTCGCGAGCCTGAAGGCGAGCCCCGGGAACCGCTCGAAGGCGAGCTTTGCGCGCCAGGAAACGGTCTCGAGCGGCGCGAAGGTTGCCGCGAACTGCGTGGCGTACGGCTCGAGACTCGCGGCGCCCCCTCCGAGGAGCTCGAGCGTCGCCTCGGTGGCCAGGCGACCGCTGACGAAGGCCTCGTACATGCCGTCTCCGGAGAGCGGATCGACCAGCCCGGCCGCATCGCCGACCAGGAGCACGCGCTGCTCGACCGGCCGCCGCGTGGCTCCGCGCATCGGCAGGCGGTGGCCGCGTAGCTCGCGCACCTCGGCCTCGTCGATCTCGAAGGCCGCGCAGAGCTCACGCAGCCGCTCGCGCAACCGGGGGCCTTCGCTCTGCCAGCCGCCGACGCCGACGTTGACGTGATCGCCCTTCGGAAAGACCCATGCATAGCCGCCCGGAACGGCGCCGAGCTCGACGACCGCGCGTCCGCCGAAACGCTGGCGCGACGCATGCGAATAGCGGACGTTGCCCTCCAGCGCAACACCGTGCTCGTGCGCCGGCAGTCCAAGGGAGCGGGCAGTGACCCCGTTTGCGCCATCTGCACCGACGACGACGTCCGCTTCCAGACGTTCACCGGCCAGCGTCACCGCGCCGCGGGGATCAACGGCGGTCACCTTTGCGCCGTCCCGAAACTCGACGCCGGCGACCGCGGCCTGGTCGGCGAGAAACGCGTCCAGCCGGCGGCGCTGGGTCATCAGCACGAGCGGCTCGTCCGCGCAGCGGCTCCAGCGCCGCCCGTAGCGAAGCCCGAGCTCAAGGGTGTGGACGCGATCTTCGACCACGGGCTCGACCGAGAAGGGAAGCTCCCGCACCGCGCGCAAGGTCAGGCCCCCGCCGCAAGGCTTGTCCCGGGGAAACCGAGCGCGATCAAGTAGGCACACGCGCGCGCCCGCGCGCGCGAGGCGATAAGCCGTCGTCGAGCCCGCGGGCCCGGCGCCGACGACGATCACGTCGTAGTGCGCCACGTAGAGAGATCGTAACGGCGTGCCTCTAATCGCAAAGGACAGCCGTCAAGCGAGGTGACAAAGCCCGGCGCCTTCGGCGCCATGACGGCTTTCCATCGGATCTGCTTCGACGAGCGCTTGCGACCGCGCCGGGCGAAGCCTGCCGCGGCGACGAGGCTACAAATGCGCCCTCCCGGGGGTGTGCCCGAGTGGCCAAAGGGAACGTCCTCGACGATGGAAAGCCCGGCGCCTTCGGCGCCATGACGGCTTTCCATCGGATCTGCTTCGACGAGCTGCTTGCGACCCGCGCCGGGCGAAGCCCGCCGCGGCGACGAGGCTACAATGCGCCCTCCCGGGGGTGTGCCCGAGTGGCCAAAGGGAACGGGCTGTAAACCCGTCGGCTTAGCCTACGGAGGTTCGAATCCTCCCGCCCCCACTCGCTACTTGCGGCGCCCGAGGATCTGCCAGCGGTGGGCTTCCACATCGGGCGGCGTCTCGACCTCGACCTCGCCGCTCTCGCTGTTTCCGCTCTTCTTCACTGGCAGGACGAGTTGGAAGCGTGCGCCGTGAGGCTCGGCTTCCTCGTAGACGAGGTCGCCGTCGTGCGCTCGCGCGTACGAGCGCGCGATCGCCAGGCCCAGCCCGGTGCCGCCGACGCGCTCAAGGCCGCCCCGCGTGAAGCGCTCGAACAGTTCCGGAATGAATTGCGGAGGTACGCCGTCGCCGCGGTCTTCGACGAAGACGCGCAGATGGCGGTCCTGCTGCACGACCTCGACGCTCACCGGAGGTGAGCCATACCGGAGAGCGTTCGCGACGAGGTTGCCGACGATCCGTTCGAGCGCGCCCGGATCGGCGGGGGCCTCGAGGTCGGGGTCGACGCTGATTTGAACGTCGTCCGTCCGCTCCGCGGCGACCGACGCGACGATTTCCTCGATCCGGTGGCGGACGTTGATGCGCTCGGGTGTGATCGTGATCGCGTCGGCATCGAGCCGGGAGAGATCGAGCAGTTGCTCAACGAGCTTGGCCATCCGGTCCGCCTGGCGCTCGAGAGTGTCGCGCAGCTCTCGTCGCTGTGTTTCGGTGAGATCGTCGCCGCGGCGATTGAGCGTCGTGGCGAGGCCGAGGATCGTCGTCACCGGCGTCCGCAGCTCGTGGGAGGCGAGCGCGATGAAGTTCGTCTTGATCTCGTCGGCTCGTTCGAGGGCGAGGCGCGCCTCGTGCTCGTGCTGGAACAGCCGGACCCGGTCGAGCGCGAGGCTCGTGAACGCTCCGACCGTCTCGAGGAGGCGCAGCTCGTCGCGACCAAAGAACGGCGCGTAGGGCGACGCCCAGACAGTCAGGGAACCCGACGGAATCTCGACCTCGAACAGCTGAGAGTCGCCGGCGTCCGCGGGCTCGAGCTCGCCTTCCGGGAAGCCATACGTTCCGATCAGCTCGCCCTCGTTGTTCCTGATGGCGAGCGCTCGGGCCCCGACGATGTCGGCCATCGGTCCGAGCACGCGCGCCGCAACTTCGCGCTGGCTCCGGCTGAGCGCGATCAGGTCACGGATTGCGTCTTGGACGCGCTCTTGAGCCGGGCGCCGCCAGAGCATGCGGACGGCCGCCGGTGGCGCAAGGGCGACCAGGAACGCAAGCGCGCTGGCAATCGCGAGCGCCGAGCTGGCAAGCGCGAGCGCGGAGTACGACTGGCTGGTCGCGGCCGCCGCGAAGAGCGCAATCGTCAGCAGCGCCGCTGCGAAGGCGAGAAGCCGCATTCGCCGCCTCGCGACGGCCGGTTGCCCCCTGCCGGCGCGCCAGAGCCGGGTGGCGGCGACGGAGGAAAGCACCGTCCAGTGGATCAAGAAGCCGGCGAGAAAAGCGACGAACCACCAGGGCCGGGGCTCTCCGGTCTCGGGAAAATGGGGCAGCGCGAAGGTCCACACGACCATCGCGACGGTCATCAACCCGAGCGCGCTCTCCAGTCTCGACGTCGCCGTCCTGAACACGGTCGTGAACCGGTGCAGCAGGTATGGGAAGAGCAGCAGGAACGCGACGTCGAGCCGCTGCAGGAAGTTCTCGGGAAGAGCAGCAGGAACGCGACGTCGAGCCGCTGCAGGAAGTTCTCGAAGAAGCCCTGAGGATGCTCCGGGACGAGCTGCCTCTGGCCCAGCACGACGACCAACCCGAGCATCCCGAAGCACAGCGCCGCCCAGGCCGCCGCGCGGTTGCGCTGCCGCCGCCATTGATTGATCGTGGCCAGCGCAAGCGCCACGTAAGCCACGAGGCTGACGTACCGCAGAATCTCGACCGCAACTTTCAAAAGAAACCCCCCCTGGGCCGAGGCCCAACAGGACTGTACGCCGAGAAGCCACAGATTGCACATCTGGAGCCCCGTTCCTGCGCATTCGCGGCGCTTCGGGCCTCATGCCGGGTCGTGGGGCTATCCCGAAGTTCGAAGCTGAGGCTCGCCCGAAACGCAGACGGGTGCTGGCCCTGGCGACGCACGAGGACGGCGCGGCGATCCTTGCGCCACTGCATCTCCGACACGGAAGGGAAGTGAGGCTTCATGCGCCGTTTGATTCTCTTTTTCGTTGCTGCCTGCGCGATTGCCGTCCCCGCCGCGAGCGCGGCACCGGCAAAAAACAGCGCGAACAACGACAGCGGGGTGATGTGCGTCCTGCACGCGAAGCTGTCGGCCGAAGGCGATACGGGCTCGACCTCCATGGACACAGGCAAGGCGAAGATCAAGGTCTTGGCGGACGGGACGATCGAATTCAAGACCAAGATCAACAATGTGGACGGCGAGACTTTCGTCGCCGCTCATATCCACCAAGGAGCAGTCGGGATCGCAGGCCCCCCCGTCGAACTGCTCTTCAGTGGGTCGACGAGCGCGAGCAAGATCAAGCAGAGCAGCGTCGCGACACCACTCGCAAGCACGACGGGCGCGGACATCTGTGCCGACCCGAGCGGCTACTACGTCAACTACCACTCGACGCAATTCCCGGACGGCTCGATCCGCGGCCAGCTCGGCTAGTACCAAGCTCGAAGGGGCGGGCCAAGGCTCGCCCCTTCAACACTCATCGGTTCGAGTCCGATAGAGGGCTTCACGAACTTCCTGCTGATCAGCTGCTTCTGTTGGCTGTGAAGGCGACGATTTCAGACCTCGGCGTCCACCGAGCGTCCACGGCCCGACGCGAACGTGTCCTCGGAGGTCTGGAAACGGTTCTCGTATGCGGCTTTGCGTGCTTCGGCGGCGGCGTCCACCCAGCGTCCACCGCTCTTTCGACCGCGAGCGCGTCAAGCAGCGAGACGGCATGTTCGCGGCTGTCGCGGGCGAGGTGACCGTAGTGGTAGTCGATCATCGCGATGCTTGAGCCGATGAACCGCGAGACCGCGAACACCGAGACGCCGGCGCGCAACGCGAAGGTGGCGTAGGTGTGGCGCATGTCGTAGAGACCGCGCAGCGGCTCGATGCCGGCCGCGGTCTGTGCTGGCTTCCAGTGACGGCGGCCGAAGACGCGGAAGTCGATCCGGCCGCCGCGCGCGTTCGGAAACAGAATCGGGTTCGCCGACGGCGGCAGGCGGTCGAGCGCCTCGAGCGCCTTCGCCTGCAGCGGAACTGCGCGGGTGCTCAACCGGGTCTTCGTGTGCTTGAGTTTGCCGTTCGCGAACGCGCGCCGCACGTAGACGACGCCGGCCTCGTAGTCGACGTCGCGCTGCTCGAGTCCGAACAGCTCCGAGGGACGAAGGCCGGTCGCCGTGCCGAACACAACCATCGGGCCGTAGACAGGGCCGAGCTGCGCGGCGACCGCCTCGACCTGCGCCCACGAGTCGAACGGCCGCTTCTCCTTCGCCCGCCGAGGCGTATTCGAAATACCGCGTTTCGCCGGGTTGGACTCGAGCAGCCCCCACGCGACCGCGCGGTTGAGGACCTGCCGGAGCGCCTGCGTCGCCTCGAACCGGTGTCCCTCTGAAATCGTCAGCCGCCACGCGTATACGTCCTTCGGCGAAAGCTCTGCAAGCCGAACGTCCCCGAAACGATCGGTGGCCTTCGCGAGTAGCCAGCGCAGCTTCGCGATCGTGACCTGCTCTGCTTGATGCATCTCGAGGTACTCCTCGACCAACTCCCCGAGAGTGATCGTCGCCGCTCCTCCGCCCGGCCCGAGCCGGTCAAGCACCTTGCGAAGCGCCTTCAGCGCCTCAGCCTGGGTGGCGAACCCGCCCACCTGCGGCCGGACTGAGCCACGCCCCTCAAGGCGATACCTGTACGCCCACAGCGGCTGACCGTCCGCGCCTTTCGCCCTCAACTTGAATGCCTGGCCTTGCTGGATCATTGAGCCTCCTCGATCGACGGCAGATCGGGGGATCACATCGCGCTGACCACCTCTCTCACGCTGAGGGCGTCACCGGTTCGAGCCCCCACGAGGGCCGGACCGAGCGCTACGCAACCCACGCTGACTTCGGCGCCGTCGAGGCATCGCCGGCGGCAATCTGACACTCCGAGCGACGCGGGGCGTCTGGCTAGAGCAAGCTGGCGCAGTCGAGCGGGAACGTTGCCCGGGGCTCGGCAATCCGCTTGAGTGGACGCGAGCGACGGACATAGAGTCGCCTCATGGACAAGCTACACGTCGATGTCTTCGGCGCAGGAGATTCTGCGATCTTCGTCCACGGCAGCTTCGGCTGGGGCCTCGACACCTTTCCGGAGCAGCGTGCGCTCTCCGACGAGTACCGGATCATCCTGGTCGACCGTCGCGGGTTCGCAGGGAGCAGTTCGCTGGAGGCGATGGGATGGCCTGCCGACATGCACGATGTCGCGGCGCTGCTGGACGAGGTCGGGCCAGCCCACCTCGTCGGCCAGTCGTACGGAGCCGTGGTCGCCTTGCTCGCGGCGGGCCTTCGACCCCGACTTGTGAGATCGCTCGTCGCGATCGAGCCGCCCGCCTTCGAAGTGGCGCAAGGAGATCCCGACGCGGACGCTACGACCGCTTCGCTGAAGCCCGTCTTTCGTCGCGCCGCCGAAATGACCGCAGACGAGTTCGTGGCTGAGTGGGCGCGGTCGAGCGGGATGCCGGGGGAGCGACTGACGTCGTGGACGGACAGCTTCGGAGATCAAGAGTGGACAGCCCCAGATGCTTCGCGGCGCGAGCGATGGCCGGGCGACGCGCCGCTCCAATTCGAAGTTCTGGCGGCGGCGTCATTTCCGAAAGGCCGCGAGATCCGTTTCCTTTCCTGGCTTTGCGTCGAGCCGGACGATCAGGCCTGTAGTCACCACGACATGCTCCTTCCTCAGCTTTGTTTCGCTGAGATTGGCATTCGCCGCTCAGTGGCCGCTGTGTCCCGGCTCAGGCGGCGGGACGGCGCTGGCGGTGCTCGCTTCGGTCCTGGACGAGACCGAGGATCCGGATCCGGCCGTCGATCTCGAGTGCGTGCAGCGAGATTTCGGTCGGGAGGAAGGTGCCGCGCTTCGTGCGGCAGGTGAGCTTGATCGTGGAGGCCCGCCCGTGCTTGAGGACGCGTTCGAGCAGGTCACTCAGCTCGGCCAACTCGGCGGGGTGGATGCGCGAGATCGGTGTCTCGAGAAGTTCCTCGCGCGTGTAGCCGAGGAGGGCGCAACCGGCGTCGTTGGCGGCGAGGATCCGGTTGTGATCGGGGTCCATCACGTAGGCGGGCTCGGGCGAGTGCTCGAAGACCGTCTCGTGCATGAAGTCGCACTCTGGCTGCACTGGCGTCAGCTGGCCTCGGACGTAGCGGTGACGGGATGGTCGAGGCGCTGCTGCAGCAGACGCTGCCGGGCTGGCGAGATGCTTCCGAGTAGTACTTGGCGGACAAGGTCGTAGCGGAACCGGAACCGGAAGCCGTCGACGCGGAGTAGTCGTCGTTCGCACAGGCGCTCAAGCTCCTCGATGAGTTCGGCTGCGTCGACGCCGAGGAGGTCGGCAAGCGGTTCGGGCTCGAATGGCTGCTCGAGTACTGAGGAGGCGACGAGCACGCGGTAAGCCCAGTCGCCCTCCGCCCGGCACTGGGCGAACAGCGCTTCAGTGAGCGTCTCCGACGGGCCGGCGGCGTGTCCGTTTAGGAGCGCCTCGGCGACGAGGCGCGGATCGCCGCCGGTGGAGTCGTGCAGCTCCGGGATCGCGAGCGGCGCTAGGTCCCCGGGTGAGAGCGGCTCCAGTTGGACGCGCGCATCCGCCTCAAAGCGGTGGGGCGGGTAACCCGGAGACCCTCCGGTGGGCCGGGCGGTCGTTACGATCGCGCCGGCGAGCCCTGCGCCGCGTCGCCGCACGTACCCGAGCGCAGCAAGCGTGCGAGCGTCGGCGCAGTGGAGATCGTCGAGCAGCAGGACGACTGGACCGTGCTCGGCGACGACCGCTACGAGCGCCTCGAGCACCTCGATCTCGTCGAAGTTCGGCTTCGGCGCGCCCAGCGCGAGCTCGGGCAGGATCTGTCCAAGAGCAGGGAGGCGTCCAGTGTTGAAATCGACGTCCGCGAGTGCTTCGCGAAGCGCGGTCGCGAGTGGCACGTACGGGAGATGCCGCTCGAGCAGTGAGCACGTGGCGCGTCCGACGCGGACACCGTCGAGCTGTGCTTGCAGTTCGTCGAGGAGTCGTGTCTTACCGAGCCCCGTCTCTCCTTCGATCTGGATCAGCGTGACGCCGTTGTCGAGTCCTCGGCGGACTGACTGCGCAAGGCTCTCGAGTTCGGCCTGGCGCCCGAGCAAGCGGACCGCGTGGCCGCCGGCGTCGGCGTGAGCCGCACGGATCGGACGCGGCAGAAGGGAGTGGACGTCCTCTTGGCGGATGACGGCCGCTTCCAGCGCGCGCGTTTCCCCGGTTGGTTCGAGTCCGAGTTCTTCGTCGAGCCGCTTGCGATAGTTGCGGTAGCGAGTGAGCGCTTCGTGTGTGCGGCCCAGAGCGTAGAGGGCGAGCATCTCGGAACGGTGCGCGCGCTCGCTGAAGTTGTCGAGCGCCGCTGCCGCCTCAGCCTGCGGAAGAGCGGCAGTGAAGTCGAACTCCGCCAGCGCAGCGTCGGCTGCATCGAGGCGTGCACCGAGAACCCGGCCCTGATAGCTCCCACGCAGGTCTAAGGCCCAGGTCGTGTAGGGCTCGTCTTCCACAACCTCGCCCCGCACGAGATCGAGCGCCTGCTCGAGCGCTGCGCGGGCACGCCCGGTCGGTTCGCGCGCGGAGCGCTCCAGCAGTTCGTCGAAGCAGTCGAGGTCGAGCGCAACGAGCCCGGTGGCAAAGCGGTACGCCTCGGGTTCTGTGACGACAAGCTCGCGCGCGCGTTCGCCGTCGGCTGCGAGGTGGCGACGAAGCACAGAGACGAACGTCTGCAGTGAGCCGGCCACGTTCTGGGGCCGCTCATCTCCCCACAGGAGCTCGGCGAGGCGGTCGGTCGGCACGCGGTGGCCTCGGGCTGCGAGCAGGATCTCGAGCACTTGCTTCGGTCGCGTCCCGCCCAGATCGCTTGGCCCGAGGTTGCGGTCGCCGTCCTCGATCGAGAGCGGCCCGAACAGCCGGATCACCGGCAGCTGCATGTGCTCAGCCGCTCGACTCACCGCCCTCGCGCCGCGTCCGGGTCATTGGCTCGGCTCGCCAGCTCAGCGGACGACCGTTCCGTTCGGTCGGACGACGAGCCAGCGGCCCCCGAACTCGTTGACGTTCTGACAGAGGACCTGCAGCGGCCGGCGGTCGCCGACGTAGTGGTACAGCGGCTTGCCCGCGTACGCAGCTTGCCGCCTCCCGTCCGGCCGGCCGATCGTGCTCAGCAGCCCGGCCTTTACGCCGCGGGCGGCACGTGGAGTCCCGTTGACGATGTACGGCGGCCACGCTTTCGCGCAGGCGCTGACACACCTGCTGCGTCCCGTCGCGTCCTTCGTGAACGCGTAAAGCGCGTAACCGCGGCTATCGAACAGAATTCGTCCGTAGGCCGAAGCGTGGACAGTGAGAGTCGGCCGAGCGGCCGCACCCGAGGACATCGCGTTCGTCGAAGAGACGAAGGCGGCTAGCGTGAGCGCCGCGATCACTAGGAAAGCTCGCATACCCGGTGAGTCCCTCGCCGCACGGAATCGTTACAGCGCACTGCGAGCGGGCTTCCGTGCCCAGTGCGCCCGCCCGTCGACTAGACCGGGCGGACGGCGCGCGTTAGCCTCGCACGGTGCTCGGGCCCGCGGGCGGCGTGGACGTTGCTGACGACGCCACACTGGTGGCGCGGCTGCTCGACGGTGAGGAAAGCGCGTTCGAACAGGTGGTCGCCGGCCTGTATCCGGCAATGTTCGCGGTTGCGCGCGGCTACGTCCGCACGCGCAGCGTGGCCGAGGAGGTCGTGCAGGAAGCCTGGCTGGGGGTGCTGAAGGGGCTGGAGGGTTTCGAAGGCCGCGCGAAGCTGAGCACGTGGGTCTTGCAGATCGTCGCCAACATCGCCCGCGATCGAGCTGTGCGCGAGGCCCGCTCGCTGCCGTTCTCCTCGTTCGAGCTCGACGACGCCGAGCCGGTCGTCGAGCCGGAACGGTTCAGAGGAGCCGACGAGCCCTATCCCGGCGGCTGGAGGTCGTTCCCGACCGATTGGCGGACGCTGCCGGAAGAACGGCTGCTCGCTCGCGAAACGCTCGATCTCGTCGATCGTGCGATCAACGAGCTGCCTGAGGTGCAGCGGACTGTGATCACGCTACGCGACGTCACCGGCTGCTCAGCGGACGAGGTCTGTGAGCTCCTGGAGATCAGCGAGGGAAACCAGCGCGTCCTGCTCCATCGCGCTCGGGCGCGTGTCCGTGCGCGGCTGGAAAGGCATTTCGATGGCTGACTCGAGGCGTGTCGAGCACGGCTATGCCTGCGAGGAGGTCGTCCAGCTCGCCTCCGAGTACCTGGAGGGGGCGATGACGCCTGAGCAGATGACCCGGTTCGAGCTGCACTTGAATCTCTGCGACGGCTGCTCGAGCTTCCTCGAGCAAATCCGGACGACCGCGGAGCTGGCGACTTCCTTGTCGGTCGAACAGATCCCCGACGAAATGAAGGCCAAGCTGCTCGCGGCCTTTAGAGACTGGAAGGGCGAATGAGGGCATACAAGTTCCTCACCGCCGACGGTCTCGGTGTGTTCAGCCACTTCGCCTGGCCGCCTCCGAGCGGAGGGCCGGGAGCGTGGGTCGAGGCCGAGGTGGAGACCTGCCGGGCCGGGATCCACGCCTGCAGAGCGATCGACCTACCGTACTGGGTCGCACCGGCCCTGTACGAGATCGAGCTCGACGGGCCGATCGAGAAGCAGGCGGTCAAGATCGTGGCACCCCGCGGGCGGCTCATTCGACACATCGACGCCTGGAACGTCGCGATGCGTGAGGCGTACGGGCAGATGTGTTTCGCGCGCGCACACGAACTCGTCGCGGCCTCCAACGGTCGGCTCGACGGCTGGGCACCGACGTCAGAGATCGCGCTCGTCGAGTCGGCGCGGCTCGGCTTCATCGCCGCGACGATCGCCGAGCAACTCGGCGGCGTTGACGCCCACCTCGAAGAGCGCAAACAGCAAGGCGAGTGGCTGGTCGAGCACCTGGCGCTCGACTGACCGCCACCGAATCCTCCGGTCACTCCACTCAGACCGCACTCAGTTCCCACTGAGCGGCCGTCCGTACCGTCGCAGCCTCGCTACCCGGCTCCTGCCGGACGAAAGGAGAACTGAAATGAAGCTGCTATCGAAGCGGAAGCTGCTTTCGGCGGTGACGCTGCTGATCGCCGCAGCGGTCGCCGCGATGGTGGGCGGTCGCCGCGATGGTGGGTCAGGCGTTTGCCGGCTCGAAGCACGCCCCGGCCTCGGCCAAAGGACTCGGTCAGTTGACGGGGCTCCTACCCCGAGACCATCTGACCGAAGAGAGCGCGATCCAGGTCGACCTCAGCAAGGAGACCGTGCGGCTGCCGCTGTACGAGGGCAGGGCCAACGGCGAGACGGTCTGGTTCGTCCTGCTCGACGCCTCGGATCAGGGGATCGCGCACGATCTGGGCGTAAACTTCGCGCCGAAGCTCGGCAACATCGGCATCGGCAACCCGGACGCCGTGCAGACGGTGACGCTCGACTCGCCCACGCCGCAGCAGAATCGGTTCGGGCAGGCGATCGCCAACTTCCAGGGCGCGCCCGACTTCAGCCCGACCCGGATCGCCGAGCCGGGGCCGAACGGGTTCCCGCTGGCGAACTTCCAGCCGGGCGCGGTGGCAGGGCCCGGCTACAGCCCGTTCATCCGCATCGCCGGCTCGCCGACGGTGTACAGCGCGCCGATCGTCGCCACCGGCGACGGCCCCTTCGACGTCGTCCACCACACCAACACCGGTGACCGAGTGCTCGGTGTGCACATCGCCGGCCCTTCGGCTCCCGGCCAGTTTGAGGAGTCGTGGGTCGACCTGCTGTTCGTGAAGGGCTTCGACGCGGGCGAGCCGATCGTCTACATCTCGACTGACGCAGGCCAGCCGTTGACCTCGGTGCTGGAGCGCTCGACCTACGTGCCGGCGCTCGACAAGGCGGCTTACAACGGCGGCGACGACTTCCTTGGCTCGGCCCGCGAGCGGCTGTTCGGGTTCATCAACGGACAGACCGGGACCGGCAACAGGGAGTCGCAGGGCTTCGTCCACCTGGCCAAGGACGGCCATGTGTCCGAAGACGCCAGCGCGAGCAACACGGCGTTGATCGATGCCCTGCGCAACGGCGGTGACCTGCTGAACGTGTTCGGCGACTTCCCGACCCTGAGCGATCCGCGGCACGCCCAGGCCTACAGCCCGCTCTGGGACGCCCAGCTCGGCCTCTGGACGGAGAAGGCCGTGCAGCAGGGATTGAACACGCGCCAGATCGACGAGGTGCAGGTGTTTAACCTCGCCGCCACCCGCCCCGACCTGCTCACCGGCGTCGACCCGGCAACCGGCCAGCCCGCTCCCTACGGCTCGGTCGGCGTCGACATCAACTGCGCGGTGATCGGGTTCACGAAGAAGGCCCCCACGGCCAACCTCGCCGACCCCGCTCCCAACTCGCAGTTCCCGCCCCGCTAGGGGAGCGAAAGAGACGGCGGGCCTTCCCTCCGGCCCGCCGTCTCACCCCGTGAGGTGCAAAAACTCGCGATGCGTGCCCCGAGAAATCCGCGATTTGCAGGCAGGACGCTAATTTTGACACCCTATTACGCCGTCGCGAGCTCGTGAACACGCTCCTGCCGCACAACCTGATCGACGAGTTCCGCATCATGGTCTTCCCGGTCGTCATCGGACAGCTGGGCCTTCTCGAACCCGGCGCGGAAGATCTATTACAACATCACCGTCACGAGTCTCTCCGTCGCGGTCGCCCTGACCATCGGAATGATGGAGCTTCTGCAGGTGACCTTCGGGCTTCAGATACTCGACCTGGGCGAGGTTGGCTACCTCGTTGTCGCGCTCTTCCTGGCAACCTGGGCGGTCTCGCTGGTCTACTGGAAGTTGCGACGGGTCGAGGAACGCTGGGCCGGGTGAACCGAACAAGGAGGCGAGATGCCGACACCGATCGACCGTGACGAGCTCCAGCGGCTTCGCCGCGAAGAACATGCCCAGCTGGTCGAGGTGCTGCCGGCGGAAGAGTTCGACGACGAGCACCTTCCGGCTGCGATCAACATCCCGCTGAAGACGCTCGACGCCGAGTCGACGGCGTCGCCCGACCGCGACCGGCAGAGGCCGGTGACAACGCGTGGCGGGTACGAGACGGGTACACCAGGCCATGCACGCGAGAGCACGCGCGGGCACAGCCGACATAGCGCGAAGCCTGGATTTGCGGGGCAAACGAGTGCTTCTGGAGCATGGACGCAACCGACGGCAATCGATCGCAAACCGGCGACCGCTAGTCCCAGCCGGCTCGGTCGCCTCGCTCTGTAGCCTGCGCTGGCAACGAAGGATGGAGCCTTTATGGAGCCCCGTGGTTGCAACCGGTGGCAATCAGCGGCAAATCGACTGCGTGCGGAAACGGCTCAAACAAGCCAGGACCGCTGCCGTCGGTTGCGACCGGTTGCGGCGAGGAGTACATGGTAAGGAGGGGGTCGACGGTTCGAGTCCGTCAGAGGGCTCTGCAAAAACGCCGCACGTCGGCGCCTTCGCGTTCAGGTCGACTTGCAGAGTTAGCACCGTGCGGTGGGTGTGGAGCCGTTTATGGAGCTTTCAAGTTCAGAACGCCCCGGGCGCTCCTCAGACAGGCCATCGCTGGAGGTCGAGCTATGCCTTGCCGGGATGCCCTGACCCGCGCTCGACAATGTTTGTGCGCTCGACAATGTTTGTGTAGACGTGCTCTAGCGCCTCGGTGAGTGGTGCAAGCAAGTCTTCGCGTAGCCCGCGGAAGAAGAGATCCTGGACGAGCGCCACGTGGCCGCGCCTCGCATCTCGAAATGCTCGGGTTCCGCGATCGGTGACCGTTACCTCGGTGCCGCGTTTGTCGTCTGTTGCGCGTTCTGTGTCGATCAAGCCGCGCTGTGTCATTCGGCCCACTTGGTGTGAGGCGCGACTTCGTTCCCAGCCGATCTCTCGTGCGAGAGTCGAGATTCGGAGTCTTCGGTCCGGCGCTTGGTGAAGCTTGCTCAACACGTGGTAATCGGATAGGGACAGCTCGCTCTCGGCAAGCAACTGGTGGTTCATCTCGTAGGTGAGCTCAAGGTTGACACGCATATACGCGAGCCACGCGCGCTGCTGTTCGACGTCAAGTCCCATTCCCGGCAGAGGTTCTTCGGCGCGACGGGTTGCCATGGCTTCATTCTGATGGTTCCCTCGCTCAGCGCTTGGCGCAGAGCGAGGGAACCATCGGCGAGAACGTGCTCGGTTATAGGTCAAGACGCCCAAGGCAGCAAGACGGCGCCTAGCTGGCTGGCAAAGGTCGCCATGTCGTCAGCGGCCCACTCCTCGCTGATCTTCCCGTCGTCTGTGACCCTGTAGATGTCGACGGCGTCCCATTGGACGCTGCGTCCGGTCGCCGGGATCCCGAGCAAGTCGCCTTTGTGAGTCGCAGTGACGACTAGGCGCATGACGACCAGATCGTCGCTCGCAATCACGTCCTGTTCCTCGGCGCGGAGGTCTGGGAGGGCTCCAAGGAACCCAGTGAGCAGACCGGTCATGTTCTCGACGCCGCTAACAGTTCCCAGCGAGCCGCCGTGCCAGACGACGTCGGGGGTGAAGTACTCCCCCGCGCGTTCAGGGTGATGCCCGTTGAAGACCACGCTCACAAAGTCGCGGGCCACGGCGACGCGTTGTTCGACGGAAAGTGTCTGGCTCATGGAGCCCTCCTTCACATGGTTGGCGGTAGGTGATGCGTCACCGATTATAAGTGATGTATCACCTACACCGCCGATGGCCCGTCCTCGAGGTGCTCAGCCGCGGCAACCTCTCCACACACGCGGACGCGCTTCAGGCGGCGTGGAGGGGTGGCCGGGATTCGCGCCGGCCGTGTGGAGCATTTATGGAGCAAAGCAGGCGCAAACGGCGCTTCGTCGAGTTACACGCGGTGCTGACTACACGCCGATTGCTGCGATTACCGCTTCGGCGATCTTCGCTCCCGAATAGTGCTGCTGGCCGGTGATCAGCCGCCCGTCCCGCACGACGAACGACTTGAAGCGCCCACCCTGGACATAGTTAGCGCCGCGCTCGCGAAGCTCGTCCTCGATCCGGAAGGGCGTCACCTTTTGCCCGACTGCCGCGTCGGAGAAGTCCTCCTCGACGTTGGCGAAGCCGGTCACTGTCTTTCCTTCGACGAGGTACGAGCCGTCGGACAGCTGAACGTCGATCAGGCCGGAGACGCCGTGGCACAGCGCAGCAGTTGGCTTCTCGGCCTCGTAGAACGCTACGAGCGTCTTCTTTAGATCTTCGCTGTCGCGGAACTGCCACATCGGCGCCAGACCCCCGCAGACAACGATCGCGTCGAACAGGTCGAG